>Ga0214473_10005476_pt1 | contig 15192 bp, 14 predicted proteins | sample RVTome_7_FD_203509 | JGI IMG/M metagenome (GOLD analysis project Ga0214473, IMG submission 203509) | Soil microbial communities from uranium-contaminated site in the Upper Colorado River Basin, Wyoming, United States - RVT98D197 | ecosystem: Environmental > Terrestrial > Soil > Contaminated >... | reverse complement strand
ATACCAAATTATTCTTTTTTGTCTAAGTGTCATTGCGGTCATATCTACTTTCTTACTGGTAAAATTTCAAACCTAATTTTGGCTTCCCAACCATTTAAATCAGACGAAACCCTATTAACGTCCAGATTATAAAAATAAGCACGTTTGTCAACGTCTCCCCACTTAATATTCACGTCCTTTAGCGCATTTATAGTTCCACCTAAAGGGCATCTTGTTGTAGGATTACCGTAACTTCCTTTAGGTGAAAGAGTGACTGGGTTTGGAAAATGTGGAGCAGTAACTATTATTGGAATCATTTCAGATCTATTTTCAACATACAATGTACCCTGTTTATCTTTCCCAATAATAAGTTGTAGACGTGATGTCAATGTCGGATTTGCAGCTGTTTGTGCAAGTCTCACTCCCAACATTTCCATGGAACCCTCAGGTAAATTAACGATTCTTGGGTCCCAAGGATTTCGACCAACAACGGCTTTTTCAACACCATGCTTAGAACCGATTACAAATGAACCGTGATTTCTGACAACCACTTGATCTTTAAAACGCCTTGGGGTTATTTCACCTTCCGGTGAACCTATATTTCCCATGTGGACGACGTTGGGATCGAACCAACGACCTTTCCGATGTGAACGGAACGCTCTACCGCTGAGCTAGTCGTCCTTGTCTTTTCTATTATCAAATTTTAACATTCGGGACCTAAAATCACCAGTGTAAACTCAAAAATTTCTAACGTATCTTAAAGCCTATAGGATTGATTATCTATCTTAAATAGCATAAAATATTCTCCTGGAACCTTAAAATCACTCAATCAAAGGAGAAGGACTCGATGAAGACCAGGCGTTATCTCACTACCGCTCTACTCGTCATTCTCGGTTGTGTTGTGCTTGCGGTTTTAGCCTTTCTTTTTCTCAACGCACTTTGGACCGCCGTATTTGAAGTCAAGGTCGACGAAACACTCGCCCCTACTTCAACCGAAGTGCCCACGCAAGATACCCCGACCTTGGAAATCCCAAAGCCGTCACCCGTATATACATCTACGGTGACACAAGTACCATCATTAACAAGCACTCTTTGGATTCCAAGCCCAACATTTACACCCGAAGAGGATGAAGAAGAGCAGTCTCCCACCAAAACACCGAAACCAACTCGTACGTTAACGAACGTGCCAACGCCGACGGAGACATTGACTCCTACACAGGATGCATCTCCGTCAGCAACGGAAACAGCGACAGTCACGCCGCCGTCAACTGGGGAAATAACCAGTACTCCTACTCCTAATCTAGGGCCTACCAGGCATGAAGCTAACGTTAACTGCCTCGGTGCCTATTTCAATCTGGGGCCTTTCGATTGGGGTAGATTTGCTTTCATTGTCGGTACTGGTAATCTTTCCTTGGAGTGTCCGAAATGCACATTCGAGGATTGGAAGAAAAAAGGTGAAGTTGCCTACGAAGAGGATAACAAAGACGATCATTACATCCAATGGGGATCAAGCTGGATTGGGATGAGAATCGATCCCCTGCCTCTTGACTGGGCATTCTTTATCTGGGAGTACAGCAGGTCTGGAAGACCTCGCCTTGAATATCCATGGGATTTCCCTATGGATTGCACCCACCCAACAGCAACTCCTACTTCAGAACCGACATGGACATCGACGCCGAAGGTGTTTCCTTCACCAACACCGTCGGTGACACCTACCCCGTCGGAAACGCCAGCGCCATCGGTAACACAGACCGAGTCGGAAACCCCGACTCTCGAACCCTCTCCTTCCTCAACCGAGGAGGAAACAACCGAAGAGCCGTAAGGCGAAATCTTGTAGCAAGAATTGTCGCTTCGCGGCTTTCGTATCAATCACCGGCATGGCCACCAAGTTCTTTTTTCACAATTGGTGGCCATGCCTTCAAGTTCAACTCTTATCTAACCACTTCTTTAATTTTTTAAGCGCAACAGCTCTCATTGAATATTTATTTTTTTCATCCAGCGTCATCTCTCCGAAAGTCCTTGTTTCACCCTCGGGAATAAAAATCGGGTCCCAGCCAAATCCCACTCCTTTAGGTTTTAAAGATATATTTCCGTGAGTTTTACCTATAAAAGTATGAAGTATGCCTTGTCTATCCACAAAAACAACCGTCGCTTGAACTACCGCTGCTCTTTCTTTTGAATCTTTAAGCAGCTTTACTATCCCTTCATTACCCAAAACTTTCATAAATGCATCGATATATGTTCCTGGTAATCCATTCAAAGCGTTAATAGATAATGACGTATCCTCAACAAATATCGGTTTTTTTAATATTTCAAAATATGCTTTTGCTTTTTTCTCGGCTACATCTACCGGGTCGAGCGATTGGACCTCATCCACTTTAAGCTCAGTTCCCAAAACTTCAATACCCAGCAAAATTCTTGCTTCTTTCAATTTGTCGCGATTTGATGTTGCAAAATACACCTTGTCTCTTTCAATCGACTATACTATATAATATTTCTGGACATGAAAAAAGTTACTAGTAAAAAAACGGACTTTTTAAAAAAACTCCAAGATAGTTATAACCACCTAATAAATCCTGAAACCGGTTCGTCCGAAATTATAAAAAAATTGGAAAAGGAAGAAAAAGAGGATTCGTATTTGGAAAAATGGTATAAATTTAGCAAAAAATCAGAAGAAGTATATCCAAGCCAAGGGCTTTTGTTAACTCCATACGATTACATAAACTTCAAGATGTTACAAATGCTCCCTCAAGATATGATAATTAAAACCCTAAGAGTAAGAAGATATTTTTTAGAAATTTTTAACCACCCATATAGATTATTTTTTTTGAATGATGTAGACAAACAAAAATTTATACCTCCCCCTAAAATTACTTGTAAGGCTATAGAAAATGCAATCGATAAAGGATTGTCTTTGGCAATTGGAGATTTAGGGGCAGCAATGGCCGGAAGCGAGAGTGCAAGAATTAGCAGACGAGAAAGATATGCTCAAGGGCCATTCATTAAACTAGGTAAACAAGCAAGAGCTTTGTTTGTCGGATCTTCCTCTCAAGACGTATGGAGTAGCGCAGCCTCAATTGCTACAATGGCTTCCTCACATTGCCTTGCAGCAATACCTAGAAACGGGCTGCTATACGACATTAAAAGACAATCTGATTTGGCAAATGAGGTTTTCGATTGGCTTAAGATTCTGGAAAAAGATATCTTAGGTAGTCGTAGCAATAGAGGCAAAATTGCAAAATATTGGAGAGGCAACGTAATGGGAACTGTGGAAGCATCTTCTGATAAAGCGTTAAGGCGAGCAGATTCTTTAATAAAAACTGGAGTTAGAACATTTAGGATTTATTCACCGGAACCCGGTCGCGGCACAATAGATACTGCGAAAGCATTATTTAAACATTATGGTAATAAAATTGAGATATTTACCAGCTTTATAGTCGATGTCAACCAGGCAAAAAGGGCGGAAGAAGCAGGGGCCGATGGGATTTTTGTGGGCATCGGCGGCGGCGGTAGATGCACGACAGGGATAAGAAGCGGCAGCGCCATCGATTGGCCTGAGTTGGTCTATAAACTTCGCGGAGAAATAAATATACCAATAATCGTTGAGGGCGGGGCAACCGACCATGTAGCAACTTCTCTTCTTCTTGGAACAAGCGGTATTAGTGTATCTCGCGCAGTATCAGGGGGAACAATTGAGTCGCCTGGAGGAGCACTATTTCTTTCTGATGAACAAGGTAACCTCTTCAAACCTTACGGAGGAGAAGCCTCCGCCAGAGCCAAATTTATAGAGAAAAAACTACTGGCGTTTGACATTCCTTCATTTATCGAGGGTGAAACAGGCAAGGCTTACTTAAATTATGGAAAACATACAATGCCAACTCTTACTTTTAACCTCCACACTTTGACGGAAGATGCGACTTTAGCAATGGTATTTAAAGGCGTATCAAACATTCATGAACTCCACTCCCTTGACCCCTCACCGCTTAGACAAATTACAACATTCGGAGAGTTCCAAAGAAACACACACTAATCCATAATGACTAAAATCATAAAGACTTCGGGAATAATATCTGATACCGATAACACCTTGATAGCAACCCACTCATTTGTTGAAAACCACATTATTAGAACCTGTAAATTATTAAAATTGAAGCCGCCTTCTCATCAAAAGTATGTTAGTTACCTTAAAACAAATCCTCCATTTGAGCAGATTTTCAATTTTTTCTTTGGTAATAAAAGGGGTTCAGAGGTTCTCGAAGCTTACCGAAAAACAGCACCAAGTTTTAAATATAAAGCAGTTCCAGGGGCACTCGGATTTATTCGCAAAACCGACAAACTTAAAATACCTATGGTTATAGTAACTAACAGACTAAGAATGATAGAAGACAGACTCAAACAAGCTGAGATTAATCCTAAATCTTTTGAGGATGTAGTTAGTTTAGATATTCCAAAACCTAATAAGCATGCGTATGATTCTGCTATTGATAGTTTAATTAAACTAGGTGCAAAACGGGAAACAATATTATTTATCGGTGACCACCCTCACGACTATCTTGCTGTACCGGATAATTTAAAAGCGAATTTCTATGCTGTTCTTACGGGTTTGAACAAAGCTCATGAGTTTACAGAACTTCATCTTTCTTCCGAAAATATTGTTAAACGCTTAGACAGACTTTCTGGTAAAATTGAAAACGACAATGGCTGAAATTAAAACACCCAAATCATTTAATAACTTAACCGCAATAACCTCTATTGACGGAAGATTCAGAGGAAGAGTTGAATATATTTCTAAATACTTTTCGGAATACGCAACAATCAAAGGAAGAGTTTTTGTTGAAGTTGAATATCTTATATCTATTCTTAAGCAAATTGATCAATCTACTTCAATAGATCAAAAGAAAAAACTGCGTTTTATAGCTTCTAATTTCAATGAAAAAGACGCAATAAATATACGGAAAAAGGATGAAGAAATTAATCACGACACAAAAGCTGTTGAGTATTTTTTGATCGAAAAATTAAAGAAAATGAAATTTGAGAATTTAGTAAATTACCTTCATTTCGGATTAACCTCCACAGATGTTGATAATATTGCACTTTCACTGTCACTAGATACTTTTAAAAAAGAAGTTTTATCTTCTAAAATTAAAAGTTTAATTAATATTTTGACTAAGATTGCTTATGAACATAAAAATATGGTGATGCTTGCTCGTACACACGGTCAAGTTGCAGTACCTACGACAGCTGGAAAAGAAGTCTCTAATTTTGCTACTCGACTTTCAGTCCAATTAAATAAACTAGGAAAAATTAAAACCGGTTCTAAAATTAGCGGTGCGACTGGTAATCATAACGCTCTAATAGCGGCTTATCCCAAAATAGATTGGCTTAATTTTTCGCGAACTTTTTTAAATAATTTAGGTCTAGAATATTACCCAATGTCGACACAGGTTGAACCTTATGAACACAAAGTAGAATTTATACAGGCAGTAAAAAGAATAAACTTAGTAGTCTTGGCAATAGACGCAGATATCTGGAGGTATCTTGCTTTGGGTTACATATCTATCCGGGATGAAAAAGGTCACATTGGCTCATCCACCATGCCTCAGAAGATTAATCCTATAGGTTTTGAAATGAGCGAAAGCTACTTAAACCTTGCCAATGGAATACTTAGTGTACTTGAAGAAAAATTACCCCTAAACAGATGGCAAAGGGATTTGACTGATAAATATTTATTAAGAGATCTGGGTCAAGCACTCGCAATGTCAGTACTGGCATACGAATCCACCACAGAAGCATTTAAGCATATCGGTTTTAATAAGGGTATTATCGAAAAGGAATTAGATAATCATTGGGAATCAATCGCCGAAGGTATACAAACTATCCTAAGAACTACTAATTACACACAACCTTATGAAAAATTAAAAGAACTAACCCTCGGAAAAGCAGTAACTAAAGAAACTTATGAGAATTTTATAGAGGAAATTGATGTTGATAAAAAAACTAAAGAGAAATTAAGAAAATTGTCTCCAAACAATTACATCGGTTTGGCTAAAGAGCTTTCTAAATAAGATGCGTATGAGGAAAAATAGTTATGCAATTCAAGGAGGGTCTTTTGGCGATGAGGGTAAGGGGAGAGTTGTAGACGAGCTTTGTTTCCGGCTTGCATTAAAATATAAAAAGCTAGTAGTTTACCGCTGGAATGGCGGGGCAAATGCAGGACACACAGTATTAGTTAATGGAACAAAACTCGCCCTTCACCAAATACCTTCAGGAGCTCTAATAAAAGGTGCTTTAGCAATACTTGGCAAAGGTATGGTTCTACACCCCGGTGATTTAATCGAAGAAATTACAAAAATAAAAAATGTAACTTTGGCTAATATTCCTGCAAAGCTCGTAATTGATGATATGTCGGTGCTTACTTTGGATACACATAGAGCTTTCGAAGCAGTTCTTAAAGATTGGTCAGAGGGTGGTGCGGGTTCTACCGGTCGGGGTATTGCACCTGCTTATTCCGATGTTCTTTTAAGGCATCCTGTTAGAATGCGAGATTTAGTAAGAAAAAACTGGAAAGTGCTTCTTACAAAACATTATGATTTATACGCTGCATTAACAAATGGTCTAGGAGAAGATATTTCAAAAAGACATGTTCCTAATCTCAGAAATGAATATTCCCCGGTAGGAGGAAAAAATAAATTTTTGCAAAAATTGGAGGCTCAGAGACTAGTTCTTATTAAATATGTAGAACGAGTTGACAAATTATTAAAAACCCTTTGGTATTCAAAAATTCCATTTGTGTTCGAAGGTGCACAGGCAGTTGGGCTCGATCCCCGATGGGGCGTTTATCCTGACGTAACTTCTTCCGACACAACTTTCTCCGGAATATTACATTCAACTGAAGGTGTGGTAAACCCCAATGAGATAGAAATAAGAGGCGCTGTATATAAAGCTACTTATATGGCAAGCGTAGGTAAAAGAAAACTACCTACTAAAATGAATGCTCGCCTTGCAGAGAAAATCAGAAAAGACGCCGATGAGTACGGAACGACAACTGGAAGGCCGCGAGATATTTATCATGTAGATTTACCTGCTTACCAATTTTTCGTCGGTGTTACAGGAGCTACCCACTTAGTATTGACACACCTTGACATATCATACGACGATTCTCCCATTAAAGTTTGTACCAATTATGTTGACGCACAAGGTAAACGTGTGCTCTACAGACCCGACCAAGAATATCTAAGTAGAATAAAACCGGAGTATATATTGATTGATGCTTGGGATGGAAAATCGGTAAGAGGAATAAACAGTTTTACTAAACTCCCTGGAAAAACGAGAAATTACGTAAATTATATCTCTGAAGAGCTAAAATTGAAACCTTGGATTTTAACTACTGGACCGGAAAGAAATTCCACAATATTTATTTAATATAAACAGGTTATTGTATAAGAGTCACCTTAATCCTTATAATTATTTCAATATGTTTAGTCGACTCAAATCATTTTTTTTGGATATAACGGAAGTTGTAGTTTTTGCAATCGCAATATTTTTATTTTTATATCTTTTGGTTTTGCAACCTCATAAGATAAAGGGCGCTTCTATGGAGCCTAATTTCCATAATGGGGAATATCTTTTGACCGATAAAGTCACTTATAGATTCGGTGAGCCTGAGCGGGGAGATGTTATTGTATTTGCAGCTCCGCCGGATGAAACGGAAGACTTTATTAAAAGAATAATCGCACTCCCAGGAGAAAAAATGTCAGTCCGAGAGGGTTTTGTTTTCATAAATGGTCAAAGACTAAATGAAGTCTATCTGCCAAACGGTTTAAAAACCGAATCGGGAGATTTATTCAAAGATGGTATTGAAATTGAAGTTCCTCAAGAACATTTCGTAGTGCTTGGCGATAATAGATTATTTTCTTCTGATTCCCGTTCTTGGGGTTTTATTACTCGAGATGAGATTAAAGGACGCGCGTGGATTGTATATTGGCCGTTTTCTGAAGCAGGATTAATAAAAGAATCAGTTTATTCTTTTAATTAGCTTGTTAAGCTTTTGTAAACCTTTTGAAGTCTTTCCTCGGTTTCTTCAGGTCCGCCTTTAAAAGTAAAAAATATTCGAGTTTCTCGGCGTGAGCGAATTAATTTGACACTTGTTTTTTTAGTTTCATCTGCGCTTTTCGATTCCAAGACTTTTTGCATGTCTTCCTGCATTTTATCTATCTCTTCGGATATAATTCGAAGCTGGTCTTGCCTGACACCGGGTTTCCTCATCACTTGTTTTGACTGGACTTTCATTCGACGGGCTAACTCTTCAGCGCGTCTGACCGAACCTGATTCACGCAAAATTATTTTGTATGCTTCGACCATTAAATTATGGTCATCTATTGCCGCAAGCGCTCGGGCGTGACCTTCCGATATTAGCCCTGAAAGGAGTCCGTCCTTGAGAGCGTCGGGTAAAGTAAGAAGTCTGATGGAATTGGACACATAAGCAACGGATTTCCCTATGCGCGTTGCGATTTCGGAAGATGACAAACCAAACTCGCTCATCAGTCTTTCAAATCCTTTTGCACGGTCGATGGCATTTAAATCAATTCTTTGGACATTTTCAACAAGTGCCATCTCCAACATCCCTCTAGGAGTAGTTTCACGGATGATGCTTGGAACATGTGATAAACCTGCAAGTTTTGCCGCCCGCCATCTGCGCTCACCTGCTATTATTTGATAACCTGCAGGAGTTTTAGCGACAACCAAAGGTTCTAGTATTCCGTGTTCTTTTACGGAATCAACCAGGTCGACTAAACTTTCAGGCGTTATTGCACCTCGAGGCTGCAGTGGGTTAGCCTGCAATTCATTTACATCGATTTGTATTATTTCTTCAGCCATTATTTGTTGGAAAATGGTTATTTGGAAATTCGAAATTGGTAATAGAAAATGGATAATGGAAATTGGTATTAATTTCTACTTTCTAATCTCCATTACTACTTTCCATTTTCTACACAACTATTTTCTATTAAATTACGGATACTCTTTTCTTTCCTAGCTTCTGTCCAAAATTAACCACACCTGCCCGTATAGCAAAAAGGGTATGGTCGCGACCTACTTTTACTCCATCACCAGCTCCAATTTTTGTTCCTCTTTGGCGTACCAAAATATCCCCTGTTGTTACTTTTTCACCATGGGCGACTTTTACGCCTAAATGTTTTGGTTGTGTTCGTTTTTGCTGAGTTAGTTTTCCTGCAGCTTTTTTATGTGCCATCTTTAATCAAATCAAATATAAACTGTATTTTCACGGATGTCAAGAGAATAGTAAGATACAATATGATACACTTTTTTGACAAGTGTATATATCTTTGATAAAATATGTTTAACTGAGAGGATAAATGAGTATGTCAAAAGAAATGGCTCGAATCAAAGTAATAACGGATCTCATGCGATTGTCAAAAAATTTAGCAACAGCGGGTAGAGAACTTGCTCAAGTTAATGAAAATCTGGCAAAAGTTACAAGTCATCAAAGTAGCGGAGATTTGTTCGCCCTATGCTTGGAAAATATCGATGATGCTCAACAGGTGGCAAAAAGTCAGCAAGAAAATGCCAATGATTTAGCAACAGACTTTGCAGACGAATTAAGACAAGGAAGATGGGGAGGATTGGGATAAGCTAGCTAATTTTTTCTATAAGAAGTCGTGTGAATAACGGCCTGAAGCCCATCTTTCTTCTATAGCGTGATTTTGCCTTGAATTTTTGAACATATAATTTATCACCTTTTTCCACATCTTTCACTATTTTAACTTTAACTTTAACGTCAGTTAATTTAGGTTTACCGATTTTTACTTTTTCACCTTCTACCAACAATAAAACGTCAGGATTAAGATTATCCTGGATAACCTTATCGACTAATATTTCATCGCCTTCGGCTACTTTATATTGATTTCCTTTTATACTGATAACTGCGTATTTCATGTTTGGATATTGGAAGTGGGAAACACTTCTAACAATAAGTAGTTTAGCTCCAGACGCTCTAAATCTCAAGTTCCAACCTTTTTTCTTGCATTTATAGAAATTGCTAATCCTACCATTGTTGCTAAGTAAGAAGACCCTCCGGCAGAAACAAGCGGCAAAGGTACTCCCGTTATCGGAAGCAACCCCATATTCATTCCGATATGAATAACCGCTTCTAAAAATAGAACCAAAAAAAGTCCGGATACAAACGCTCGGGCAGTAGGATTCACCGGATTTTCTATTACTTTAATCAACCTGTAAAAAATAATAAATAATCCTAATAGTAAAAATATTGCCCCCACAAAGCCAAGTTCTTCAGCAGCCGCAGCAAAAATAAAATCGGTATGCTTCTCAGGTAAAAAAGCTAGCTGGGTCTGTACACCTTCCCCCAAACCTCGTCCTATAAATCTTCCGCTCCCTACAGAAATCATTGATTGAATGCTATTATAGCCTGCTCCTCGGGGATCTGTGTACGGATTAATAAATGCCTCAATCCTTTCTTTTTGATATGGAGCAAGTACTAACCAAGTAATTGGTACTAAAAAGATTATAAAAGTGAGACCTACAAAAATATATTTTTTACTGAGAGGTGAAGCAAGTAAAACTCCGCAAATTCCCAAAAATGTCAAAACTGCAACTCCTAAGGAAGGCTGTATTAATATAAGAACAATAGGTATTAAAATCAATAAAACTAAATAAAAAGCTCTTTTTAAATCCAGCTCTTTTTTAGTCAAATAATTCGCAAAAAATAAAAGTAAAAATGGTCTGACAATTTCAGATGGCTGAATAGTCAAAGGACCTATGGGTATCCACCTTATTGCACCTCTTGTAACCTGACCAATTATTAGTGGAAGAATAAGCAGAAAAATGCTGATTATATAGAGATGATTTGAAAATACGGTTAATATATCAAAGTCTATTTGTAAAAATATAACAAATCCGACTAACCCTATAAAAATAAATAATAAATATAAAGGATATATTGATGGACTTACAGAATTTAAGATTACTGATGAAAGGACTATTAAAAATAAGACACCAAAAAGTATGTAATAGTCAGGTTGGCGTAAATGAAGATTAATCATTTTACGAAGCCTTAGTTATTTTGAATTCACCTTTAATTAATTCCTTTGCTAAAGTTTTATTAATAATCCAACGGGTAATTTCTTTATTCAATGGAATCCAGGGTGAACTTACTAAAACCTTTTGGGTAAGAACTATACCCATATTTCTTCTTTCATTTTGAATTTTTCTGACTAACTCTCTGGCTTTTCCTTCCTCTTCAAGTAATTTAGTGATATTCTTATCTAACACAACTTCCGTTATTTTTTCTTTAATCCATTTTATTTCTTTAACATTTACTTCAGATAGCAAAAGGCCTAATAACTCTTTACTGGGGCGAATGTTAGGACTTTTCACAAAAATTGATTGAAGCGGTTGGCGTACTGGTATATTTGCGTCCTTTCTTAGTCCATGAACAATTTCGACTATTTCCCGAATAACCTTCATCTGTTTTATCAAATTAGCATCAATATTTAAATTTAATTTTGGCCATGATGCCAGATGTACTGACCCCTCTTTTGTAAGATTTCTAAATATTACGTCTGTCATAAATGGAGTAAAGGGTGAAAGTATTAAACAAAGATTAGTCAGAGTATAAAAAGTAGTTTCATAAAATAATTTTTTATCCGACTGGGTAGTAGGTCCCACTCTATCTCTCGACCTTCTTATATACCAATTTGAAAAATCGTCGACAAATTCCTCAATAGCCTCGCTTGCCCGATAGGCGTCGTACTGACTTAAATATTTAGTCACAAGTTTCTCGACTCCAGCTAATCTTGATAGCAACCATTTATCAAGAGCGTTCTTAGTTATTAGTTTTAAGTTCTTAGTTGTCGACGGTTTATAACCGTCGACATTAGCATATGTGACAAAAAAATTATAAATATTCCAAAGTTTAAGGTGAAATCTGCGCCTTGTCTCATCTGCTTTTGTATATCCAAAAAGCAAGTTGACTTCAGGATTTTGTCTTGCGTACATGAAGCGCATAACATCCACTCCAATTTTGTCGGCGCCTTCATTAAATTCAATTGCATTTCCTAAACTTTTGTGCATCGCTCTTCCGTCTTCGGCTAAAAGTGTTGCGAACCCTAAAACAGTCTTATAAGGGTGTATATTTTCTAACACTGTACTTTCGGCAATCATTGCATAAAACCAATTTTTGAACTGTCCCGGAAAGGACTCTGTAATAAAATCTGCCGGAAACCATTTCCTCCACTCGCTTTTATCTTTCAAATAAAGCGGTTTACCGATATTATTTTCAGTTAAAGTAGAATATGGAACAATACCAGCGTCAAGCCAAGGATTCCCGACGTCAGGTATTCGGGAAACTATACTCCCGCATTTTTCGCACTTTATCTTTACTTCATCTACCCAGGGTCTGTGAGGAGTATGACCGTCAAATCTATCCCAGCCGTGGGAGGCGAGTTTTTTTAATTCCTCTTTACTTCCAACCACTACATAATGTCCGCATTTCTCGCATTCCCAAATCGGAAGTGCTAATCCCCAATACCGTTTTTTACTTATTAACCAATCATGCATGTTTTTCAACCAGTCAAGCTCTCGCTCGAGTCCAAATTCAGGTATCCACTTTATTTTTCTCGCTACCCCCATCATCCTCTTTCTCAATGTTTCATACTTCCGTTTCGGATTCCGGATTTCGGATTCCGGATTTCTCAATGGCTTGTCCATTGAAATGTACCACTCATCCACAACTCTCCAAACAAGTTCAGTCTTACAACGCCAACATGCAGGATAGCGGTGAACATAAGGAACTACATCAAAAAGAAACCCTCCTGAGTCTTTTTTTCTTAAGTAGTCTATTATCAACTCAGGGTGCTTCTTGGCATTTTTTTCCGTAAATTCACCAAGATCCGAAATGTAATTTGCTTCTTCATCAATTAGCTCAATAACCGGAAGCTTAAGTTTTTTTCCAAGCATAAAATCCTCGCTACCGGCACCCGGCGCTACATGAACCATACCCGTACCCTCTTCTTCTGATACCGGCAAAATCTGATTATCGGCAGCAACTACCTCGTGCACATAACCTGCCAAGGATTTTTTAACTCTGGGCAAGTCGTCAAAGGGGGAAACGTATTTAAACCCGACGAGGGCTTTACCTGAGATTTCTTTTATAATTTTAAGTCCTAGTTTCTTTGCCGCAAACTCGTTCAAATAGTATTTATTACCTGCAACCTCTCCCTCCGCTATGACATAATTTTTGTCCGAGTCAATTGCAACCGCTACGTTACCCGGAAGAGTCCACGGAGTTGTAGTCCAAACCAAAAGATATTCATTCTTCTTCCCTTCTAATGGATATTCCATATAAATGGAGTCGTGTGTGGCTTCTTTATAGTCCTCTGTTAATATTTCGTGCTGGGAAATTGCCGTTCCGCACCTTGGGCACCAAGGAACAGAGTCGCGGCCTTTATAAATTAATCCGTAATCAAAGCATTTTTTCAAAAAATGCCAAATCATGTAATTGTTTTCATCTGAAAGCGTGTAGTAAGAATTATCCCAGTCCATGAAGTAACCAAGCCGTTTACTTTGTTCTGTTTGTACTTGGGCAAATTTATAAACACGGGCTTTACAAAGTTCAACAAATTTCGCAATCGAGGCAGCTACATCACCGTCTACTAAATTTTCTATATCGCGTTTGCTTTTAAGACCTAGTTCTTTCTCAACTTCTACCTCTACCCAAAGTCCCTGGCAGTCAAAGCCGTTTTGAAATCTTTGAGCAAACCCTTGCATATTATAAAAGCGCTGCCATATGTCCTTATATGTTCTCCCCCAAGCATGATGCACCCCCATGGGATTATTTGCTGTTATGGGGCCGTCTAAAAAAGAGAATATTTTCCTGGATTTATTGTTTTTATTTAGATATTTTTTAACAATACCCCTCTTATACCAATAATCTAATATTTCCTTTTCGAGAGATGGAAAATCGACTTTTGTATCTACGGAATTAAAATATGTCTTCTTTTTGACCATCCTGGGGATAATTTTACATAAATTGGATTACTTTTAGAAGAAGATAACTTGTACTAATTCAAGTCTAGGTAATTTTTCGAAGGAATGCGGGGATTTCAAATTTCCGACCAAATACGTCTTGCTCCTGACTTTCGCCGGTATCGCCATTTTCAGGTTCTTCAGAATCTGTATCTTTTTCTTTCTTCCTTTTCTTTTTATCTTCCTCTCCCCCTTCCGAAACTATTCCCTCGATTACAGGTTCCTCACGGGGTTTAGAGATTTGGGCAAGTCTAGCGCGCGTTTCGTCAAATCCAGTCGCAATTACAGTTATTCTTAATTGGTCAACTAATTCCTCTTTTATAACAGCTCCAAATATGATATTGGCGTCGGCGTCGGCAGAGTTTGAAATTATGTGTGCGGCTTCGTCTACCTCAAACATCGTCAAATCGCCCCCTCCTGTAATATTAAATAAAACTCCTGACGCACCGTCGATTGATAAATCAAGTAAAGGAGAAGATATCGCCGCGCGGGCTGCCATTTGAGCCCTATTTTCCCCGACTCCTGTACCAATTCCAAGGAGAGCTGTTCCGGCATTTTGCATTATAGTTCTTACGTCGGCAAAGTCGACGTTAATAAGACCTGGGGTTGTTATAATATCCGAAATGCCGCCAACGGCTTGGCCTAAGACCGAATCCGCAACTTTAAAAGCTTCAAGAAGCGTCATCTTTCTATCTATAACGTCCATCAGTCTTTGATTAGGAATTACAATTAAAGTGTCTACTCCTTCACGCAGTGCTTCTACTCCTTCATCTGCAATAACCATCCTTCGCGTTCCTTCAAAAGCAAACGGTTTGGTAACAACACCAACGGTTAAAGCTCCGACTTCCTTTGCTAATTTGGCGATTATTGGTGCCGCACCCGTCCCTGTTCCACCACCCATACCGCAAGTTACAAAAACCATATCGGAATCTACCAAAAACTCCTTTATTTTTTCTAAAGACTCCTCTGCAGCCTGTTTTCCTATTTCAGGGTTACCCCCAACCCCTAATCCTTTAGTAAGTTTCTCTCCAATTTGAAGTTTGGTTGGAGCTTTATTGGCAAGAAGTATCTGGGCATCAGTATTAACAGTTATAAATTCTACCCCGCTTATTCCTGCCGACTCTACCATCGAAGAAACCGCATTCCCACCAC
>Ga0214473_10005475_pt1 | contig 15192 bp, 14 predicted proteins | sample RVTome_7_FD_203509 | JGI IMG/M metagenome (GOLD analysis project Ga0214473, IMG submission 203509) | Soil microbial communities from uranium-contaminated site in the Upper Colorado River Basin, Wyoming, United States - RVT98D197 | ecosystem: Environmental > Terrestrial > Soil > Contaminated >... | reverse complement strand
ACCTCGCGACCGTAGCGGATCGGCCCGCGGCAGCCCGGTCCGCCCCCGATCCGGGGAAGGAGCGCCTGCACCTGCTCGAGACGCGCCCGCTCGCGCGGGTGTACACTGGGCGCCGTGCGCGAGTTCCTCCCGGGCATCCTCGTCTGGCCCCGGCTCTCCGAGCGCCACGGCTACGACTTCAACGGAACGCTCGTCCTCCACCAAGACGGAAACCTCTGCATCGACCCGGTCGAGCCGCCGGACGACGTGCTCGAGCGGCTGGCGAAGGAGGGAGTCGCGCGGATCCTGCTCACCAACCGCAACCATGCGCGCGCGGCGAACCGCATCCGCGAGCGCACTGGCGCCCGGACCTCGATCCACCCCGCCGATGCCGAGTACGCGCGCGGTCAGGGAGCGATCGTCGATACCGAGCTCGCGATCGGTGAGCCGGTCGGCCCCTTCTCGGTGGTGGGCGTCCCCGGGAAGTCGCCCGGCGAGATTGCACTCCACGATGCACGGCGAGGCCTGCTCGTGGTCGGAGACGCGGTGATCGGGAATCCGCCGGGGCGACTCTCGCTGCTCGGCGAGCGGGTGATGGACGACCCCGCGCGGCTGCGCGCAAGCGTGCGGAGGCTCCTCGAGCTCGACTTCGACGCGATCCTCGTGGGCGACGGAGTGCCGATCCGCAGCGGGGCCCGCGAGCGCCTGGCGGAGCTCGTGGCGAGCTTCCCCGCGGACTGAGCGTGGAGCGTCCGAGGCCGAGGCTCGTCGGGCTCCTGCTGCTGGTCGCCGCGGTCGCGTGCACGACCCCCGTCGCCCCGGTCACCCGGGTCCTCGGCCCGCTCGATCCGGGCCTCGAACGGCTCCTGTACGTCACGACCAACGCGGAGCTCGAGAACGTCGTCGCCGATCTCAGGCTGGCTGGCTTCGAGACGACGGCGGACGCCCGCAGGACTCCGCTCGTGCTCCTGGTGAAGCTCGGGAAGGCGCGCTCGACGAACTCCTGCGGCTCGCTCCGGAACGTGGTCTACCAGCTGCGCCAGGGCGGAGTCGTCGTGGCCGTGATCAAGGGCCGGGGTTGGATCGGCTCGTGCCATCCGAGCATCCTGGGCGGCATGAACGCCGCGCTGGCCCACCTCTTCGACTCCAGGATGTAGCTCGATGCACGAGTCCCGAGCCGACGATGCGCGCCTACCAGCTCCTCGACTGGCAGAAGCCGGGGTTCCGCGAGGTGGCGGTGCCCGAGCCGGGGCCCGGCCAGGTGCGCGTGCGCATCGGGGGCGCCGGGCTCTGCCACAGCGACCTGCTCTTCCTCGACGCGCCGCCCGGGCGTTGGCCCTTCGCGCTGCCGATGACGCTCGGCCACGAGAACGCGGGCTGGGTCGACCGGATCGGGCCCGGCGTGGAGGGCTTCACCGAGGGCGACGCCGTGCTGATCGAGACGCACTGGTGGTGCCGTCGTTGCGAGTTCTGCCGCGTCGGCGCCGACAACTACTGCATCCGGGGCTGGGGCCGCGCCCACGGCGTGGGGGCGCCGGGCGGCCTCGCTCCTTACCTGGTGACCGAGATGCAGCAGCTCGTGCCCCTCGGACCGCTCGAGCCGATCGACGTGGCCCCCCTGGCCGACGCCGGCCGAACCTCGTACCACGCGGTGAAGAAGACGCTGCCGAAGCTCGCTCCCGGATCGACGGCGGTCGTGATCGGCGTGGGGGGACTCGGCGGCTACGCGATCCAGTGGCTGCGCATGCTCTCCCCCGCGCGCGTCGTGGCCCTCGACCTCGACGCCGCGCACCTGCAGGCCGCGCGAGAGCTCGGCGCCGAAGAGACGCTGATCTCCGACGGGAATGCCGCGGACGCGCTCCGCGAGCTCACCGCCGGGCGCGGCGCCGAGGCGGTCTTCGACTTCGTCGGCGTCGATGCCACGATGGAGCTCGCGCTGCGCAGCGCGCGGACCCTCGGCTCGGTGGCCTTCGTCGGCGCGGGCGGCGGCTCGGTCCGCGTCGGGTGGGAGAGCCTCCCGCGCGACTGCGAGATCTGGTCGCCGCAAGGGGGGACGAACCCAGAGCTTCACGAGGTCGTGAACCTCTGCCAGCGGCACCCGATCCAGCACCGCGTCGAGCGCTTCGGCTTCGAGGACACCCCGCTCGCCTACGAGCGCCTGCGCAAGGGCGACCTCGCCGGACGGGCGGTCGTGCTTCCCTCGGACTCGCGACGCCGGTCCAACCCGCCCCGCTGAGGAGCCAACCGTGGACGAATCGCTTCCCTTCCTGATCAACGACGCCGACAACCACTTCGTCGAGCCGCTCGACGTCTACGAGCGCTACATCGAGCCCCGCTGGCGGGACAAGGCGGTCCGCTGGGTGAAGGACGCGAACGGCGAGTGGGTCCAGCTCTTCGCCGGGCGCCCGTCGAAGACCCGCCTCTCGCGGGACTCGGCGCCGGAGAACGAGGCGGAGCTCGAGAAGCTCGCGGCGCGGATCTCGCCGACTCCCGGCAGCGACGCGCTCGCCCCGGGCGACGGCGGAGCGCGGGCGCCGGGCATGTTCCTCCACCGGCTCAACCCCTACAAGGGCAAGAGCCCCGCCGAGCAGAAGGCGCTGCTCGCGAAGTTCATGCAGCAGCGGGAGGCCTGGGGCAGCCGCGAGCTGCGCCTCGAGCTGATGGACGAGCAGGGCATCCACGCGGCGCTGATGTTCCCCGGCCTCCTGCTGGCGCTCGAGCTCGAGTTCCAGGACGACGTCGACGCGCTGCACGCCAACGCCCAGGCCTTCAACCGCTGGATCCACGACGAGGTGGGCTACGCCCACCAGAACCGCCTGTTCCTGCCACCCTACATTCCGCTGGCCGACGTCGACCTCGCGGTGCGCGAGCTCGAGCGCGTGATCCGCGAGGGCGCTCCGCTCGTGCAGATCGTCACGGGGCACGCGCACGGCGGCCGCGACAATCCGCGCGGGGGCCGCTCGGTCGCCGACCCGGTCTTCGATCCCTTCTGGGCCCGCATCGACGAGGCCGGGGTCCGCGTGACGACGCACCTCGGCCCGACCGACTACGCCAAGTACGGAGCCGATTGGAGCGAGGACCCGGGCGCCGTGCTGCGCGACTACGGCGCCCTGCAATGGGTGCTCTACTGGGGAGACCGTCCCGCGATGGAGACGGTCGCGGGCATGATCCTGCACGACCTCTTCGGCCGCTTCCCCAGGATCCGCGTCTGCATCGCGGAGCAGGGCACGGTCTGGCTGCCCTACCTGCTGCGCAAGATGGACCACGCTTTTCTGATGGGACGAAAGGCCCGCTGGGGCCGGCTCGACCGCCGCCCGAGCCAGATCTTCCGCGAGCACTTCATCGTGGCGCCCTTCCCCGAGGAGAACGTGAAGCGCGTCGTCGCCGAGGTCGGGATCGATCCGATCGTCTTCGGCTCGGACTTCCCACACGGCGAGGGCCTGGCCTTCCCGAGCCAGTACGTGGCGGCGCAGCTCCAGGGCATGTCGGACGCCGAGGTGAAGGCCATCATGCGCGACAATCTCGCGCGCTTCCTCGACCTCCCGGCATCGTAGGGGCCGGGGTCGGTCGGTCGAGCGCGCGCGCGGACCGCTAGGGCTGCGTCCGGGCAGGAGCGTTCGTCAGGATCGTCCCGGGCAGGCGGTCGAGACGGTCGACGATCGGTGCACCGTCGGTCCGGATCGGGACGCCGGCGACGAGGACGTGGTCGACGCCGACCGGCGCGTCCGCCACGAGGCGCTCGCCGTTGGCCGGCATGTCGCGCACCCGTCGGATCGGCCCCGGCGAGAGTCGCTCGTAGTCGAGCACCACGAGGTCCGCGGGGGCCCCGACGCGCAGGACGCCCCGGTCGAGCTCCAGCACCTCCGCGATCTCCCCGGTGAGCTTGTGGACGCCCCGCTCGAGCGGCATCACCTCCCGGTCGCGCACCCAGTGCGCCAGGAAGTCCGTCGGAAGGACCGCGTCGCAGATCTGCGCGACGTGCGCCCCGGCGTCCGAGAGACCGAGGATGCAGCCTTCCGCCAAGAGCAGGCGCGTCACGCCGTCGACGTCGTCGTTGGCGAAGGTCACGCACAGGCGCGTGCGCAGGCGGTCGTCGATCGCGAGATCGCAGATCGCGTCGAAGGGGGCCGACCCGCGTGCGGCGGCGATCTTCCCGATGCTGCGCCCGACGAGCTCCGGATGCGCGGGCGACTCCAGCACCCGCATCCCGTCCCAGCGGCTGTCGAGGAGTCCATTCTCGTCGAGGTTCGCCTGTACGCGCGCCCGCCAGCCCCGGTCCGCGTAGAGCCCCGCGCGCTCCTCGTGCGGCAGCGCCACCAGCTCGGAGAAGGCCGGCATCACGTAGAACGCGGTCGGCTCCTGCATCAAGAGCTCCTGCTCGATCGGCCGGCAGGTCACCTGCACCCAGACCCTCGCCCCGGCGCGCCGCTCCGCCTCGTGGTCGGCGAGCTTCTGCTGGTAGGAGGTCCGCCTCACCTCGGGCGGGTAGGTCAGGATCGCGGACCAGTGGAGCGGCCGACCGATCCGGCGCTGGAGCGCGTAGACCCAGCGATAGTCCTCACCTGGCGCGACGTGCACGACCCCCTGGCCGAGCTCGCCGACGACGCCCATCAGCGCCTCGGTCTCCTGCTGGGTCGCCGCCATGGACGGGACCGGCCGCCCGCCGTCGCCCAGGTGGAAGCCGGCCCGATCGCTCGAGAAGCCGAGCGCGCCGCCGCGAAGCGACTCGGCGATCACGCTTTTCATCCGCGCGATCTCGCCCTCGCTCGCCGGACGCTCGTAGGCCTCGTCGCCGAGGACGTAGAGGCGCACCGCGGTATGGCCGACGTAGCCCCCGAAGTGGATGGCGATTCCCCGGCGTCGGATCGCGTCGAGGTACTCGGGGTAGGTCTCGAAGTCCCACGCCACGCCGGCCTCGAGCGTCGCGAGCTGCATGTCCTCGACCTTGTCGAGCGTGCGCAGCAGCGACGCCCGCCCCTCGGGCCGCGTCGGCGCCAGGCTGTAGCCGCAGTTGCCGGCTACCACCGAGGTAACGCCGTGCCAGCAGGACGGTGTCAGCGCCGGGTCCCAGAGCACCTGCGGGTCGTAGTGGGTGTGGATGTCGAGGAAGCCGGGCACGACCAGCCGGCCCGAGGCCTCGATCTCGCGGGTCCCCCTGACGCGCGGGGCGATCTCGGCGATGCGCCCGCCCGCGATCCCGACGTCGGCGCGGCGCGGCGGTGCCCCGGTCCCGTCGACGAGGGTTCCGCCCCGGACCGCGATCTCGTGCGCCACCCTGCCCTCCCGGCCCGCGGCGCGTTCAGCCCGCGCCCGGCAGCTCGAACCCGTAGAGGCGCGCGGCGTTGCCGGCCACGATCGCGCGCGCCTCCTCGGCGGGCACGCCCGCGAGGAAGCCCCTGACGATCTCCCGACTGCGCGGGAAGGTCGACTCGGTGTGCGGGTAGTCGCTCCCCCACGTGATCGCACCCACGCCGATCACGTCGCGCAGGCGCACGCCCGTGGCGTCCTCCTGGAAGCTCGCGAAGCAGTTCCGGTGCCAGAACTCCGACGGCAGCACGCCGCGCTCCCTGAACCGGTACCAGTCGCCCCGCGCGGGGCGGTCCGTGTAGGTGTAGTCCATCTGGTCGAGGAAGAAGGGGATCCAGGCGAGCTCGTGCTCCACCGAGCCGACCCGCAGGCGCGGGTAGCGCTCGAAGACGCCCTCGAGGATCAGGTCCGCCAGCGCCTGGCGCACCTGGTAGTCCTTGTTGATGAAGACGGAGGGCGGAACGTGCTTCACGTCGAGAGTGAAGGCCGCGTCGCCCCCGCGCGGATCGCCCCGGTCGGTCGCGACGTGCAGGCTGATCGGGAGCCCGAGGTCCTGCGCCGCGGCCCAGAACGGCTCGTAGACCCGGGAGTGGAAGGGGGCCCAGGGGGGAGGCTTCACGGTGACGAGCGCGCCCGCGAGCCCCATCCGACCCACCCGCTCGAGCTCGGCGACCGCGGCGTCGATCTCGTCGACGTTCACCATCGCGATCCCCTTGAGGCGCGACGGGTCCCGCGAGCAGAACTCCGCGATCCAATCGTTGTAGGCGCGCATCGCCGCGCTGACCACCTCGGTGTTGGGGACCGAGAAGATCACGAGCCCCTCGCTCGGGTAGAGGACGGAGCCCCAGACCCCGTCTTCCTCGTTCTCCGCCAGGTAGCGCTGCGGATCGTAGGCCGCCGCGCGGACGTCCTCGAAGCGCGCCGACGTGACGAGCTTATCGGGGTCCTTCGCGAAGCGGGCCCCGGCCTGGATCCCGACGAAGGACATCGTCTTGCGGCCGTCGACGAACCACCAGTCGCCGTCGTCCTGCGAGACCACGCGCGGCGCGCGATCGACGAGCCCGCGGGAGACGCGCGCCGTCCAGAGATCCGGCGGCTCCACGATGTGGGAGTCCGACGAGATCATCCAGCCGCCGGCGGGCGCCGTCGCCGCCTGGGAGAGCGTGGTCGGGGTCATCTGGGTGGCCACCTCCGTGCGCTCCGGTCTCCGCGCGTCAGCGCCCCGACTCGGGCAGCTTCGGGAGCTCCGGCTCGACCGGGACGCCCAGCGACTCGGCGACCATCGAGAGCATCGTGTACTGCCCGACGATGAACGGGATCTCGACGCGCTGCGCCTCGTCGAAGTCCCGCGCGAGCGCGGCCCAGGTCGCATCCGAGATGCGCTGGCGCGCGTGGAGCTCGTCGGCAGCGGCGAGGAGCGCCCGTTCGCGCTCCGTCCACTCCGGCGATATCTCCCGCTCCGCCACGCGGGCGATCTCCTCGTCGCGGATTCCCGCCGCGCGCGCGTAGTGGACGTGGTGTCCCCACTCGAACGCCGAGCGGCAGTTCCAGGCGGCGCGCAGCGCGAGCAGCTCCGAGTCTCGGCGCGACAGCGCGCCGCGCGTCGCGAGGGTGCTCGTGAACTCGAGGAAGGGGCCGAGCAGCGTCGGGTGCCGAGCGATCACGGTCAGGATCGGGAGCGGCCGGGCCGGAGCGCGCCCTTCGAGGCCCGCCACGCGGCGCACGGTCGACTCGAGCCGCTCGCGCGTCTCGGGGCTCCACTCTTCCGGCGGGAGCGGCGCGATCCGCAGCGGGGCCCTCGCCGGATCGGCGGACCCGGCGTGCGCCCCGCCCCCCGCGAGAACCGCGAAGAGCGCCGCGCCTGCGATGCGGAGGCTCATCGTCCTTCCTCCTCGGAGCGCCTCGTCGGCTCGCGCCCCGGCGCTCGGGCCCCCGCGGCTAGAGGCCGTAGAGGCGCGCCGCGTTGCCGCCCACCATCTTGCGGCGCTCCTCCGGCGGCACGTCGCCGAAGTGCTTCTCGATGTACACGCGGGACTCGGGCCAGCTGCTGTTCACGTGCGGGTAGTCGCTCGACCACATGATGTTCTCGACGCCGATGATGTCGCGGTTGCGCACGCCCACCACGTCTTCGATGAAGGTGCCGAGCACCTGGCGGTGGAAGTAGAAGCTCGGCGGCTCGCTGAGCTCGGACTTCGTGTGGTAGCGGTGGCGCTCGAAGACGTGGTCCATCCAAGGGATCAGGAACGCCATCCAGCCGATGCCGCTCTCGACCGAGATCAGCTTGAGCCCGGGGTGGCGCTGGAGGACGCCCGAGAAGATGAAGGTCGCGATCGGCTCGCACATCACCGTCTTGTTGACGGAGATCTGGACCATCAGGTTCTTGTCGACGTCGCGGCTCACCGGGCGCGTGCCGAGGTGGAAGTGGATCGGCAGGTTCAGGTCCTCGAGTGCCGCCCACAGCGGCTCGTAGTGCGGATCGAGGTAGGACCTGTCGCCCGGCGGCGAGTCGACGTAGGCGGGCACCGCCGGGAGCAGCACGCCGCGCAGGCCGAGCGTGGCACAGCGCTGCGCCTCCTCGAGCGCGGCTTCGAGGTCCCAGACGGGAATCTCGCCGATGCCGATCAGGCGCTGCGGACACGCGCGGCAGAACTCGGCCAGCCACTCGTTGTAGGCGCGCATCATCACGCGCTGCATCGGGCGCTCGAGCGTGCGAATCGCCACGCCGCCGCCCGCGCCGCTGCCGAAGAGCACCTGCGCATCGACGCCGTCGAAGTCCATGTCTTCGATGCGCGCGGCGGGATCCCAGCCGCCGCGCCGGCCCTCGGACTTGCTCTTCGCGAGGACCTGCACGTCCTTCGACGCGACGCCCGCGGACCCCTCGAGCAGGCTGATCGGGCGCTCGTTGCCCTCGAAGACCAGCACGTCGCGGTCGCCGCGCCGCTCGATGCGCGGCATGCGGCTGCGCCACTCGGCGGGGACGCGCTCGGCGTACATCGTCGGGGGCGGGTTCACATGGTCGTCGGCCGAGATGATCCGCGTGTCCGTGCTCATCGCAGTGCCTCCTCGCGCAGCTTCGGGCTCCGCGGTGGAGCTCACGGGACAGGGTTCCCGCGTCGCGGGTCGGGCGCAAGAGGCCGAGCGCGTCGTGTCGCCGGCGACCTTTGCGTTAGACTGCCGGCGTGCGGATGCGGCTCGCCGTCGTTTGCCTGGCAGTCCTCGCGGGCGCGGCCGCGGCCCGGGCCGGGGAGCTCGCGCCGGGCGACCCGGCGCCGGAGTTCGCGCTCCCCGGGTCGGATGGCCAGGTGCACCGGCTCGCGGACCACGTCGGCAAGCGCGGCGTCGTACTCGCCTGGTTCCCGAAGGCCTTCACGCCCGGCTGAAGCGCGGAGCTCGGGGCGCTGCGGGACAGCGCCGAGGAGATCGCCCGCTACGACGCGGCGGTCTTCATGGTGAGTCTCGACACGCCCGAGAAGAACCGCGACTTCGCGAAGTCCCTCGAGGCGAAGCACGTGCTGCTCTCCGACCCCTCGGGCGCGGTGGCGAAGGCCTACGGAGTCACCGGCTTCTCGGGGCTCTTCGCGAACCGCTGGACCTTCTACATCGATTCCGGCGGAACGATCCGCGAGATCGACCGCAAAGTCTCGACCTCCACGGCCGGCCAGGACATCGCGCGCAAGCTCGGCGAGCTGGGCTTTCCGAAGCGCCCCTGAGCGTCGGCCGTCTCACACGGTCTCACTCGAACTGGAACTCCTCGAGCCGAGGCTCCTTCGTCCAGCGCCAGTAGTCGAGAAGTCTCCACGGCGAGAGCACGGTCACGCGGCCCTCGCGATTGCGATACCAGCTGCTCTGGATCGAGGGGTGCGACCAGACCATCCGCGAGAGGGCGTCCGCGAGCCTCGCCTCGTACGCGTCGTGCACCTCCTGCCGGCACTCGATCGCCTCGAGGCCCTGTTCGAGCAGCGCCTTCAAGCAGCCGAGGATGTATCGGACCTGGCACTCCGAGTGGAAGATCAGGCTGCCTCCGTGCGCGAGGTTCGTGCCCGGACCATAGATGCAGAAGAGGTTCGGGAAGCCCGGAACCGTGATCCCGAGGTAGGCGGAGGGCTCGTCGCCCCACTGCTCGGCGAGCTTCACCCCGCCCTTTCCCATGATCTCCATCGGCCAGAGGAAGCGGTTGGCGTGGAAGCCCGTCGCGTAGACGATCACGTCGACGGGGACTTCCGCGCCGCTCTCGCAGACGATCCGGTCCTCGCGGATCTCCGCGATCGGGTCCGTCACGAGCTCCACGTCGTCGCGGCGGAGCGCGGCGAGCCAGCTGCCATTGTCCTGGAGCGTCCGCTTGCCGAGGCACACGTAATCCGGGACGACCTTCGCGAAGAGCGCCTCGTCGCCGCCGACCTGGTCCTTCAGGTACTGGGTGAAGGCCTGGCGCGTGGCGTCGTTCAGCGCGCTCGTCGAACGGTCCTGGTGCGGCCACTCCGGATCGATCCTCATCGCCTCGAGCCCGCCGTCGCAGCCCGGCCAGAAGAGCAGGAAGCGGTACCAGCGGCCGTAGTACGGCAGGTGCCGGAGCGCCCACTTCTTCCCGGGACCCACCTTCGCGTGGTAGTTCGGGTTCGGGAACATCCACGGCGCCGAGCGCTGGAACACGAAGAGCCTACCCGTCCGCTCGGCGATCGCCGGGACGATCTGGAAGGCGCTCGCCCCGGTGCCGATCACGGCGACCCGCTTTCCCGTCAGATCGCAGTCCTGCTTCCAGGCCGCGGAGTGCATCCACGGGCCCTGGAAGCGATCGATGCCGCGGATCTCCGGGAGCTTGGGGCGGTTCAGCTGGCCCACGGCGCTCACGACCGCGTTCGCCCGGAGGGTCTCTATGCTGCCGTCGGCCTTCCGGATCCGCACCGACCAGCGGTGAGCCCGCTCGTCCCAGCTCGCCGCCACCACCTCCGTCTCGAAGCGGATCCGGTCGCGGACGCCGTACTTCTCCATGCAGCGCTCGAAGTAGGCCTGGAGCTCCTGCTGCTGCGCGAAGAACTCCGTCCAGTCGGGGTTCGGCTCGAAGGAGTAGCAGTAGAAGTGGTTGCCGACGTCGACGCGGCAGCCGGGGTAGCGATTCTCGTACCAGGTGCCGCCGACCGACGGGTTCTTCTCGATCACCGTGAAGGGGATCCCGGCCTCCTTCAGGCGAATCGCCGCGAGGAGCCCCGCCATGCCGCAGCCGATCACGACGACGTGAAAGGCCTGCTTCGCCTCCTCCGGCACCGTGCGGTCCCAGTGAAACTCGCGCTGGTCGCGCCCGTCGAGCTCCATCTCCTCCAGCATCATCGGCACATACTCTTCGGGCACGTCCCCCGCGACGAGGAAGCACATCATCTCGTGGATCGTCTCGGGCGAAGGGGGCGGCGGGAGCCGGCAGCCGCCGTCGCGGTAGGCCTTGATCACCTCGAGCGCCCGAGCGCGCACTGCCGCCTTGTCCTCGTCGGACATGAAGCCCTGCACCTCGTTCAGGAACACCCCGCGCGGCCGGATCGGGCCACGCAGCAGGCTCGTGTCTCCGGTCATGTGAACCATCGACAACAGGAGGGTCGGGATGCTCAGGTCCTCGAGCGCGGCCGCGATGGTCGCGTCGTCGTCCGTGATCGGCAGGCCGGCCGGATCGATGCGACCGGTCACGCGCTGGCGCTCGGCCGCGCCTTCGTGGCCTCGAGCCAGGTGGCGACGTGCTTGAGGCTCGGGTCCACCGCCTGGCCCACCATGCCGCCGAACTCGAGGAAGGCGTAGAGCACGACATCGGCCAGCGTGAAGCGGCCCGGAACGATCGTCTGGCGGCCGGCGAGCTGCCGGTCGAGCCACTCGACGCCGTCGCGGGCGATCGCCTTGAGACCGGCGGCGGCCTCGGGCACGGTGCGGATGCGATCCTTGAAGATCGGGAGCCCCTCGGCGAAGCGGAAGCCGTCGGCCATCGGCTGCGCGATCTTCCACTCGATGCGGCGCACCCACATGCGCGTCACGGCGCGCTCCGTCGGCGTCTTGCCGATCAGCGCGGGCAGGGGCTTCTGCTCCTCGATGAGCTCGCAGATCGCGATCGTCTCCGCGATCACGCTGCCGTCGGGGAGCTCCACGCAGGGGAGCTGTCCGGCAGGGTTCTTCGCGAGATAGGGCTCCCTGCGATTGGCGCCGCCGGCGAGGTCGACCTTCTCGACCTGGGAGAAGGAGAAGCCCTTCTCCGCCGCGAACATGCGCACGAGCTTCGGGTTGGGACCCATCGAGTCGTAGAGCTTCAAGGGGGTACTCCTGGCAGAGGGGGTGCGGGGTCGGCCCGTCGGGCCGGGCCTTTCGGGCCAGCACTCTACCGCGTCCGGCTCGCCTCTCCCAAGGCTCGGACCGTCACAGCCCGAGCGGCCTCGTTCCGATCACGCCGCTCGCGGAAAGCCCCGCGATCTCCGCGCGCGAGAGCCCGAGGAGCCCCGTGAGGATCTCCTCGTTGTGCTCCCCCAGCGTGGGGGCCGGCCGCTCGAACCAGCGCTTCGGCCGGCGCCCGAAGCGCAGCGGCAACGCGGGAATCCGGATCGACCCAGCGACCGGGTGGTCTACCCGCTCGAAGAAGTCGCTGCCGCGCAGCGGCTCGAGCTCCTCGCCGCGCCGCGAGCCGATCACGCACGCCGCCGGTACGCCCTGCGCGAGCAGCGCGAGGGCCACCTCCTCGGGTGTGCGCCCCAGCGTCCACGCCTCGATCGCCGCGTCGATCTCGTCGTGCGCGGCACGGCGGCGCTCCCGCGACCCGAAGCGAGCCTCGCCGGCCCAGCTCGATCGGGCGATGCAACGTGCCAGCGAGGCCCACTGGGCGTCGTCCGCGACGCTGAGCGCGATCCAGCGCGGCTCGCCGGCGCTCCCGGGTGCACAGCGATAGAGCCCCTGCGGCGCCATCCGCGGTGAGCGATTGCCCTCGCCGCAGAGCAGCTCGCCCGATACGTCGTGCTCGATCACGCTCTCGGCGCTCACCGCGAGCGCTGTCTCGACCATCACCGACTCGACCTGGCAGCCCCGCCCGCCCTGTAGGCGGTGGCGCAGCGCCACGAGCGCCGCGAAGGCCGCATGCAGCCCCGCGAGCGGGTCCGCGCAGGCGCGCGGCGTGAGGGGACCCGCCTGCTCGCCCGCGCTCTCCGGATAGGCCGTGAGCCACGCGATGCCGCTCACCTGCTCCATCGTCTGCGCGAAGCCCACCCGGTTGCGCCACGGCCCGCCGAGGCCGAAGGCGGGCATGCGCACCAGCACCAGCTGCGGGCAGAGCGTTTCGAGTCGCTCCCAGCCGAGGCCGAAGCTCTCGAGCACGCGGGGCGAGTAGTTCTCGAGCAGCACGTCGCTCTGGCGCGCGAGGCGCACGAGCAGGTCGACTCCCTCGGGTCGCGTGAGGTCGAGCGTGAGCGAGCGCTTCCCGGTGTTCGCCGAGTGGAAGGTCGGGCCGTGCTCCCACCAACGCTCCGTGCCGGGCGGGACCTGGCTGCCGAAGCGCATGCCGTCGGGGCGTTGGATCGACTCGACGTGGATCACGTCCGCGCCGAGGCACGCGAGCGTGAAGCCGGCGTAGGGACCGGCCCAGAAGGCCGTGAGGTCGAGGACGCGCAGGCCCGCGAGCGGCGCCGCGTCAGGGGCGAGCGCCCCGGCGCCGGGACGGGGCGCCTCGCGCGGCCGTCCGGAGCTCCTCCAGGTCGGGCGCGCGTCCTCCCCCTCCCCGCTCGCGCGCCGCGGTGCCGGCTCGAAGGCCCGACGCGGCCACGCCGTCGACTCGTAGGGGATGCGCGGCTGGAGGAAGCCGCCGCGCGGGTTGCGCACGAAGACGCCGCGCTCGCGGAAATGATCCATCCCGGGAAGCGAGGCCCCGTGCCCGATCGGCGCGGCCGGGACGCGCAGCAGCTCCGAGCGCAGGAGGAGCTCGGCCGTCGAGTGCGCCCGCGTGTAGGCGCGCACGATGGCCCGGATCTCCGCGGCTCGCGCGTGGCGCGCCACCATGTGGTGCAGCGACTCGTCTCCGGCGAGGTCGGGCCGCTCGATCAGCAGCGCGAAGTCCGACCACTGCTGCGGCGTGAAGAGGCAGAAGCCGATCCAGCCGTCGGCGGTGGGCTCGATCGACGGCACGTCCTCGCTCATCGGAACGTCCCACCGCCCGCTCATCTGCCCCCAGACCGAGCCCACGTTCGTGAAGGTCGGCGTGATCGCCTCGAGCTTCGAGACGTCGACCCGATCGCCGCGCCCGCAGAGGTCGCTCCGCCGCAGCGCCGCAAGCGCCCCCACCGCGAGGTAGGCGCCGGCCATCCACTCGCCGAGCTCGCCCGCGGCGTAGAGCGGCGGCTGCCCCGGGCGGCCGCGCGACATCACCGAGCCGCAGCAGGCCTGGAGCGTGAGCTCGCTCGCCGGGCGCTCCGACCACGGGCCCGGGCCGAAGGGGGTGAGCGAGAGCCAGGTGGCGGCGGGGTTTCGCTCCGAAAGCGCGGCCGCGCCGACACCCTGCGTATCGAGCGTTCCCGGGGCGAAGCCCTCGAACACGAGGTCGGCCCCGGCGTAGAGCGAGAGCAGCACCTCGCGCCCCGCGGGCCGCTCGAGATCGAGCACGACCCCGCGCTTGCTCGTGTGCAGGTAGCGGAAGAGCGCACCGTCTCCCGCCTCGTCGAAGGACCGCCCCGAGACCGACCAGGCGCGCAGCGGATCGCCGCCTGGCGGCTCGATCTTCCACACCTCGGAGCCGGCGTCGGCGAGGAGCTTCGTCGCGTAGCCGCCCGCGATCCCGGTCGTGAGATCGACGACGCGGACGCCGGCGAGCGGCTGCATCCAGTTCGCGGCCTGGCTCACGCGCGCGAGCGTACCGCGGATCGCGGGGGGCCGGGCCTGCGCGTGGGGCTCACGGCGCGAAGCTGCCGTCGTCGCGCATGCAGTGGACGCCGTCGGCGAAGCCGAAGGTGCCCTTCATCGCAGCCGACGCCGAGACCCCGGCCCCGGCCGCCCCGGCGGCGACCTGGGCGGCCTCCGTCACGAAGCGCGGGAAGGCCTGGGTGTCCTGGTTCGCGGCGAGCGCCGTCACCTGGCCACCCTCGAGCTCGAGCTTGAAATCCTGCCTCGCGAGAACGGTGAGGGGCTTCACGTCGTAGGCGCGCGCGAGATCGGGGAAGGTCGCGATCACCGTGGCGTTCGCGCCCGTATCGACGAGGAGGCACACCTTCGGCGGGTAGACCCGGATCCCGTGGGGTGCCTTCGCGAGGTCGGCCTCGCGCGTCACGATCGTCGCACAGCCGGCCACGCCGAGCGCAGCCAGCGCCATCCCGATTCCGGGCCCGACGTGTCCTCGCATCAGCGATCTCCTCCCGTGCGGCTCGGGTCGAAGACCCGAAGCGGGAAGCCGCAGCGCTCCTCCAGGTGGGCGATCGCCCCCGCGAGCGGCTGGAAGAGACCCCATCCGGACTGGCCCGGGGCATCGTCTCCCGCCACGGCGACCAGGATCCCCACGGCCTCGTCCCCGTCGAAGACGAGACCTCCCGAGTCCCCGGGCTGCGGCCGCGCCTCGAGCAGGAACAGGTTGCGCACGCGATACACGACCCGATCGAGACGGATGCGCAGCGATCTCGCGTCGGAGGCCACCCAGCCCGCGAAGCGACCGGAACGCGCGGTCGCGCACTCGACGCGGTCCCCGGGGAGGATCGCTTCCGGCGCGCGCAGGCGGCGCAGCGGCCTCCGCGATCCCTCCACGCGCCGCTCGGGCTGCGGAGCGCAGCGCGCCTCGAGCTTTGCCAGGGCGACGTCCCAGTCCACCGCTCCGCGCTCGGCGACGGAGTGGGCGACGGTGGTCGCGAAGGTGCCGCCCGGGCAGCACTCGCTCTCGAGGCGCGGGTCCCCCGGCGGCGCGGTCGCGAGGCT
>Ga0214473_10005474_pt1 | contig 15194 bp, 14 predicted proteins | sample RVTome_7_FD_203509 | JGI IMG/M metagenome (GOLD analysis project Ga0214473, IMG submission 203509) | Soil microbial communities from uranium-contaminated site in the Upper Colorado River Basin, Wyoming, United States - RVT98D197 | ecosystem: Environmental > Terrestrial > Soil > Contaminated >... | reverse complement strand
CTTCTAGTGTAGTGTCTCCAACACTTCGTTAGCTTGTTGTATCTTGGTGAGAATTGAGTTGGCAGAGGCGGTCCAGACGAATGGCTTTGGAGCCCTGTTGGTGGCCTCAAGGTAGTCCATGATGGCCTGGATCAGGGCAGGGACGCTGGGGAAGACGCCCCGGCGAATGGCCTTGTCCGTGATCTCCCGGAACCACCGTTCGACCAGGTTCAGCCACGAGGCGGAGGTGGGAGTGAAGTGCAGGTGGAACCTGGGGTGCTTGCTCAGCCAGGCGTTGACCTCCTGGTGAGTGTGGGTAGCGTAGTTATCGACGATGAGGTACAGGTCCAGGTCTCTCGGGGTCTGCCGTTGGACGGTGCGCAGGAACTGGAGGAACTCCTGATGTCGGTGGCGAGGCAAGCACTGGCCGATGACCTTGCCATCCAGCGTGTTCAGGGCGGCGAAGAGGGTCGTCGTGCCGTTGCGCTTGTAGTCATGGGTCATGGTGCCAGCCCGGCCACGCTTCATCGGCAACCCCGGCTGGGTACGGTCCAGGGCCTGGATTTGGCTCTTCTCATCCACGCTCAGCACCAGGGCATGCTCCGGCGGGTTCAGGTACAACCCCACTACGTCCCGCAGTTTCTCCACGAAGTGCGGGTCCCGGCTGAGCTTGAACGTCCGTACCAGATGGGGCTTGAGGCCATGGGCTTTCCAGATGCGCTGCACACTGGCGGGGCTCAGCCCCACCGCCTTGGCCATGCTGCGCGTGCTCCATTGCGTCGCCTCAGGCGGCTTCTCCCGCAGGGTCCGCTCCACCACCTCTCGCACCTTCCCTTCCTCGATCCGCCGCTTCCCCCCAGGACGGCTCTTGTCATTCACCAGGCCGTCCACCCCAGCCGTCTCATACCGTTGCCGCCACCTGGTTACGGTCGGCGTGGTGGTTGCCAGTTGCCGCAGGATTTCACCCGTGGCCACCCTCTCGCCGCTCAGGAGCACGATGCCCGCTCGCAGCACCACCTTCTGTGAGGTGTTCCCGTTCCTGATCAGCCGCTCCAACTCCGCCCTATCTCTCTCGCTCACGTTCAGTCGTCTGCTGGTTCTCATGCCCAGCAGTCTACCATAACTAACGCTATATGTGAAGCACTACACTAGTACGTCCTTCAACTGGGCAGCAGTCAAACCGACGTCAGAGCTGTGGCCGACCTGCCAGCTCGTCCAGCCGCCTGCTGTCTTCCGCACGAGGAGGACAGCGGCCAGGGTATGACAGCCGCCGCAGCCGTTGAGAATCAGCCCCCTTCCCGGACCAGGCGGGTAAAAGTCGGCGAGTTTGGTGGGGTTGGCGGGCGGTGTCCAGAGTGGCGTCGCGCTGGGAGCAGGAGTCGGCGCAGGGGTCGGGGTAGGTGTGGGGGTGGCAGTCTCCCGAAGCCCCGTTGCCGCGCTGCGGCCGACTGATATGGTTCTGTTACACCCGCCGGCCGAATGTTATGACTTCTACATGCTCCCATCGCTATTGTATGTGGCTAAGATGAGTTTCTTGCCCTCGTGGCATTGGGAAGCGAGGCAGTAGAAAGGGGCAAGATGCTGGAAACCACACCGAGAGCTGCTGAGATGGCGGACCGGATTCTCGTAGTTGAAGATGACACGGAAAGCCGGACACTCCTCGAGGACCTGTTGAGCACAGCGGGCTATGAGCCTTTGTCAGCCTCCAACGCCCTCGACGCACTGCGGCTTCTCTACAATTCCCGTCCGGACCTAGTTCTCCTGGATGTCATGCTCCCCGGTTCAGACGGGTGGGAGGCCTGCCGCCGCATCCGCGAGGCGTCTGAGACCCCCATTGTCATCGTCAGTGCCAGATGCAGCAACGTTGACATACTGCGGGGCTTTGAGCTGGGTGCGGATGACTATGTCGCCAAACCCTTTGATAACAGGGAGCTTCTCTCGCGGGTGAGGGCTATTCTCAGACGCAGCAATAACGGCCAGGGGAAGGAGCCATCCGTCTTGAGATGCGACGGGCTGGAAGCTGACCTCAGGACCCATCACGTGTCGGTCAAGGGCAGGAGCGTAACGCTTTCCCCCACAGAGTTCCGGCTGCTCATCTATCTCATGCGCAAACAGAATACGGTGGTAACGCACAGGGAGCTCCTGTTCCACGTCTGGGGACCTGCCTACGCTAATGAAAGGGAGTATATCAAACTCTATGTCCGCTATTTGCGCAGGAAGATTGAGGATGACCCCGAGAACCCCAAATACATTGTGACCCAGAGGGGCCTGGGCTACCGCCTGTCTCAAGGACCCTAAGAACCCGGAAGGTCAACAGGGAGCAGACCAGCGGAATGCCGCTCCCCGCGCCGGTGGAGACTTCCACGAAGTCAATCGCGCAGCATGCAGCCATAGCGCCCCTTTCTTGATACTTTCTTGACGCGCAATGCCAAGTCCTTGGTAAGACCTTGATATGAATGCTGCTACATTTGCGAGCCCCTAGTGAGCCCGTGATGAACATACCATACGTCATCTCTGGAGTGATCATCATCAGTGAACCCGGGGTAGGCTATCGCCTCAGGACCTGAAAAGGCTCATGGAGCCGACTCTGGCACCTTTGAGAGGGGGCTTCGGGAGGGTTGTGGGGCCGCTACCAGCTTTCCCTTCTCCCGTCCCCGCCTCTACATAGGCATCGTCACTATCGGCACCCCTGCCGGGAGCTGGAACATGCTGTCCGGGATATCGACGAACTCGATGTTCTTGAGCTCGATCACCATTGTCCCCTGAGGGCCCGCCGTCTCCATTCGGATAGGGAATCCCTTCTCTTTCCATATCCATGACTTTGTCTTAGTCCCCGCCGCGGTGTATTCAACGACCAGGCAGACCTTTCCGTCCAGGGTCTCGGTGCCAATCACCACCGGCTGATACTGCGCAATACTCTCGGTGGGGGATGCCACGGCCTGGCTGATATCCATCTTCATTGCCATGTTCTGGTCCGGAATGTACATGTACATCGTCTTGGCGTCATAGTCTATCAGCTGCACCGTAGTCATCCCACCCGCGGTGAACTCCATCCTCATCTTGCCTTTCTTCATCCACACCTTGGCAGTCATTGCCGGAGTTCCCCCGCCCGTCATTGTCATGTCGTACTTGACAGAAGCTATGCCTGCCGTCATGCCCAGGACAGTGCCCAAGTCCGATGTGGCGGGAGTGGCAGTGGGCGAAGGCGGCGGCGGGGCGGTAGGGGGAGTAGGGGTGCGGGTCGGCGCAGTGGTAGGGGTTGCAGTAGGGGTCCCAGGCGCGGCCGTAGGCGTCACCGCAGAAGTAGGAGTCGCCGTGTGGGTCGGAGTGGAGGTCCCAGGCGTGGCCGTCGAAGTCGCTCCAGAAGGTGCCGTCGCAGTAGCCGTTGCGGTCCGGGCAGCAGTCGCCGTGGGTGTCAGCGAAGCAGTGGGGCCTGCAGTCGGAGTCGCGGTCCGCGCAGGGCTCCCTGTAACCGCGGGCGAAGGACTTGCGGTCGGCAACGGTGTGGGAGTCGGCGTTGCCTTGCGACACGTGCATCCGGCGATCAAGACCAACGACATGATGACTAAGATCAGATGACGCCACATTGTCCACCTCCTCCGGGGAATGGAGAGATGCTATACAATCTGAATCTAATTGTCAACCCCCTTTGCCTGTTCACCTGCGAAAGGGCGAGGGATAACCCGCTCATGCCGAGGCTCCAGAATAGTGTCGCAGGCCTGCGCGCCAGAACAACCGAGAGAGCGTCAGCAGGACCGCGGCGATCGCCACGGCGCCCAGCATGGTCCCCCAGCCAAGGCGGCCGGTCAGGGCTTCAGCGGGCACCGTCGTGGCAAAAGCCACCGGGACCACAAACGTAAGCCCGTAACGCAGCCATCCGGGATACAGGCTCACCGGCCAGCGGCCGGCCTCGTACATGCTCTGAAATACGACCAGGATGTTTTCCACCCGCACGAACCAGAACGAAAGTGTAGCCAGAATCAGGAAGAAGCTGTAGATGATGAGCCCGCCCGCGACCAGCATCAGGATGAAGCCAGCCGCCTCCCACCCTCCCACTCTCTCGCCCAGCCGGATCAACGCAGTAGCCAGCACGCCCATGCCAAGCACAATGTCAGTGAACTGCCAGACTTCCATGCGCTGGATACTGACGAGGAGTTGCGCGTCCTCGGGCTTGGTCAGGGTGAAATCTAGAGTCCCGCCGCGGACAGACTCGACCAATTCCGCCATGCCCGGCTGAATAACAACGCCGATCATTCCTCCGACAAGAAAATAGACGCCGACCAGCACCAGAATTTCGTCAGGCAGCCAGCCACCGAGAGCGTTGGTGTAGGAGAAGATCACCTCCAGTCCGGCCAGGGACATTACGAGGCTGAGAAGCGACTGGAATACCTGCCAAAGGAAATTGACCCGGTAGGCCAGCTCACCCATGAGATTGACCCGGAAGAACACCCCAAGCAAACGAAAGAGATTCATGCGCCCACGGCCGAGTAGATTCGCACGCCGGCACGCCACACCAGCCGGAAGAGCACAAAGCCTATTGCCAGCCACACCACCTGAGCCCCCAGGCCAATGAGCGCTTCAACCGGCGTAAGCCGGCCAATCAGAAGCTCCACGGGAAAACCTATTGTCCAGCGGAAAGGCAGGAGCGAAGCTGCCAGCCGGACCGGAGACGGCAGAAGCGCCAGCGGGGCGATCTGGCCGGAAAGAAACAGCATCAGGACAAAGTATGTCTGGTTGACGGCGCCCACGCGTGTGGTCCAGAACGCCGCCTGCGCCAGGGTCCATTCCAGCAGGAACCGGACCAGCAAGGCGAGCACCACCGCTGGAATGAATACCGCGACGGCCCACAGCGGTGGAGAAAACGAGACACGGAAGGCCACTGCCAGCCCGGCGGCTGCGACGAGCATCAAAGGCAGCGTTATCAGCTTGGAGGACACGTTGTCGGCGATGTCACCGTGGATCGGGTGGACAGGCTTCAACAGGTCAAAGGAAAGGGTCCCGTCAGTGACGCGGGACTCGAACTCGTACATAATCCAGGTGTAGGTCACCTGATTGACCACCATCAGCACGATGAAGTAGGCGGCGAACTCGCGTGTGGTGTAGCTTCCGACGCTCCCACCGCTGTTATCGGAGACAATTTGCCAAACGATGAGGTAGACCAGCGGCTCAAGCACCTGCCCGAGCATCCAGATGAGCAGCGAGGCGCGGTACTGGAACATCGATGCCAGAGTGGTCTTGAACTGCTGCACGTAAAGCTCCACCAGGGCTCTCAAGGGTTCTCCTGGGCAAATACACGCTCGATGACTTCCTCGATGGGGGGGTCTTCAACCAGCAGGTCAATCACCGGCAAGTCGGCCAGCAACCGCCCCGTGACCTGAGCGGTCTCGGTTCTCGGTACACGAAGCGTGGCCCGGCCGTCCGTGCAAGATAGGACTTCGCCATAGGAATGCAGGTCAGCCTGGCAGTCTCCTATCTGCACCACAATCGTCTTGTGCGACGTGAACTTCTGCACCAGGAGCGAAAGGTCGCCGTCGAAAAGGAGGCGGCCGTGGTGGATGACAAGGACCCGCCGGCAAAGCGCCTCTATGTCATTCATGTAGTGGCTCGTCAGCAATACCGTTGCTCCGAAACGCCGGTTGTACTCCGTAATGAACCCGCGTATGCGGCGCTGCATGGTGACATCAAGTCCGATTGTCGGCTCGTCCAGGAAGACCATCGTCGGGCGGTGCAGCAGCGCCGCGGCGATCTCGCACTTCATCCGTTCACCGAGAGAGAGATTCCGCACCGGTTTGTGGAGAAGCGGCTCCAGTTCCAGAAGCTCGGTCAACTCGGCAAGCATGCGGCGGTAGTCCTCGGCCGGAATGCGATAGATAACCCGGTTCAACTCGAATGAATGCAGTGCCGGGATATCCCACACCAGCTGGTTGCGCTGACCCATCACCAGCGTAATCTGCCGCAGGAATGATTTCTCACGCTTCCACGGAACATAGCCGAGCACGGTAGCGACACCCGCTGTTGGATATAGCAGGCCCGAGAGCATCTTCAGCGTGGTGGTCTTGCCAGCGCCGTTGGGTCCAAGAAACCCCACTATCTCGCCGGGCGCAAGGTCAAAGGAGATACCATCCACGGCCGGAATCTCCATCTTGCGCCGGCGGACAAGCCCTCGCAGCGCGGCCCCCGCGCCAATCTCCTGCTGACCGACGACATAGACTTTACGGAGGCCACTGATATGGACCGCGGGCGCCGTCACGGGGGGCCTGCTCTGCGAAAGGTACTCATTGCCACCATCTTACGCCATCCTCAGCCTACAAGGAACTTCGCCGCCGTGGCAGGACATTGACAGGAATCAGAACAACGAATAGCATGGGCTCGGCGGCCCGGCCTGACCGCGCTTCCGCCATGGCCGCACACTAGAAATCACCGGCGCAAAGGGCTAAGTGAGCGAGTGGATGATTCTCCTCAGGGCATCAGTGATCCTGGTTACTCTGCTATCCGCAATGGCCCTTCTGGCCTGCTCCGGAAAGAATACCCCGACCCCGACCGACACGCCGGAGGGACCCGGCGGTAGACGGGGAGTAATTGCAGAGTCATAACTGTTGCTCGCCAGTTGTTGCAGAATCGTGACGTTCGTCTTCATGCGGGTCCCGACCCCCCCAACTCAAACACTCCCGCCAGTGAGGAATCGAGCCGCCTGTTCAGCAAGTTCCACGCATCCTTCAGACGCTCTCCTTCCCGAGAGTCCGTCAGCCCCACCAGAGCGCCTCCCAGGAAACCAGAGCCCGAAAAGGGAGGCACCTGTGGCCATTCTGCCCGCAGGAGTTCAGGCGTAGCAGGGTAGAAGTTGGGTTAGAGTCCGCGCAAATACGCCTGCGCTGACAGCTGCCATCTCTGTGACCGGGACCTTACGCTGCCCGCGAAAGCGTTTTGGTCTTTGTCTTCTGGCCAGGGGCAGCCCGATCATACAATCGTACGGGGGACCGCCGCGAGGCCCGTGAGTCACCTGCCTTCTCATCTGTTCCTGACCGGCCACCCCGTCGTCTGTAATCCCGTGTTAATCCCTCGTTAATGGCCGGTTCATCTTGGATTGTTAGAATAGTGACGCGAGACGCAAACCATGACAGCGCGCCAGAGCAGGTTGACGTCGACAGCGCGTTTAAGAAGACTCCCCCGAGAAAACGGATTGTGTCTCAGTATATGGCGCAAAGCTGAGTAGCGTTAAGGAGGTGAACATAGGCGCAGGCACAGGCTCACAAATCCAATTTTCTTTGGAAGTGGACGGAGACGAAAGCAGTCTCAATCCAGCTACTCCATCTTGTCACGCGGTAAATATAGATTAGGGGAGGACGAAAAAGGGATGCTAAGCTGGAAATCGAAAAGACTCGGTATTCTGCTTGCCATCGTTTTGCTGCTTGCCTCAGGGGGAAGCGTTCTGGCAAGGGACGATGGCGGCCGCGGTTCCTCAGACAGGCAGGTAACGATCGGATGGCAGGAATCTGACAGAGACAGCGGTGACGAGAGGGACAGTGACCGGCAGGGTGATGACGCAGATGATGATGACGAGGGCCGCACGGATGACGACGACCGGCGCGGTGATGACGGGGATGAAGATGACGAGGACGTGAGAACACCCACACCTAAACCCACTCATACACCTAAACCCACGCCTACGCCCACTCCTACGCCAACGCCTACGCCTACACCTACACTCACGCCTACGCCGACTCCCACGCCAACACCTACACCTACACCCACTCCCAACCCGACTGCTACGCCTACACCTACGCCTACACCTACGCCTACACCTACGCCTACACCTACGCCTACACCTACGCCTACTCCTACACCTACACCAACCCCTACTCCTACGCCAACACCCACACCCACTCCTACACCTACACCTACGCCCACTCCAACGCCTACACCTACGCCTACTCCTACACCTACACTCACGCCTACGCCGACTCCCACGCCAACACCTACGCCTACTCCCAACCTGGTGAGCTACTCCAACACGGTGCAGCCCATCCTTAGCCAGAACTGCACGCTGTCGCCTTGCCACGACAACGCGAGCCCCCAGGCCGGGTTAGCATACACCAGCTACACAGCCACCTTGGAATCTGTTGTCCCGGGCAACGCTTCTAACAGCCTTCTGTACGAGTCCCTCATTGGCGACGGAGCCGAGCAGATGCCGCCTGGCGGAACGCTCTCGGCCGCACAGATTCAGAGCATTATGGACTGGATCAACCAGGGGGCGCAGAACACCTAGGACCGGTCTCCCTGGAACCTCAGAACGTGTCGCGGGAAGACAAGCAGGGCGGGTCATATGACCCGCCCTGCTTATTTCGCCAGGCCTGACGACCGGCAGTCCCGCGGCCTGCTTGCCTCCTTGATTATGTGGAGCGTCAAAAGCTGGCTCGACACTGCTTAGAGGCGGTATAATGTAGTAGATATGCTACTGAAAATGACGCAGGTTTGCAGTGGATGACAAGAGCCTTGAGATTCTCGAGTTCCAGCGCGTAAGGGAGATACTCGCTGGCTTAACTTCATTCCCGGCCAGCCGCGAACTGGCGATGACTCTTCAACCGCTTTCCGACCGCGAGCGCATTTCCTTGTTGCTCAGGCAGTCGGCGGAAGCACGTCAACTTTTAACACTCAGGCCAGATTTCTATCTCGGCGAAGTCGGCGACATTCGCCAGGCGGTGACGATGGCGGCTCGAGGCAAGGTACTCCAACCGCGGGAAATCCTGGACGTTCAAAAAGCCCTGGCTGCCACCCGTCAGGTCCACATGAACCTGGAAGAAGTGTCAAAGAAAGTACCGCTGCTCTGGGATATCGCCACTAGCATAGTCCCGCTGCCCCAACTCGAGAAAGCTATCGCCAGGTGCCTGCAACCAAATGGCGAAGTGCTTGATAGCGCCTCTCATAAGCTGGCCACCGTCAGGCAGGGATTGGCGCAAGTGCGTCATCAGGTACTGGGACGCCTCGAAGCCCTAATGAAGTCCCCCCAGGGTCTCAAGGTAGTGCAGGTGCCTGTGGTGACGGAGCGAGAGGGAAGATACGTAATCCCTGTCAAAATGGAGTATCGAAAGGTACTTAAGGGTATCGTTCATGACGTGTCCAACACAGGAGCTACCGCGTATGTTGAGCCATGGGCGATCATGGAACTGGGCAACGAGCTCAGAGAACTCATCACACAAGAAAGGGATGAGATTGAGAGGATTCTTGGTGAGCTCAGCGCCCAGATTGGTGACAACGAAGCGCAGATTTCTCCCGATCTGGCCCTTGTTGCTGAGATTGACGTGGCTATGGCCAAGGGCAGGTATGCGTGGAAGGCGCATGCCACAGAGCCCAGGTTGACCAACTTCGAGGAAGGCGGACAGGGTTACGTGCTCAAGCTTGTTGACGCCAGGCACCCTTTGCTCCCGCAGAAAGCGGTGCCGCTTTCCATAGAGATTGGGCGCGACTTCTCCTGCCTTGTAATCACCGGCCCGAATACGGGTGGCAAAACGGTGGCGCTGAAGACAATCGGCCTGCTGAGCCTCATGATGCAGTCCGGCATACCGATACCTGCTTCCGGCGAAAGCAGCCTTCCGGTCTTCGACGCCGTGTTCGCCGACATAGGCGACGAGCAAAGCATCGAGCAGACGCTCTCCACCTTCGGCTGGCACATGAGCAATGTCGTACGAATCGTCCAGAATGCTACGGAGAAGAGCCTGGTGCTTCTCGACGAACTGGGCACCAGCACTGACCCGGCTGAAGGCGGTGCCCTGGCCCGCGCTATTCTTCTCCATTTTCTGGCCCGCCGAACGATGACCGTGGCTACGACGCACTATGGGGAGCTGAAGGTGTTTGCGCACGTGACCCCAGGGGCGCAAAACGCCTCCTTCGACTTTGACCCGGCTACGCTGAAGCCCACATTCCACCTAACGGTGGGGCTCCCAGGTGGCAGCAATGCCCTGGCCACAGCTTCACGCCTGGGTCTGCCTTCCGACATTGTGGACGTCGCCCGGGAGATGCTGCCCAAAGGCGCCCAGGAGCTGGAGGCCCTGCTGGCAGATTTGGCCGGTGAGAAGCGAGGAGTTGAAGCGCTACGCAAGGACCTGGAGATAGAGAAGGCAGACGTAAAACGGCAGAGCACCGAGCTGGCACATGAACGTCAGCAGTCCAGAGTTGAAGAGCAGCGAGTTGTCGAAGAGGTCCGCGACAGGGTACTCCGCGAGGCTGCAGAACTGCAAAAGGAAATACGTCATGCCGGGTCTGAGCTGCGCAAAGAAAGGGCCACAGAAGGAATCGAGCAGGCCAGAAAGGCCCTGGCCGGCGTGCGGGAGCAGATGAAGAGCCAGGTCTGGCAGCCCCCGGCGATTAAGGGGGCTGACGAACACGTGCCAGAAGAGGACGCCATCACGGCAGGCGATTCCGTCTTGCTCAAGGAAACCGGCTTGCAGGCAACCGTGTTGTCAGTCTCGGAAAAGACGCAGCAGGTCGAGGTGCAGGCCGGCCAAACGAGGCTCAGACTCAGTCTCGCCAGCCTTGAAAAGGTGAGCCCTTCTTCTGCAGGGGCAGCGCCCGTCTTCGCCCCGGTAACGAAGCTGTCAAGAAGGCAGGCGGTCTCACTCGAACTGGACCTTCGAGGCAAGCGCGCAGGCGAAGTGGAGCTACTTCTCGACAGCTACCTCAACAACGCCTTCCTGTCCAATTTGAGCAAGGTACGCGTTGTTCACGGTGTTGGCACCGGCGCGGTACGTAAGATTGCCAGAGACAGCCTGGCTTCTCACCCTTTGGTGGAGTCCTTCTCTCCTGCCGAGCGCAAAGAAGGAGGAGAGGGAGCAACCAATGTCATCCTCAAGACATCAGGGACCCACTTGGCTGAGCGCAGCCATATCTAGATGCTAGCGTCAAGGCGCTTTGGTCTTGGCAGGCAGAAGATGCTTGCCTTTCTTCATGAGCTGAAAGAGGCCGGCGGCGAAGGCGTCTCAGTATATCTGCCGCCCGGTTTAGCACCTGGTGACGTGAACAAGGCCCTTGACCTGCCGGGCATGCCTCCAGAGATGAGCGAGTCTGCTGCTGCTTCGAAACAGGGAGCCATCGTTCTCTGGGGGCCTTCGCGAATGTGCCTGATTACGCCGCCATTCCCGATCAAGGAGAAGCACTTCTATCCCAACTACAATATTGAGGGGTTGCGCTCCATGCTCACGCGCGACTACAAGGTCGCCCTGATTTTGATACGTCTCGGCGCATACGCTGTCGGTGTCTACCAGGGGCAGAAGCTGGTCGCAAGCAAGGTGGGGACCGGTCTTATCCATGCAAGGCACAAGCAGGGTGGTTCTTCGGCGGCCCGTTTCGCCCGGCACCGGGAAAAGCAGATAGAGTATTTCATGACTCGCGTCTGCGGCCATGCGCAGGAGCAGATTGCGCCTCACCTTCAGACGCTGGACTACGTTGCCTACGGAGGCGCCAGGACCACCATACTCTTGCTTCGTAAACACTGCCATTTCCTGGGGCAGTTTGACGACCGTGTGCTACCGCCCCTGCTGGATATACCCGAGCCGCGCCAGGCTGTCCTGGAAACGGCAATAGACCGAGTCTGGGCAAGCAGCGTCATGGAATGTCATGACAACACTTGAGCGATGGAGCTTATCGGGGCAGAAACATGGGCCACCCTCGGCCGGTGATTTAGCCGAGAGCCAGCCTGGGCTTCAGTCCAGGTAGTCCTTCAGGCGGCGGCTGCGGCTGGGATGGCGGAGCTTTCTGAGGGCCTTGGCTTCAATCTGCCGGATGCGTTCCCGCGTCACGCCGAACTCCTTCCCCACTTCCTCCAGGGTGCGGGCACGTCCGTCATCCAGGCCAAAGCGGAGCTGGAGGACCCTCTGCTCTCTGGGTGAGAGGGTCGACAGGACCTGTTCTATCTGCTCCTTGAGGAGCATGTAGGAGGCCACATCCGCGGGCGCCGGAGCAGTGTGGTCCTCAATGAAGTCTCCCAGACGGCTATCTCCCTCCTCACCGATGGGGGTCTCCAGGGAGATCGGCTCCCGGGAAGCCTTGAGGATTTCCCTGACCTTCTCCGGGGGCATTTCCATCTCCTGAGAGAGCTCGTCGTTGGTGGGCTCACGGCCCAGCTCCTGGACGAGTCGCCGGCTTGTCCTGTATAGCTTGTTGATGGTCTCCACCATGTGCACGGGGGTGCGGATGGTGCGGGCCTGGTCAGCGATGGACCGGGTGGTTGCCTGGCGGATCCACCAGGTAGCATAGGTGCTGAACTTGTAGCCCCGGCGGTAGTCGAACTTCTCCACCCCCCGGATGAGGCCGATGTTCCCCTCCTGGATGAGGTCCAAAAGGGGCATCCCCCGCCCCATATACTTCTTGGCTACGCTCACCACCAGGCGCAGGTTGGCTTCAGTGAGGTGCCTTTCTGACTGCGACTTCTCATGCCTTATCCTGTGGTAGAAGTGATTGAAGGCCCCTTCCCCTGGCAAGCAGCCATCGCGGAACCTCTTGTCCTCAAGCAGGCTCTCCAGGCCGGACCAGTATATCTGGCAGCCCAGGCCTACCTCAGTGAGGAACTCCGCAGGGAGCAGATGACTGGAAAAGGAAAGACGAATGAGAGCCTGCTCTGTCTCCTCCGGCGTCCGCTTGAGCTCGACGGCAAGCTTCCCTATCATCTCAGGGTTGAGCCATCCGTCAATCGCCAGTCTTAGCTGCGGCTGGAGGAGGTCGGCGAGGCTCCTTCCCTTTATCCCGAGCACCTTGAAAAGGGGCGAGATAACATAGGAGACTCCGGCTATTTCCTTCAGCACCAGAAAAAGGGTCTCCACGGCAGTGGGTTCCCTCTCTTCCCTCGCGAAGAACTCCGCCGTGAACTTATGGAGGAGCTTACCCACCCCCATTTTCTGGGCGAGGTTCTTTTCGTCAGCGGCCTTCAGAAGGTGCACCTGGCCTATCTCCCGGAGATAAAGGCGGACCGGGTCGTCCACCACATCCACTTCTTCCAGCTCCCTCGCCCCTACCTCCGCTTCAAGCTTGGTTATCTCGGCCCATTCACCGACGGCAATGCCTTCCGGGATGGGCTTTTCTTCCTCCTCCACACGAGGCGCTTCGGTCTCCTCGTCATCGTCCAGGACATCTTCCTGGACAGGCCTGATGGCTTCCAGAGGCTTTACTTCGAGCTTTTCCCTAGTTTGAGGCATCGTCAGTCCCGGCTGGCCTGCGTTGACTTGAGCACCCCGGTATCTGACTCTATCTTGCTGCACCCCGGCTCCTCTCCTTCACCTGACTTCACCGCCTCAAAGCCAGGACAACGCCCGAGCCTGCCATTCCTCAAGCTGTCACTGCTGTCTAATGCTCGTGGGCGCCGACACCCTGCAACTCCTATGAATCCGTACGTCGCGCTGCCGCCCCGTGCTAACGAGGACGAGCCTCACCAACATCAAGCGTCCGTTCCTTCAGGGTCTTGCCCTTCAGGCCGGCAATGGCGGCTTCGGCTTCAGCCTGTACCGGCATTTCGACGAACGCGAATCCCTTGGATTGCCCGCTGCGCCTGTCTTTTGCCACTCTCACAGACGTTACTTTCCCAAAGGCCAGAAATTCCTGTTTCAATTCGGCTTCGGTCACGTCACGCGACAAGTTGCCTACATAGATGTCCACACTGGCACCCCTTTCATTAGCCCGGCGTGATTGGCGTGGAAAGAGAGAGGGGGACGATGCCCCCTCTCTCCCGTGATTACCGTCTTCTAGCGATTGCCAGAGACTTTGGTGTAGCAGTCGCTGCAGTACACCGGTCGTCCGTTTCGTGGCTCGAACGGTACCTGTGTCTGTTTGCCACAAGTAGCGCAAACGGCGGGGAACATTGCCCGCGGCCCCTGGCTACCGTAGCTGTCACGCCCGCCAGAAGAACCACGCTGCTGCCTCTTGGCCTCTCGACACTCCGTGCAGCGCTTTGGCTCGTTGGTGTAGCCTCTGCTGGCGAATAGCTCCTGCTCGGAAGCGCTGAAGGTGAAACCCTTGCCGCAGTCCACACACGCTAACGATTTATCAGTATAGCTCATTGGATGACCTCCTTCCTTCATGACTCGGCTGCAGTTTGGTCATCCATGGCCTGGGCAGTTTGTCATAACTTCCGCAGATCGGATTTGCAAACCTTTAACCGGCTGTATTAGCATACCATGGAATTGGAGGCTTGTCAACGACACGCAAGAGGGAAGGATCCTGCTGGCGAAGGCGCCTAGAAATCAGATGCCGCAAGAAGCAGCAGTGGTGCGCTGCTTCGACAGACAGTTGTTCAGGTTGTCTGGTAGCCCAACGAAATAGCGACTATTGTGGAAGGGACCGTGCCCTTTCGCGGCCGTGCCGGTAGCGCTCGTCATTGGACAGTATCTGCTTGCGCAGGCGGATGTTCTTCGGCGTTACCTCTACCATCTCATCTTCAGCAATAAAGCCAAGGGCCTCCTCCAGGCTCATCCGCAACGCCGGGGTGAGTCTGACTGCAATGTCCGACGTGGAGGAATGCATATTGGTCAGCTTCTTTTCCTTGCACACATTCACCACCAGGTCACTGTCCCGAGCGTGCCTCCCCACAACCATGCCCTCGTAGGCCGGCGTCCCCGGCTCGATGAAGGTGAGCCCCCTGTGCTGGGCATTGTTCAAGCCATAGGAGACTGCGACGCCGGTCTCGGCAGCGACGAGAACTCCAGTTCTCGCGGATTTGGCTTCCCCGCGCAGGGGCTCATATCCGGTGAAAATGCTGCTCATCTGCCCGCTGCCCCGAGTCGCCTTTAGGAAGAAGCTGCGAAATCCGATCAACCCCCTGGTGGGCATCTTCAACTCCATGAGCACGTGCCCCTGTCCATCGCTGCGCATGTTCGTGATCTGGCCCAGCCGCAGGGACAACTCCTCTGTCAGCAAACCCACGCAATCTTCAGCAATATTCAGCACTACCTGCTCGTACGGCTCCCACATCTCCCCGTCCACTATCTTGACGATAGCCTCCGGGCGGGAAACCTGGAACTCATACCCCTCCCGGCGCATGTTCTCAATCAGTATGGCCAGATGCAGCTCGCCTCGCCCCGACACCAGGAAGACATCGGCGCTCTCCGTCTCATTCACCTGCAGGCTCAAGTTGGTCTGGAGCTCATCAAGGAGACGCTTCCGAAGCTGTCGGGAAGTCACATATCGCCCGTCCTTTCCGGCGAAGGGCGACGTATTGACGCCAAAAGTCATCT
>Ga0214473_10005473_pt1 | contig 15194 bp, 11 predicted proteins | sample RVTome_7_FD_203509 | JGI IMG/M metagenome (GOLD analysis project Ga0214473, IMG submission 203509) | Soil microbial communities from uranium-contaminated site in the Upper Colorado River Basin, Wyoming, United States - RVT98D197 | ecosystem: Environmental > Terrestrial > Soil > Contaminated >... | reverse complement strand
GTCTTTTTGCCGATCCTTGGGCTCGTCGGACCGAGAGACCTTCCCGAAGAGATCGTGAAAAAGCTCGACAACCTGATTGCCAGGATCTGTGCCGAACAGGACTTCCAGGCCCGGATGCGGAACATGACCTTGAACATGGGTTATCAGAATTCCGCCAGCTATGAGAGATCCCTCGGTAAGTTTAAGGAAAACATCCTCGCCTTTTTCAAAGAAGAGGGGCTCGTCAAATAGATGAGGGACCAGCAGAGACAGAAAGCAGAAGGCAGAAAGCAGAAAGCAGAAAGCAGTAGACAAGAACACGGAAACCATAAAAACGTTCGAAATGACGGACTGCTGAAGCTGCGGTGACGATCAGCTTATGAAACGGGTCGAGGCAAAAGAAGGATTTATCTGGATTGTCGTCGGAGGTTTCATCTGTGTCCTGAGCTGGCGAATCGGCCTTGGTTCCTTTCATGAACCCGGAGCCGGATTTGTTGCTTTCGTTGCGGGGATCTCCCTTGTTGCGATCGGTTTGATCATGTACCTCTCAAAGGTTTTCACGAAGCGCCTTCCCAACGAAGGACGAGACGCGCATCGTCCGCCTTTAAGACTCCCCAAGTTTCGGCTTGTTTATACGGTTCTGGTTATTGCGGGGTACGGCCTGGTTCTGCAACCCCTGGGTTATATTACAACCACGTTCCTGGCGATGTTCTGCCTGTTCTTCGACCGAGGGACCAATCGCTTTCTCCCCAGTGTATTGGCGTCGGTCCTGACCGTCGTGTTGACCTACCTTGTATTTGGAACCTGGCTTCGTGTCCAGCTTCCCCGAGGCATTTTCCCCTGGTGGTAGGCAGAAAGAATCATTGCAAAATGATCAATGAGCAATGGTCAATTAGCATTTCAAAACAAGGCTAATCTTGCAATTTGCACTTATCTCTTGATCGCACCATAATATCCTGGCTGTCTCCCTTCGCCGAAACGGCTACGCGCAGGCAGCCTGATAGACGTATTTTGCAGAGGGTAAGTAAATAGCCAACTTCTGAGCGTTGAAGCATTGGAATTTATGAGTGTGTTTAGCGACCTGATATACGGTTTTGGCATTGCCTTTCAACCGATAAACCTGTTGACCTGCTTTGTCGGCGTCTTTATCGGGACCCTGATCGGCGTATTGCCGGGAATCGGTCCGGTAGGCGCCATGTCGCTGCTCCTGCCCGTCACCTTTGGCATGTCCCCCGTAAGTGGAATCATCATGCTGGCCGGCATCTTCTATGGGTCCATGTACGGTGGATCGACCACATCGATTCTCGTCAACATCCCGGGTGAAGCCGCTTCGGTGATTACCTGCCTGGATGGCCATCAAATGGCGCTGAAAGGCCGGGCCGGACCTGCGCTGGGCATTGCGGCCCTTGGCTCGTTCATTGCGGGGAGCTTGGGCCTGGTCGGGTTAATGCTTGTAGCCAATCCTCTGGCTAACGTGGCCCTGCAATTTGGGCCGGCGGAATATTTCTCCCTCATGTGTCTGGGGTTATCCATTCTGATTTATCTGACACAAGGATCGATCCTACGAGGGTTGGCCATGGCGGGTTTGGGTGTATTTCTGAGCCTGATCGGCCAGGACCTGAATTCCGGGAAGCCCCGTTTTACGTTCGGGCTCCAGGGGCTGGTGGATGGCTTGGGAATGGTTCCTTTGGTCATGGGGCTCTTTGGCATTTCTGAAGTTCTTCTCAACCTTGAATCCTATGCGGAAAGGATTGTTCTGAAAACAGGCATTAGCCATCTCTTCCCTACCCTTGACGACTGGAAGAAATCGGCCAAGCCGATTGGCAGGGGGACACTCCTCGGCTTTTTCCTTGGAATTCTTCCCGGAGGGGGATCGATTATCTCCTCCTTTGTTTCGTACGCGATAGAAAAGAAATGTTCCCCACGCCCCGAAGAATTCGGGAAAGGGGCCATTGAGGGGGTTGCGGGGCCGGAGTCCGCCAATAATGCTGCTTCGAGCAGCGGATTCATTCCCCTTTTCTCTCTCGGGATCCCCACGAATGTGGTGACTGCACTTCTTCTCGGAGCCCTGATGATTCACGGAATGAGGCCGGGGCCCTTGTTAATCAGCAAACATCCGGAGATCTTCTGGGGAACCGTCGCAAGTATGTATGTCGGCAATGTGATGCTATTGGTTTTGAACCTCCCGCTGATCGGGATCTGGGTCAAGGTGTTGAAAATCCCCTATAAGACCCTTTTCCCTCTCATCCTCCTCTTCTGCCTGATCGGGGTCTACAGCCTGAATACCAATACGTTTGACATCTATGTCATGTTGGTATTCGGCATCTTAGGCTATGTCTTAAGGAAACGGGGCTATGAACCGGCCCCATTGGTCCTGGCTTTCATACTTACCCCCATGTTGGAACAGGGCCTCTATCAGGCATTACTGCTTTCTGATGGGAACCCTGCCACGTTTGTGACTCGTCCGATCTCATGCGCGGCGCTTGTTGCCGCGGCTCTCTTGATCCTTACTGCATTACTCCCCTGGTTTCAGAGAAAGAGGAAGGCTGCGGTCACGGAAGAATCATGAACCGGCAAGGAGAACAGGAAAAGAAGACGGTGGAGAATATGAAAGTGCTGGTGAAGGGAGATCGACATGGCAAGAAAACTTCCGGTTGATTCTTCGGAATTCGAGACCGATGTGCTGGTGATTGGCGGAGGGGGGACGGGTCTGGCCGCTGCTGTTTCCGCAGCAGAGGCTGGAGCGGAGGTGATTGTTGCTGAAAAAAGCGATCGGCTGGGAGGGACGAGTGGTCTTTCCATAGGCTCCATCACCGCCTGCTGCACCTCTTACCATGCCCGTCAGGGAATCGTCGATACTCCAGAGGCTTTGTTCGAGGATATGAAGAAGTTCAACGGAGAATTTGATCAATACGATAATAAGGAGTTGTGCTGGGTCCTGATCCGGGAAGGGGCCCAGACCATTGAGTGGTTGCGGAGTCACGGTCTTGAATTTTTCGGACCGAGCCTGGAGCCTCCCCATCGCGTACCCCGGATGCATAACGTGATTCCGAATGCACTCTCTTATACGCTGTTACTCAAAAGGGCCGCTTTTCAAAAAGGAGTAAGATTTTTGCTGAACACCTCGGGCAGGAAATTGATTCAGGCGGGTGGACGCATTACAGGGGCCCTTCTCGATCAAATCGAGAAGAGGAGGTCCATCAGGGTTCATGCCCGGCGCGGTGTGATCCTGGCTTCCGGCGATTACAGCGGGAGTTATGTCCTCAAGGAACGGTATTTGTCTGCCGATCTGGCCAAGGTTCCCGCGTACAATCCCGAGTGCCAGGGAGAGGGGCACGTGATGGGAATGGAAGTGGGAGGGCGTTTGGTCAATATGGATGTGTTCAACAAGCCCGACGTTCGATTCATTCCTGCTCCCCGCAAACTCTGGAATGAGCTTCTTCCCTCCCATCCCCTGCTCATCAAGCTTTACGCAATTGGGAGTCGCCTATTACCCCGCCGGACCTTTGTGAGACTGGCCAGCCATATTCTTACAACTCGGGGAGCGCCGGATGAAGGGCTATACAGGGCAGGGGCTATTCTGGTCAACAAGGTCGGTGAGCGTTTCACGAATGAGTTGAAAAGTCCTTCCTTCCCCATATCGCAGCAGCCCGATGGAGAGGCGTATATCGTTTTTGATTCGAGGTTGGCGCAGAAATTTTCAGCCTGGCCCTATTTCGTTTCCACGGCTGCCGGTATCGCCTATGCCTATATCCAGGACTATGAGAGGGACGTTCCGGATATCATTTCGAAGGGAGATACCTTAGAGGGGGCGGCCAAGATTCATCCGAAGCCCGGAACGCTCATTCAGGCGGTAGAGCGTTACAACGGATTTGTCGAAGCGGGGAAGGATGAAGATTTTCAGCGCTCGCCCCTTGGGGAGGGCGTCCTCAAACCGCCTTTCTATGTCATGGGTCCGGCAGTAGGGTACATTGGGATAACCCGAGGCGGCCTCGACATCAATACCCGGTTTCAAGTTCTGGATCAATCAGGAAGAGTCATTCCTGGGCTATTTGCGGGAGGCCGGACTGCAGGCGGGTTGATGATTATGGGGCATGGCCTGAATCTCGCCTGGGCCTTCACCTCCGGCCGCCTCGCCGGGAAGATAGCAGCTTCTCTGCCGGCATAGGCAGCCCTGAAAGATCGTTTGCAGAACAGATAGGGGAGTAAAGGGCAAAGAATCCACGTCTGTTCGTGACAAAAGACAAACGCCCTCAGTCCTTTACCGGGCAGGCAGAACTGAGGGCGTTTGGTGAAAACGCAGACAGAAGAGTAGACAAGGATCAGCGGCCGAGGCGTTTCTTGAATTCATCCCTCAGCAGCGGGACGACCGTGAAGAGGTCGCCGACGATTCCGTAGGTCGCGACTTTAAAGATCGGGGCTTCCGGGTCTTTGTTGATGGCCACGATGATATCCGATGTCTTCATCCCGGCCAGATGCTGAATGGAGCCGGAGATGCCGCAAGCGATGTAGATTTTGGGCCGCACCGTGCGTCCGGTTTGCCCCACCTGGTGCTCGTAGGAAATCCAGTCGGAATCCACTGCCGCACGGGAAGCTCCCACAGCGGCTCCCAACAGATTCGCCAGCTCCCGGATCACTTTGAAGTTCTCGCCGCTCCCCATGCCCCTTCCGCCCGAAACGATGAATTCCGCATCGACTAAATTGATCGCTTCCGCCCCCTTGAGGAATTCCAAGACCCTTGTTCTGACCTGATCCTCTGTCATCGGAAGGGATTCCCGGATCACTTCCCCCGTTCTCGCTTCGTCCTTTGAAGGCATGGGAAAGACCTTGGGGCGGACCGTGGACATTTGAGGGCGATAATTAGGGTAGTCAAGAATGGTTGCCATGATGTTTCCGCCGAAGGCGGGGCGGGTCTGTCTGAGTTGCTTCGACTCGGGATCGATGTCCAAGCCTGTGCAGTCTGCTGTCAGACCTGCCTCGATGGTGGTGGCGACACACCCGGCGAAATCTCTTCCCTGGGTGGTGGCGCCGAAGAGGACGATCTCGGGTTTGTACTTACGGATGAGGTTGACTGCCGCACAGGCATAAGGCTCGGTGCGGTACTCTTTCAAAACAGGACTTTCGATGACATAGACCTTCTCGGCTCCATAGGCCATTGCCTCTTTGGCAAAGGCATCCACTTTCTCACCGAAGAGAATTCCGCAGAGCTGACATCCCAGGTCATTTGCCAGTATTCGGCCCTGGCCCAGAAGCTCGAACGATACGTTTGACACCTTTCCGTGTTCGTGCTCGATAAAGACCCAGACATTCTTATAAGCGCTCGTGTCGATGGTTACGGCTTTCACATCCTTTTCCAGGGTAATGGCGCTGACAGGACAAACATCCACGCAGGCCCCGCAATAGGTACACTTCTCATCCACCACCGCAACCCCTTCTTTCATGCTTAAAGCTCCGAAAGGGCAGGTGGGAATACACGACTCACATCCGGTGCAGGTATTGGCATCGATGATCAATTTGGCCATTCGATTCTCCTCCTCGAGTGAAAAAAACGTGGGCCGTGTCCGTGATTCGTGGATCGTCATTCGTCGCGCATTTCTTTGTTGCGCACACGATTCACGTGACACGAATCACGATCTATTTGATGAATTTGGTGTCCATGAGTTTATTGACAAGTAGGGGCACCACTTGGGTCAATTCTCCCTTCAGGATCTCTCCGCCTCCCCTGGCCTCCGGCGAGAAGATCTTCCATACCCATGTGGGAGACCCTTTCAATCCGATACGGTTTTCGTCAACGGATATATCCTTTGCCGTTAACGTTGGAATCTGGGCTTTGGCGGCTTTCTTGATTCCCAACAGGGAAGGGAGCCTTGGCTCATTGATGTCCTTCACAACGGTCATCAGAGCGGGAAGACTGGACTCCACGACCTCTTTCCCGTCTTCGAGCAGGCGTTCTACGACAATCTTTTTCTTCTCGACACTGATCTCCCTTACCTTGGAGACATAGGTCAACTGCGGAATGCCCAGACGTGTCGCGATTCCAGGTCCCACCTGAGCGGTATCCCCATCGATCGCCTGCTTTCCGCAGATCACCAGGTCGGCGCCCCCGATCGATTCGATCGTCTTGGCCAGGGTATAGGCCGTAGCCAGCGTGTCGGCTCCTGCAAAAGCCCTGTCGGAGACCAGATAGACCTTATCGGCCCCCACGGCCAGGGCATTTTTCAGGACATCCACCGCCTGGGGCGGCCCCATGCTGATGACATGGACCTCCCCGCCATATTTCTCCTTTGTGAGGAGGGCCTCCTCCAGAGCAAATTCGTCAAAAGGGTTACTGATGCTGGCTACGCCCTCCCGAACGAGGGTATTCGTCTCCGGATTGATCTTCACGTCCGTGCTATCCGGGACCTGCTTGATACACACTACGATCTTCACGTTTTCCTCCTTATCTTCCTTTAAAGTTAGGTTTGCGCTTTTCCACGAAAGCGGTCATTCCTTCTTTTTGGTCTTCTGAGGCAAAACCGACGCCAAAGGCAAAAGCCTCCAAAGTACAGGCTTCAGAAAGCTCCATATCAAACCCGGAATCGACAACCATCTTGGCCAGTCTGACTCCGATAGCGCCATTGGCTGCAATCTGACTGGCCGCCTTCTTCGCCTCCTCCAGCAGTGAGGCTTGAGGGAAGACCCGGTTGACGATTCCCAGTTGATAAGCTTCCTGGGCGCTGATCATCTTTCCTGTGAAAATTAATTCCTTCGCCTTCCCTTTTCCAATCAGACGGGGCAGCCTCTGTGTTCCCCCGAAACCGGGGAAAATACCGAGGGTCACCTCCGGAAGCCCGAATTTCGCATTTTCGGAAGCATAAATGAAATCGCAAGCAAGGGCTATTTCCGTCCCGCCCCCGAGGGCAAAACCATTTACAGCCGCGATGACCGGCCGGTCCAGATCCTGGATCATTTTCAGGGTCATGTGGCCCAATTTTGAGAAATTGACGGCTTCGATAGAATTCATGTCTTTCATTTCCAGGATATCGGCGCCGGCAACAAACGCCTTCTCGCCGGACCCCGTCAGGATGAGGACCTTTGCCTCCGGATGGTTTTTGACCTCCTGGATACCCATCTGGATTTCCCTCAGGGTTTCGATATTCAAGGCATTGAGCGCCTTTGGACGATTGATGGTAAAAATCCCGACCTCATTCTCGATTGACAACAAAATGTTTTTGTATTCCATCGTTGCTCCCTCGATCCGTTCGGAGTAATGAGTTCGGAGTTCGGAGTCAAAACCCAAAGAGGATCGTTCCAAAACTCGTAACTCGTAACTCGTAACCTGTAACCTGTAACCTGTAACCTGTAACCTGTAACCTCTATCCTCTAACCTCTCAACTTCTTTCAACGACCATGGCCATGCCCTGGCCGCCGCCGATACACATCGTGGCCAGGCCCAGATTCACCTTCCTGCGCTTCATCTCATGGAGGAGTGTGACGATCAGTCTTGCCCCCGTACAACCGATCGGGTGGCCGAGGGAAATACCGCTTCCGTTGACATTGGTCTTCTCCAGATCAAACTTGAGTTCTCGGATGCATGCAATGGCCTGGGATGCAAAGGCTTCGTTCAATTCGATCAGGCCGATGTCGTCAAGAGAAACCCCAGCCTTCTTCAATACCCTTCTGACAGCGGGAATGGGGCCCAGCCCCATATAGGCCGGGTCGACTCCTGCGGAAGCAAAGGCCCGGACGGTCCCCAGGGACTCCAGATTCAATGACTTCGCCCTTTCCTTCGACATCAGGACGACAGCGGCAGCGGCGTCATTGATTCCCGAAGCATTTCCCGCCGTGACCGTTCCGCTTTCTTTGAAGGCCGTTCCCAATTTCGACATCTTCTCGATCGATGTATCCATGGGTCTCTCATCGGTGTCGAAGATCAACGGACTTCCTTTCTTCTGAGGGATTTCCACAGGAGCGATCTCTTCCTTGAATAGACCCTTCTGAATTGCAGCCCTGGCCCTCTGGTGGCTTAACAGCCCGATTTCATCCTGCTCTTTCCTTGAGATACCGTATTTCTCCGCAATATTTTCCGCGGTAAAGCCCATGTGGTAGCCGTAGAAGATCTCAAGAAGGCCGTCAAAAACCATCAAGTCCACCATCTCTTTATTGTTCATTCTTGCGCCCCACCGGCCCATCGGGAAGGCATAAGGCACCTGGCTCATATTCTCCATGCCGCCGGCTACCACCACGTCGCCTTCTCCGGCTTGAATCGACTGCGCCCCGAGAGCAATGGCCTTTAAACCTGATGCACAAAGCTTGTTGAGGGTGAAAGCGGGAGTTTCCTTCGGAATTCCGGCATAGATCGTGGCTTGACGAGCCGGATTTTGCCCCTGTCCCGCCTGGAGCACATTTCCCATGATGACCTCATCCACCTGGATTTCAGCCGTTTTATCGTCCCATTGATAATGGGCCTTTTCGAGTTCTGTCACCCCTGCCCCTTTGAAAACGTCCGGGGCAACCTCAAGAAGGCCTTTTTGGGTTCCAGGCTTCAGGCAGGCCCTTCTCAATGCTTCCCTGATCACAAGGGCGCCAAGTTTCACCAATGGGACATCCTTTATCGTACCTCCAAAATTCCCAATCGCAGTCCGAGCGCCGCTCACAATTACAACTTCTCTCATTTCACTCTCCTTCTGTTCCGTGATTATCTTCGGTGTCACCGGGGTCTGAAAACGAGCCCCGGTCGGTGTTAGAATGCACTCAAAACCCAAATCCCAAAATCATGTTTTCATAGCCCAAAACCTTTTCTTTGTCAACAGTATCAATTCTTAAATCCGGATCTTACTGAATAGCTAATCCTTTTTTAATGTCGATAGCTTAGAAGCCAATAACATTGCTTTGATTAAATTCGTTGGGTCCGCCAAACCTTTTCCGGCGATGTCGTAAGCGGTCCCGTGCCCCACAGAGGTTCGGATAAAAGGTAATCCCAGGGTCAAATTCACCGCCTCCTGGAATTCGGACATTTTGATCGGAATCAGGCCCTGATCATGATACATTGCGACAACAGCGTCAAAAGGAGGACTGTCCGACAAGTCAAAGAAAGAGTCGGCAGAAAAGGGGCCTTCCACCTCAATGCCGGTCCGTTTCGCTTCGCTCAGGGCAGGGAGAATCGTTGTTTTCTCTTCCTTTCCCAGTAACCCTTCTTCTCCGCAGTGAGGATTGAGACCGAGCACGGCAATTCTCGGACCGGAAACCCCGAAGTACTTCTTCAATCCTTCCGCCGTAAGACGAATCGTTGCAAGGATCCGGTCCACCGTGATTTTCTCCGCAACCTCCCGAAGGGGAAGATGAACGGTGACGAGGACGATCTTCCACTTCGAACCCACAAACATCATGGCCGTGGAGGAAGTCTGAGCCAAATGGGCCAGGAGCTCGGTATGGCCTGCAAAGGGGTATCCTGCCGCATTCATTGCCTGTTTGTTGATGGGACAAGTTGTGATGGCATCCAGGGGTCCTGCCCGGACCCCTTTCACTGCCTCTTCAATATATCTCACCATTGCTTCGCCGCATCTGCTGTCCGGCTTCCCGTAACGGATGGAGTTTTCATCGAGGCGGGTAACGGAGAGAAGAAAAATTCTCCCCGGTCGGTATCCTGCCTCGGGGACTTGGGAAGTAACCTCTATGAAGATATTCGAATCGAGCGTCTTGGCCGTTTTGGAAAGCGCCCCGCGATCGCCGAAGACAACTGGCCGGCAGAACTGGAAAGGGATTTCCGTGGACAGGGCCTTCACAATGATTTCCGGCCCGATTCCGGTGGGATCACCCATCGTGAGGCCAATCTTAGGAAGAGACATAGAATTGTCAGTTCGGAGTTCGGAGTTCATAGTTTTGAGTTCGGAGTTTCTTTTACTTATCTCCGAACTCCGAACTACTCACTCTGAACTATTTGGGATGTTGGGCTTAGAGTTTGATCTCGATGATCGCTTTTCCCTTCAAGGTTGTAAGATATTTCTTGAGGGCTGCGTCCATCTCCCTCTCAAAATAGTCCGCTTGAACCTTCTCTTTCACCTCTTCAAAAGTGAGCATGCCGCTCTTATGATCGCTGAGCTTGATGATATGGAAGCCGAACTGGGTTCGAACGATGCCGCTCACTTCCCCCACCTGGAGACGGAGCGCTTCTTTTTCGAAAGCGGGCAGAAGGTCCCCCCTCTTGAAATATCCCAGGTCCCCTCCGTCTTTGGCCGAGGCATCGTCAGAATAGAGAATGGCCATTTCTGCGAAGTCCTCTCCGCCTTTGATCTTTTCCAGGACGGTCTGAGCTTTCTTGCGGATTCCGCGAATCGCTTCCGGAGAGGCTTCTTTTGGAACAAGGAAAAGAATGTGGGCCGTGCGGTAGGATTCCGCACTCCGGTAACGCTCACGATTCTTCTGATAAAAATCCAGAAATTCTTTTTCCCCTGTCTTCGGATCCACTTTGGTCGCCCATTGGATAAGCCTCATCCGCTGAAGCCTTTTCTCAATCTGCTTCTTAAGTGTTTCCAGGGTCAACCCCTCGCTTGCGAGGACCCGTTCCATGTCCTCGGGAGCGACATTATTTCGGAGTCTGATCTCCTCCACCGCTGCATCGACATCCTTCCCTGAAATTTTGACGCCTGCCTTCGCGGCCTCCTGATCGATCAGCCTTTCCTCAATGAGCTGGTCCAGGGCCTTCCGGCGAAATTCCTGATCCCGATGTTTCTTCTCCAGGCGGTCTCCATTCCCTCTCTCTTCCGGAGGAAGCCTGAGTCGGTTTTCCACTTCGGAGAGGGTGATCACCTCCTGATTGACCACGGCAACAATCCGATCCACCACCGCCTGACCGATCGAGGCGAACCCCATGAACCAGAGAAATATTCCAAGCGTGAGAAAGCCCTTTTTCATCATTTTCGCAGTTTGTCCTTTCAGGAGTTGAGCCATTTTCGGTTGATTTTGATCTTTGCTTTTTCTTTGAGACCTTTTAGCCACGATTGGTATTCCCCCTCCCCTTTCTTCCGTTTGAGATCTTGAAGAATGCCTGATTTGGCCTCTTCAAACGGAATGGAACGGGGCTCGTTTCTCTCCAGCACCTTGAAGATATGGTAGCCATAGAGGCTCTTGATCACTTCGCTGATCGCCCCCCGTTCCATTGTAAAAACCCGATCGAACTCCTCAGGCCTTTCTCCCTTCCGGAAAAAACCCAGATCCCCTCCGTCGACCTTCTCCGGCCCCAGGGATTTCTCCTTCGCCAGCTTTTCAAAACTCTCTCCTTTTTTCAGCCGCTTCAAAATCTGAATGGCTTCTTCTCCATCGGAAACAACGATCTGCCGGACCCTGACTTCCGCGTCAAGCTGAAAGGCAGAACGATGGATTTCATAATAGTCGAGAGCTTCTTTTTCGTTGATCTCCGCCCTGTATTGGAGAGCTGCCCGGACCATTTTCTCGGCCAGCAATTTCTCCCCCACACGGGCTGTCAACCCATCCAGGGTCATTCCTTTAAGATTCAATCGCTCGTCGAGACGCTGCTCCGGATAATCTTTCTTGATTTCCTGAAGAGCATGGTCCAGCTCTTCCTTGGAAATCCTGATTCCCAATTTCCGGGCTTCCTGCATGAGGAGTCTACGCTCGATCATCTGATTGAGACACGCCTCTTTCGGGGCAGCCTGATTCCCCGGATCTGTTTCTTTGCCGGGTTCCAGAACGAGTTCCCTGAACTCCTGAGTGAATTCATCCAGGGTGATCGATTCCCCGTCCACCCGCGCCACGACATCTTCTGACAGGCCTCCTCCCCAGGGACCGCACCCCCACCCGGAGAGAACGAAAAGTGGAAAAATGAAGAAGAAGACAAGAGGTTTCATTTCTTTTCTTCTGACTTCTCCTCTTTCTTCAACTCTTCAGCCCACAACCTTTCATTGATGACCACTTTGGCGCGAGATTTCACTTCTTTCATATAGGCCAGAGTCGCCTCCTGTTTCTTCTGGGGTTGAAGAAAAAGGCGGATATTCTCTTTAACCTTGTCAAAAGGCCTCAGGGCAGTGCCCCGAATATCTTCCAGGCGGATGATGTGGAATCCATACGGCGACTTGACCACCTGGCTCATTTCTCCAGGCTTCCGAAGTGAAAAGGCGGCTTCTTCAAACTGAGCAAAGGAAGCGGCCAGCTGACCACGGCGGATGTACCCGAGGTCTCCTCCGCCTTCCCGGGTATTGTCGATGTTATGGGCGGAAGCCAATCTGTCAAAGGCGTCCCCCTTCGAGAGCTTTGCCAGCACCTCCTGCAAAATGGGCTCCGAATTAACGACAATATGACGGATTTTGATCTCCTGGGGCTCTGTAAAAAGGGCAGGGTTCTCCTTATAATATTTCTGAGCTTCCTCCTCTGTTACATCGGCCTTTCCCTTTAATGCCTCTTCAAGAAGGGCATCGATAATGAGGGCTCGTCTAAAGTCTTCCACTTTTGCCTGAATCTCCTTATTCCTGTCAAACCCCTTCTTTCTGGCCTCTTGAAGAAGCGCTTCCCGAGGGATCACGTAGCTGTCGAGAAAATCCCTCATTCCCTTTTCGCTTAATAGCTTCATCTTTCCTTCGAGAGAAAGGCGGTCCATGAGCTGGTGAAACTCCTCAAGGGAGATAGTGACTTCGTCGATTCGAACCAGTTCCCGTTCCTTCAGCTTTTTCCCTTTGAGCCTTTCACATCCCGCAGAAAGAAGGGGAAAGAGAATCACGAATCCCAAAAAGATCAAAACTCCTTTTCTAAGCATTCCGTTCTTGCCCTATTCACACAAAAAAATCGTATCATTTTTCAGTGCTGCTGTCCTGCCGTTTTTCCGTGTTGCCGTTTACAGCGGCACCGCAACACTGCAACACTATAGAAGTGTCTCATTTCGGGAAAGAATTTACCATATTAAGCCAATCCTTGCAATAGCTTCCGGGCGGCGCCAAAGGGATCTTCCTTCCCCTCAGGCCGATTTTGAATAATCAACCTGGAATCCGGGGTCAGGCGGTATCGCTCCCGCCCCCGATGGACCAGTTCTACAATCTTCTGTGGAGGCACCTTCGTTGATTGATCAAAAGTGAGAATGATCTGTTCCGGGGTCTCTTCAAGTTTCCTAATGGAAAGCTTCGTCAGCAGAATTTTGACCTTGATCACCTCAAGAAGGTGAAAGGCCTCCGCTGGAACTTGACCGAACCGGTCCGCCAGTTCTTCCCCAATTCGTTCCACTTCATCGTTGGAACGACAGAGAGAGAGTCTGCGGTAGAGCCTGAGCCGCTCTCCGGGATCCGTAACGAAGATCTCCGGGATAAAAGCCGGAAGATGGAAATGGATCTCGGGGGTGATCTCTTCGGTGATCTCCTCTCCTTTCAATTCTTTTACTGCATTCTCGATCATCTGGGTATAGAACTCGAATCCCACAGCGGCGATGTGTCCGGTCTGGGAGGGGCCCAGAAGATGGCCCCCTCCGCGGATTTCCAGGTCCTGTAATGCCAGCCTGAAGCCCGATCCGAGCTCGCTTAATTCCTGGATGGCCCTGATCCTCCGCATGGCGTCTTTGGAAAGGACGAGGTCTCCGGGGATCAGCAGGTAAGCATAAGCCTGGTGATTTCCCCGTCCCACGCGCCCCCGCAGCTGATAGAGGTCCGCCAGGCCAAACCGGTCGGCATGGTTGATCAGGATGGTGTTGGCGGCAGGGATGTCCAAACCGGATTCAATGATGCTTGTGCAAACGAGAAGGTTATATTCCCGCCTTACAAATCGAAGCATGACCCGTTCCAGATCCTTCTCTCCCATCTGGCCATGAGCCACCGCCAGAGAAGCTTCAGGGACGAGCTTCTTGAGATGGGCGGCCACGGCATCGATGGTCTGGACCCGATGATGGACAAAGAAGACCTGGCCTCCCCTGTGGATTTCCCTCTCGATGGCTTCGCGGATGACCCCGTCATCATATCGAGCCACGAAGGTTCGGATCGAGAGGCGGTCTTCGGGGGGAGTTTGAATGAGACTGAGGTCCCGGATGCCGGAGACTGCCATCTGGAGGGTCCTTGGAATAGGGGTTGCGGTGAGTGTGATGACATGAACCAGTTTTCTCATCTGCTTCAATTTCTCTTTGTGAATGACGCCGAATCGATGCTCCTCGTCGATGATGACCAGTCCCAGATCACGGAACGCGACATCTTTCTGCAGGAGTCGATGGGTCCCGATAACAATGTCCACCTTTCCCTCTTTCAAATGCCGGAGGACATCCTTCTGCTCCCCGGGGCCCCTGAAACGGCTCAACATCTCGATGACCACCGGAAAAGTTTTGAACCGCGTCTGAAAGGTCTGAAAATGCTGCTGGGCAAGGACCGTGGTGGGCACCAGAATGGCCACCTGCTTGCCAGCCATGACAGCCCGGTAAGCAGCCCGGATCGCCACCTCGGTCTTCCCGTAACCCACATCCCCGCAGATCAGACGATCCATGGGCCTGGGGTTGTTCATGTCTTTCATCACTTCCTCAATCGCCTTCATCTGGTCTGGAGTCTCCTCGTACTCAAACGTGGCCTCGAACTCCACATAAGACGGATCCGGCGGCGGGAAAGAGTAGCCTTTGAAAGCTTGTCTCACGGCGTAAAGGTCCAGAAGATCCTTGATCATTTCTTCAACCGCGGCCTGCACTTTCTTCTTCTTCCTCTGCCAGGAATTACTGCCCAGTTTGTCCAGCCGGTGGGATCTCTCGTCTCCGCCGACATACCGCTGGATCAGATTGAGACGATCGACAGGGACATAGAGCTTGTCTCCGTCAAGATATTCCAGGAAGAGATAATCATTGGAGACCCCTCCGAGGACCAGATGTTTAAGCCCCCGATAGATTCCGATTCCGTAATCGACATGGACGATGAGATCGTTCTCTTGAAGCTCCGAGGTCGAGGAGAGAGGTCCAGTTCCTGTCTGCCGGAAGGCGTGAGATCGCCGGGATCGCCTCCTGACTTCTCCCGGTCTATTTCTCTCCCCGAAGATCTCCTCCTCCGTTAAGAGCACCCATCCCTCCTGCAGGTTTTGAAACCCCGAGGAGAGAGACCCTGGCAGAAGGATCGTTCCATTCCCGGGTTGGCTCAGGACTTCGGCAAACCCCTTTCCATCAAGGCAGGACTCCACGCCGTAATGAGAAAGAATTTCCTTCATCCGCTCGGTGTGACCGGAAGCATGAGAAACGATGAAGACCCGGATCCCTTTTTTTTGCCACTCATGAA
>Ga0214473_10005472_pt1 | contig 15195 bp, 8 predicted proteins | sample RVTome_7_FD_203509 | JGI IMG/M metagenome (GOLD analysis project Ga0214473, IMG submission 203509) | Soil microbial communities from uranium-contaminated site in the Upper Colorado River Basin, Wyoming, United States - RVT98D197 | ecosystem: Environmental > Terrestrial > Soil > Contaminated >... | reverse complement strand
GGATGAAGTCACCCATCGACTTCCGGGATTCGAGGACAAACATCCCTATCCTGGTCTCGCGTCGTTTACGCAAGAAGACGCGGAGTACTTCTTCGGCCGTGAGATGGAGGTGGAGGCGGTCTGGAAGAAGCTGAAGAGGCCGCGACTTCTGGCGCTCATCGGACCTTCGGGAGCGGGGAAGAGCTCGTTTCTGAGAGCGGGGCTTTTGCCGACGCTTCCAGCAGGGTGGCGCGTCATTCTGTCGACGCCGGGAAATCGTCCGTTCCAGTCGCTGGCGCAGGCGCTGCTCCCCGCGTTCGCCGGAGACATGGAGGCGATCCAGTCGTTCCTAGGCTTCGAGAGAGACACCGCGGTCCCCCTGCTGTCGAAGTGGCGGCAGAAGAGCGAGCACGCTCTCGTGATCGTGGACCAGTTCGAGGAGCTGTTTACGCTGAACCCTCCGGAGGTTCAGGAGGCATTCTCAACCTTACTAGGGAGAATCGTCCTCGAAGCGGACGTCCACGTTCTCCTGTCCCTGCGAGATGACTTCCTCTTGCATTGCCAGAAGCACGATGCCCTGGGCCCCGTGTTCTCGGAGCTGACGCCTCTGGGGACGCTGAGCCCGAGCGCCCTGCGCCGGGCTCTGGTGCAGCCTGCTCTTGCGTGCGGCTATCGCTTCGAAGACGAAGCCCTGGTGGAGGAGATGGTCACGGAGGTGAGCCACGAGCGCGGGGTACTGCCGCTTCTGGCGTTCGCGGCGTCGCGGCTTTGGGAAAAGCGAGACCGGGAGAAAGGGCTCCTCACGAGAGAGGCGTACCAAGAGATTGGCGGAGTGGGAGGAGCGCTCGCGCAGCATGCGGAAGAGACGCTGAGCCGGATTGGAGAAGAGAGAACTCATCTGGTGCGGGAGCTTTTCCGGAACCTGGTGACGGCGCAGGGGACGAGAGCGAGCCGTGAGCTCGAAGAGCTTCTCTCGATTTTTCCCAAAGAAGAAGAGCGCAAGGCCGCGGAGGAAGTTCTGCGGGAGCTCGTGGCGGCGCGGCTTCTGACTTCGTACGAGACATCCGTTGAGATCATCCACGAATCGCTTCTCTCCGCCTGGCCGCGTCTGGTGCAGTGGAGAAACCAGGACGAGGGCGGAGCCCTTCTCCGCGACCAGCTCCGTCAGGCCGCGCAGGCGTGGCAGGACCGCGGGCGCCCCGACGACCTTCTGTGGACGGGGAAATCGTATCGAGAGCTCTCACTCTGGCGCGAGAGCTACACCGGCGGGCTCTCCTCTACGGAAGAGGCGTTTGCCCAGGCAGCGGCGAAGTTCGCCGGACGAAGGCGCAGGCGGCGGCAAATCGCCGTTGCCGCTTCCTTTGCCCTCCTGCTCGGAGTCGTGGGCGTCGTCACTTCTCTCTGGCGGCGATCCGTTCTCGAAGTTTCCCGCCGGGAGGCGGCCCAGATCCTGGCGCTCGGGAGAGTCGAGCTCCAGGACCGGCCGACGGCCGCGCTCGCCCACGCTCTCGCGAGCCTCGAGCGCGCCGACAACGAGCCCGCCCGCCGATTCGCCGTCGAAGCCCTCTGGCGCGGCGCCGCGGCGTTCGTACTTCCCAAGGACCAGCAATCCGTAGATTTCAGCCCCGATGGCCACTGGCTCGCAACCGGCGGACTCCTTTCCGGAGTTCGTCTCTGGTCCGGAGAGGGCGGGCCGTTCGTGACCGTGGGGGCGCCCGATGGAGTTCCTGGCGTCCAGTTCAGTCCCGGAAGCGATTTTCTCGCCGCGGGAATGCAGACGACGGCGCGATTCTGGTCGATTCCGGAAGGAAGCGAGCTCCGCAATGTCGAGCTCGGAGGCAACAAGATCTTCATGCGACGTGGCTCTCATCTCTTTAGCTCCACGCCGACTTCCGAGAGAACGATGGCTCTCCGGGATTGGAGCATTCTTGAAGGAGTCCCGGACGTTCTTGCGTTGCACGATTTGCGCGATGTCACCGATTGGGACATCGAGGGGAGCGGCGAGTGGCTCGTGACCGCCCGCGCGCAGGGTGTCTACGTTACTCCTCTGCGGGACCCGAGCCGAGAGCGGAGCCGTCTCGTGGGGAAGCACGAAGCGAAGGTCGTCTGGGTCGCATCCCAGCAGACGGCCTCTCGGATAGTCTCAAGCGATGAGACGGGCGAGGTCCGGATCTGGACCTTCTCAGACACGTCGGCCGAGCTGGAGCGCACGCTCCACGCTCCAGCGCCTCAGGCAATCCTCGACCCGACGGGCTCCTGGCTCGTCGTTGCCCCTGGAGGAGCCCAAACCACCGGCGACGTCGCGTACGTCTGGGATCTGAAGGGTCCGCCCGATGCGGAGGCACTCGCCCTGCGTAACAGCTCCGTGACGTTTCTCAACGGCCGTGCCATTGACCCGCAGGGGCTCTGGCTCGCCACCGCGAACGACTTATTCGGAGTCCTTTGGCCGCTCCATCCGCAGTACTCACGCGTCCTCCGCGCTCAGTCAGGGTTTTGGACGATTGCATTCGCTGCAGATGGGAAATCGCTGCTCTCCACAGCCGCCGACGGTACCGTGCGGCTCTGGCCCCTTTCGCCACGAGGGGACGAGAAGCATCGCGTTCTGATGTCCACGATGAGCCTCGGTCTTGATCTGGATGTCGATCCGGCGGGAAGGTACGCTCTGGTAGCGGCCGGCGGCCGCGTCTTTGTCGCGCCCCTCCAGAGCGGAGAACCGCGAGAGATGCCCGGTTTCGGGAACTGGGTGAACTCTCTCGCTTTCTCGGTCGACGGTCGCCTCGCTGCGGCCGCGTTCATCCGTCCCGAAGCGCTCATTCGGGTCTGGGATCTCGACTCCGGAGCGATTCGCGTACTCGACCCACGGCTGGGGCACGAGGACTGCGATTGGGAAGGAGGTTGGGAAACCATTCGCGATGTAGAGTTTCTCCCCGATGGGCGTCTCCTCACGGGAGGTTCCACCGGCGTGCGACTTTGGGAGCTCGAGAGCGGGAAAAGCCAGGAGGTCCGACCGTGCGCTAACAGAGTTGAGCGGAGAGTGGCCGTAAGCGGGGATGGCGGAACTCTCCTCGTCATGGAGAGCAACCTGGAAACGCGCGTCTCGACACTCAGCGTGCACGATCTGCACACCGGGAGTTTCCGAGACATCGCATCTCATGGAAATCGTCTCAACGCGGTAGCTCTCGATCCCACCGGTACGATCGCGGTGACAGGGGATCTGGACGGAGTCGTGAGGGTAGGGCCGATTACCGGAGCGGAGCCTCATCTGCTCTTCGGCCACGAGCTCCAGATCTCGAGCGTTGCCGTCTCGCCGGACAGCAGGTGGATCGCGTCGGCAAGCCAGGACGGGACGATACGGCTCTGGCCCATGCCCGACGGGACGCCCTTTCACGCGCTCCCCTACGCCGAGATTCTGGAGCGTCTCCAGGGCCTGACCAACCTGCGCGTCGTCCCGGACGACAAGTCGGACACCGGTTACCGGGTGGAGGTCGGGCCGTTTCCTGGCTGGAAGAAGCTCCCCGAGTGGTGAGGATTGAGGTGTAACGTTTCCTCCGGGACCCGTCATAGGTAACCAGGAGGCAGCCGATGACGCGATTGCTCGCGCTGACAGCCCTGGTTCTCGGCGCTTGGGTCCCGCTTCTTTCCGGCCAGACCTACCGTGCCGGCCTCCGCGGCGTGGTGCAGGACTCTGGGGGCGGAGTCCTTCCAGGGGCGACTGTAACGATTTCCGACGATTCGACGGGCTTCACGCGGGTTTCCGTCACGAATGAGGTCGGCCAGTACGCCTTCACGGACGTGCAGCCCGCCGTCTACACCGTCCGGGCGGAGCTCGACGGGTTCGCGCCCTTCGAGCAGAGGGGAGTCGAGCTTTCGGTCCAGAGGTTTCTCGTTCTCGACATCCGGCTCGAGCTCGGCGCCGTCCGGGAGGCCATCACCGTGACCTCCGAGTCTCCGATTCTCGAGAACGCGACGGCGTCCGTTGCGTCTTCTCTCGAGCATGTCGAGCTCGAGACCCTTCCGACGCCGTCGAGAAATGCGTTCTACCTCTCGATCACGACGCCGAACGTCATTCCCACGGGCGTGGCCCAGTTCACCCGGATGCAGGATCAGAACGTCTCCCGCCTTCTCTCCATCGCCGGCGGCCCCCGGGGCGCCAACAACTACACTCTCGACGGGGTCTCGATCACCGACATCCGCAACCGCGCGGTCATCATTCCCAGCATGGAGGCGATTGAAGAGGTCAGGGTGCAAGCGAGCACCTACGACGCCGAGATGGGTCGGACCGGGGGCGGCGTTTTCAACACCCTCCACCGTTCGGGCTCGAATCTCTGGCACGGAAGCGCGATGGTGCAGACCCGGCCCGATTGGGCCGTGGGGCAGCTCTACTTCGCCAAAGAGGCCGGGGAGCCCAAGGAGGAAGGTTACTACTGGCTCTATGGTGGGTCGTTCGGGGGCCCTATCGTGCGCGACAAGACGTTCTTCTGGGGCGCGACGGAAGGCTATCGAACGAGCGTCACCCGCAATACGATCCTCACGCTGCCGACCGCCGCGGAAGCGAGAGGGGATTTCTCGCGCTCGGGAGTCATCGTCTACGACCCGCTGACCACACGGCCGGACCCGGCGAATCCCGGACAGTACATTCGTGATCCGTTTCCTGGGAATACCATCCCTCCCGATCGTCTGAATCCTGTGGGACTGAACCTCGCCGCCTACCTTGCCGCCCGCGGAGAGGGTGACTTGAGCGCGAGCGCCAACGTCGTGGATGCCGCCGGCCAGTTCTCACTCAAGCTCGATCACCGCTTCAGCGACCGGGCTCAGTTGACGGGGACCTACATGTACTATGACTCGGACGAGCCGTTCGAGCAGTATTTCGGTCCTCCGGCGGATGTCAACATCGGCGTACTCTTTCGAAGGGTCAATCTCCTGGCGTTGAACCAGACGGTGATCGCGAGCGACGAACGCGTTCTCACGTTTCGCTACGGCTACTTCTCCTTCGACGACGATTACCAAGTGCCCGAGTTCGATCCCGCCGAGCTCGGCTTCTCGCAGAGATTCCTGGATCAGATCACCGCGAACGTCTTCCCCTATCTCGACATCCAAGGCTACGCTGCTTTCGGGGGCTGGGCGACGGACGAGGACCGGCTGTACGCTCACACCGCCAACGGAACCGTGTCCCAGATCTTCGGAAACCACAGTCTCAAGCTCGGCGGCGACTACCGGAGGATCGGAGAAGACGCCCTCTGGGGAGGTCCTCGAGCGGGCGAGTTCTCCTTCGACGCCGGATTCACGCAAGGTCCCGATCCCTTCAACCCCGAGGAGAGCGGAAGCTCTCTCGCGAGCCTCCTCCTCGGCTATCCCGACTTCGGGTGGACGTTCGGCTACACGCGGCTCGAGCAGTTCATCGACTACTACGCGGGCTTCGTCCAGGACGACTGGCGGATCACGCCGAACCTGGTGCTGAATCTCGGAATTCGTCTCGAGCATGAGACTGGTCCCAGAGAGAAGGAGAATCGGCAGACGGTCGGTTTCGATCGAGACACGCCCTGGCCCGTTCAGCCCATCGAAGAGATGACGCTCCGAGGCGGGCTCTTGTACGCGGGAGTGAACGGCAACCCCGAGCATCAGGGGGATCCGCAGGCGCTCAAGTGGGGGCCGCGGGCCGGATTCGCCTGGAGTCTCGACGAGTCGACGGTGCTCCGGGGAGGCTACGGTGTCTTCTGGGCGCCGTACCAGTCCACGTACGAGATCCGGGCCGGGTACGACGCGCCGACCTTCTACATAGCCAGCACCGACGGCGGGTTGACTCCCGCGGGTACGCTCTCCGATCCGTTCCCGTACGGCCTGGAGCAGCCGGTCGGCTCGAGCCTCGGCCTTCTCGCCGGAGCCGGAGGCGACGTGGAGTTCCCCGATCAGTTCCGAAAGTCGGCGTACGTCCAGCAATACTCGGCCGAGCTTCAGCGGGAGATTCCAGGCGGTGTCGTGCTCTCCGCCGGATACCTCGGAAGCCGCTCCGACCGTCTCGGACTCGCGGGCGTGAATTTCGCATCCCCCGTGAATATCAATCAGGTCGATCCCCGCTACCAGAGCCTTGGAAGCAGCCTTCTCGACCCGGTTCCCAATCCTTTCTTCGGAAACCCCATCTTCGGAGACTTGAGTCAGTCGGAGACCGTCACCCGGGCTCAGCTTCTCCGTCCTTACCCGCAGTTCGGAGACCTCTACGCTCTTCAGCCGAGCGAGGGGCGAAGGCATTACGATGCCGCCGTTTTCCGGTTCGAGAAAAGATTCCGGGGAGGATATGGCGGTCGAGTGAACTACACCTGGAGCCGGACGGACGACAACGTGATCGGAGAGGGTAACGCCTACTCCGGGCGAAACCCGTCCGCCCTCGACAATTACAACCTGGATGCCGAGTACAGCCGTTCGATCACCGATGCGCCCCATCGCTTGAACGTATCCGGCATCGTGGAGCTCCCCTTCGGCAAGGAAAAGCGCTGGCTCGATAGCTCCGGTCTCTGGAACGCGCTTCTCGGTGGCTGGTCGGTCTCCGCCGCGGGGTACCTGCAGAGCGGCTTTCCCATCGCGGTCAATCAGCGTTTCAACAACACCGGTCTTCTCGGCGGCGTGCAGCGTCCGAACGTAGTCCCCGGCGTCGATCCCGGGCACTCCGGAAGCACCGTCGAGAACCTGGATAGCTATCTCAACCCCGATGCCTGGGCCCTCGCGCCCGCGTTCACGTTCGGAGACGCGCGGAGAACCGATACGCGCGTCCGCACCCCGATGCGCCACAACTGGGACTTCGCTTTCCAAAAATCCGAGAGCGTCGGCGCGGGACGGATTACCGCTCGAGTCGAGATCATCAACGCGTTCGACCGGCCCGACTTCAACGGTCCGACCACCGCGCTCGGGAATCCGAACTTCGGAAGGATTCTGGACGTGAGCGGATTCCCGCGGCTCTTTCAGTTCACCTTCCGCTACGACTGGTAGTCCGAGCGGGACTCGAGACCGGGCTTCGCTGGGCCGCGCTTCTCGCTCGCCTGCGATCCTCCGGCCGTGCCATGCCGATCAAGGATAGCCTCATCGCGGCGACCGCCCTCGTGCATCGCCTGACCGTCGTGACCAGAAACACGGACGACTTCGAAAAGGCCGGGCTCGAGGTCGTAATCTCATCCCTCGAGGACTCTAAGCCTTCGCTGGAGACAAGGTATACTTAAGGAAACTAATGGCAACCACCACGACTGTTTACGCCCACGTGACCAAAGATCCGGAAGTCTGTGGCGGGAAGGCCTGTATCGACGGCACCCGCATCCGGGTCATGGATATCGTTGCCTTGGAACGTGAAGGTTACCCCCCCGAGAAGATGCTCGATGTGTTCGCCGTGCCACTGACCCTGGGACAAGTCCACGCTGCTCTCGCCTACTACTACGATCACAAGGACGAGATCGACGCTTCGTTCACCGAAGCCCACGAAGGTGCGAAAGAATCCGAGCGGAAACGGGGCGAGTTCTTGAAACGACACGCCAGCCGTTAGAGTGCCTCGATTCCCGCTGTTCACTGACAATCACATCCGACAACAACTCGTCGATGGGTTGGTTCGGAGAGCGTGGGACGTCCAGAGAGCTATCGACGTCTTCCCAGAAGGGACACTCGACTCCGTCCTGTTCCCGTACGCCGCCGAACATGGGCGAGTCTTGGTCACCAATGACAACCGAATGCGAGTGACAGGAGAGGAATGGCTAGCGGAAGGTAAGCCGTTCATTGGACTCATCATCTGGGAGCTAGAGCATCATCGCCATCTGAGTGAAGGCTGGTTCATCGAGAAGTTCGAAGCGCTCGCGGAGATGGACGAGCCTTTCTTCTACCCCATCCGACATCTCAACCGGAACTGAACGCCTGTAACGTTTTTCTTTTTTCGGGCTCGCCAAGGCTCGGAGCGAGGGGAACAAGCAAGTCGATAGCGGGGACGCCGGCCTACATGTCCCCGAAGCAGTTACGAGGCCAGCCCGGTGACGTGCAACTCCAGTCTGCCTGAGGTCTCCTCTCTGAGCGGCGCCGATCTAGGGCCGGATCAAGGGCTGGGACTTCCCCGGTCCGAGTCTCGGCCTTCGAGCCCCAGCTCGTCGAGAGAGCGCGCGGTCAATAGTCGCTCGAGGCAGAGGTCCAGCTCCTTCCCTGATTCGAGCGCGTTCACGCGCAGCACCACCGCCTCGGAGAGGGGGCCAAACTTCGAAGTCATCAGGCGAAGCAAAGTTTCTCGCTTCCCCTCCTCCCGACCTTCCTCGCGACCCTCTTCCCGACCTTTCTGCCGCCCCTGTTCCTCGAGCTCGTCGAAATACGTCATCTCGGTTTCTTGCATTTCCTTATACTCCTCTGTCGCCAGAAGCCTCCGGAGCTCTTCCTTCTGTTCGCTATCGAGCTTGAAGTGCGTCTCGACGACGTTCACCAGCAGGCGCTTCATCTCCACGTCGAGCTCGCTTTCCAGGATCTCCCTCAGCATCGAGGCCTTGAACCGGACGGGGTCGCCGACCGATGACCGATCCATCAAGGCGCCGAGAGCCCACCCCAACGGACCTTTCCCAGCATACTCGGATGCGGGGAGTCGTTCCAGCCCCAGGGCACCGAAGCGGAACCGAAGGTGCTCGCGGCCGAAGAGCGACGCCCGGTACTCCTCCTCGCCGATTCCCTCCCCGCCGCGGAGGTAGACCACGATCGGGAAGGCGGGTTTTGAGTACCGCAGAGAAAGCAGGGCGTAATAGTGAAACATCCGTCGGGGGATTTCCGGCTCCGTCCGGGCCTGGACCTCGATATGAATCAAGACCACCTCCGGCTCACCCGCGTGGGTCTGAAACTCGGCGACGATGTCCGCCTCACGCTTCGGTCCGTCGGGGACGTCCGCGAAGAGCTCCTTGTCCAGAAGCCGCAGCGTCTCGAAATTCAGGCGAGCGGCGACTTCCGGGTAGAAGAGCTCGAGGAACTCTCTGAGGAGCTTGCCGATGACGGTCTTGAAGAGCTGATCGTGGCGCATTTCTTCCTCGGCTGGAGAGACGAAGAAACGACTGGCGACCCTCCCCGGCGTAACGTTTTCCCACCAATCCGTCATACTTCCTCGATGACCGCCGAGTGTCCGGACTGCGGGACACCGCTTCCGAAGGACGCGGCCCTGATGGGGCTTTGTCCGCAGTGTCTTCTGAGCATGGCTCTGGAGGACGAGGAGCCGGAAACCCTTCACGGCGAAGGGCCGGGCCGAATTCTGGGAGAGCGGTACCAGATCCGGGAGGTCCTGGGACGTGGCGGCATGGGGGAGGTGTATCGGGCGTTCGACCTGAAGCTGCGGGTGGACGTTGCCCTCAAATCCGTCCGACCGGAGCTTTTGTCGAGCGAGAAGGCACGGGAGCTTCTGCGAGGGGAAGTGCGCTCGGCTCGAGAAGTCGTTTCCCCGAACGTGTGCCGGATCTTCGATCTGGTGGTGGAAGGGGGCCAGGAGCTGGTGTCGATGGAGTACATCGACGGGACAACTCTCGCGGAAACATTCCTCGAACGGGGACCCCTCGAGCTCCGAGAGGCGCGAGAGATCGCGGCCCAGTTTCTCTCGGGTCTCGAGGCTATCCACGAAGCGGGCCTGGTGCACCGGGACTTCAAGCCGGAGAACGTGATGCTGACCCGCGCGGGGCGGGTCGTGGTGATGGATTTTGGACTGGCGAAGGCCCATAGCGAAGGCCAGAAAGGGAAGAGCAAGTCGATTGCGGGGACGCCGGCGTACATGTCTCCGGAGCAGTCGAGAGGCGAGCCGGTCGACGCGAGAGCAGACGTGTTCTCGGCGGGAGTGGTTCTGGCGGAGATGCTGTGGGAGGGTCCGCGCCCGGCGCTGTGGCAGAGGGTTCGTGAGACTCCGCCCCAGGTCCCCGAAGGTCCGTGGGCGCCGGTTCTGAGACAGGCGCTCTCCCGAGACCGAGAGAGTCGCATCGCTTCTGCCCGGGCCCTGGCGCGCGCTCTCGACGAGGTGACGCATCGTCTTCCCGGCTTCGAGGACAAGCATCCGTACCCCGGCCTCGCCTCGTTCACTCAGGAGGACGCGGAGTACTTCTTCGGCCGCGAGATGGAGGTGGAAGCGGTCTGGAAGAAGCTGAAGAGGCCGCGTCTTCTCGCGCTCATCGGACCTTCGGGAGCGGGGAAGAGTTCGTTTCTGAGAGCGGGGCTTCTGCCGACGCTTCCACCAGGGTGGCGCGTCCTTCTGTCGACGCCGGGACACCGTCCCTTCTCGGCTCTGGCTGAGGGTTTGTTGCCCGCGTTCGCGGGAGACATGCAGGCGATCCAGTCGTTCCTGCGCTTCGACGAGCCGGAGACGGCGGTCTCCCTCTTCTCGGCGTGGCGTCAGAAGAGCGAGCACGCTCTCGTGATCGTGGACCAGTTCGAGGAGCTCTTCACACTGAACCCTCCCGAAGTTCAGGAGGCATTCTCAATATTGTTGGGACGGCTCGTTCTCGAAGCGGACGTCCACGTCCTCTTGGCCCTCCGGGATGACTTTCTCTTCCATTGCCAGAAGCATGATGCGCTGAGCCCGGTGTTCTCCGAGCTGACGCCTCTGGGAACGCTGAGCCCGAGCGCCCTTCGGCGGGCCCTGGTGCAGCCGGCCCTTGCCTGCGGGTACCGGTTCGAAGACGAAGCCCTGGTGGAGGAGATGGTTTCCGAAGTGAGCCGAGAGCGCGGGGTTTTGCCGCTTCTGGCGTTCGCGGCGTCTCGTCTCTGGGACAAGAGGGATCGGGAGAGAGGGCTTCTCACGCGGGCGGCGTATCAAGAGATCGGAGGCGTGGGAGGAGCCCTCGCGCGCCATGCGGAAGAGACTCTGGAGAAGATTGGAACGGAGAGAACGCCTCTGGTGCGGGAGCTGTTCCGAAATCTGGTAACAGCGCAGGGAACGAGAGCGAGCCGTGAGGTCGAAGAACTTCTCTCGATCTTCCCCTCAGAAGGCGAGCGCAAGGCGGCGGAGGAAGTCTTGCGGGAGCTCGTCGCGGCACGTCTTCTGACGTCGTACGAGGACTCGGTCGAGATCATCCACGAATCGCTTCTCTCCGCCTGGCCGCGGCTGGTGCAGTGGAGAAACCAGGACGAGGGCGGAGCCCTTCTTCGGGACCAGCTTCGTCAGGCCGCTCATATCTGGGCGGAGCGGGGGCGCGCGGACGATCTTCTTTGGACAGGCTCGTCGTTCCGCGAGTTCGAGCTATGGAAGGAGCGCTACCCGGGCTCGCTCACGATGCTCGAGGAAGACTTCACGAAGGCCATGACGACGCGCGCCACGCGAACGCGCCGCCGGCGGAGGCTGGCCATCACCGCTTCTCTCCTGACAGCCTTTGGCGTTGCCGCTGTCACCCTCGCCCTCTGGAGGCAATCCGAGACCGCCCGCCGAGCCGCGGAGGAGGAGGCGCGGAATCGCGAGGCGGCACAACTTCTCTCGCTCGGCCGGCTGAGGCTCGAGGACCACCCCTCGGCCGCTATCGCCTATGCTCTCGCCAGCCTCGAGCGCGCCGACAACGAGCCCGCTCGCCAGTTCGCTGTCGAAGCGCTCTGGAGGGGGCCGACGGAATTTGTCTTTGGCACGGAGGATGGCGCCGCGCCGGGAGTTCGCTTCAGCCCGGACGGACGCTTCATGGCCTACGGGACCCCGAAGAGCGCGCGACTTCAAGAGAGCGAGGGCGGGCCGAGTCGAGCTCTCGTCCCCGGTCAAAATCTGCCTTCGGTGGACTTCAGCGACGACAGCAACCTGCTCCTCGTGGTTTCAGAAGAAAGCCCGTTGCGCCGCTTTTCGATGCCCGAAGCGAGCGAACTGGGGTCTCTTCCTCTGGGTGACCCGAGTACAGCCTGGTTTCCGAGAGGCGATAGCGTTCTGACGATAGGGAAACCTGATGGTTCTCGGAGGCGAGCCGTCCTCTCCTTGCCTTTTTCCGGAGGGACGGCACGCGCTCTCGGCACCTGGGACGCCCGAGACGTCACGGACTTCGATGTTACGTCGGACGGCTCGAGGATCGCAGCGGTGAGGGATGGGAGGCTTTCTCTCACGAGCGTCGATCGGATGGCCGCGCCTCGAGCGAAGGAAGCGGGCGAGAACGAGGGGTCGGTCTGGGCGAACCGGGGGCGTCCCGAGATTGCCACCATCGACCGAGAGGGCCGCGCGATCCGCATCTGGTCGGTCGAGGGCGAAGAGCCCAAGCGAGAGCGCGAGATCTTCGGTCTTTCGTCCGAGACGATCGAGAGGGTCGCCCTCGATCCCCGTGGCCGCTTCATGTCGGCGCGAATCAAGAGCGATCGTCTTGTGCATCGCCTCTGGGATCTCGATGCGCCTCCGGATACCGAGCCTCTCGCCCTGCGCGACCGAGATACCGAGGGCTGGCTCATGGGCACGGACTTCGATCCGAGCGGACGGTGGCTGGCAGTGGTCCACGCCAAGTACGGGACCCTCTGGGCTCTTCATGAAAAAAAGCCGCGCGTACTCCGGGGCCTGGCGCCGCCGTTCCTAACGAGTGTTGCCTTCAGTCCGGATGGTCGGCATCTGGTCTCGGCGTCTTACGGCGGCGAGGTCTGGCGCTTCTCGCTCGAGCCAGGCGGCCTGCGTACACGCCTTTTCGACGCAGGGGGAAATCGCCGGCTGATTCTCATGCCGTCTTTCGATCGAGACGGACGCTTCATAGTCGTAGACCAGGATGGCCGGGTGCTCCTCATCCGGCTGGATGGGCGAGTGCTCGCGATCGACGTGCCCACGTTCGCCGGTCATGCCACGCTCCAGAGAGACGGTCGAATCCTGGCGGTTGGATTGGATGACGGGCGTGCGTCGCCCGACATACTCGTCCGGGACCTGGAAACCGGGGACGAGCGAACGTTCAGCGCCGTCGTCGAGGGCGAGGGTTGCGCGACGGACCGACTGGATGCGGGCGGGGGTCCCGACCTCGTCTTTCTCCCTGACGGGAGGCTCCTGACGGAGGGCGGGACCGGGTTTCAGGTCATCGACCTGACTTCAGGAGCGAGCACACCCTTGCGGCCATGCCGGCCCGGCATCCCAGACGCCATCCTTTCCCTTGCCCCGGATGCCCGCATCCTCCTCATCGCCCACGTCAGTGAGGACACCGCCCGCACGTCGGAGATCGCCGTCTTCGACCTGGAGACCCGAGCGGAGTGGCAAGTGGTCTCTCACGGAGAGCACGTCACGGCGGCTATCCTCGATCCCACGGGCCGCTTGATCGTGACCGGGAGCGGGGATGGCCTCGTCCGCGTCGGCCCCCTGGAAGAAAGCGAAGAGCCGCATTTGCTCTACGGCCACACCGCTCGCGTCACGAGCGTCGCGGTCTCGCCCGATTCTCGTTGGATCGCCTCCGCCGCGGAAGATGGCACCATACGGCTCTGGCCTATCCCCGACGGCCGGCCGCTCCAGACGCTTCCTTACGAAGAGCTGCTCGCGAAGCTTCGCTCGCTCACCAATCTGCGCGTGGTCCCGGATGCCGGCTCGGCGACGGGCTACAAGGTCGAGCCTGGCCCCTTCCCCGGCTGGGCGAAGTTCCCGGAGTGGTGAGGGTGACGAGGAGCCTCGTTCTAGAGATGCCGCAGAATTCGCCGAATGCCGTCGACGAAGCCATCCTCGGGGGTGAGAAGGCTCACGACCAGGTACGCTTCGAGGTCGAAGCCGAAGAAGGTCCCTGGGTGAACGTAGACCGACTCTTTCTCCAGTAGAGACAGTGCCCACTCCTCCGAGGAGCGTACGGCGGGAACGCGTAAGGCCGCATACCAGCCTCCCTCGGGGATCGAAAGAGTCGCCGCGGGCGCGGCCGCCGCCTCTCGTTTCAGTGTATCGAGGTTCCGCGTCGTCCGTTCGGAGATACTCCTCCGGATTCCGGGAGCGAGCCTGAGAAGCTCGGGAGCCGCGACCTGGACCGGGGCTCCTACTGACAGATAGGAATCCGCGATGTGCTCGAGGCGGAGCGCGGCCTCCTCCCGGTTCTCACGCTCACCGGCCACGACGATCCACCCGAGCTTCATTTGCGGGAGGCCTGCGAGCTTCGAAAGACCACTGAGGACGAAGACCAGACCACGGGTCGAGTCGACGAAGCTCTCGGCCGCCACGGCCTTCGATAGCGGGAAATCGAGGAACACCTCGTCCACGATGAGCGGGAGCCCAAGCTCGAGAAGGCGCTCGCGGTCCTCGCGGGATACGAAGGATCCCGTCGGGTTATTGGGATGGACGGCGACGATGGCGCGGGTCTTTTCAGAGAGGGCCGCCTCGAGAGCTCCGAAGTCCACGTGCCAGGAGCCGTCGAACCTCAAGGGGTAGGAAACGGGCTTCACCTCGTCGAGAGCGGCAAGGAAATCGAAAAGGGGATAGCTCGGCCGGGGCACGAGGACCTCGTCTCCCGCGTCGCAGAGGAGCTTGAACAGGAACGAATAGGCCTCGCTGGTGCTCGCCGTGAGGAAGATATCGTCGAAGGGGACCTCGGCGCCTCGCTCTCGGTAGTAGTCCGAGACCGTCTTCCGCGCGGCTTTTCCGCCACGCGGATCGGGAACGTACTCGAGCAGAGCCTCGTCGTCGAAGCTCCTCCGGATCTCGGCCGACGGGTAGGCGAAACCGGCTCGCGTCGGGTTCGACTCCGTCAGATCCAGCACCGGGGTGCCGGCGCTTCTCTTTCGGGAGAGGGCCTGTGCCAGGTCGTTCTCCTCCATCCCCCAGTGGATGCGTTTCGAGAAAGTTGGCTTCATGGGAGTCTTGACGCGATTCTCGCGTGAATACCATAATGCGAGCGGGATTCCCACATGGCACAGGGCACCGTGAAGTGGTTCGATGACAGCGAGGGGTTCGGGTTCATCCAGCGAGACGATGGTCCCGACGTCTACGTGGATGGGGCCGCCCTGGTGGGAGCCGGGGTGAGCACCTTGACCGAGGGGCAGCCGGTTACCTTCGACGTCACCTCCGGGCCTCGCGGGCCGCACGCGAGAAACGTGCGCCCCCTCTGATCCCAAGCCTCCGAAACCGCCAACGACCCCGCTTCGTTAGGAGAAAACGCCAATTGGGGATAAAATATATAAATGAAGACATCGGTTTCTCAGCGAGTCCACCACGATAAATACGGTCTCGGTGTGGTTTCCGCGACCGACTCCGAGTACACCGTCATCGAATTCGACGAGCACGGAAAAAAGAAATTCGTGACCCGGCTCGTCTCCCTGCAGGTGAGCGAGGAACCCCCG
>Ga0214473_10005471_pt1 | contig 15195 bp, 16 predicted proteins | sample RVTome_7_FD_203509 | JGI IMG/M metagenome (GOLD analysis project Ga0214473, IMG submission 203509) | Soil microbial communities from uranium-contaminated site in the Upper Colorado River Basin, Wyoming, United States - RVT98D197 | ecosystem: Environmental > Terrestrial > Soil > Contaminated >... | reverse complement strand
TAGTTCGTGATTACGAATATTACTTGGCCACTTTTCCAAACCTTACCTTTTATGAAATGGGGTTAGAGGTAGCTCAAAAAGCCTCTGACTTGCGAGCAGAGGAAGGAATAAAGGCACCAGATGCCATCCAGCTTGCTACGGCCATGCTCCATGGAGCGACTGGCTTCTTAACCAACGATAAAGTTTTTGAGCGGGTTAAGGAAATCGATATCCTCCTCCTCGACAAATTGTTAAAATTATAAGATACGGCCCCTTTTAAATTATTGGCAGAAGTGCTTCCGCAAGTTTCTTCCTGAAGTCCACGAAGGGCCAATTTGGCAAAGCATGCTATATTGCAATTAGTAATCGATAGGCGGTCATTATCCTCTGACTTAAAGTTTTGATAGGTCTTTCAAATCGAAACCTTTTGGCAGGTGCGGATAGTGGCAAGATATGTTCACTTTAAAGTTCGAGATTCTTCAACTCTCCCTTTTTTCCTAAAATGAAGGCAATGATGAAGTACATTGCTAACCAGGAGAGACCTGCCACTAACACGCTAAAAAGCATGTGTAAAAACGGACACGCCTCGATACACCCGGCCGACTCCCGTCAAATTGAGCGCTGGAAAATACCCAAAAAAAGCCATATAATATCTCATATCGGTCGGTTCTTGACCGACTCACACCATCAAGAACACCTGTTATCGGAAGACCCGAGTGACCATGGGGGTTCATCCAGTACCTATGATTGATCATAATGATATTCAAAAAAAGATCACTTCTTTCTTTTCGAAAGACTACTTTAAGTATCCGCGGAGTGCACCGATGGCGAGTGGCGCACTTCTTTGTAAGGCTTCATCTTCGAAAGATGCGACCGCCGATGAAGTTTTTGAGGTATTGGATTTGGCGTTCGGACCCCCAAATCTTGCCATCGGAGAGTTTATTTTCATTGATGACAAGACCAGTTGGACATGGGTGTTCGAGACTCCCCATGGAAGGTTAGACTGTTACGACTTCAAACGAAGCTGGTCTATAGGGTATCGTGGCGAGTTAACTGAAGCTCTAAAAGATGATGGCGAGCGACTTATGAAAGAAATTATTACGGCAGTTCACGCACTAAGAGCTCTCGAGAAGGAGGTCGAAGCTTCACAACGAGACATTGCACCATTCGTAAATTTCCTACGAACATTTGGGGCATGTCGTTTATTGCTCCAAAAAGCTCATGATAAAGGTTCACTGATTGAGGGCGTTGTGTTGTACGCAGCCCTACTTGACGGGCTGCTTAGAATTTCAATCATCCTCAAAGAGCAGATTAATCGGAAGACGGAAGAGATTGACGAGACTTTGGTTACCCAAAAAGACAAAGGAGGATTTTTCTCTGAGCGGCTAATCTACAAAATAGCGCTTGAAAAGGAAGTCATTGACCAGTATATTTTTGATGAGCTTAATGACTTGTATGGCAAGAGGAACACAATTGTTCATCGTTTTTTCTTGAGCTCTATCCAATATGCGGATCTACCTCCGGTCCTTTTGCGTTTCGAAGCGCTGTACCAAAAGCTTTACGAAAAAGTGTATGCGCTAGAGAATAAGCAGATTGAGCTAGGCGTAGGGATGACTCGGAGAGGGGTGCAATCGGATTCAGATGATAAGACAAGGATAAAAAGAGACGTATTGAAGAAGATTGATGCGAGTAGAAGATGGGTTGAGAAACCCCCGCGAAAATATATGTTCCCGCCAGAATGGCGGGATGAGGATGATAAATTATGACCCAGCCCCACCCCTTCTATGAGACGAGTCAGCGACCTAAGGATTTAAACTTTCCCATTAGGTCTGATAGATTTATTAGATATGAGTAAACCGAAGAGTCAGCATATTATTCCTCAATGTTATTTAAAGCAATTTGTCGATCCGCATACCCCTCCGGACCAGGAACCTTATGTTTGGATATTTGAGCGGGGTAGCAAGAAAGGAAAGAAGAGGGCTCCCAAAAACATCCTTACAGAAACAGACTTTTATACGCTTAAAATTAAGAGTGGAGAAAAAGACTATACAGTAGAAAAAAACCTGTCACAACTTGAAAGCGAATATTCATCTGTCTTTGAAAAAAGAATAAAGAATAAAATCCCTTTGGACGACTACAACCACATAGTATTGTGTGCTTTTGTTGCAGCAATGTTACAGAGAACACTTAAGCAAAAAGAAAATATTGAGGGATTCCTTGATCAACTAATAACAATGGCGGAAGAAGCCGAAAAAGCACATGGAGCCGAGCCGAAAACATCACTTGAGTTGAAAGAGGAGAAACAAGACGCTCACAAGTTGAGTATTGTTCAAATGATCCCAGATATCACGAAGATTCTCTTTCAAATGAATCTCGCTTTTTTCTTTACTAATAGGCGTGGTTCATTTATTACCTCTGACGCACCATGCTTTCTTTTTAATTCGCGTTTACAATGGCAGCGTTTTTATGGTCCTGGACTGGGTCAAAAATACGTAGAAGTCAGAATGCCTCTATCGCCAGAAATTTCTATTGTTTTCAGTTGGGCAAATAATTTAAGGGGTTATCTAGAAATTGATACGGACTGGATTCACGAGTACAACCGAATGGTTTTCGGTTATTCACATGAATATTTCATCGCAAATTCTCCGAAAATAAAGCACCGGTGGTTTCGGCGTTTCCCTCTCGATCCGATTTTTATTTGGAGGATTTTAAAACATAAAGTCAAAGAAATATTATCAAGAATACGTCATAAATACCATGTCTGAAGCCCGGGAATTAAAAGAGGCCCAAAAGCTCATTGCATTAAATCAGAAAGAAAGGGCTCTACAACTTTTGTGGAAACTCTATGCATCAAATAATCCTGATATAAAACTGGAGGCGGGGTTAAGTTTACTTGTAGCCCTTGATCAACTAACTGAAAACAAGAAACTCCTCGAAATAACCGAAGAAACTATAAAAGTAGCATCCAATCTGGGTAGAAAAGAAGTACGGGCATATCTACTCAGTAAAAAGGCCATCTTTCTGCTTGCAGACCTGGGATTCTTAATATATCGAAGACGAAATTTGAACCTTGCCTCAGGAGTCTTTAAGTGGATTGATTTCTCACTTGAAAAAGATAAAAAAGAATATGAAGCCATCATTGTAAAGTGTGATCAACTTGATAAAGAGATTTCCGCTGTAGAAGCGGAGGTATTTGATCTCGTTCAGTCAACTGCGAACCACTATTTTCGGGGTCATATTTTCATGTCTTTGGGGGAGGTTTATTTCTCTAGGTTCCTGAACAACCACCTTGATTTGATGATTGGAGGAAAATGGAGAAGCAAAATATGCAACATCTATTTCGTGCGGCGGTGGAAGCTCGATAAACTGATTAATTACGACAGAGATGCCCGAAGGAAACTAAATATCTCGAAGGAAAAGTGTATAATGTTTTTTGAAAGAGCAATCTCGGAATTCAAATCAGGCAATCATGAAGCGGATCTTGCGCACGCCTTCTATAATTTTGCAGTAAAATTTACGTTGATGTTTCGTTTTATAAAGGCACGGAAGTATTTGAATCAAGCCAAACTAAAAGCCGAGGCAAGAAATGAAATTACCCTCCTTACCCAGATCGGCGAACTTGAAAGGCGAATAAAGGATAAATATAGGCATTATAGAAATTACGTCGAAGAATTTGGATTAGATTTGCCAAGGGGATTGCGTGCAAAAGGTCATCCATAGATGCAATTAGAAGACTATTACTAAGGTTTAAATAGAAGATGACAGATAATAGATTCGAACGTCGTCCACGGTGGTCCACACAGTAGGATGTTTTCCCAAAGAGGCAAATTGTACCACATCGATAAGTTCTATAGTCTATAATGTTAAACGTAGAATTCTCGGTGGCATCTATGAAAATAATTAAGACAGTGGAACAAAAGGAAGTCTGGGATCATTGGAAAAAAATAGAAGGATTTTCAAATGATAATTTTAGAACCGATATCAGAAATCCTCTTCCTACCGATCCAAAATGGCATTTGTCTTTATTAGAATCAATTGATATTGAAAAATTATATATCATTTCTTCGGATGATTGGAGGGATGTCTCCAAAAACACATTTTTGGTAAAAAACGTTGCAGAGAACTTGGAAACAGATTCCCTTAATAAAGATACTATAAGAATAATAAACAACATAAAAGAGAAGATAAACTTTATAAAGAGAGGAGGTATTTTTGATACTCGATTAATTATAGTTACTGATAATTTAGGCGGACCCTATACTATCATCGAGGGCAATAAACGTGCGGTTGCTCTTTTATCATGTAATTTGTTAACCGAAAAAGAAATTTACTTGGGGATCTCTAACAACATTTGTAACTATGTATGGGCGAGACATACATATCCAAATTTGTAAAAATTAGTTCCAAGCATATAATTTAATTAATATTCAGAAATTATCACATCCAGCAAATTCATCCTTCTGGGACTGGCTAATAAAGAAAGTTTGAACATCCTCCACAGTGGCCCACTGTGAGGGATTAAACTTTTACTTCCATCTCAAACCTCAGTTTTTTGTTCCAAGTCTCTCCGAGGAAAGCAAGCAAAGAGCCGAACTTGTCTTTTCGGAAGGCTCAGTATCTGCTATAGATGTGTTCTTTTCAGGCTACCCGAAATCTTTGGATTTGATTTTCATATATCTATCCGGCCTGATGATTTCTAACGGAAATTTTCGATTTCTGAAGCATGTCTCGATCAAAGAGTAGGAGGTGAATTCGTTAGCGAAGGCCATCCCCATACTTTCCCCCTGCTTAGACACCCTATGTTTAGACAAGGGTTCGAGGCAATCCCTTTCGAATCAAGGATGAAATATTTAGAACCTGTCCACGCCAATACTTGCTTGCCTATTATGGCTACTTGATGGCTTGTGGCATAAGTATTCTTGAAACAAACGTGAAAAGGTTTGATATTTAAATTTGGCATGGAAGAAAATATCTCTGAATCCACAACAGGGAGGGAATAATGATGGAAAAGAAGATGAATCGAAGGGAATTTTTGAAGGTATCAGCAGCCACAGGTGCCATCCTGTCCATGGCCCCCAACATCTCTTTAGCGGAAGCCCAAAAACCTATTGAGCTTTTGAAGCCACAAATTGGCAGTGGTAATCCCCTCATGCAGTTATTATGGAAAAGAATCTCTTCAAGAGAATTCAGTCCGGAACCGTTACCCGTAGAAGTCCTCTCTAACATGCTTTGGGCAGCCTTTGGAATCAATCGCTCCGATGGAAAGCGAACCGCGCCTACGGCAAGGAATCGGCAGGAAATCGACATCTATGTGGCTACCGCTAAGGGTCTATACCTCTATGATGCCAAAACCAATCTATTGAATCCCATCCTGGCAGAAGACATTCGGGGGATGACGGGGCGTCAGCCTTTTGTGAAGGAGGCTGCTGTTAACCTCATCTATGTAGTAGATTATTCGAAGATAGGTACAACGACCAATGAGGAGAGGGATTTGTATTCGGCAGCCGCCACAGGGTTCATCAGTCAGAATGTCTATCTGTATTGTGCTTCTGAAGGATTAGCGACTGTGGTGCGTGCACTCATAGACAAGTTAGCTTTGGCGGGTGTAATGAAGCTACGACCAGACCAGAAGATCATTCTGGCACAGTCGGTGGGATATCCCCAAAAGACATCATAGGGAAGGGAAACAAAGAGGGTGGGTTTTTGACTCAACTCAGCCCACCCCGTCCTTCTTATCTCAATTGTGCACATTTTAAATGATGATCGTCAACTACCATAGGACTCCTTGCCATGAGTTTTCTGAAACTCGCTTTTCGCCAATAGGATCACGGCGATGAGAATAAGAATGCCCCCCATCACTCTCATCGGTCCGATCTCTTCTCCGAGAAAGAGAAAAGCAAGAATCACCGTTGTGACAGGTTCAAAGGTCGAGAGGACCGAGGCATTTGTGGGACCCACTCGCTCAAGGCCTGCGAAAAAGGCTATGATAGCTATGACTGTGGATAGAAGGGCAATGCCCAATATCCCTCCCCAACCGAGCCATGTATGGGGAAGGTTGAGGCCCTTCACCGCGACCGCCCCGCCAAATACCAGGCTGGCGGAGATCATCACCACGATGGACGAGGACAGAACCGGCACCTGTCTCAGAATTCTGCTCCCGACAAGGATGTAGGCGGCATAGATGAACGGTGCGGTCATAGCTAACAGGATGCCGAGGAGCTGTCCACCGCCTCCAGGCCCGATGGTCAGGACAGTGCCGGTTATTGCAAGAAGGAGGGCAAGGAGTTTGAGTCCGGTCATTCGTTCTTTAAACAAAAGAACTGAAAAAATGGTTACCACTGCCGGATAAAGATAGAGCAGAATGGCCACCAAACCTGCCGAGGCCATGGTCAGCGCCGTGAAATAGCAGAACGAGATACTAACGTACCCGATCCCTCCCATCAATATCAGGCCGAGGAGGAATCGTCCCCGGGGCAAGGGGATGTTCCCGGAGATCATCCATGGAATCATGACCAGGGAAGCAATCGAAAACCGGAAGAAGAGCACGCTGATTGGGTCTGACCCTGCGCTGTAAGCCGTCTTTGCAAAAATCGCGATGGCCCCGAAAGCGATCGCCGAAATGATAACAAAGAACATACCCTTCAATTCAGGCTTCCTGTAGGACTTTGAGGGAGAGATCCTCGACGATGTCCTTGACCTTCCCCTTGTAGGCCAGCATATGAGGCGCGACAAGATGATCGCGAAGCGCTTCCAGACTCTCCCACTTCTCGATGATCGTGACCATATTTTCGTCCAGAACCTGTGGGGGTAAGCCGGAATCAACATCGACCGCCGGAAAATATTCGACACATCCCTTTTCTTCCCTGACCTTGGGGACATTGGCCTTAAATATTTGAAGAAACTCTGAATGTCTTCCTGTCTTCACACGAATCGACGCAATAACATTGATCATCTTTATCCTCCCTTCATTCACAAATATTAAACTGACGATAGAAGATATGACCCCCCCAACATTCTAAAGGTCACATAGGAGACGCATCATGCCGGGTAAACCAATCTCCGCTTCGAAATCAGGATGTCTCTTTTCGTCAATGACTTTGAATCCGTGTTTTTCGTACGCTCTTTGGGCCGGAAAATTTCCAATATACATGTTGATCTGGGCAAGACGGAACCCCTGTTTTCTGCCTTTCTCAAGAATTTCCTCAAGCAATCTGCCCACCATCCCCTTTCTCCGGAACTCCGGAAGGGTGGCTACACTATCAACGATCCAGGCTCCTTCAATCTCCTCCGGAATACAGCAGAGTACTCTCTCTGAGCGTTTCATTGCCTCTTCGTCTGCCCCTGAGAAACCCATCTTTTGAGAGACTTCAACAACGGCCCGCCTGAGTGCCGTATATCCTAAGACCCTCGGATCATATCCTCCGAGTCCAGCCACAGGATGACCATCCACTTCTGCAATTAGAAAACAGGAGTGGTGAAACAGATGGGGTGTGTTGCTTATGGTCAATTGCTGGAGAAAGATCAGAGACTCTTCTTCTGTTCCTCCAAGGATGACCTCCCATATACCACGCTGCACATGCGCTCGCCCCGATATGAGCATAACCCAGGCAAGAAATGGAGCATCCTCAGGTCTCGCCGGCCGAATTTGAATGTTCATTCTCTTCACTGTATCCTGCCCGTTTCTCTTTCAGCTCAGACAAAGATTTCTCGCACTGGGCCGCCTTAATTTTTAAGGCCTTATAAAGGTCGGGATCAAAAAAACAGTAAATCTTTTTGCGGTTGTTTTTATAGAAAATTTATAGCGTTAAACCATCATATCGTCAAGATGCCATAAGGCCTCACCCTTTTTGTTTCTCACTGACGGAAGTGCTGTTGCAAGTTCCTTCCTGTGTTCTTGAGGTGTTGAATCCTGCCTTGCCATGCTGCAGGAAACAGAAATCAGCCAAAGAGAAGAAATCCTTTAGGCGGAGGGGGAGCAATCCGGGTTTTTTATAAAAAATGTGGAAGTGCATTAGGAAAAATAGGAATATATTTTCCTTCTCATGAAGAGGCCTCAATGATTTTGGATAAATTCGAATTAAACTGAGTAAAATCGCATAAAAATTCATTTCTGGCACAAAACTTGTAGCCTTTCAATCTTATGAGAGGTTTTTTAGTTAATAAAAACCTTTGTTTTTATTACTGGCTCAAAAAAAGAATTGGAAAGGTATGGGCTTTTAGGGTGGCAAACAAGATTGAGAGGGTTATCCTTGTCTGTGGAAGAGAAAAGATGGATAAGAGAACCGGGTAGCTTATGAATTTACCCCGTTAGAAATAATGCCCCACTCGGTTTTAAGTCGTAACGACTGGAATTTGTAACGGGGTTTACTGCCTTGACCCAATCATGGGGTGGCAGTTCATAATCAGAGAGGTTTCGATTTGAAAGAATCGGGCAGACAGATTCTTAAAGACCGGCGAAAGCAACCCACTCCTGCTCTGGGCAGGTTTATCCTTCAGGGTCGAAGAAGAACCATCCGACGAAAGGAGGATCAAGAGAGAGGCGGTTATGTAGACCGTTATAGCCCGGGATTACTTTTCATACTTATTTCGATTGTGGGGTTAAACATTCTGGATGCATTGTTTACCATGATGATTCTGGATGATGGAGGATGGGAGATCAACCCGGTGGTTCGCTCTGTCATCCAACTTTATGGGGATGGATTTTGGGTCTGGAAATTTGCTATTGTCTCCGTCCCCTTAATTGTATTATGTCTCCATAGTAAATTCGGGCAGGTCAGAACCATTATTTTAGGAATTAGCGCTATTTATATTGGTATTGTTTTGTACCAGATTTCCCTGATTATTTACTGATGGGGGAAAATCCTTTTTTTGCCGGAGATACCCTGAGCCATTACAGTCCCAGGAAGGCTTTTTTGATGATTTCGGCGTTGAGGAGTTCTTTGCCGGTTCCCTGGTGGATCGTCCGCCCGGTCTGAAGAATATAGCCTCGATCGGACAGGTCAAGGGCTTCGCGGACTTTCTGCTCAACCAGAAGGATGGTCTTCCCTGTTCCCTTCAATTTTGCAACCGCTTCCAGCATCTCATCCACGAGTTTAGGCATCAAGCCCAGGGAGGGCTCATCAAGCATGAGGAGTTTGGGATTGGACATCAACCCCCTTCCGATGGCCAGCATCTGCTGTTCTCCGCCGCTGAGTGTTCCACCCAACTGGAGTCGTCTCTCAGCCAGGCGGGGAAAGAGGTGATAGACCTCCTCAAGATTCTTTTTCATCTCCTCTTCGTCATTCAGAATATAAGCGCCTATTTCTAGATTTTCCTGGACGGTGAGCGGGCCGAAGATGAGACGGGCTTCGGGGACATAGGTGATTCCTTTTTGAACGATACCTGCTGTCGATAAGCGAGAGATGTCTTGATCTTCGAACTGGACTGAACCTCTGGAGGGATGGAGGGCGCCGGCAATGGTCTTGAGGAGGGTAGATTTCCCGGCACCATTGGCTCCCACGACCGAGACCAGTTCTCCCTGATTCACTTCAAGAGAGACATTATGGATGACCGGGATGCCGCTGTAGCGAACCTCGATCTCAGAGACCTTTAGCATACTTTTCTCCAAGGTAAGCCTTGATGACCCGTTCGTTCCTCACAATCTCCTTGGGCAGGCCTTCCGCAATCTTTTCGCCGCCATCGAGAACGATCACCCGTTGGGAGATGGGCATGACCACTTCCATCACATGCTCGATGAGGAAAAGGGTTATCTTCTTCTCCTGATGAATCCTTTTCAGAAGACTCACCATCTCTTCTGTCTCTTTCGGATTGAGACCGGAGGCCACTTCGTCCAGCATCAGGAGTTCTGGTTGGGTGGCCAGGGCCCTTGCCAAACCCACTTTTTTCTGGGTGGCAATGGGCAATTCATTGAGATGATAGTTGCTCACCTCATCCAATCCCAGAAAGCCAAGAATGGTGGAGGCTTCAATCTTTGCAAGGTTACGGTTATCCGTCCGGCAAAAGGCTCCTACCATTACATTTTCAAGAACATTCATTCCCGTTGTCACCTTCATAATCTGAAACGTCCGACCCATTCCCTCCTGGTTGGTCATAAAGGGTTTAAATCCAGTGATCTCTTTACCCTTGAAGATGACTTTCCCGGAATCGGGCTTATGATAACCGACAAGGCAGTTGAAGAGCGTCGTCTTCCCGGCGCCATTGGGGCCAATCAAACCGATGATCTCGTCTTGATCGATCTCAAATGAGACGTGGTTGTTGGCCACAACGCCACCAAAATCCTTGACAAGATCGTTCACCTGAAGAAAGGCCAAGTCTAAGCTCCTTTTTTCCTGAACTGCTCAATGATCCCCCAGATCCCTTTGGGTTGATAGGCCGAGACCACCATGATCAATGCGGCGTAGATCATGAAATCAACGCCAATCAATCCCTTTTGGGCGCCCAGCCAGCTTCCGAGAAAGCGGTCAAGGGGAACTAAAAAAGCTGAGCCAATGATGGGGCCCCACATGGAACCCGCTCCTCCCAGCATCGACATCAGGGCAATCTTGATCGAAAGATCAAGATCCATCACGGAATAGGGATCGATGTAGAGGTTGTAAACGGCCATGAACCCACCACCGACAGCAACAAAGGCAGAGGCAATGGAGTAGGCTTTGATCTTACACCAGCGGGCATCTATGCCGAGGCTTTCCGCAGCCTCTTCATCATCTTTGATCATCCGGAGTTGATAGCCCAATTTCGATTTGCGGAACCAGTTCATATAAAAGAGGGCGGCATAAAAGAGGGCGGCGATGAAATAGTAATAGTAGACATCATTCTTGAACTGCATGAAGAGAAAGTCAGGATGTTCCCGGATGGGAAGCTCAATCCCTTTTGCAGCCCCAACGAGTTTCCAGTTGATGAAAATATCCTGAAGCACCAGAGAAGTGCAGATCGTAGCAATAGCAAAGTAATGGCCTTTCAATCTGAAGAGCGGATATCCGATGATAAACGAATATCCGAGGGCAATCAGGACTCCGATCGGCATAGAGACCCAGAAGGGAACCTTCCACCAGACCATGGTCAGGGCTACGGTATAGGCGCCGATTCCCACATATTGGGCTTTTCCTAATTCAACCTGGCCGCCATAACCCCCAATCGTATTCCATCCCATCCCGAATAAAGAGAAGAGAAGGAACTGGATCATGACGACCCTGACAAAAGATCCAAAACCCAGCCAGGGAAAGACGAGGAGCAGGATCGTGAAAAGGGCTAATCCAATTCGCTCCGCTTTTGAAAAATCCCTGAAGTCGAAGGCGTCCTTTAATGCTTCCATCCAAACAATCCCTGAGGCCTCAAGACGACGACAACAAAGTAGGCGAAATAGACGATGGTGAATTTAAAATGGGGGCCCAAGAATTCAGAGCCGATCAAATGGCCAAAGACCGGGAAGAGCATCTCCACCATTCCAATGAGAACTCCGGCAAAAAAGGCGCCCTTAATGCTTCCAAATCCTCCCATAGCCACAGAGGCAAAGGCAATCATGACGAAGAGGAGTCCCACCGTGGGATAGACATACCAGAAATTGACGAGCAACCCCCCGGCAATACCCACGGTTCCTCCCCCGATCATCCACGCAAGGGCATTCATCTGCTCTGTCTTAATTCCCATATAAGAGGCCGCTTCTTTATTGAGAGCAGTGGCTCTGAGGGCCTTTCCCAGTTTGGTTCGATGGAGCATATAGTAGACCATGGAAAAGGCGAGAACGCTCAGAATGGCCGCGGAAAGTTTTGTCCAGTCAAAGATGAAGGGGCCAAGGGAGAGGCTTTTGCCGACGAGCAACCCCTTCTGAACGATTCGATAGTCGGTGCCGAACAGGAATTGGGCGAGGTATCTTAAGAAGAGCATTAAACCGAAGGTCCCGAAGAGTTGAGCGATCATCGGCCCCCGGAGTAAGTATTTCACCAGCCAGTAATAAGAAACGAGCCCGAGAAGCATTCCCACGATGCCTGAAGCAGGGAGGGTGATAAGAGGATCTACATGGAGAAGAAGGCTGGTCCAGTAGGCCGTATACATTCCAATCATCAGAAATTCGCCATGGGCGAAGTTGACGATGTCCATCACCCCAAAGATGATGGTCAGCCCAAGGGCCACCAAAGCGAAGAGAAGGCCCATCAAGATTCCCTGAAGCAAAGCATCGATGATGATCATACAAAGTTACCTTAAGTAATAAAGATTAAGTGATCAGTAAACAGTAATCAGTAATCAGTTTTCAGATATTTGTCTTACTAACTGACTACTGACCACTGATAACTGATTACTGGTGTCTTACTTCCATCCCGGGAAGGGATAGATCATATTGCTTGTTGCCAGTTCGAATGGGTAGATGATCTCGAGCTCGGCCTTTCCCTCTTTAAACTGATACTGCCCGATCAAGCCCTTACCTTTGATATTCTGACCGGTGGCATCGAATTTGACCCCATCCCAGGGCATGACCAGCTCATATCCAGGAATATCAACTTCATTACATGCCTTCTGAATAGCTTTAGGATCCGTTGACCGCGCTCTATCCAAGACATAGGCCCATGTCTGAACTCCCACAACCGACCGGCCTGTTGCTCCTGTTAAATCATCACCATATTTTTTCTTATAGAGTTCATTGATCTGGCCGGCGACTTTCTTCACCTTGGCTATTTTTGCGATGAAGACAGTACGTGTCAACACCCCGTTAGTATCAGCCCCGAGGGTCTTAGGGAAGTCAGCCATTTCAAACCCGGCATTCTGTCCCCAGAAGAAGCGGGACTGGGCTTTCATGCCTTTCAAGGTCCGAATCATGAGGATGGAATCTGAAAGATAAGAGGCAAAGAGCATGCAGTCGGGTTTGGCAGCGATGAGTGCCCTCGCTTCAGCCGTCAGATCAGGAGATTTAGAATCATAAAGCATTCCTCTGACGATATTGAATCCATATTCTTTGGCATAGGCCTCGATCGTCTTGCCTACGCTCGACCCCCATTCGGTATTCTCACAGGCATAAGCAATGTTTTTAAGTTGATCCTTGGGAATCTTGCCCACCCCTTTTACTTTGCCTTCGGATAATCCCTTCAGAAGTTCGAAAAGGTCTTTGGTGAAGAATTCGTCGTGAGGGGTAACGCGCCAGAACCATTTAAATCCTCTTCTGGTGAGGTCCGGAGAGGTTGAGGAGTCATTGATCATTGGAATGGCGTACCGTTCTGCCACGGCACTGACTGTCTTGGTCACTGAACTATGGTAAGCGCCCATCAAACCGGCGACCTTATCATCTTCAATAAGCCGTTTTGCCAGGTCTGCTCCTCGGTCAGGTTCACCCCGATGGTCGGCAAAGATCAATTTAATCTTGGCCCCCCCCAGGCCCGGAATACCTCCCCATTTGGACATAAGAAGGTCGATCTCAGGTTTTTTATTATTGACCAACTCTTCAGCCGTCCATTCGGCTGCTTTCTGAAGGTCTCTTCCAATGGTTGCCGCTGCACCCGAAAGGGGGTAAAGAACCCCGATCTTCACCTCCTTGACTTGCGCAAAAAGAGAGGTTGAAACCATTAAAAAAGATAAAACTAATGTCACGGAAAAAAGAATAGAATGTTTACTTTTCATAACCTTTCCCTCCTTTTTTATACGAATGATATTCGGTACGGCAATCTCTTCAATGCTCCACCTTTTCCTTGCCTGATCCATTCAATTGGCGGCTATCCTACCTGTTTCCCGGGAAGATGTCAATCACTTTTCCCTCGCTTCACTTCCAGCCGGGAAACGGAAAGATCAATCCGGAGGTCGCCATCTCAAAGGGATAGACAATCTCCTGTCTTCCGTCCGGGTATCCCTGGTACTGGATGATGATCCCGCTTCCCAGCTCATTTTGCTGAGCATCACCCGGAAAAGGCGAGCCGAATTTGACCCCTTTCCAGGGCATGATAAGCTCTCTTTCCGGGATATGAAGTTCATTCAGGGCCTTCTGGAGTGACTGCGGGTCCGTTGACCCGGCATGGTTTAAGGCATGGGCCAAGACTTGAACTCCGATAAAGTTCCTTGCCGAGTTGCCATCCAAATCATAGCCCTTCTTATCTTTAAAAATCTTATTGATCCTGGCCGCCTCTGGTTTCACCTTGCCCAGGAGGGGCGAAAAGAGGTCCCGGCTCATAACCCCATTGACCTCTGAACCGAGGGTTTTTGTAAAGTCAGGAATGTTAAAGCCTCCATTCTGTCTCCAGATGAGAACAGGGGCGGCCTTCATCTCCTTCATCGTTTTGACGAATAGGATTGCATCTGACACATGAGATGCGAACAGATACGTGGGAGCCTGGGAAGCGGTTAGCCTTCTCGATTCACTCGTCAGGTCTGCGGCTTTATGGGGATACTTAAACGCCTCCGTAATCTTCCATCCCCGTTCCCTGGCAAATTTCTCGATCTCTGTCAGGGTTGCCAAACCCCACCCGGTATTCTCCACGGCCACAGCCAAAGGCTCAAGCTCACTCTTAGGAATAGCCTTTACTCCGGGCGCCTTTCCCTGGACGAGGCCCTCTAAAAAATTAAACAGATCAGCAATAAACCAGGTTTCATGGGGTGTCACCCTCCAGAACCATTTGAAACCCCTCTTGCTCAGCGCCGGTGAAATCGAGTCGGGATTGATAAAAGGAATGCCCGCCTTTTCAGCTTCTGCTGAAGCGGCCTTTGTTACTGAACTCTGATAGGAGCCCAGGAGACCAACCACTTTCTCATCCCTGATGAGTTGCTTCGCCTGTTCCGCTCCCCAGCTTGGGTCCCCCCGGGAGTCGGCAAAGATCAGTTTGATCCTGGCCCCGCCCATTCCCGGAATCCCTTCCCATTCGGAGATCGAAATTCCTATTCCAGGGTATTTTACATTGACCATATCGGCAGCCAGCTCCGCTCCTTCCTTCAGGGTCTTACCGATCGGTGCAAGGGGACCGGACAAAGGGAGGATCACTCCGATTTTGATCTCTTTGGATGTCGCTATTAAATCCGATGGAACAAATAAAGTGGATAAAAGTAAAACAGATAGATAAAAGCTGAATTTCCCAGGCTTCATTATCCTTCCTTCCTTTTCCATCGATGGGTCTTCACTCGCAAAAGCATTGTTTCCTGCCCTGCAACTCTCTCTGAACAGGTTATGATTTTAGCTAATTCACACGGAGGATATCAAGGCCTCAACTTTTGATTGCCTTCCCTCCATTTTCACTGTAAGATTAA
>Ga0214473_10005470_pt1 | contig 15196 bp, 18 predicted proteins | sample RVTome_7_FD_203509 | JGI IMG/M metagenome (GOLD analysis project Ga0214473, IMG submission 203509) | Soil microbial communities from uranium-contaminated site in the Upper Colorado River Basin, Wyoming, United States - RVT98D197 | ecosystem: Environmental > Terrestrial > Soil > Contaminated >... | reverse complement strand
ACTTAATTCCTCCAAGAACTAGAATGAAGAAGAAGACAACCGCTGCAACAATCAAAACTAACTGAATTGCTGCTGAAACCAAAGCACCGATCGACAAAGAGGTCAAATTCTGAAAACCAGAACCAGGTGGCGGTTGAAGATTGATTTGTTGTTGCGCTAGTAAAGTCATATTAATGTTTTTATTATGAGCACCCCTCAAATTCTTTGTCAAGAGGGAAAATGAATTAGATTTAGTTATGGCGAAAGTAAAGGAATATAAGCAGCAGGATTTAGAATATCTGCAAAACCCAAAAGCCCACCGATAATATCAATTATGAATATCGAAGCAACTACGACCGTGATCCCGATAACGCCGGTTAATATTTTCTTTCTAGCTTCTTCGAGAGCACCTTTGTCTGCCCCCGCACCTATCCATTGTATGGCTCCACTAAGAAGCACAAAAAGAAACCAGACACCTGCGATTAAGGTCAACAAACCCACAGTTACAGTTAAAATTCGATTAAAAAGAGTTGGAGCAGTGTTAGTTGCTTGACCTTCCAGACCATAGGGGCCTATTCCTCTTATAATTCCGGGAATTGTATATCTGGTTTGAGCAAGTAAATCTTTCATAAATATTAAGGACCAAAAACTGTAATTTGTAAAAGGGCATTGTAATCGCCAAACAAAAGCTGTCCAAATATTGCAGCTAAAACAAATGATCCGACAGCAATTGTTAAGCCCAGAAGTGATTGCCAAATCTTTGCCCAGGCATCAGCTATTTTTTTTGGATCTCCTCCGGCAGATAAAAACGTATAACCGGCAAAGACCAGATTAAAAAGTGTAAAAATGCCGGCGCCAACGATAAGGAGTCTAACTAGAGCCTGAATGAATCTGGTTGGACCTCCTCCTAGGAGACCTCCCCACCTTATTACTCCCGGCGGAGGAGTAACTCCTCCAAAAATTTGTGCGATTTGATTATTCATATTTTCTTGTTATAGTATCGCTGGATTCAGGATGGCGTATCCGGTTACATATTCTACTATTTGAATTATCCAGTAGGAAACAAATATAACTCCAAATCCGATAACCGCAGCAGTTGCCGCTGCCTTGCCGCGGGCAGTTGCCTCCGGATCGCCTTTTCCTGCTCCAATGATGATAGAAATCCCACCAAAAATCAACAAGAATAAAAGTAATACTCCCGAAATAGTAATAGCGGTTGAGAGGATAATCGATACCAAGTCCGCAAAACCTTTTCCTTGACCAAAAGGAGAGTTAAATGTGGGTCCAATAGGAACTTGGCTTAAGTGATTTACCATAAAAGTCTAGATTTAGAATATGTTTCCTACCTGGCCAAGACCGAGCATTATTCCAACCGCCTGCACAATCCAGTATGCAGCAAAGATAATTGCAAATCCAGTCAAGGCCGTGGTTATCATAGCCCGTGCGGCTTGAGCTCTTTGCGGAGTTCCTCCCGAGGTCATAAGAAGAAAGCCGCCGTAAATAAAATACAAAAGCAGTAGCAGTCCCGCTATTGGGAAGATAAAATTGAGAAGAGCCGAGATGATAGTACCGATTGTTGTAGAAGTTGATAGTCTTCCGAAGGCTCCTGGATTTGGAAACACCGTATTATATAGATAGTCCCAATCGATGCTACTTGTGCCGGTAACAGTAACAGGAGGTGGCGATGCACCCGGTGTATTTGTAGGAATGAAGATTTGGCAAAATCCTCCTATGCAGGAATAGGTTGACGGATTACAGCAAGGTAGACCGGCACTGCAAGCTTGGAGATATTCCGAGCAGGTTTGACTGCATTCTCCTACAGTGTCGCAACACAACACAGTTTCATAGGATGGATTACCACTGCAGTAACTGGGATCTGCAGATATAGGTCCGCAGTAGCTATTACTTATTGAAGCACAGGTAGATGAAGGATTTGCAACCGGTGCACAAGCCACGATGCAGTCGGCAAAGATGGTCTTTGGGTAATAGAACAGTATTAAAAACCCAAAAACTGTGAAGCAAAGGAGATTTAACTTTTTCATTATTTTTAGTTTAGCACATTGTAGTTAAAATCCGGGTAGTCTTAAAATTCTTACCCCGATAGCTTCTAAGATAAAAACGGAAAAAATCAAAAGCATCAAGCCTGCAATTGCTGAAGTTAATAGTTCGCGCCCGGCTTGTATTTTTTGAGGATTTCCAGAAGAGCTCATAATCAAAAAACTCGACCAGGTAATTAACAGGAAAGCCATTCCTCCGGCAATTCCTATTGCCCATCTTAAAACAAAAACAGCAAAAGTAGTCGAAGTACCAACCGGAATACAGCCCACTGCGGTATATATTCTTGCCCATCCGCTACATTGAGGATTAAGTGCGGGTCTGGGGGTAAGTTGAACACTTCCTGTTACGGGTGGAAGAGTAGGCGCTCCGGGAAGTTGTGGCCATACACAGCATCTTTGAGGCCACCCTATTGAAGTTGGAGGACATCCTCCGTTTCCCTCGTCGTCATTTGGCGGTATACAGTCAAAGTTATTCCAAAAACAATAACCTGGATTACCCGTTGTTTCTCCTCGACATTCGGGAATCGGAGTAGGAGAAGGTAGAGTTATACAGCAACAACAAGTGCCAGGCCCCGATCCTGTGTAACATGCTCCATAAAAACCACCGGAACCGGTACAGTCGGATCTGGTTTGGTTTGAACAAGTAAAAGGATTAGCACATTGACTTTGTGGAGCACAACAAGTTCCAGCTTCATGTCCAGTATAACAGCCTACATAGCTTCCTCCTTCGTTTTGACACTCTGGTTGAGTTACATTTAGACAAGAAAATCCGGATAGGCAGGTTCTCCAAGGCGCACAACAGGTTCCATTGCCAAAGTCATTACTGCAGGTTCCAGGAAAACCTCCCATTGTTGAACAGTCAGTGGACGCTAGATCTAGATTAAGACAAGAGAATCCTGATTGACATAGTTGAGCTTTAATGTCGGAGTGAGAAAGAAAGAAGAATATTAAGGATAATATGAATGCACGAAGAAGTGTACTGAATTTTAAACGCTCAATTACCCTTTTCATTAATTTGAGTTTAACAGAATTTTGCAGAGTAAGTAAAAGAGAGAAAATTAGAATCCGGGAAGCCTTAGTATTCGTACTCCAACCAGCTCGAGAATGAAGATAGAAAATATAAGGAAAATTAATCCTCCTATCGCCGCTGTAAGGAGCTCTTTCCCCGCCTGGATTTTTTGAGGATTTCCAGAGGAGGTGATTACTTGAAAAGAGGCGATGACGATAAGAATGAAAGCAATTCCCCCGGCAATCCCGATGGCCCACCTTAATACAAAGGCGGTGAAGGCATTCAAATCATTTACAGGAATGCAGCCAATAGCTGTGGATATCGCGCCACTTGCACAAGTTACAGGCAGAGTAGGTCTTGGTGTAAGGGTAACCGGTCTGGCAGTCGGAAAATAGACGTATGTGGGATATGCTGTTTGTGAATAGGTGTTAATTCTTGATAGAAAGAAAAGAACCAAAGTTATAAATATCGTAAATATTAGTTTTCTAGACATTTTGTCGAAGTAGTCGTTTATATTAATAAAGTTTATCACGATATTTTTAAAGTTTTATTAAGATTACTAATTTAACTTTAGAACCCAGGCAATCTTAAAATTCTCACCCCAATTACTTCTAAAAGAAAAATAGAAAATATGATTAGGAGTAACCCTCCGACAGCAGAAGTCAAAAGTTCTTTTCCGGCCTTTAGTTTTTCAGGATCTCCTCTTGAGGTAATTATTAAAAAGGCTGCAATAACAATTAACACAAACGCAATTCCGCCTGCGACTCCAACTGACCATCGAATAATAAACCCGGCAAAATCAGTCGGACCAGTAACTGAAATGCAGCCTACTGCAGTGTATATATTCCCCAAACTCGAACACCGGGACTGCGGATCTAGAGGCGGCTTAGGAATTGGAGTTGGAGGAATCGTACAACATACATCCCCAGGGTCGGAGCAAACATTGAAAATAGGATTAATACCTTCCCAATTCATTCCTTGTGGACACCTGCCAAAATAGCAATCGCCAGGTAAACCAGTAAAAAATCCAGCGCACTCTGCACCTGGAGGAACAAAGTATGGAACGCAACATCTTTGCGCCTGACCTATTGCAGTTGGAGGACATCCTCCGTTTCCATCGATGACGTTAGGTGGTGTGCTGCAATCGAAATTATAATAAAAGCAATAACCTAATTGATCCGACGCATCTCCGGTGCATGCAACAGGTGCAGCTTGACCTATAAGAGTGAGTTCATTCTGAGCCCAATAAGTATTATCCGGCGTAGTAGTTTCACCCTGTGGAAATTCTGCCAGGATTACGAAATAGCGTCCTGGAGGAAGTTGCGGTCCGCTACCACCGCATGTTCCACCTACGTCAAACTGAGAATAAGCAGTATAAGTGGTATCGCCGTATGAATTTGGATTCCCGGGCGTGTCGAATGTGGTCGTAGCACCCGTTGGACATCCGGAGGTTGGGTCGCAAACTACACGGATTCTATACCAATTTGACGGATTAAGGTTGTTAGCAGTGAAAGTTACCGTTGAACCGCACGACGCATCAATCGGGGTGAAACTAACAGAGGGCGTAATTGTTGATAGGGGCAATCGTAAGTCTAATAATCTTCCTAAAACAGGATAATAAAAACGATTTCCTCCAACTATTTCTACAAGCCTAACGACATATGTTCCAGGATTTAAGGGTCCGTCAGAGTATGTAGAACAAACATTACTTCCGTTTGCGTCGAAAACTCCAAAAGTTGCTGTATATGTGTATTGAGTTGCTCCGTTTGGAACTATCTCGACATCATACAAATCTCCAGTTGAACTTCTTTGAAGCTGAAATCCGTAGAAATAAGACGGGTTGAGATTGGTTGCTGTAAAAGTAACGGCAGTATCGCACGAAGCTACATCGGGATCGAATAATATTGTTTGGGCATTTAAAATATTTGGAAACAAGAAAAGAAATAATAATGAAATTAGTGAGCTTATAGCCGAGATCTTTAAAACCTTCATTAATTTGAGTTTAGCACACTTAAATTGTCAGTTTCCCGTTTATCAATTACACCTACTGATATAATATCTTTGATATGCGATTACAATTTTCTTTCAAGAAGGCGTTTATTATTTTGGTTTTTCTTTTACTGTTTTTAATTCCAACTTCCAACTTCTTACTGCCTACTGGTGCGGAGCCCAATTGTGACTCTCCAGGACCGGGGGATTTTGACTACTGTATAGATAAAATCCAAAAAGAAATTGATGCCCTTAAGCCTGCTCAAGAATATAACAAAAAGGAATTAGCGGGTTTGCGTGACCAAGTTACGAATCTTGAAAAAAGAATTACTAACCTTTCAAATCAACTTAAGAGCGTGGAAACAAATATCCGAAAAAGGGAGGAAGACCTTGCTTATACGGAGAAGATTTTTGAAGAAAAGACAAACAGTCATTACAAATTCTTAAGACTTTATGATCCACTTATTCCTTTTTTATCCTCAGAAGACGCATCAAGTGCTTTCAGAAAAATTAATTTTCGAAAGATTGCTGCGAGTGAGGACAGAAAAACAATGGAAAAGTATGCGCAGGAACTTTTAAGTTTGAAAGAAGACAAGAAAAAACTGGAAAATAACAAAAAAAGTCTGGCTTCAGCAAAAGATACTGTTACAAAAAGAGCAGAGTTCTTGGCAGGTGAAGTCCAAAAGACAGAAACCTACCTTTCCAGTCTGACTGCCAAACAGGAAGAACTTATTGCACTTAAAGCAGGAGGTTTCCAGACTTCAATCGGTGATACGCCGCCAACACTGGAGCCATGTTCCGGTGCCCCGGGTTCTTCTAACTATTGCGACCCTGGATTCAGACCCGCGTTTGCCGCATTTTCTTTCGGCGCACCCCACAGAACCGGAATGAGTCAGTACGGCGCGTTAGGAAGAAGTAAATCAGGTCAAAACGCAGAAAATATTCTATCTGCTTATTTTCAGGGAGCCGAACTTAAAAAAGATTATCAGTCTCCTTCCACAATAGGAGTAACCGGTTACGGAAGGATCTCTTTTGAAGACAATTATTTATTAGGAATATATGAAGTACCTGAAAAATGGGGAAATGAAGGTGGCTTTGAGGCCTTGAAAGCGCAAGCGGTAGCGGCGAGGTCTTTTGCGCTTGCTTACACTGGAGGAGGAAGTGGAAATATTTGTACTACTGAAGCCTGTCAAGTATATAAGCCACAATTAAAAAGTGGTAAATGGGCAGAAGCGGTAAGAGCAACCCGAGGTTGGGTTATGATGAGTGGAGGATCGGTTGCTAAGACTTATTATGCGTCGACATCCGGTGGATTTACGATTTCTCAGTGGGGCTGGACCGGCATCAAGGACGTCAAAGACGGTAATTGGCCAAACCAGGCTTACGAGAAGATATCGGGATCTCCTTGGTTTTACAAAGGTTGGTTTAGAACCCGCTCCGGAGGAACATGCGGGCGGGGTAGCCCCTGGTTAAAAGGAGAAGAAATGGCGGATATTCTTAACGCTTGGAGCGTGTTATATAAGGGAGGAGACGTTTCAAGAGTCTCTCCAGTTACAACCAGCTGTTGGAGTGGCAATCCTTATTCTTTAAGCGAATTGGTTGCGATTGGGGGTTTTACCAGTGTCTCCAGCGTTTCAACTGTCTATTCCAATTCCGGATCAACTTTATCGGTCACATTTTCAACCAATAAGGGCCAGATAACTGTATCGGGAGAGGAATTTAAAAAAGCTTTTAATCTCAGAGCTCCAGGATATGTCGGATTAAAAAGTTCTCTTTTTAATATAGAAAAACTCTGAAGTACCAAATTTAGAATTTATACCCAAATGGTGCTATAATTTGGGTTGCAATGCCTGATATCTTTACTTCTCCAAATACTTCGCAGGAAACGATTGAAGGGAATGCGGATGCTTTAAAGGAACAAAAGCAAAAACCATTCCCTATTCCGACCAAATCCAAGACTATTGACGAGAGTACTAGGCATAAGCTTCCAGGACACAGTCATAATCCAATCGCCGCCTTTTGTTATTATCCGGACAGAGTAAATTTTATTCAAAAGGATCCGCAAGAAAAATTAGTTCTTATGTTGAGACGTCATCCTATTACTAATGCCGGGTGGATATTTACAGCTTTAATTCTACTTATACTACCGGGATTCCTATCAGTTTTACCTGCTTTTGAAGATTTGCCGGCAAATTTTCAGTTGGTAGCAATTATAATCTGGTATTTATTAACAGCTTCCTTTGTTTTTGAAAAATTTTTAGGATGGTTTTTCAACGTTAATATCTTGACAGACGAGAGAATTTTTGATGTAGATTTTGTAAATCTTATTTATCGAGAAATTACAGATGCAAACATAGATCAGATTCAAGACGTAACGGTTCAATTGGGCGGGAGCATAAGAACGATTTTTAATTACGGCAATGTTGTAATTCAAACTGCAGCGGAGATTCCCCAAATTGAGTTTGAAGCAGTACCCAATCCGGACAAAGTGGCGAATATATTAAGAGAACTACGTGTTGAAGAAGAAACTGAAAAAATAGAAGGGAGAATAAGGTAGAATGGAAATTTTGTCTAGCTTAAATACATCTGGGCTTCTGCTTTTGAAAATCGCAATTCTTTTTTCCCTTCTTTTATATATAGTTTTTTCTCTAGTTGTAGTTAAACAAGTTAATCTGATGACAGATACGTTGGATGTAGAGATAGATCGATTTATTAGGTTTTTGGCTAATGTCCAGTTAATTTTTGTAATGGGCGTTTTTGTCTTTTCTCTTATCACGCTTTAGGTTTATTTCGCTTAATTTGAAATATTTTAAAAAAAAGATGAAAATTACATGTCCTTTCTAATTACTTCTGCAAAGATTACAGGGAATCCGAGTACCTCCGGATGGGCTCAGGTGCATGATTTCACGCCCCAGGATCCTGAAAAACGCGAAAAGAGAGGATTTTTAGTCGCGGTTATCGGAACTCAAAAGTTAGATTCGCTTGATACGGTTACATTTGGTAGAGAAATTCTGGCAAGACTTCATGAAGAATATTTTGGAGACACCTCTAAAACAGCCTATTTTGCACTCAAAGACGCAATTGAGAAGATTAAAAATGAATTTGAGGAAGTTTCTGACAATCTTGGAATAGCTGCAATCTCGGTAGTTAATGATGTTATTTTTGCATCAGCCATTGGCGGCGGTAAAATAAGTCTTTTCAGAGGAGGGATGCTTGCCAACATTCTAATAAGCCTTCCTTTTAAAGGTGTGAGTGCTTCGGGCTATCCAAAAGACGGAGACGTTCTTGTGGTCGGAACAAACAGTTTTTTCCGAATTGTTTCCGAAGGAAGTTTAAAGGCAGCGTTAACGAACATGTCTCTCCAAGCTGGGGTTGAACTTCTTGCCCCCATAATTCATTCAACTCCCGACTCGGGCGACGTTGCGGCAGTATTTATCAAATTTAAAAAGGAAAATAGTATTGTCGAGAAGACATCTGACGGTCAAGTTGTTCCAGAGAGTGAGCAAAAGCCAAAACTAAAGCTTTCAGTTTTTGGCGATCTTTTTGAGAAAATTAAAAAGAGACTTCCCGAGAAAAAGTTGTATGTTCATGGAACGGAAAACGAATTAGAGAATGTAAAGAAGAAAAAAATTACTCTTTTGGTAGGAATCCTAATTCTAACCTTATTATTACTAAGTATATTTTTCGGTATTACCGAAAGAACCCGAAGGCAAAAAGAATCTCGATTCGAAACTAAGTTTTCTCAAGCCATGCACAATTTTGAGGAAGCAATGTCTTTGTATTCCCTGAATCCCGAACGGTCACGAGAACTTTTTTCCCAAAGTCAAAATTTGGTTGATGAGTTATCTGCAGAAGGTACTAGTAATCCGGCTCTCTCTGATTTTAAGAAGAGATTACAGGAAAACGAAGGGAAAATACTGGGTGTCTATAAAGTAACCCCGGAGCTTTTTGTCGATTTGTCGTTACTGTCCGACAGTTTTCAGGGGGATAAAATATCCGCCGAGAATAACGATCTTGTTATTCTGGATAAAAACGGGGCAAAGGTAGTATTTGTTTCAATACCTACTAAAACTTCGGAAGTTAGAGCCGGACCATCTTTGGTAAAAAATGCGGAGGACCTTTCTTTATATTCAGATTATATTTATTTATTAAAAGCGGATGGGGTTTATGATATTTCTAACGGCAACAAAAGAGTAATCGATAAAACCTGGGACGGAGAAGTTTTTATCCATGCATATGCGGGGAATATTTATATTTTAGAGAAAACAAATGGTGGCATCGGTAGGTATGTTGCCGGTACTCAGGGCTTTGTTTCTAAAAAAGAATGGTTATCTCCCGGAATAGAACCAGATCTTTCCGATATTGTCGATTGGGTAATTGACGGCAGCGTTTGGTTATTAGATAAAAACGGGGATGTTTTTAAATACTCTTTAGGCAATCCTCAACCTTTCTCGATATCGGGAGTCAGTCCCCCGTTTTTAGAATCGGCTGCAATTTATACTAATGAAGAGCTTAAATATCTTTATATACTTGATCCAAGAAATAGCCGTGTTGTAGTTCTAACTAAAGAAGGAGATTTTTTGGCTCAATATATGGATGACAAAATAGGTAAGACAAAAGATTTTGCCGTATCTGAAAAAGAAAAAAAGATTATTATTCTGACTGGAGGAGAACTTTTATCAATTGATATAAAACATCTTTAAATTAACTGTCAGAAGCTTTATTTATTTTTACTTGAATCAGGTCGGCTTTATCGTCAAGTTGCTGTTCTTTTCTGGCTTCTTGGAGCAGTTCTTCTGCCCTTTCAGGAGACTCACCTTGAAATAAAGCTAAGTCCGCAAGTATTTTGAAAAGTCTTTCCCTTACTTCACCAATAGGTCTAACACCTAATTTTCGAGCCGTATTGTTAAGCCGGCCTCTTTCCGCAGGTTCGACTAATTGTTCGATGGGCCTTGTCATGTTTAATTTATCAAAATTATAAAAGCTTCTTGGACATTCTTTGTGGAGACGGAGGGAATCGAACCCTCGTCCGAAAAAACATTAATAAAAACTACTACAAGCTTAGTTGACTTTTAAAATTTCCCTCAAATCTTACCAATCAACTGGACGATTTGAGGTAAGGTTAATAATTTTCAACTAAACCCTTTTAACCGAAAGGATTTAACCTATCCCAACAGGTTTATGCCTATCCAGAGCGGTTGGGAAGCGCAACTGGAAGACACCGGCTTTAGTTAATGTACGCGTAATCGCGTGCTAAAGCCAGATTGCTTTCGTTTTCGTCAGCAATTGTTGTTTTGATTCCTTTTTAACGAGTGTAAATCAAACTCGGCTTGCAGTTTTTAAAAGTGCTTCCCGTCGAAACCGATCGTCCCCGCAACCAATTTTATTTTGATTATTGTTTATTTCTCAATTCCCTTTCAATCTCACGTTCGATATCGTGTTTCTTAATCGCTTGCCTTTTCTCGAATTTGCGTTTTGACTTGGCCAAGGCCAGTTCGACCTTTATCAAACGCTTCCTATTATACATCCTGACAGGCACCAAGGTCAACTTTCTAGCCTTGATATTAGTATTTAGAGAAATTATTTGATCCTTGTGCAAAAGAAGCTTTCGTGATCTAGTCGGACTATAATCTTTTTTCCCTTCGACAGGGATATTGGCATTTAAAAGAAAAACCTCCCCTCCAATTATTTTTGCGTAGGACTGCGAAAGATCAACTTTTCCATTTCTTACAGCTTTCGCCTCCGCTCCCAAGAGGGAAATTCCAGCTTCGATTTTTTCAAAAAGTTTATATTCAAATTTTGCCTTTTTATTAATTATTTGCATACGGTGCTCTTTTGCCCTTTAACTTATTTGTTATATTCTACATTAAATGGGCCTTTTGGACCTTCTTTTCCCGAAAGCTTGTCTTAATTGCAAAAAAGAAGGGGTATATATCTGCTCCTCCTGTTTGGAAAAATTACCTGATATAGAAAGGATATGTCCCATTTGTGAGCGTGCTTCAATCGACGGATTTACCCACGTCCGGTGTAAGAAAAAACTCGGTTTGGACGGACTGGTCTCTCTCTGGCCATATGAAGGAGTTGTGAGAAAAGGAATTTTGGCGCTTAAATATAAATTTGCCAGAGAAGTAGCTTACGAATTCGCAAAACACATAATCTTTGAGCTTCAGAAAGGAAACGTTATCCTACCTAATAAAGCAGTATTAATTCCAGTTCCACTTTATTGGTACAGAGAAAATTGGCGGGGATTTAATCAAGTTGAAGAAATCGGAGGGTTAATTTGTGAGAAGTTTGGTTGGGATATAAATTCAGATCTTTTAGTTAGAAAAAGACTTAAAAAACCACAAACAGAGCTTAAGGGGGTGGATAGAAAGAAAAACATAAAAGGAGTGTTTTCAATAAGTCCAAATTTCAAACACCAAATACTAGACGAGAAATCTTTTATTCTTTTCGATGACGTTTATACAACGGGCTCAACACTAAAAGAAGCGACAAAAATTCTTAAGAGAAACGGAGCTAAGGAGGTTTGGGGATTGACTATTGCGAGATAAAAATAAAGCTCAAATCAACCTTTTTCTTAAAAAAGCCCGTCCAGACCCTGTTTTTAAATATTTTTCAAATTCAAAAGCTTTATATTTATCTGTAAAAACAAAATAAGATACTAATTTTACAGGCAATCTTTTGGAGGTTGTCGATACGTTTCCCTTTTGATGTCTTTTAATCCTTTCGACTAAATTATTCGTACACCCTGTGTAAGGTTTATTGTCAGAACAAAGAAGAATATACACAAAATACATGATGTAACGAATCTCTCCTTCGCGATCTATTTGGCGAACCTCGTCCGCCGTAGCTCGCTTCGGCGAGCGAAGGCGGAGGCGGTGGGATTCGAACCCACGTGCCCCTTACGGGGCGAGGTTTAGCAAACCTCTGCCATCGGCCACTAGGCGACGCCTCCAGCCGAGCCAATTATATCAGAAATATTCGTGGTGGAAAACTTTACAATGAGGTATAATAGTAACTAGCATGCCCAGTCAAAGTAAGCAGAAAGACGCGGAAAGCACTTTTAAAGATTCTGAACCGGAGAGTCAGGAAGTAATTGGTATTAGAAAACCGGTGCAAGAAAAGGATTTATTTACCTGGAAAGCGCCTACCAGGCCATTTAAACGAAGAGACAGAGAGTTTTGGGTAACGACGATTGCCATGGCAGGAATTGCGGGCCTTATTCTTTTTCTGGTCGAAGGATTCATGCCCGTTATTCTTATAATTTCAATTGTTTTTCTATTCTATATATTAAGCACAGTTGAACCGGAGGAAGCAGAGTACAAAGTTACTAATAAAGGAATAAAAATTGCTGGAAAAAGGACTGATTGGGAGAATATGCTCCGTTTTTGGTTTGCGAAACGTTTTGACAGCGAACTTTTGATTTTTGAGACTTTGGGACTTGGCGGGAGAATGGAGTTAGTTATTAGTCTTAAAGATAAAGAAAGATTAAAAAAGATTCTTTCGACGTATTTGACGGAAGAGGAAGTTTCTCCTTCAAATATTGATAAGTTAGCCAGTTGGTTTTCTAAAAAACTGCCACAGTAGTGTATAAGTATTCCGGCGTTCGTAGCTCAATGGATAGAGCGTCAGGTTGCGGACCTGAAGGCTGCGAGTTCGACTCTCGCCGGACGCACTTGTTATTTAGTTGAGTTTATAGTTTATTAAGCGTGTTGGAGATAAAAGGTGGGGTGCAGGAGCGGTTTAACTGCCAGGTCTCGAAAACCTTGGGGGCGGCAACGCCCACGCGAGTTCGAATCTCGCCTCCACCGCTGGAAGAGGAATAATGAACAAAAATAAAAATCAGGTATTAATTTCAGGTGCTGTTGTCTTTAAAGAGAGGAAAGGTAAAGTAAAGTGGTTTTTGATAAGACAGTCAGAAGATGATGGCTGGGAGATTCCAAAAGTTGTTGTCCGCAAGAACGAGTCTTCTGTAAGAGCCTCTTTACGAATGATGGGAGAACAGGCCGGAATGAGAGTTAGAGTGCTTGAAGAAGCTGCAAGAGCAGGGGGTGTTACCACGACAGGAGGTCACACTATTCCACAAAGATATTTATATTATCTTGTATACCATAAGGTGGATTCCGGTGAAATTATAGGTTTTGATAGCTATTTATGGCTTGATTATTTACAGGCAGTTAAGAAGATTTCATCTAAAAGGGAAAAGAAAGTTTTGAAACAAGCTAAGGAGGAATTGAAGAAGTGGAAGAAAAAAAGACAGGAAAGAAGAGCCTCGGCGTAAAAAGAGAATTTTCGGCTGGAGGAGTAGTCTTCAAGAAAATCCCCGCCTCTGACAAGGCTACGAAAAGCGGAGAAAATTCAAAGAATAAATTTCAAACTCTTTGGTTGATTGCGAAAAGTACACCAAGCGATCTCTACCCCAAAAGTTACTGGAGACTTCCTAAGGGTTGGCTGGATGACGCGAAAGAGGGTGTGGAACCTGGGATTTTAGCAAGTGGAAAGAGGAAGGCCTCTGAAGACGAGATTCAAAAAGCCGCTTTAAGAGAAGTGGAGGAAGAAGGTGGAGTTGAAGCGAAGATTGTAAAGAAAATCGGCACCGAAAAGTATTTTCTGACGATCAACGGTAACCGGATTTTGAAGTTTGTAACGTTTTACTTGATGGAATGGATTAAGGATATTCCGGAAGGAGCTGGTTTTGAAACCTCAGAAGTCGAGTGGCTTTCTTATGAGGAGGCTAGAAAAAGATTAAAACATTCGAGTGAGAAAAAAAATATTAGATAAGGGAAGAGACATTTTAGTTTCTGGAACTCAGGGTAGCCTAATTTAATTCCTCCCGACAGTATGGTATACTGGTCAAGTGGCTGAGCAATATAAAAGAAACCCAAATACTAATTGTGTAGTTTGTAAAAAACCTGTTTATAAAAGGCCTTCGGAAATTCAAAACAACAAGGGAAGAGTTTTTTGCAGTATGGCGTGTTACGGCTTATCGTGCAGGAAAGAAAAACCTTGTGTGGTTTGTGGTAAGCCGATTCTATCTGGATTTCATAAGAAAACCTGTAGTAGGAGCTGTTCAAATAAACACAGAGCTGGAATAAAATACAAACTTAACCAGCCACGAAGTAAAGTAAAATCTCAACGGCACCTTAAGATTCGTTTATTGGCTGCAAGAGGCGGAGTTTGTGAAAGGTGTGGTTATGACAAGGTTGAAATTTTACAAGTTCACCACAAAGACAGAAACCGTACGAATAGTGACCTCAAAAATTTAGAGCTGGTTTGTCCAAACTGTCATTTTGAAGAACACTATTTGGAAAATAGCTGGCTCAATAAGTCAAATGGTAAAGATGGAGATTTATATAACTTCCCTGTAAAATAGCAATTCAGTGCAATTTATTAAGGAGGGTGGGCAGGACGGTAATGCGCGGGTCTTGAAAACCCGTGGGCGAAAGCCCTAACAGGTTCGACCCCTGTACCCTCCGCCAAGGTGAGGTGCTAGAGTGGTCTATTAGGTACGCTTGGAGAGCGTATGTAGCCGTAAGGTTACCGTGGGTTCGAATCCCACCCTCACCGCCAAAGACTATCACGGGACGTTCTATTTTATTTTTCCCCTTAAAGTTAAGTGATAATTGCGAAAACCTTGTTTTGATAAAGCCTTTTGTGAAGCGACATTTCCTGCATATACACCTGCATTAACATATTGGGCTTGTTTTTCTTTTACCCAACCCAAACATTTTTCTATTAATAACTTCGCTACACCCTTTCCCCTAGCATTTTCTTCAACATAGATTGCCTCTAGTTCACAGTATTTTCCATTTAGTTCCAAGTAATTAGGTTTATCTTCTATAAAAGCATACAGGTAACCCATCGGCTTATTCTCTAATTCAGCTATAAGAAAAAGAGATTTGTCACTTCCTATTTCACTTTGATAGTGTTTTTTGGCTTTATCAGCATCAAAAACAAGCTGCTTCTCAAATTCCTTTTCAGCCTTCCAAAGGGACTTACCCCAGTTTAGTAGTGTATCTAAATCCTCTCGCACCGCTTTTCTAAGGTGTTGCGAAGTTCCCCACCTGTAGCGAAAGCGGAGGGTGGGGATGGATAGCATAAGTAGCCGGAGGCAAAGATGATAAAATTGGCTAGTGAACGAGTATAAACGAGCCAGCCATGC
>Ga0214473_10005469_pt1 | contig 15197 bp, 11 predicted proteins | sample RVTome_7_FD_203509 | JGI IMG/M metagenome (GOLD analysis project Ga0214473, IMG submission 203509) | Soil microbial communities from uranium-contaminated site in the Upper Colorado River Basin, Wyoming, United States - RVT98D197 | ecosystem: Environmental > Terrestrial > Soil > Contaminated >... | reverse complement strand
AATTCAAGGACTATATCGGCCTTCCCAAAGAGAATATGTATCAATCCCTCCACACCGCCGTCATCGGGCCCTATGGGGAACGGATCGAGATCCAGATTCGAACAAATGAAATGCATAAGATTGCAGAAGAAGGCATCGCTGCCCATTGGAAATACAAGGAGGGAAAGGTTGTCGAAGAGGCGGATGATAAGCGTTTTACCTGGTTGAGGCAACTCCTGGAATGGCAGCGGGATTTAAAAGATGACCGAGAATTTATTGAGAGCGTGAAAGTCGACCTCTTCCCCAATGAGGTCTATATCTTCACCCCTAAAGGGGAGGTCAAACAGTTCCCCATCGGTTCAACCCCGGTCGATTTTGCCTATAGCATTCACTCCGACATCGGAACTCATTGTGTCGGGGCAAAGGTGAACGGCAAGATCGTCCCCCTGAAATATGAATTTCGAAGCGGTGATACCGTGGAGATCATGACTTCTCCCAATCAGAAACCCAGCAAGGATTGGCTTAAATTTGTTAAAACCTCACGGGCCAAAACAAAAATCCGCCAGTGGTTTACAGCAGAAGAAAGAGAAAAATCGATCACCCTCGGAAAGGAAATCCTGGACAAAGAACTCCGGAAATATGACCTCCAGCAGGCCAAATTAATTAAGTCAGGCGAGTTGGCCAAGGCAGCCAATGAATTTAGTTTCCAGGGAGTCGAGGATCTCATCGCGGCGGTCGGTTACGGGAAGTTAACGGTCAATCAAATTATCGGGAAGATTCTTCCTCATGAGAAATTAGAGCAACAAAAAGAAGAACTGAAGGAAGGGCGCTTGAAGCACTTCGTTCAAAAAATCACCCGTAGCCCGAAGGATGCCCTTCTGATCAAGGGGATTGACAATGTGATGGTGCGCTATGCAGGGTGTTGCAACCCCCTCCCAGGAGATAAAGTAGTGGGATTTATCACTCGCGGCAGAGGGGTAACCATTCATACGGTCGATTGTCAGAATGCGATGGACGATGATCCTCATCGCAAGGTCGAAGTGGAATGGGATTCGACCAAGGAATACAGTTACCCGGTACGGATCCGTATCTATTCAGAAGACAAGAAAGGATTGCTGGCGGATATCAGCAACTCCATCTCCTCCCATGAGGCCGACATCAAGAATGCCAGGGTGGATACGACAGAGGATAAGAAAGCCATCAGCACTTTCGAGGTAGAAATTCGGGATTTAAATCACCTCAACAAAGTGATCAGGGCTCTCGGGAAAATTAAGGGGGTCCAACGGGTAGAAAGAATGAGGATTGAGGCACAGGTCGAATCCTAAATACCGCAGGGCATGGCGCAAAAGGTTTTAACACTATGCGTTCTGCTCTATGCTGATGGCATTAAGCTGCTTTGGTGATCAACCCTGAGCGAAGGCATCGGGAACAGACCTTCATTCGAATGGTCCTTCCCTCTTTGAGGGTCTTTACCTTATGAAGGTTGGGGTACCAGACTTTTTGGGTCTTGTTGTTGGCATGGCTTACATTATGTCCAAAGACAGGCCCTTTTCCACAAATGTCGCAAACTTTTGCCATGATTGAACCTCAAAAATAAATTTTGTATACTTTAACCCAACCTGGTGAAAATTGCAAGGGAGGACTACAAGAATTTAATTGTTTCCTTTTACCCCGTTAGAAATAATGCTCTGCTGCTCCCTCCGAGCCAGCTTCCGGCTCGGAGAGTCCTCCAGCTCGGAGAGAGGCCCTCCCTCCGGGGCAGAACCCCCTCTGGGGCGGAGCCTGGGCCGGCGGCTGCAGCGGGGTTAGATTTTAGAATAATTCCGGCGGGGTTTAATGCCCCGATCAAATTTCTAACGGGGTCTACGACTAATTGACTGATTGATAATAGACCACTTTTCTTCTCTCAACTGGGAATTTCAGGGAGATAAATGTCTTTGCTTTCTTTTCATCCCCCTCAATTTTCATCATTCCCTGATTGCGCTGCACCACCTCTTTGACAAAACGAAGGATGAGATCCAACGGTTCTCCTTTTTGAAGCGTTACCCCTCCAACTCCTTGTTCTGCTGATTTTTTATACCCCATAAAAACAACAGAAATTTCAATGTATCGGCCATCTCTCTTCAAAGTCACATCTTCGCCAATCTCTTTTTCAAGAACAAAGGATCGGGTATAAAGTCCCATACTCAAATTAGGAGAGATGGTGGCTAACGCATATTGAAGGACAGAGTTTAAAACATATTTCAATTGTTCATCTGGGACAATCGTCTCAGGAAGATCCTTCTCAAATTTCTTAAATAACTTAATTCCCTTTTCTTCAAATTTAGTCTGGTTTTTCCTTAAGACCTCTTCCATAAGATGGTGAACCGTGTCCACTTTTCGAATGGGGGTGTTGAGCTTAACATAATTGATAAGACCATTTAGCACCATATCAATCTTTTCGATATCCTCGGTCACTGACCGATGAAAATACTCTCCAAACTCTTTATCACTAAATTTCCCCCGAGAAATCTGCGTATAATTTCTGATAGATCCAAGAGTGTTTTTAATGCGCTCAATTAATTCGATAAAAAAGGAATTCATGAAAGGGGCATTTTGCTCATTTGAGAGAAAATCTACTTTAGATCGAAGGGACTCCATCGTGCCCTTATCAAAAGCGGTTGTCATAGGCCTTCTTCCATTTTCAATTCCATGGAGATTCCTTTCCATTCTGATCACCAGCCCTTCATAATGGCATTAAATTCAATACCTAAATCCACAATTATTATATAAAGATTTTATCAAAAACTCAACATTAAAAAATTAAACAAGGGTATAACATTTCATAATATCTTCCATTTCCTAGAGTAATTTGACACTTATTTGCAGGATTTTACATCTGTTGCCATGATTTAACATTAGATCAATATTAGAAGAGGTGGTGTTCTATTTGTTCAGTGGGGGTTTACTCTTTGAAGGCGGTCATGGGTTCTAAGATCAATTCCCCTTTCACAAAACGTTCGATCGATAGGGAGGCGATGTCGAATGTAGTCGCCTTATCATCGACGATCAACTCTGAGATCACTTTTCCCACCGCAGGGCTATGTTGGAAACCATGTCCGCTGAAACCATTGGCGAGAATGAATCCTCCTACTTCAGGAACTTCTCCGAGAATGGCGTGGTGATCCGGTGAAATCTCATAAAGGCCTGCCCACCCCCGGGCAATACGAGCCTTTTCAAGAGCCGGGACACGATACATGGCATTCTCTGAAGTCTCGGCCATGGCTTCATAATCGATGTTGAGGTTAAAACTCGGCTCCGGATCTAACGGCCCGGAGAGAAGCAACCCATCAACTTCCTGGCGGAAATACCACCCTCGATGAAAATCAACGGTCAGTGGGATAAGACCATCGGTGAGATGGAAAGGAGCTGTAATAAAAATTTGCCTCCTTAAAGGTCTGACAGGAATTTTAACGCCCACCATCTCTCCTATGGATGCGGCATAAGGTCCTCCGGCATTGACAACTAAGGGAGTGGAAATCTCTTCGTCCTTTGTCTTGACACTGCGGATCTTCCCATTTGCCAAGGAGATACCCATTACCTCTGATCCTTCATAAATTTTTACCCCTGCCCTCTTCGCACCAATGGTAAATCCAGAGAGAACCTCGCTGGGACCGGCGTATCCATCCCAAGAGCAGAATGTTCCTCCCAGAATATCGTCCATTCTGAGGTAAGGCCAACGTGCGCCAATTTCGTCAGGACTTAAGAGTTCAACAGGAATATTAAATTTTTTCTGAAGTCTTATATTCTCTTTGAAGACCTCCATCTCCCACTCCGCCGCCGCCAAAAAGAGATATCCGATTCTTTTAAATTCGGGGTTGACTCCGAATTCCTCTTTGAATTGTTCGAAGGTTTTTAATGATTCGAGCGAGAAACGAATATTAATCTCTGTAGAAAATTGGGTTCGGATCCCTCCCACACAACGGCTGGTCGAACCTTCTCCCAGTTGTCCCTTTTCAAAGAGAACAATCTTTCCTGCCTTCTTCAAAGCAAGATAGTAGGCAATGCTCAGACCAATGACACCTCCTCCGATGATGACCACATCTGCCGTTTTTCCCATGTCTAATAGAAGATATCGTCGGCAGTAAATGCCGATGCTACAAACTTGACAAATTCCAAGATTCCAATACCCAAACTAGGTGTTTTGAATGATTGATTATTATTTGGTTATTGAAATTTGGTCGTTGGTGATTATTTGGAGTTTGGAATTTGGTGATTGGATATTCATCTTCTCTTCCGAACCATCTTCAACAAAAAGAGCATCTCTTCGTTCTTCGTCCAATAGGAACATGCCAGATAGATTCCCAGGCCAAACACAATTCCCGTAAAGAGAAGTATACCCTTCTCCCCTGCGTTACCGGTGGTGGACCAATTTCCTGTGGAACAGATCAAATAAGCAGCTACGCCCATCGGAAGACTACAGAAAACATCTCTCAGGAGGGACTTAATATTCTTCCTCATATCGATCTTTCCTATTTTTGAATTCAGCTTCCAGAATAAAAGGATGAGGTTCAGAGTGGATGAGAGACTGGTAGCTAAAGCCAACCCTCCATGCTTTAAGGGATGGATCAAAATTGTAATAAAGACCACATTCGCCACTAAGCAGAACAAGCCTATTTTAAGCGGGGTCCGAGTATCCTGCAGTGAGTAGAAGGCGGGTGCAACCGTCCTGGCACCAGCAATTGCCCAAAGACCAACGCAATAGAAGAAAAGTGCTCTTGCTGTCATTTCCGTTGCACCATAATCGAACACACCTCGCTGAAAAAGAAGATTGATAATGGGTGTCTTCAGGGCGATCAGTCCGACCATGGCAGGAACGCTGATGAAAGCCGTAAGGCGAAAGGTGAAAGAGAGCGTCTCTTTAAATTCTTCCATCTTCCCTTGAGAAACCAGTGCCGAAAGGCTTGGCAGGGATGCCATTCCTATGGCAATGGCAAAAATTCCCAGCGGAAACTCCATTAACCGGTCAGCATAGAAAAGATAAGACACGCTCCCGCTCGGAAGAAAAGAAGCAAAGATGGTATCGATGAAGACATTAATCTGATAGACGGCGGTCCCAATGAGGCCTGGAATCATCAATAGACCAATCCGTTTGATCGCAGGATGTTGGAAATTGAAATTGAATCGAAAGGTGATCCTCCTCTTATATAAGAAGGGAATCTGAAAGAGAAACTGAATCACCCCTCCAGCAAGAACGCCCAGGGCAAGCGTCATCACCGGTATATTAAAAGTATGATAAAAGAGAAAGACTGAAACGATGATGGAGATATTCAGGAAGATCGGGGCAATGGCCGGTGCAAAGAAATGCCTTTGGGAGTTCAGAATTCCCATGCAGAGAGCGAAAAGCCCCATAAAAAAGAGGTAAGGGAAGATGATTTGATTAAGAGTAACGGTCAGCTGAAACTTCTCGGGATATTCTGCAAACCATCCTGGTGCGATGATCCGAATCAAAATCGGCGAGAAGAGAACTCCAAGGACGGTGAGAATCAATAAAATGACTCCGCCAATGGTGAAGGCGATATGCGTAACCTTTCGAGTCTCCTCTTCTGATCGCTGGGTAAGATATTCGGTATAGATAGGGATGAATGAGATAGTTAAAGACCCTTCTCCCACCAATCTCCTCCACAGATTGGGAATCCGAAAAGCGACGAAAAAGGCATCGGCTGCCATCCCAGCTCCGAAAAAGTTGGCGATGACCATATCCCGAAAAAAACCCAGGATTCGGCTGAGAAGTGTTCCCATTCCGATCGTGGTGGCTGCTTTGGCGATTTTATGATTCTCAGACATAAAGAGATCGAAAACTAATGCTCTCTTGACTACACAGATTTCAAAAGATGATTGCACAGATTCACCCAATAGGTTGGATCGAATTCTAATCTGTGAAATCGCATTTCGTAATCCCTGCCTACCGGCAGGCAGGGGTGTAATCAGAGGTTCCGTTCTTTGGAATCTCGAAAAGACCTTGACACAAGCTATACCAAAATGTTAAAAAAATCAATGACATCAATTGCAAATTCAAAAATTTAGGGATTAAGGAATTTTGAAATTCGCAATTCCTCAATTCCTGAATTTCTCAATTCTACAAAGAAAGGAGACTCAATTTTGGCAATCCATTTATCGGCCATTAAACGGGCAAGGCAAAATGAAAAGAGGAGGCTTCGAAACCTCCACATCAAAACTACAGTAAAGTCTTCTGTAAAAAAAGTGAGAGTGGCCATTGAGAAGAAGGATGTTGAAGGGGCCCAAAAGGCTTTGTTGAAGGTCATCCCTTTAATTCAGAAGGCTCACTCCAAGGGTGTCTTCCATAAGAATACATCTGACAGAAAAATCTCCCGGCTGACCCGAGAGGTTAATGTTCTTAAAACCAAAGCCGCCTAACGCATATAGAATCAAATCCCCTCCCTGCCTACCGGCAGGCAGGCTACCCACCTCGGTCTCGAGTCCCGGTTGCGGGTCGAAACGACGTACCGACTTTTCTAAAGGGGGACGCCGTCGTTCAGAACTTCCCTTTGGCGCCGGGGGGAGAGGGAGGATTAACAGGCCGGCAGAGGTCAATCACCAACTTTTCCATCAGAAGGTCCTTGGGCCCTCGGCTCCTCTTTATGGCTAAATCCGTTTGATGACACTTCCGGATCCCTTCCTGGAGAGAGGTTTCGGAGAAATTTTTCCCCTGATCCATCATCTTCTTTATATTCCACGGTGACGCTCCAAGTTCTCTTGCCAATTCTCCTGGATCCTGGCGATGAGAACTCATCTGTTTGATCACCAGCATACTCCAGTATTGCTTTGCCACCATGCTTAAGAGAACAGGGATCGGATCGCCGAACTTCGATCCCTCCTCTCCTTTTCTAAAAACGATGGCCTTTGACTCCATGGCCTTTCCTAAAATTCCGAGGGCCTTTTCCAGGTTTTGATGACCGATGGCATCCGTTAAATCAAAAACCGTACTGATTTTAACCTCTGTGGTAATCTCTTCCACGTCAAGAAGCTCGATCCTTTGCTTTTCACCAACGCTTAAAAAGACTTTTTCCAAGGCATTGTCGAGGTCGTAAAGGTGATCTCCCACCACCTCAATGAAATAGTCTCCGGCTTCCTCCGAAAGCGTTTTTCCTTTTTCCTTCATCCTATTCTTCATCCAGGAAACTAAGGCCCGACCCTTCAATCGCGGGTATTCTGTTACTTGTCCTACCTTTTCGATCTCTTTCCGATGTTTCTTCCAGGGACCAATCGTCTGACCATGAAGGACAAAACAGGTGCTGGGAGAAGGTTTTTGGATATATTCCAACAACACCTCCACCTTCTCCTCATCCATGCGATCTGCTTCGCTGACAAGAACAAAACGATACTGGGAAAACATTGGAATGGTTTGGGCTGTCTCGATGATCTCCTGGCTATTGTTTTCTTCACCATTGAAGAGATGGAGGTTAAATCCTCTTTCTTTTTGAGAAAGGGTTTGATTTAAGAGTTTCTGGATCTCCTCCTCAATGAGGAAATCCTCAGGACCGTAAAGGAAATAGATCGGGTAGATATCGGGCCGAGCTTTCATTTCATCTCAAAAACCATTGCAAATTGGAAAATCAGCATTTAGCATTTCAAATTGAATTCGTTCATTTTATATGGTGTCATTCCTGCCCCGCATCAAGTGCGGGATAAACTCCAACAGGAATCCAGAAATCCAAAGACTGGATTCCGGGTCAAGCCCGGAATGACAAAAGAGGAGATTTCGCAATGCTAATTTTGCAATGTTCTTTCTCTGCTCCCTTCGTAAAGGTCATACTCTAACAACCTGCACTCGATGGGGCCGTTGTAAAAAGGAATTTTTCTCTTTGTCCTTAACCCTACTTTCTTTGCCAGGTCAAGGTTACCGGTAAATATATATCCTCTGTATCCCTGACATTCCTTTTTAAAAAAATCGCCAATTTTCTTGTAGGTCTCTTTAAGTTTTTCTGTCTCGCCCAGCCGCTCGCCATATTCAGGGTTGAGAAGAACCACCCCTTCACCTGTTGGGACAGGTGTCTCTGAAAAATCACAGACCCCGAACTCAATAAAACGATCCACGCCGGCGGTCATTGCATTCTTCTTGGCCGCCTCAACCGCCTGCTGACTGACATCCGTCGCAATGATCCTTCCATTGAACCTGTCCTTCGCTTCCGCTCTTATTCTCCTGCGGAGGGCTTTCCAGGAGGATTCATCAAACCCCTTCAGATGCATAAACCCATAATTACTTCTTAATAAACCCGGAGCCCTGGCAAGGGAAATCAATGCCGCTTCTATGGCAAGCGTTCCACTCCCACACATGGGATTAATAAAATTCCCACTATCCCTCCAACCAGTTGCCAGGACAACAGCCGCCCCAAGGGTCTCCTGCATGGGGGCCTTAAGGGGGATCATCCTGTATCCGCGCCTGGAAAGGGGCTCGCCGGAGGTATCGAGAAAGACCTGACCGTTGTTGCCTTTCCAGTAGAGATGGACGACAACCTTATCTCTTTCAGGTCCTGTATCAGGCCTGCGGCCACGTTTTTCTTTGATCCTGTCCACCACCGCATCCTTGCATTTCACATTTGCAAATCTTGAATCTTTAATGGTCGGGTTGTGAACGGAAGAAGTCACAGAGAAATAATTATCCTCCGGGATATAATCCTCCCAACCGATTCGTGAGATCCTTTTATAGAGTTCTTCAGGAGTCTTTGCGCTGAATGACTCAAGAAGAAAAAGAATTCGTTGTCCTGTCCGGATCAGGAGATTGAGCCTCAGGGCATCCTCCATCGTCCCTTCTGTCTCAACCTCTGCCTTCCCGGCAGATAAGATTGGAAAACCTAAAGAAAGAACCTCCTGCTTCAAGAAAGGAGGAACTCCTTTCGCACAGGTGATGACGATCCGACTCTTTCTCGTCCAAAAAGACATAAGACCCCTTAAATCGCAAAGCGCATAGCGCATGGAGCATAGCGCATAGCAATACTAACGACGACTGTTTTGCAAAGGTTTTGAATCATACCTGCCTGCCTGCCTGATTTATGCAATCTTAAAGGTCTTCCGGTGTAAAGGCCACTACCTCATCAATTGTTTTAATGTCTAAAAAAACCATGACCAGCCGATCTACCCCTAACGCTATTCCGGCGGATGGAGGCATATGATCTAATTCAGCCAAAAATTTATCCGGCATGGAATAAATGGGTTTGCCAAAGGAATGGCGATTTTCATTTTCCATATGGAATCGCCTCCTCTGTTCTTCTGAATCAACCAATTCCGAAAAGCCATTGGCCAGTTCCAAACCACCGATATACAGTTCAAAACGTTCCGCAACCGTTGGATCTTCCTGTTTTATCCGCGCCAGCGCTCCCCGCTCAGCGGGATAGTCATAAATAAACGCTGGTTTTATTAGCCCCAGTCTCGGCTCAATGTCTTGAACCACCATCTCATCAAAAAGGTTTTGCTCCAGTGCTTTGGACATAGAAGTCTTTGAGTAACAGCGAAACGCCTCTTCCACAGAGATTCTTTCCCATGGCCTGGACAGATCAATCTCACGGCCACTGAAAATAAGTTTTTCTCCCAAACCAATCGCTGTGGCCACAAATCGTATCAACTCCTCACATTCCTCCATTAACAAATGGTAGTCACCCTCTGCTCGATACCATTCCAGAAGGGTAAACTCAGGAAGGTGCAGGCTCCCCCGTTCCTTTTCTCTCCAACACCGGCAGATTTGAAAGATCTTCTCATATCCTGCTGCCATCATACGCTTCATCGAAAGTTCAGGAGAGGTGTGGAGGAACCATGACCCGGAGGAAATGGCATCGATATGGGATTCTGGTGCGGGAGTGGGTATCCGGTGGGGGGTTTCTACTTCCATGTAACTTTTTTCAATAAAAAACTGCCTAATCCCCTGTAGGATGCGCGCCCTTTGTTGAAGGGCTTTTTTACGTCTTACCAGTGGCCAGTTTTTCGCCACGAACCTACTCTTTGACCCTTTTCGAAAATTCACCAGTTCGGGTATCAATGGTAATTAGCTCACCCTCTTCGATGAATGGAGGGACACGAAGCACATAACCGGTTTCTAAGGTCGCTGGTTTGAAATCCGCCTTCGAGGTATCCCCTCTCACCCAGGGCTCTGTTTTAATCACCCTGAGATTGACGAAGTTCGGCAACTCGACACCAATCGCCCTATCTCTGAACAACAGGACCTCAAGATTAAAATTTTCAATGAGAAAGTTTTTGGCATCCCCCAGAGATTCTTCGCTGATAATGATCTGCTCATAGGTCTCGTTATCCATGAAGTGATAGTGATCGCCCTCTTTATAAAGAAATTGCATGGCTCGTTCTTCCAATGAGGCGGGCTCAAAAGTTTCTCCCTCACGATAAGTTCTATCAATGGTTAATCCGGTGATCATATTCCTAAGTTTGGTCCGATAAAGCGCTTGCCCCTTGCCGGGTTTGGAAAATTCGAAAGCCGTCACGATGTAAGGTTCATCATCAATGATGACTTTCAACCCTTTTCTTAAATCCGAAGCGGTGTACATAGGGTAGCTTTCCCCCTCTCCTTACCCTTTCTCAAAGGGAGAGGGTAAGGAGAGGGATGAATCTTCAATCAATTAAAAATTATAAAAGAAACGATTTCGAATTCGTTCTGCCACAAATCTTCCAATCTGTTGGATGGCAGTGGCCTTGCTTGATTCGGCAATCAGGACATCCGAAGATGTCTTATACCATCTTGTTTCAGAAAGGCCATGCTCCTTCCAGATGATCTCTCCGGTTGGCTTTTTGAGAGTCAAATCGATTACCACCGTAGTCTGATATTCAGTGACCAAACCTTTTCGATCATAAGAAACCGAGTAGATGCTAAAATCCTTAATGACCCCTTCTAAAATGGAGTCCGCCTGCACCCGGTCCACCACTTTTACCCTTCGGTCATTAATAAACTCTTTTAAAAAACCTTGGGTGAAGTGGACCTCAATTCCGGGCTCAAAGGTTTGATTCTTGAAGGTGGGGATGGCAAGGGAATTCAGACCAGGGGGAACATGTGTCTCCTTCCCGACCATCTGGTAACCACATCCTGAAAGAAGGAGAAAGCATAAAAGGGTTACGGTAACGATGCCCGTATGGTTTAGAGGTAACGTCATCGGTCTTCCCTCCACTCTTTTTAACGTTTGACGATACGGGCTTCTTAACCCTAACCGAAAACAAAAGCCCGTTAATTTATTAGCAGACAATATTGACCAGTTTTTGGGGGACGAGGATCACCCGTTTAATCTCTTTGCCCTCAACCAATCTCCGAATCCTCTCGCTCTTCAACGCCCAGGCCTTTACCTCTTCTTCTCCGTAGGAGGCAGGGATGGTCATCCGATCTCTCAATCTTCCATTGACCTGAATGACAATCAATATCTCATCTTCCAGGACGGCTTCCGGGTCGTAATCGGGCCATCGGGTTTTGATGATAGATTTCCGATTTCCCAGCCCCTCCCAGAGTTCTTCTGCAAAGTGAGGAACAAATGGGGAGAGCAAAACGACCACCGTCTCGATCGCCTCGCGTACCACTCTTCCGGACATTTCGTCCCTGCGGTCTTTGATCTCTGAAACATAGATCTCGTTCACCAATTCCATGATGGCGCTGATAGCGGTGTTGAAATGGAATCGTTCAATGTCATCCGTCACCTTTTTAATCGTTTTGTGGGTCTTCTGCCGGAGAGACTTTTGATCTCCTTCAAGGACCGTTCCGAAAGGAATGGGTTTTACATTTTTGAGATGAGGATGCTGTTCATAAAAAAGTCTCCAGACACGATTGAGGAAACGGGCAGATCCCTCCACCCCCTGGTCACTCCAATCCAGGTCCTTCTCAGGGGGAGAGGCGAAGAGGCAAAACATTCTGGCTGTATCCGCACCATATTTCTCAATCAGGTACTCAGGGTCCACCACGTTCTTTTTGGATTTGGACATTTTCTCAAGCCTTCCGATAGAGATCTGGCTGCCGCACTTCCGGCAACGAATTCCCTCCTCCCCTTCCTCTACCTCATCGGGGAAGAGATAGCCGTCTTTAGGGCATTCGTATACCTCTTTGCAAACCATTCCCTGAGTGAGAAGATTTGTGAAAGGCTCATCCACATTGACCCATCCCATTTCTTTTAAAACACGGGTGAAAAAACGGGAATAGAGAAGATGCAGGATGGCATGTTCGATTCCTCCAATGTATTGATCCACAGGCATCCAGTAATCCACCCGCTTCTTGTCCAAAGGACCTTGATCGTAGTCAGGGCATGCAAACCGATCGAAATACCATGAGGATTCGACGAAGGTGTCCATCGTATCCGTCTCTCTTCGACCGGCCCCACCGCATTGGGGGCATTGTGTCTCGACAAACTCCTTCAACCCGGCCAGAGGCGACTCACCCGTCCCGGTGATCTCCACATCGAAGGGAAGGATGACAGGAAGATCTTTTTCAGGAACAGGTACTGTTCCACACCGGTTGCAATAAACGATGGGAATGGGTGCTCCCCAATAACGCTGCCTGGAAATGCCCCAATCTCTCAGCCGGTAACTGATCCTGCTTCCACCGAGTCCCTTCTCATCGAGATGTTGTGCAATCATCTCCCTTGCCTTCACGCTACTGGCTCCATTAAATGGACCGGAGTTGACCAGCAAACCCTCTCCTTCATAAGCTTCGGTCATGGTATTTGCATCCAACGGTTGACCCTCCGGCTGGACAACAACAATCAAGGGAAGGCCAAATTTCTTCGCAAATTCAAAGTCCCTTTGGTCATGGGTAGGCACGGCCATCACCGCTCCTGTCCCGTATTCCATCAAAACAAAATTGGCAACGAAGATGGGCATTCTGGCTTTGGTCGCTGGATTCAGGCAATAGGCCCCGGTGAAAATACCCTCTTTTTCTGTGGTCTCAGCGGTCCTCTTGATCTTGTCCTGCCGTCTCATCCTATCGACGAATTCTCGCACGGTCTGCTCCTGGGCAGTCCCTTTTGACAGACTCAGGGCAAGTGGATGCTCCGGTGCCAAACTCATGAACGTCGCACCAAAAACAGTATCCTGCCGTGTGGTGAAGACCTTGATGACCTCTTTTGAATTCTCCAAGGGGAAATGAATTTCAGCCCCGATGGACTTTCCAATCCAGTTACGTTGCATGGTGAGAACGCGTTCGGGCCATCCGGGAAGTTTTTCACACCATTCCAGAAGTTCTTCTGCGTACTCCGTGATTTTGAAGAACCATTGATCCAGTTCTTTCTGTGTGACGCCCGGGTCATCGGCATGGCCTCGCCAGCACGTCCCATCGCTCATCACCTGTTCGTTCGCCAAAACGGTCTTGCAGATCTCGCACCAGTTGACAAAAGAACGCCTCTTATAGGCCAGTCCCTTCTCATACATTCTTAAGAAGAAAAGCTGCTCCCATTTGTAATAGGAGACATCGCAGGTGGCAAACTCCCGGTCCCAATCGTAACTGAAACCCATCCGCTTCAATTGATTCCTCATGGTGTCGATATTCTCGTAAGTCCATTTGGCAGGGTGAACTCTATGTTCGATCGCTGCGTTTTCCGCCGGCATGCCAAAGGCATCCCATGCCATGGGGTGCAGCACGTTAAAACCTTTCATTTTCTTATACCGGGCAAACACATCCCCGATGGAGTAATTCCGCACATGGCCCATGTGAATCTTGCCCGAGGGATAGGGGAACATCTCAAGAAGATAATATTTCTCTTTTTTCCGGTCCTCTATCACTTTGAAGAGATTTTGACTTTCCCAGATCTTCTGCCACTTCTCTTCAATCTCTTTGTGGTTGTAACGCTGATTCATGCTGTTCCTCGTTCTACAGTTCGGAGTGTTCAGTCCAATAGGGAACGGTTTGAAACCGTTCCGTACAGAAGTTCGGAGGCAATTCTCCATTTATAATTCCAATTTTATAATCTCTTACTCTGAACTCCGAACTCATCACTCCGAACTAGTCTTATTCTCTCATCATCTTTCGGATCCGGAGTCTCAAGGCATTGAGTCGGATGAACCCCTCTGCATCCTTCTGGTTGAAAACCGTATCCTTCTCAAAAGTCGCAAAGGCTCCGTGGTAGAGAGATTTTTCTGACTTTCGACCCACGACTGTACAGTTCCCTTTATAGAGCTTCAGGCGGACTGTCCCGGTCACATCCTTCTGCGTCTCATCGATGGCTTTCTTCATAATTTCCATCTCCGGCGAAAACCAGTATCCATAATAGATCAACTCCGATATCTTAGGGATCAGGCTGTCCCGAAAATGCATGACCTCCCTGTCCATGGTGACCGATTCCATGGCTCGATGGGCAACATGAAGGATCGTTCCTCCCGGAGTTTCATAGACTCCTCTCGATTTCATTCCGACATAACGATTCTCTACCATATCGACACGGCCGATCCCATTTCGACCTCCGAGTTCATTCAATTGGGATAACAGGGTGGCAGGAGAAAGGACCTTTCCATCAATCCGTTTCGGAACTCCATCTTCAAAATCGATTTCAATATGGGTGGGACGGTCAGGCGCCTTTTCCGGAGAGACGGATAGAATGAACATATTCTCAGGTGGCTCAGACCAGGGGTCCTCCAGAATCCCTCCTTCGAAGCTGATATGGAGAAGATTCCGGTCAGAAGAATAAGGTTTCTCTTTTGTCACAGGAATGGGAATTCCATTCTCTCGGGCATAGGCAATCAAATCCTCTCGGGATTTAAACTGCCATTCCCTCCAGGGAGAGATCACCCGAATGTAGGGATTAAGGGCATAGTATGTCAATTCAAATCGAACCTGATCATTACCCTTCCCGGTGGATCCATGGGATACGGCATCCGCTCCTTCCAACTGGGCGATCTCTACCTGCCTCTTGGCAATTAAAGGCCGGGCAATGGAAGTGCCGAGGAGATACGTTCCCTCATAGACGGCATTGGCTTTGATGGAAGTAAAGACATAATCTCGAACAAATTCCTCTCTGAGATCCTCAATGTAGATTTTACTCGCACCCGTGGCAATCGCTTTCTCCTCCAGATGATCGAGCTCCTCCGCCTGTCCGACATCGGCAGTAAAGGCAATCACCTCGCACCCATACTCATTCTTTAACCATTTTAGAATGATGGAGGTGTCCAAGCCTCCTGAATAAGCCAGGACAACTTTTTTCACTTCACCTTTCATAAAACCCCCTCCATTTAATTGAAGATTTCAGATT
>Ga0214473_10005468_pt1 | contig 15198 bp, 10 predicted proteins | sample RVTome_7_FD_203509 | JGI IMG/M metagenome (GOLD analysis project Ga0214473, IMG submission 203509) | Soil microbial communities from uranium-contaminated site in the Upper Colorado River Basin, Wyoming, United States - RVT98D197 | ecosystem: Environmental > Terrestrial > Soil > Contaminated >... | reverse complement strand
CTGCTCCGGCGTCGTCCTGGCGCCCCAGGTCCCGTCGGCCTTGACCTCCCATTGCCCGATCAGGCCGAAGGTATAGAGGGAGCCGACCGAGACGCAGCCGTATTGCTCCAGGTATCGGAAGATCTTCAAGAACCCCCAGGGGGGCTGGGTGTCGGACATGACCCGGCACCGTTCGTTGGGAACCGCGGCGATCCCTCTGGCGACCCGATCCTTGACTTCGTCTCGGAGCTCCTCGGTGAAGTCCGCTACGATGCCGCTGCTCTTCTGGAGGGTTCCGAGGACATAAAGCGAATACATCGTTTTCTCGTCCAGCGGAGCGGGGATGGCTTTGTTCAGGGCGCAGACCTCGGCCCAGAGAGCCGTGGAGCGGCAATGGTTGGAGACGGCCCGGATGAGCCTCTCGTCATCGAAGCGTCGGCCGGTCACCTTCTCCAGCCATTCGATCCCGTCGTGCATCTGGCCGACGACGTAATCGAGCCGGTTGTCCGTGAGCTCCTCGTAAGGGCCGACGCTGACGTCGAGGCAGTACATCGGGATATCCTGCCCTTCCAGATCCCGGACCACTTGATACCATTTGGCATGAGAACAGCAGATATGATCCTGCCAGATGAAGTCCGGCTTCGGAAATTCTCCACCGAAGACATATTTATTGAGGATGATCGACCCCCAATAGTTGCGCATGTAGGAGCATAGATCGCGGGCATATCCGGCTTTTTCGACCGCCTCGTGGCACTGGAGGGCGAATTCCTTGTCCCAGGCGATCGCAGCCGCATACGGCTCGCCCGTCAGGGGATAGACGTCATCGCCGAGGCCGGCGGGGATGGCATCGAACGACCACGCTCCCCCGGCCCAGCGCAGGCCGCCCTTCTCATGGGCCAGGGCGTAATTCTTATAGTAATCTTGGCGGATCTCCTTGGCCTTGGCCCAGCATCGGAGCGGCTCGGTTTTATAGGTTGGCTTCATCGAGGGCCTCCTCAAAACAGATCTTCTTCCCTCAGGATCTCCAAAAACGCTTCGATCCGGGTCTTGAACTGACCGAGGGGGACTGTCACGTCAAGCTCCAGGACTTGGGCGGGCACACCGTCCTCCTTGAGAGCCTTGATGATGGCCGGGATATCGATCTCATGGGGATCGCAGAACTTCTGCTGGACGATGATCGCCCCTTTGACGTTCCAATCCTTGGCCAGTTGTCGGATGTGTCCGATCCGCCTCCGCTCCGGCCAGTCCTTGGTCGGGCATGGGATCCGGTCGACGTACCGGGCGGCGATGGACTCCATCGGCTTCCGGTCCGTCGAGGCTTCATTCCAGAAATAACGGCTCCCCGTGCAGTGGTCGTCGATGACGAAGATCGCTCCCAAGGATTCGACCATTTCCACGAAGGCGACATCGTCGTTCTCGCTGCCCAGCATCATCAGCCGGACCCGGGGCCCGTCTCTTTCCGCCCGGTCCGGCAACCGGTCGAGCGTTTCCTGGAGGGCCTCGTTGAATTCTCTTTTATCGACCATCTGGCTCGCTGCGACCATGCGCATGGCCTCCAAACCCGTAACCGGCGGGTCGGGCCGCCGGCGCAGGTCATAGACCGCCCGGGTCAGCCGCCGGGACCGATTCATGACCTCGATGCCGCGGTTCAGCCCCTCCTCCGTGATCGTCGTCCCCGTCCATTCCTCCACGGCTTTCTTGAAAGCTTCCAGCTCGCCCGTCAAGTAGGGAACGGCTCGCCGGCTTTGAAGATGGTGCGGCATGGGCAGGTAGTAGCTGAACTCCACGGGGACATGGAGCTTCCAGGAGGTGTAAGCCTGGCGGATATGAAGGCAGCTCTGGCTGATCATGATGCCGTCGAGGTACTCGTACCTTCCCTGGAGCCCTTGGGCGAGACAGTCCCGGCAGAAGGGACAAAACATCCCGAAGATGTGCGGCTCGGTCACGTCCTGGGGTTCGTGGCTGCCGAGGATCCTGACCGGAAGAACATCGGCCGCGATGAGGATCTCCTCCGGAACGTAGGTACAGAAATACCCGACAACCTTTTTTCCCGTCCGTTTTTTCCACTCCCGGGCGTACTGATGCCGGCCTTCGTACCATTCCTTAAAGCTGTCCATCATCGCGTCAACTCCTTCTCCAGGGGGATCATGTTGAGGATGTCAAAACCGAGAGACCGGAAATAGGAGATGAGGGGCCCGTCAAACCAGTTGACCAGAGTCCGGACCCGCTTGACGTCCTTCCTGGCGAAATGGCCGAGCAGGGTTTCGCCCAGCTTGCGGCCGATCCCCACGCCCTGAAAATCCGGATCTACCCCCAGGACCTTGATCCAGCCGGTTTTTTCCCCGGATCCGAACTCCCAAAGCCTGATTTCGGCGAGGACATACCCGACGAGCTTTCCGTCGATCTCGGCCCCCAAGGTCAGGAACGGGTCATCCTGCCGCAGATGGTAGGCCAGCGTCTCCCTCAAGGACTCGAGCCGGGATTTCGAAGGAAAGGGACCGGCCCTCTCGATCCTTTCCTCGAGGCGGAGAATGCCGGCCAGATCGTCCGCCTTAAGGAACCGGATGCCGACCTCGGCGGAAATGCTTTTCCAAAGCTTCGACCGCCCGATCTTGATGAAGCGGATCTTTCCCTCCGCCCGCAGGACCTCCAGGTATTTCGTTACTGTATGACGGGTCAAGCCCAGCGTTGCGGCCAGGGTCTCGGTCGGCAGTCCCTGGGGAGAATCGACCATGATCCTGACGATTTTCAGTCGGACGTCATTTTCCATTTAATGGTAACCAATATCGGTTACCATGAAAATATAGGGATAGGAACCCTCTGTCAAGGGATTTATTTCTTTTTCTTTCCCCCGTAAATCGGGTATCCTTCCCGGTGAGGAACGCGCCAATTTCATGGTCATTGACTTTCATGTCCACATCGGGTTGAAAGAGCACTGGCACGCCTGGGTCCAGGACTACCAGAAGGCGACCGGCTCGGAGTATTATAAGAGGTACGAGGAGCTGACCGACCCGGACCGGTTCGCCCTCTACCTCCAAAGCGGCAACGTCGCCAAGGCCGTCATCCTGCCCCAAATCAGCCCCGTCACCACGGGGATCATTCCCAACGAGTATGTCTTCGATTTCTGCCGGGGCCGGGACATCTTCATCCCCTTCTGCACGGTCAATCCTTCCCTGACCGTCCGGCCGGCCGAAGAAATCCTGAAATTCATCCGGCTGGGAGCCAGGGGAATCAAGCTTTACCCCTCTTACGATCACTTTTATCCCAACGACCCGGCTTTATATCCGGTCTACACCCTGGCCCAGGAACACCGTCTGCCGGTCATGTTCCACACCGGATCGTCCGTGTTCCGGGGCGCCAAGATGAAATACGCCGACCCGATTCATCTGGATGACGTGGCCGCGGACTTCCCCGAACTTGTCCTGGTCATGGCCCACGGCGGCCGGGGCTTCTGGTATGACAAAGCCTTTTTTCTCTCCCGGATACATCCCTATCTGTTCGTGGAGATCTCCGGCCTCCCCCCCCCGCAAGCTATTGAGCTACTTTCCCGACATGGAAAAAAACATCGACAAGTTCATCTATGGCTCGGATTGGCCGGGCCTTGCGACGATCTCCAGCAACGTCGAGGCGATCAGACGACTTCCTCTGGCCGAGGCCTCGAAAAAGAAAATCCTCTTCGGGAATGCGGCCCGGATTCTAGGTTTGGAATAGGGAAGCTTAGGGACTTTTGGCTTTCCGAAGGGCTTTCAGGATCTTCTCCGGGGTGATGGGCAGGTCCTTGATCCAGACTCCGGTCGCGTTGGCGATGGCGTGGGCCACGGCCGCCAGGACGGGCAGGGTCGCGCCTTCGCCGACCTCCTTGGCTCCGTAAGGCCCTGCGGGCTCGTAGGAATCGACGAGACCGCTGAAGATCTCAGGCGCGTCCCCGATGGTCATGAGCAGATAGTCGTTGAGATTGGGATTGAGGATATTCCCCCGGGAGTCGTAGACGACATCCTCCATCAGGGTTTCTCCGGCGCCCATGACCACCGCTCCTTCCACCTGGCCATGGACCGCTTGGGGATTGATGGGCGTGCCGCAGTCATGATAATCGAAGAACCGTTCCAGCTTCACCCGGCCGGTCTCCAAGTCGACGCGGCACTCGCACACGGCGCTCGAAAAAGAAAAGGCCGGACTGGTTCCTACGGCGGCTCCCTTGTAGTCTCCCCCCAGATTATCCGGAGGCTTATACCAGCCCGTCCCGACCAGGGGACCGTGGTCGTTGAAGTACTTCCGGGCCCCTTCAGCCCAATCGATGCTTTTCGACCCGTCCTGACCGTTATAAATCCGGTCGTTTCCGGCCCGCAGATCGCCGGGCGGGCAATCCCATAGCCCGGCCATGAAGGAAAACAACTTCTGGAGGAGATCCTTGCTGGCCATGACGACCGCGTTTCCCCCCATCAAAGTCGTGCGCGAGGAATAGGCCCCGAGGTCGAGAGGGCTGATATCCGTGTCTTCCGTCCGGATCCGGACTCTCCCGTAGCCGATCCCCAAGGTTTCCGCACAGATCTGGGTCAGAACCGTCAGCGCCCCTTGCCCGATTTCCGCGGCCAGGATGAGCAGGACGGCCGCCGTCCCGTCTTCGCTGATCTTGACGATGGCGTTCGAATGGGGAAAGACCGATTTTTTCTGGAAGGGCTCCAGCTTTTTTTCCGAGCTCAGCTGGACCTGACCCCGATATTTCGAGTAGCCGGCCCCCGAGACAAAAGCGCCGCAGCCGATACCGATCCCTTTTCCCGGAGGAAGATGGCCGAACTTCCGCGACCAGCCGGATTTTTCCCTCACCGCCGTCAAGGTCTGGGAAAAGGCGCAGCTTCGGATCTCCAGGTCGTTGCAGGTCCGGGTGTTGGGACCGACCGCATTCCGGATGCGGATCTCGATGGGGTCGAGGTCCAGATCGTCGGCGATCATGCTCAGGAGGGACTCGAAAGCGAATCGCGGCTGGGGTACTCCGTGGCCGCGCATGGCTCCGCAAGCGGGCTTGTTGGTCATGATTCGAAAACCCTGGTAGCGGTAGTTCGGCATGCGGTACAGGGTCGGAATCATGCTTCCGGCGTAATAGGCCGTGATGGCCCCATAGGACGTATACGCCCCTCCGTCGAGATAGATCCGGCTTTCGACAGCCGTCAGTGTCCCGTCTTTTTTTACGCCGATCTTGAACTTCATGTGCTGTTTGTGCCGCCCCCGGCCGTGGAGGAACATCTCTTTCCGGCTGTAGACCATCTTGACCGGCCGGCCCAGCCGTTTCGAGGCGATCGAGGCGATCAGGTCGAGAGGCGTCGTATCGAGCTTGCCCCCGAATCCTCCTCCCACCGGGGGACGGATGACCCGGATCCGGCCCAAAGGCATGTCCAGCACCCGGGCGATCGTGTATTGAAGGTAATGAGGGACCTGGGTCGAGCTGTACAGCACGAGCGTCGTCCCGTCGTTTTCCCAGTCGGCGATCGCGGCGTGCGGCTCGATGGGGCTCTGATAGACGTGGTTTCCGACAAATTCTTCCTCTCGGATGTGGTCGGCTTCGGCAAACCCTTTTTCGCAGTCCCCGAAATGATGGTCGACGACGGTGTTGATGTTCCTCTGATATTTTTCATGGACCAGAGGAGCTCCTTCTCTCATCGCCTCCATGGGGTTGAAGACCGCCGGGAGCTCTTCGTAATCGACGGCGATGAGCCTCAACGCCCTCTCCGCCGTCCGTTCGTCCACGGCGATGACGGCCGCCACCTCGTCTCCGACATGGCGCACCTTGTCCTTGGCCAGAACGTGCTCGTCGTAACGGGGAGGGCTGATCCCATAGGGGATATCCGGCACGTCCCGGCCGGTGAGAACCAGCTTGACGCCCGGGAGGGCTTTCGCCCGGCTGGTGTCGATGGATCTGATCCGGCCGTGGGCGATGGGCGAGGTCAGGATTTTGCCGTGGAGCACGTTTTCGAAATGAAGATCGGCCGCGTACTTGGCCCGGCCGCTGACCTTGTCGGCGGCATCCACACGCGGCAGGCTTTTTCCGACGACGGCGAATCGTTCGAGGTCCCGAGAGGGAGCCCCCGGTTCGGCGGAGGCCCTATGGTTCTTCCAGTCTTGAACGGCCTCGATGATCCGGACATAGCCCGTGCAGCGGCAGAGGTTGCCGGAGAGGGCCTCCTTGATTTCCTCGACGGTCGGATCCGGACGGCGTTCGATCAGGGCATAAGCGCTGAGGATCATCCCGGACGTGCAGAACCCGCATTGAACGGCGCCGTGGATGATGAAGGAGCGCTGAAGAGGGTGGAGTTCTCCTCCCCTGGCAATCCCTTCGATGGTCGTGATCTCTTTTCCCCGGCAGGAAAGGGCGGGCAGAAGACAGCCGTTCTTTGGCTCCCCGTCCACCAGGACGGTGCAGGCCCCGCACACGCCGCGGTCGCAACCCTTCTTGGTCCCGGTCAGTCTCAGCTTGTCCCTGAGGACATCCAGCAGAGACTCTCCTTCACGGACGGCCGCGGCATGATCCTCACCGTTAACTCTGAGGACGATCGTCCGATGAGATCCTTTGTCCTGGATCAAGCCGCTCCTTTCTTTCCCGATTGGTTTTCCCGGGCTCGAGCCAAGGCTGCAATCAGGGCCCGCCTGGTCAGAACCTGGACGATCTCCTTCCGAAACCAGGCCGATCCTCGGATGTCGGAAATCGGCCGGCATTCCTCCCCGGCCAGGGAAGCGGCTCCGGCGAAGAGGTCGACGGAAGGCTTTTGGCCGGAGAGAAATTCCGCGGTTTTGACCGCCGCAAGAGGGGTCGGGGCTACCGCGCCGAGCACGACCGCGGCCCGTGTGATCTTTCCTTTCTGGATGGTCAGGCGGGCCGCAACAGCGGCCACGGCCAGGGCGTTGGACTCGCGGAGCGAAAACCTCTCCCAGGAGATTCCGGTCCCGGGCGGGGGCGGAGGAAACATCACCGCGGCTAAGATCTCCTCTCTTCCACAGACAGTGCTCCTCGGGCCCGTGAAAAAATCCGAAAGAGAGACTTCGCGGATCCCGGCCGAGCTCACGAGCCGGACAGCCGCCTCGGCCGCCATCAAGGCTGGGGGGAGGTCCGCGGAGGGAACCGCGCTGACGATGTTCCCTCCGATCGTCGCCATCGACCGGATATGGGAAGAGGCCATCCCTCCGGCCGCCTGGGCCAAAGCCGGGTTGTACCGATTGATCAGGGAGTTTCCGGCGATCTCCCGGGGGGTGGCCAAGGCCCCGATCTCCAGCCGGCCGCCCTTTTTTGCGATCCCTTTAAGCTCGTCAAGGCCTTGGATCGAGACGAGGCTACGGGCCTCTGCCCGGCTCTCTCGAAGCTCGACCAGAAGGTCTGTCCCGCCGGCCAAGATCCGGGCGTTCTCAAGCTCGTCCAAGAGCCGGAGCGCTTCGGCCAGAGTCTGGGGCGCGTAGAATGCGATGTGGGCCTCCCTGTCGAGCGACAATGCTATTTTTCCCCCGGACCGGATGTCAAGTGTCTCAGCCCTCTCTCCGGACGACCGCCGCCATGCTGACCCCGCCCCCGCCGCAGATAGCGGCAAGACCCGTCTCTCCAGCGTGGAGCCTGAGGATATGGTACAGGGTCAGCAAGATCCTGGCCCCGCTGATGCCCGTGGGATGGCCGAGGGCGATCGCCCCGCCGTGGACGTTGAGTCGTTCCCTGTCCCACTTGAGGATTCGTTCGTTGGCCAAGACCTGGGCCGCAAAAGCCTCGTTCACCTCGATGAAGTCGATATCGGCCAGGGTCATTTTGACTTTGTTCAAGGCCAGGGGAATCGTTGCCGCCGGGCCTTCCCCCATGAACCGGGGATCCACCGCGGATTGGGCGTAAGAGAGCAACGAAAACAACGGCTTGACCCCTAGGTCTTTGGCTTTCGACCGAGAGGTAACGACCAGGGCCACGGCCCCGTCTGACATCTGGCACGCGTTTCCGGCCGTGATGCTTCCGTCCTTGCGGAAAACGGGCGGCAGCTTCAACAGCCTGTCCACGGTAGTATCCCGGCGGATTGTTTCATCGCGGCCAAAGGCCAGCGGATCTCCTTTCGGCTGCGGGACAGAGACGGGAACGATTTCCTCGTCGAACCACCCTTCATCCTGGGCCCGGGCGGCTTTTTGATGGCTGGAGGCGGCGAATTCATCCTGCTCCCGCCTCGAAATTTGGTATTTCTCCGCCAGGTTCTCGGCCGTCTCGCCCATGCCTAAGTTGCAGAGAGGGTCGATGGAATCGCTCCAGCCGTCCTGAAGCACCTTGTCACCCATCTTAAACCCCTGCCAACGCGCGTCCTTAAGGAGGTAAGGAATCGTGCTCATGCTGTCGAAGCCGCCCACGAGGACGACCTGGGCTTCCCCCAGGCGAATCGCCTGAGAGGCCAAGGTCAGGGCCCTCATTCCGGACGGGCAGGCCATATTCAAGGTCAAAGCCGGGACGTCTTCGGGTATTCCGCCTCGGACCATAGCCGTGCGGGAAGGGTTGGGTCCGTTTCCGGCCTGGCGGCAGCTTCCCAGGATGACATCATCGATGACCTTGCCCGGCAGGCCTGTTTTTTTCAAGACTCCCGAAATTGCCGCCGCCCCCAAATCGTAAGCCGCCACATCCTTCAAGGCGCCGCCGAATCTCCCGATCGGCGTCCGGATCCCGCCGACAACCACGATATCGGTCATGTCCATGGATTCCCTCCTTAGATGTACTGCCCTCCATCGACCTTGATGACTTCGCCCGTGACGTGCCGGGCCTTCTCGGTGCAGAGAAAGGTTACCAGGCAGGCCACATCTTCCGGCTGACCAAGGCGGTTGAACACGGTCTCGGCGATCGACCTCTGTTTCGCCTCTTCCGGCAGGTTCCGGACCATGTCGGTTTCAATCATCCCCGGGGCGACGGCGTTGACGTTGACCCCGTACTTTCCCATCTCCCGGGCGACCGTCTTGGTCAGTCCGACGAGACCCGCCTTGGCGGCGGCGTAGTTCGCTTGGCCGAAATGTCCCCGCAGGCCGTTGATAGAGGTGATGGAGACGATCTTTCCGGACCGCTGATTCTTGAAGATCGGCGTCGCGGCCCGGATCGCGTTGAAGGCGCCTTTCAGGTCGACATCGATCACCCGATCCCATTGCTCTTCGGTCATTTTCCAGACCACCCCGTCCCAGTTGATGCCGGCGTTGTTGACCAGGATGTCGAGACGGCCGAAGTCGCTAAGCACTCGCTGGACCAGCCGCTGAACTTGCTCGAAATCGGAGATCTCGACGATGTATTCCCTGACCCGGCGGCCGAGCATTTTGACAGCATCGACAACCGCCTTGACCTCTTTTTCTTCGGACGGGAGAAAGGTCAAAGCCACCTCCGCCCCGTTTCTGGCAAGGTCGACGGATATCGCCCCGCCGATACCCTTGCTTCCGCCGGTGACCAGCGCGACTTTTCCATTCAACTCCATCTTGGGCCCCTCCTTTTTCTTCCGATCAGAACGGAAGCATGCGGTTGAACTCGGGAAAACGTCGTTCGACCAGGGCCGTCAAGCCTTCGAGGGCGTCCGGGTGTTCGAAGGTTGGGACCAGATAGTAATCCAGTTCCCGATTCGCAAGCTCATCCTGGGATTTTCCCTTGAGAAATCCGGCGAAGCCCTGGCTGATCAGCCCCTCGGTCACCTGGACGGCATGGGGAGAATTGTTGGCCACACGCCGGGCGATTCTCTCCGCCAGAGCCTTGTCTTCGCCGGAGAAAAAGATCTCGGCCTGACCGCGGCCGTAGGCGTACAGGGTGGGGAGGAGATCCTTCCGGAGGAAGAGATCTTTCACGATCCGCAGCTCTGCCTTTTCTTCCGGAGTCAGCCCGTCTGGGAGCTCTTCGATCTCCAGAGACGCCAGCTCGGCGCGCGACAGCGGTTTCCCGCCGTGGTCGATGATGGCCCGGGCCAGCTTCGCGGCGACGTCGTCTCTCCTTCGCGCCGGGACCAGGAAGTCCGCCAGACCCAGGTGCTTGATCAACCGCGGCGATGCGGTCCCGCCCGAAAGGATCAAATAGCGGCTGAAGGCGACAGCCAGCTCGGCGTCTCCCGTGCCTTTGAAAATGACCTGGGGAAGGGTCAATGTTCCCCTCAACCCCGGAAAGATCCCCAGCCTCGTTTCCGGGAGCGAGTAAGACGTGCGGTCCGTTATCACGACGACCGAGTCCGGATCCAGGGCGAAGGCCAGGGCGACCTCGACGCCTCCGCCGAAAGCCGCGCCGTCGACGATGGCGATCTTGGGCTTGCCGACCCCCGTCATCCCGTGGAAGATCACATCCTGCCACTTCGCCGTGTCATCCTTGATCCCCTGGAAATTCCCTCGATTGATGTTTTGGATGAACGCGGGGACGTTGGCTCCGGCGATGAACGTCTTGATGGGGGCCGAATCGAAGATGAGGACCTGAGGCCCGTCTTGTTGATTCGCTTTTCGGAAGGCCGACTTCAAATCCTCGAAAACCCGGTTGTCCAGGGCGTTGGCGGTCTGGGGATTGGAGATCATGATCCGGGCGATTTTTCCATCCCCCTCCAGGTGGACGACCACCGGACTCGGATCCAGCGGCCAAGGCGCCTTCTTCTTCGCCTGGGAGACGAGCCGCCGGGGGACGGGGAAATCGATCCCCTGGGTCCGGGAAAGCTCCGCTCTCTCGCTGACGATCCGCATGACCTCGCCCATCCCGATCCTGTTCATGAGGGCGAACGGACCCTCCCGCCAAAGAAAAGCGTTCCGGCATAGTCTGTCCACATCGTCCAGGGTGATGACTCCGGCTTCGACGCATTCCACGGCCGTCATGAATCCGGCGGCCCGGAACCGATCTCTAAGCCGGGTGACGAGTTCTTTGTCCCCGGCCGTTTTCTTGGCCTCCTCCGGGGGGACCCACCGCACCGAGGACTTGTCCGTCGCCGCTAGGTAATTTTTTAACAGGGCCTCGTAACATTCGGGGGGTGAAAAAAAATTGCCGTAGGCGCGAAACAGGGGGTCGTCCGGGTTGGAAGCGTCGGAGAATGAGTACATCGTATAGATCCCGAGCGGGATGCCGGTGGCATCCATCAGGCCCAGAAAACCCAGAGGCAGGCCAAAGGCCTCGCGGCCGCCCTGCTCTATGCTCGGAATGTCCATTCCCTCGGTCACCATCCTGGCCGCCTCGAGAAGAAGTGAAACGAAGATGAGGTCTGCGGCCCCTCCCTTGCGGCTGCTCAGGATGGGGGTCGCTATTTTCCCCGCCATTTTCATGTATTTTGCGGCCGCTTCCAGGCTTTCTGGAGACGCGCTCTCCGAGCCGGCATACTCTCCCGCCCGGTTCTTGTGGGGGAGGTAGAAAAAATGCATCCAGACGACCTTGTCCGGCCGGGCCGTCTGCCTGGCCAGGCTGTTGATGTCGAGGGACGAAGAATTCGTCGCCAGAATCACCCCGGGAGGACAGAACTCGTCCAATTGCCTGAAAATTCGTTTTTTGACCTCCATGTTCTCCGTGGCCGTCTCGATAACCAGCTTGAGGGCTTTTCCCCGGCAGGCTTCGGCGTAGCTTGTCGACGTCCGAATTCGGCCCCTTATCTCGGCCGCCTGGGCGTCGGAAAAGAGACCGTTTTTCCGGGCCGAGGCGAGCTCTTTATCGATGACTCGCCTGGCCCGGTCCAGGATTTCGTCGCTGACATCCAAAAGGCCGACGCCGAACCCGCTCTGGGCATAAGCTTGGGCCAGGCTCGCCCCCATCGTCCCGGCCCCGACGATCAGGACTTCAACTTCGTCCCAGGCGAAGCCCGGTCCCGCGCCGTTTGTCCCGAGTCCTTTCTCTCCGGACATGAGCCCTCCTATATCGAAGCCTTGTCCGCATAGCTTCGGACGATGATCGCGCCTCCCTGGCCGCCGCCGATACAGGCCGAAGCAAGACCCACCCCGCCCAGCGTCAGCAGGGCGGTGACGAGCCGGGCGCCGGTCGCCCCGAGCGGATGCCCCAGGGCGATGGCTCCCCCGTTGACGTTGACCCGGGAACGGTCCAACCCCAACTCCCTTTCCACGGCGATATACTGGCCGGCGAACGCCTCGTTGATCTCGATGAAATCCAAATCGCCGACGGCCATCCCGGCCCTGGCCAGGGCGATCCTCGATGCGGGAACGGGCCCGATCCCCATGTAATGGGGATCGACGGCCGCCGTTCCCCAGGACAGCAGCTCTCCGATGGGCTGGATGCCCAGCTCCCGGGCCCGCATTTCCGTGGACATGACCAGGGCCGCGGCTCCGTCCACGATCCCGCTGGAGTTGCCGGCGGTATGGATCCCGCCCGGCTTGACGGCATGCAGCCGGGAGAGCTGGTCGAGAGCGACTTCGGGCCTGGGATGCTCGTCTTCGCCGATGACGACCTCTCCTTTTCGGGTCTTCAGGACGACCGGCGCGATTTCTTTAGCCAGGCGGCCCTTGAGCCGGGCGTCCTGCGCTTTCTGCTGAGAAGAAAGGGCCATCTGGTCGGCGTCCGCGCGGGAGATCGCATAGAGCCGGGCGAGATTCTCCGCCGTTCCCATCATATCGTCGTTGATGTAGGTGTCGTTCAGCCCGTCTTTGAACATAAAATAAATTTTCGGTCCGGCCATGTAGGGAAATCCGAACGCCGCACCGAACTGGGCCGTGGCGCTTTGGCTCGTGCTTTCATAGCCCCCCACGAGCACGACCCGGCTTTCCTCCAGAAGAAGCTGCTTGGCTCCCTGGATGATGGCTTCGCCGCCCGAGAAACAAATTCGGTTGACGGTCAAGCCGGGCGCAAAAAAACCCAGCCCGGCTCGGAGGGCCACATGGCGCGCCCCGTAGTGGGAATCGATGCTGGAGGGCATGGCATTGCCGAAAACCGCCTCATCGATGGTCTCGGCCCGGCCTTCGAGGCCGGCTCTTTTTACGGCCGCCCGGGCGGCCAGAGCGCCCAGCTCGATCGGAGGAACATCCTTTAACCCCCCCCCGACCTCGCCGAAGGGGGTTCGCACGGCCGAAAGGAAGACGATTTTCATCTTCTTTTCTTTCATCACGGCCGGTCCGCCGCCGGAGATGTTCGCCGGGAGATCGAAGATTTTTTTTGTCTTGGTCATGAGGTCTTTTCCTCCCGTTCCGGGAGCCGTCCGCGGCGCGGCTTCCCCGCCGGCCCGTGAAGCCGGAGAAACATCATTTGCCGTCCCGGCCTTGGGGTTTGGGCAGCACGGCTTCCATGAACGCCTCGTCCACGGGCAGGCCCTGGGCGATGAGCTGGCGGTTTTTGACAAAGTCGATCACGTCTTCGCCCGTCGCCTTCTTGGAGTTGAAGGCGTTGAAGCCGAGATAGGCCTCGGCCATCATGTTGGCCGCGAGCCAGTGCCGGTTGTAATTTTTCTGCTGATCCCAGAAGAATTTTTTCTTGGCCCGGACGCTGTCGAGAGCCTTGATCAGGCAGCCGGGAAAGAGGTTGGTGAACTTCCAAAGCGTATCGCCCACGGCTTGATCCAGACGCGCGAAATCGATGTCCGCGGTCTTGAGAAATTCCCTGGCCTTTTTCCCCTCTTCGCCCGTCAAGAACTCGCCGTAAACGATGTCCCCGTCGTCCACATATCGGTCGGTGATGACGGCCGGGTTACGGACGAACGCGCCCCCCTTCTTGACGACCGGCACGACCCGGCTGATGAGGCCCAGCCTTTTCATCTTGTAGGCGCTCCACAGCTCGCACGAGACGCAGTTCCAGATGGCGTCCTCGATGCTCAGGAACCAAGGCAGGAAATCCGTCGATCCTCCGTCGGGGGAGGAGCCATGCCGGGGCCCGGCCTGGCCGAAAATGGCCGTGTCGGCGGCGAGGGTGATGTCGCAGGCCATCCCGATCTCCTGTCCGCCCGCGATCCTCATTCCGTTCACCCGGCAGACCGTCGGCTTCTTGCACATCAGGATGGCATCCACCATGCCGTTGAAGAGGTCCATGTATTCGCCGTATTCGTTCGGCTTTCCGGAATAATACTCGGCGTATTCCTTGGTATTGCCGCCGGTGCAGAAGGCCCTCTCGCCGACCGCCGTGAATACGACGGCCACGACGCTCCGGTCCAGGGAAGCGTTCTGAAATCCGGCGATCACGCCCTTGACCATTTCCGTAGTGTAGGAATTGAGCTGGGTGGGGTTGTTGAGGATGATCCAGGCTGAGAATAAGCCTTCCACGGGCCGGCCTGAGGCGTCGAGAATCGGCCTTTTCTCGTATTTCGTGCACGGCGGCTCGGTCCCCCAGTGTCCGCTCCCCCATAAAGAATGGTCCTTGATCTCCGTGTCCTTTTTCAACCATTCCAGGCTCATTATTTCCTCCTCACGGTGAATCCGGTTTCCCGACGGAAATGGAACTTTGAATTGATGTAACTTAGCACAAGGAAAAATCCAAGTCAAAAGAAGGCCCGGCGGCCGGGCTATTTCCCCCGAAAATGAGCCTTTCTCTTCTCCAAAAACGCGGCCACGCCCTCTTTTTTGTCCTCCGTCGTGCAGGAAAGGGCGTGGAGGCAGGATTCGAGGGCAAAGCCCGCCGGGCCGCCCTCGAGGCTCTTGTTCACCGCTTCCTTGGCGAACCGGACAGCCAAGGGCGGCCGGGAGGCGATCGTCTGGGCTAGCTCGATCGCCTTCTCCATCAACGACTCGAGCGGGAAGACCCGGTTCACCAGTCCGATCCTGAGGGCTTCCCGGGCGTCTATCGGATCGCCGGTGAGGATCATTTCCATCGCCCGGCCCGGTCCGACCAGCCGGGGAAGCCTTTGGGTCCCTCCGTCTCCGGGGATGATGCCGAGTTTGACCTCCGGAGCGCCGAACAGGGCGTTCTCCGACGAGATCCGGATGGAGCAGGCCAAGGCCAGCTCCAGACCGCCCCCCAGGGCATAGCCGTTGACGGCGGCGATGACGGGAATCCTGAGGTTCTCGATCCGGGCGAAAATCTCCTGCCGTTCCTTCGAGATCCGCAGTCCCTTCTCGGCGTCGCGGTCGGCCAGCTCCTGGATGTCGGCCCCGGCCACGAAAGCTTTTTCCCCCGCTCCGGTGAGGATCAACACCCGCAGCTCCTCGTCGCCTTCGACGCCGTCGAGAAGCTTCTTCAGCTCGTCGGTGAGCTCCATCGAGAGGGCGTTCATCTTCTCGGGCCGGTGGATGGTCAGGAGGCCGATGCCGCCCTTCTTTTCGTAAATGAGCGTCTTGTACATGGTTCCCTTCTCTCCTTCCCAG
>Ga0214473_10005467_pt1 | contig 15199 bp, 11 predicted proteins | sample RVTome_7_FD_203509 | JGI IMG/M metagenome (GOLD analysis project Ga0214473, IMG submission 203509) | Soil microbial communities from uranium-contaminated site in the Upper Colorado River Basin, Wyoming, United States - RVT98D197 | ecosystem: Environmental > Terrestrial > Soil > Contaminated >... | reverse complement strand
ATAACTACTCGGTTTCTGAGCAAGTTCTGTACCAGAGGACTCGGGATGGGTGAGGATCTGAATAGCGCGGTTCTATCGTCTTCCACATACTCCCACGGGCCTGATCAGGCCAATAAAGTTATGAAGCCGTTCGAGGAAAGTCAAGTCAGCCCATCAGCCGATCCGGATGTTCTTGATCCGGTCCCGGAAGCGCCGGGAGAGCTCATGCCCCAGGATCCGGTTCTCCTCCCTGCGGAGGTGGGGATCCTCCTGGACGACCCGGAAAGCCTCCTGCCGGGCCATGTCCAGGATCTTTTGGTCTTCGACCAGGCTCGCGACCCGAAACTCAGGGAGCCCGTGCTGGCGTGTTCCGAGGAATTCGCCCGGTCCCCGGATCCTCAGGTCCTCCTCCGCGACGCGGAACCCGTCCTGGGTCTTCTCGAGGATGCTCAGCCGTTCGAGGGAGGGAGAACCGACATCATCGGAGACGAAGAGGACGCAGTACGAATCCCGGTCTCCCCGGCCGACCCTCCCCCTGAGCTGGTGGAGCTGGGAGAGCCCGAACCGCTCGGCGTGCTCGATGACCATGGTCGAGGCCTCGGGGACATCGACCCCGACTTCGATAACCGTCGTGCTCACGAGGATATCGAGTTCTCCCGCTTCGAACCGCCGCATGACATCGTTCTTCTCATCTCCCTTCATCCTACCGTGGACGAGGCCTACCCTGAGGTCGGGGAAGATCTCGTCCCGGTACTTCCGTTCCCAGGTCAGGGCGTCCTTGAGATGGAGCTTCTCCGAACCCTCGACCAGTGGAAAGACCACGAAGACCTGATCCCCCGCCTTCACGCGCTCCTGCATGAATCGATAGAGACTTGACCGCCTCTCTTCTCCGATGATCCGCGTGACGACCGGCTTCCTCCCGGGCGGCATCTCGTCGATGGCCGAGAGGTCGAGATCGCCGTAGAGGGTCAGGGCGAGGGAGCGCGGGATCGGGGTCGCCGTCATCACGAGGCAATCCGGGTTGGCCCCTTTCTCCATGAGGCCGACCCGCTGGCTCACCCCGAAGCGGTGCTGTTCATCCACCACGACGAGGCCCAGGCGCTTGAAGGCGACCCCCTCCTGGATCAGGGCGTGGGTGCCGACCACGACGGGGATCTGTCCGCTCGCGATCCCGTTGCGTATCCGCTCCTTCTCCCGTGGATCCAGACTTCCGGTCAGGCACTCGATCCGAACCGGAATCCCCCCCAGGAGCACCTCGATCTTCCGGCGGTGCTGCTCGGCGAGGATCTCGGTCGGGGCCATGAGGGCGGCTTGATAATCGTTCTCAACGGCCCGCAACATGGCGAAGAGGGAGACGACCGTTTTCCCGGATCCGACATCTCCCTGGAGGAGGCGGTTCATCGGCTCGGGCAAGGCCATGTCCTCGTAAATCTCCCGGATGGCCCGAACCTGGGCCTCCGTCAGATTGAAAGGGAGGCCCCGGTAGAGGTCTGCGACGAGCCGGTTGATCGGTTTGAAGGCGATCCCTTTCTCCTCGCGCTTCCGGAACCGGTTCCGGAGGGCGAGGAGAAGCTGGAGATAGAAGAACTCCTCGAAGGCGAGCCGGCTTCTGGCTCCTTCCTGAGCGGCGAAGGCTTCGGGGAAGTGCATCTGGCGGATCGATTCTCTCAAGGACATGAAGCCGTGGCTTTGGATGATCGATTCGGGCAAAGTTTCCTCGATCTCTCGGCCGACCATGTCGAGCGCCCTTCGGATCACCCCGCGAATGACCTTGTGGCCGAGACCCTGAGTCGTGGGATAAATGGGGATCAGCTGGCCCGCTTCCTCCCCGGCCGCGAGGGTATCCTCCTGGATGATGTTCCACTCCCTGGGGTGAAGCTGCAACCGGTCGTAATACCGAACATCCCCGTGCAGGAAGAGGAGATTTCCGCGCTGGAACTCCCGATCCCGAAACGGCTGATTGAACCATATGCACTCCACGATTCCGCTCGAATCCTCCACCCGGAGGACCAGGTTCGCCATCCTCCTCGTCCGCTGGAGCTTCTTGTGGATGACCCGGCCCAGGATGGTCGCCTTCTGCCCCGGCGCGAGGGTCGCGATCGTCTGGACGGCGGAGATATCGATGAAGTGTCTCGGGAAGAAAAAGAGGGTGTCCCGGAGGGTCTTGAGCCCCAACTTCCCGAAGAGCTCCGACCGGGACGGGCCTACGCCGGGGAGGAACTGGAGCGGGGAGTCCAGGGTGTAACGAGGATCCTTTCTTCCGCTCCTCGTCATGAGGACGAATGCCGGGGATCTGGAGACGCTAGCTCCGGGGCGTCTTCAGTGAGGCCCAGAAGCCGAACGGCGAAGGTGCGCGGCTCAAAGGAAAGGAGGTCCTCAGGCCTCTCGCCGACCCCCAGGAGTTTCACCGGGATCCTGAGCTGGTCGACGATGGAGACGACGATCCCTCCCTTGGACGTGCCGTCCATCTTGCACAGGACGAGGCCCGTGAGCCCGAGCGCTTTGTGGAAAGTTTGGGCTTGCCGGATCGCGTTCTGCCCCGTCGTGGCATCGAGGACGAGAAGGATCTCATGGGGAGCGGATGGGATGAGTTTCGCCGATACCCGGCGGATCTTCCTGAGCTCCTCCATCAGCATGCTTTCGGAGTGGAGCCTTCCCGCCGTGTCGACGACGACGACATGGACGTCGCGGCTCCTGGCCGCCTGGATCCCATCGTAGAGGACAGAGGCCGGATCGGCTCCCATCTTCTGGGTCAGCACGTCACAGCCCAGGCGCTCCGCCCACCTGGAGAGCTGCTCAGCGGCGCCTGCCCGGAAGGTATCGGCCGCGACCAGGAGGACCCGGTGACCCTCCTCCATGAACTTCCGGGCCAGCTTTGCGCATGCCGTGGTTTTTCCGGTCCCGTTGACGCCCACCAGGAGGAAGACGGAAGGATCCGGGCCGGATGCCGGTGCGTGCAGTGAATAGTCAAGCCCGGCCGGTGTCAGGATCGAGCAGATCTCATCCGCGAGAGCCCTCTCCAACTCCTCCCTTCCCCTTGGACTTCGGGAGGAAACCCTCTCGAGGATCCGGGCCGTCGTCTCCATGCCGAAGTCCGCCAGGACGAAGCGCTCCTCGAGCCCCTCGAGAGCCGTCTTTTCGTCCCTGGTGACGAGATCGCGTAGCTGGAGAGATTTGATCCTATTCCAGATCTTTTTTAGCAATGCCCCGATACGATCGACTGACCCGAATCCGGCGGCCGGCCCGATGCAAGGGGTGATATCCGGCTCGATCTATCCCATGTTTTTGGCGATCGTTTCCCCGAACTGGCTGCACTTGAGGAGGGTCGCCCCTTCCATCTGCCTCTCGAGGTCGTAGGTCACCCGCTTCTGCTGGATCGTCCGCTCGAGCCCCTGGATCACGAGGTCCGATGCCTCCTGCCAGCCCAGGTACTCGAGCATCATGGCCCCCGAGAGAATCAGGGAACCCGGGTTCACCTTATCCTGCCCGGCATATTTGGGCGCTGTCCCGTGGGTCGCCTCGAAGAGGGCGACGAAATCGCCGATGTTGGCCCCAGGGGCCATCCCGAGGCCGCCGACCTGCGCCGCGCAGGCATCGGAGAGGTAGTCGCCGTTCAGGTTGGGTGTCGCCAGGACGTCGTACTCGTCGGTCCGGGTGAGGATCTGCTGGAACATCGAGTCGGCGATCCGGTCTTTGACGATGAGCTTCCCTTTCGGTGCTTTCCCGCCATGGGTCTCGAAGACGGCGTTCTCCGTCATGGTTGCATCGCCGAACTCGTCGCGAGCCACCTCGTACCCCCAATCCCGGAAGGCTCCCTCGGTGTACTTCATGATATTTCCCTTGTGAACGAAGGTCACGCTCTTCCTCCCCCGGTCGATGGCGTAACGGATCGCCTTCCTCACGAGCCGCTTGGTCCCCGTGATGCTGATCGGCTTGATCCCCATCCCCGAATCCGCCCGGACCTCTTTGGAGAGCTCCCGCTTGAGGAAGTCGATGAGCTTGAGCGCCTCGGGTGTCCCCTGCCGCCACTCGAGCCCGGCATAGACATCCTCCGTGTTCTCCCGGTAGATCACCACGTCCATCTTCTCCGGTTCCTTGACCGGGCTCGGGACCCCGTGGAAATAGCGGACCGGCCGGACGCAGGCGTAGAGGTCCAGGACCTGCCGCAGCGTGACATTCAGGCTCCGGAAGCCCCCACCCACCGGTGTGGTCAAGGGCCCCTTGATCGCCACGATGAACCGCTCGATCGCTTCGATGGTCTCCTTCGGGAGCCATTCCCCGTACAGATTGTTCGCCTTCTCCCCCGCGTAGATTTCCATCCACGCGATCTCCCGCTTGCCCCCGTATGCCTTGCGCACAGCGGTGTTGAGGACCGTCTTCGCCGCTGCCCAGATATCCGGCCCGATCCCATCGCCCTCGATGAAGGGGACGATGGGCTCATCCGGAACCCGCAATCGGTTTTCTGCAACCGTGATCGGTTTCCCCGTTTTCGGGATGACCACCTTATCGAACGCTGACATGAAGACCTCCTGACGCTGAAACCTGAACGAGGCGCCGACGGATGGCACCAAAGTCTTCGAGGGGAAACGATATCGATCTGCGGAGTTCGGTCGAGCCTTCCACAATAGAAGCGCGTGACGAGCTCGGGACAACTATCCAAGACTCGTTTACATTAACCGAGACGGGCGGCTTTGTCAAACGGAGGGGCTATGCTCGGTGGCGGGATTTTACCATCTCGATATCATGCCGGACCATCATCTCGATGAGCGACTCGAAGCCGACCTCCGGTTTCCAGCCAAGGATCTTCCGGGCTTTGCCCGAGTCTCCGAGGAGGTGGTCCACATCGGCCGGGCGCTTGAGGGCCGGGTCCTGCACGACATATTTCTCCCAATCGAGCCCCGCGCGTTCGAAGGCGACCCGGACGAGGTCTTTCACCGAGTGGGAGATCCCGGTCGCAATGACGAAGTCCTGGGGCTCATCCTGCTGGAGCATCATCCACATCGCCTTCACATAATCGCCCGCGTATCCCCAGTCGCGCTCGGCGTCCAGGTTTCCCAGCCTGAGCTCCTTGGCGAGCCCGCTCACGATCAATCCCACTCCGTCGGAGACCTTTCGCGTCACGAACTCGCGGCCTCTGCGTGGCGATTCGTGGTTGAAGAGGATACCCGAGCAGGCGAAGATGTCGTAGCTCTCGCGGTAGTTGATCGTGATCCAGTGGCCGTAGACCTTGGCGACTCCGTAGGGGCTCCGAGGGTAGAAGGGTGTCTCCTCATTTTGCGGGGATTCTCTCACCTTCCCGAACATCTCGCTGGATGAAGCCTGGTAGAAGCGGATCTCCGGGTCGACGAGCTTGATCGCCTCGAGCATCCGCGTGACTCCGATCGCCGAGAACTCCCCCGTCAGGACCGGCTGGCTCCATGAAGTGGGGACGAAAGATTGGGCAGCCAGGTTGTAGACCTCCTGCGGCCGGATCTCCTTGATGACGCTGATGATGGAGAGCTGATCGAGGAGGTCGGCCTGAACCAGACGGATTCTATCCCGAATATGGTTGATCCGCTCGAAGTTCTCCGTGCTCGACCGGCGGACCATCCCGTAGACCTCGTAGCCCTTCTCGAGGAGGAAATCGGCCAGATAGGAGCCGTCCTGGCCCGTGATTCCCGTGATCAATGCCCTTCGCTTCATCATTCTCCCTTGCCTGTCATGATCTCTGATTTACCGAGATACTCCGCCAGGGCCTCATGCCAGTGCCGGAGCGGGCTGAGCCCTTCCAGGCGGAGCGCGCGCGAGTCGAGGACCGAATAGGCTGGCCTCCTGGCCGCTCTGGCCGACTCCTTCGAGCTGATCGGTTCGAGCGACACGTCCGACCACCCGACGATGTCGAGGATCTTCCCCGCGAACTCGTACCAGGAACACGATCCGCTGTTGGTGATGTGATAGATCCCGTAGCCCGCCCCGGAGGCGATCAACTGGACGAGCTTCTCGCTCAGGTCCCGCGTATAGGTAGGGGAACCGACCTGGTCGTTCACGACCCGGAGCTCCCCGACATCGCGGGCGAGACCGAGGATGGTGTTGACGAAATTCCGGCCATGGGACCCGTAGAGCCAGGCCGTCCGGACGATATAGAACTTGTCGTGAAGGCCCTGGACGAAATACTCACCGGCCAGCTTCGAGTAACCGTACTCGCTGATCGGGCCGGGCAGGTCGAACTCCCGATAAGGTGACTTCTTCTCGCCGCTGAAGACGAAATCCGTGCTGATATAGAGGATCGGCACATCGAGCTCGGCCGCGCAGGTCACGACGTTACGAGTCCCAATGGCGTTGACCCGATAGGCGAGATCGACTTCTCTCTCGCACCCGTCCACATCGGTATAGGCGGCACAGTGGATGATGAACTCCGGCGCGGGCCCCAGGACTGCTTTCCTGATCTCATCGAGCCGGCTGATATCGGCATCCCCGATATCGATCCCCGAGACCTCGAAGCGGCCCGACAGGGCCTCCACAAGATCCCTCCCCAGCATTCCATCGGCTCCGGTTACGAGGATTTTCATCTCCTACCCGAAGACCTTCCGGTCCTGAGCCTCTGGCCGTACATCCGTTCGTAATAATGGAGGTAATCGCCCCGCTTGATCCGCTCCCACCACTCGGTATTCTCCGTGTACCACCTCACGGTCTCGGCGAGGCCATCCTCGAGGGAACGCCGGGGCTCCCAGCCCAGTTCCCCCCGGATCTTGGCCGATGACATGGAGTATCGCCAGTCATGGCCGGGTCGATCCTGCACAAAGGTGATGAGCGATTCGGGCTTGCCGAGGATCTTGAGAAGCCCCCTGACCAGGTTCAGGTTGCCCCTCTCCTCGCTACCGGCGGTATTATAGACCTCCCCCTCCCTTCCCTTCCGGAAGACCCGCAGGATCGCCTCGCAGTTGTCCTCCACGTAGAGCCAGTCCCGGATGTTCTCTCCGCGGCCATAGACCGGCAGCGGCAGGTCGTTCAAGGCATTCGTGATCATAAGCGGGATCAGCTTCTCCGGGAACTGATAAGGACCGTAGTTGTTCGAGGCCCGGGTGATGATCGTCGGGAAGCGGTAAGTGCGAAAGAAGGAACGGACCAGCATGTCGGCGGCGGCTTTGCTTGCTGAATAGGGGCTGTTCGGGAGGATGGGGGATGTTTCCGTCCACGATGGCTCGTCATCCTTGAGGGAGCCATAGACCTCGTCGGTCGATATCTGGAGGAATCGGCCAATCCCCACTTCCCTCGCCACCTGGAGGAGGAGATGGGTCCCTTTCACGTTGGTATCGACGAAAGCCGACGCATCCTCGATGCTCCGGTCGACGTGGGACTCCGCCGCGAAGTTGATGACGCCATCGATCCCGGCGGTCAGGATCTCCCGGACATCGCTCTCGAACGCGATATCCCCTTTGATAAAGATATAGCGCGGGTCATCCTCGACATCCTTCAGGTTTTCGAGGTTTCCGGCATAAGTCAGCTTGTCGAGGTTGATGACCTCTATATCCTCGGTGCGGGACAGGACGTACCGGATAAAGTTGGAACCGATGAAACCCGCTCCGCCCGTGACCAGGATCTTCATACCGCTTTCCTCTCGACTGTCCTTACCCTTGGCCTGTCGGGATGAGTCCCTCCCCGGGACCTCATCCCCACCTCACGACCCGCAACACCCCGCACTCTCACTTGTCACCAGGGCCCGCTGGGCCCTTCGGATCCCCATTCAGAGCTTGTTCGCGCCCGACTCCGCGACGAGCCGGTTGGCCCGAAGGAGAGAGTCGAAGGTCCCCGCATCGGTCCACCACCCCTCCAGGATGCTGTAGGTCAAGAGCCCCTCCTCGAGGTAACAATTATTGACGTCGGTGATCTCCAGTTCTCCCCTGCCCGACGGTTTCAGGGTCTTGATGATGTCGAAGACCCTGCGGTCATACATATAGATCCCGGTGACCGCGTACTTGCTCCTGGTCTTCTCCGGCTTCTCCTCGATCCGGACGATGCGGTCTCCATCGAAGACGGGCACGCCGAACCGCTCGGGATCCGGGACTTCCTTGAGGAGGATCCTGGCCCCTCCATCCTGTCGCTCGAACTCGCCCACCGCCCGGACGATGTTACCCTCGATGATGTTGTCTCCGAGCACGACCACGACGCGGTCACCCCCGCTGAAGTGCTCGGCCAGGTCGAGGGCTTCGGCGATCCCCCCTTCCCCTTCCTGGTAGGTGTAATTCAGGTGCTTGAGACCGAACTCCTTGCCGTTTCCCAGGAGTTTCAGGAACTCCCCGGCGCTGTTTCCTCCCGTGACGATCAGGATATCGTGGATCCGGGCGTTGATCAAGGTCTGGATCGGATAATAAATCATCGGTTTATCATATACCGGGAGCAGGTGTTTGTTCGTGACCCTCGTCAGGGGATGCAATCGTGTCCCCAGGCCACCAGCCAGTATGATGCCTTTCACCGGAGACCTCCTCGATGTCCGGCGGGAGCTGTGAAAAGTCCGCCCGCCATGGTCTTGCGACCCTGTGAACCGATCGGTCGATTCTCCACTTCGATGCCTCTGAGGTTAGATATGATGTTGTCCAAGCGGTTTACTGAAGGAAAATTAGCCGATTCTTTCCGGCCGTCAAGAAAGAATTTCCCCCAGTGAGAATGATCAATGTTGAAGTTATGGGCCAAATTAGATGGACTAGCCCGAAATGGGCAAAAACCATACCGGTTTGGCCGGAGATTGTCCCTGATCCTTAGCAGTCACTTGAGAGGAGGAGCCTGTATCCGATCCCGGTCTCCGTTCTCAGCAGCCGGTTCGGCGCTTCGGGAATCTCGATTTTTTTACGCAGATGATTCATATAGACACGCAGGTATTGGGATCGGCTTTCGGCATCCGGTCCCCAGACCTCGCGGAGAAGCTTTTTATGTGTAACCACTTTACCGGCATGTTGGGCCAACACCTTGAGGAGGGCGTACTCGGTGGCTGTAAGCTTGATCTCTTCCCCCTTCACGGTCACGACATGGCTACTGAAGTCAATCGTGAGCTGTCCCGTTTGGAAATGGGGTTCTTCGGCAATGCCGGGGGCGCGCCGCTGGACAGCCCGGAGCCGAGCGAGGAGCTCGGCGGAGTTGAAAGGTTTGGTGACGTAGTCATCAGCCCCCGCGTTCAGGGCCGCCACTTTATCTTCCGGCCCTTCCCTCACGGAAAGAATCAATACCGGCACATGGCTCCACTCCCGCAGACGCCTGAGGACTTCCAATCCGTCCATATCCGGCAGGCCGAGATCGAGTAAAACCACGTTGGGTCGCCGGAGGGCAACTTCTGAAAGACCGTGGTGACCATCATTAGATTCCAACACATGATAGCCGTCCGCTTCCAGGATGATGCTGAGCAGCTTTTTAATCTGGCGCTCATCATCAATGACCAGAGCGACCGGATTATCGTTCAATTCATTTCCTCCGCAATATCCGGGGGCATCGTCTCCACCGGAATCGTCATCTGAAACTCGGCCCCACCCGTCTCTCGGTTGGCCGCCCGTACAGAACCCCCATGGGCTCGGATGAAGCCCTTCACGATCGATAGCCCCAGGCCTGTTCCGCCGGGCTGGGAATCCGAAGCGCGGTAAAATTTTTCGAAAATATGGGCCTGGTCCGATTCGCTCAGGCCCTTCCCCTCGTCCAAAACCGAAAGAACGAGTTTATCGATATGGCGTGATGCGCGAATGGTGATACATGTGCCCTGCTGGCTACAGGCAACCGCATTGATCAGGATGTTACAAAGGCACTGCTCCAATAAGGCTTGGTCCAGCTTCACCATGGGAAGGGTCTCATCCGCTTGGATGACGAGGTGATGTTCATGGAGCGCGTCACCGGCCAATTGAACGCCTCCATCGATCAAATCTCTGACATCACACCAATCCATCTTCGGCTCGACCACCCCGGCTTCAATTCGCGTCATATCCAGTAAATTGCTGATCACGCGACGGAGCCTTTGCACTGCCGATTGAACTTCCCGTAGCATCACCTCCTTTTTCTGCTCTCCGCCGATTTCTTTGGCCAGGGCATCGAGCCCGCTCTGCACGACGGACAAAGGGGTCTTGAGCTCATGCGAAACGCTGTCGAAGAGCGAGCGGTAAAGACGATCGGAGGCCTCGATGATTTCCGCTCGCTTGAAGGCTTCAATGAAGTGGTCTTTTTCCAGTATGGTCCCGATCAACGCCGCAAAGGCCTCAAGCAGATCCCTTTCGGCCAGGTCGAAGGATCTTCCCGGCGAACGGATGGAGAGCACGCCCATCACCGCCGTGCGGGCCTGCAAAGGCAGATGCAATGCCTCGGAGTCCGGCAGCGTATCGGTGAATTTTCCCGCCGGCATCCGGTGGCTGAATGCCCAGGCGGCGACGCTCCTCTCCTTTTCGGAAAGAGAAAAAGAACTGGCAGGGTGGATTGTTGTTGATAGCGTATGGTCCGGCAGCCGAAGCAGGATCACGGCTTGAGCCCCGAAAAGGGATTCGATCAACTTGACGGCGGCGCGAAGCCCGATATCCAAATCCGGCGCTAGGGCCGCCTGATGCGCAAGATCATAAAGGGCAGCCGTTCGCCGTTCTCGGCGGCGTTCTGCCGTCTCGCTCAGGCGCAACCGGCTGGTTATGTGTCCCATGGCCAGCGCAACGACAAAGAGCATGGCAAACATCATGGCGTCGTGAACCTGGTCGATGTGTAGAGTGAAACGGGGTGGAATAAAAAGGTAATTCCACAATAGTGCGCTGATCGCCGCTACGAAGAGAACGGGTCCACGCCTAAGCTTCAAGCCCACCACCACCACCAGCAGGAGATAGACCAGAGCGATGGCCCGATAGCCCGTAATGGGCTCGATCAACAATGAGAGCCCTGTGACCAACGCCGCAGAGATTCCCGCCCAGAAAAATTGATTGATAGGGGGCGTTGATACGATAAATCTCTCCGCAGCCTGATCTTTCGTCGGTTTATCAGGTTGTACTATATATATGTCAATATATCCACTTTTTCGGATCAAATCGTAGGTGGGAGATCGTCCGGTGAGCCTCTGCAGCCATTGGAAATTGGTAGGCTTCCCCACCACGATCTGGGTCGCGTTTCGCTCGCGCGCGACGTGCAGGACCGCCTCGCTCACATCCTGGCCCGAAGTCATGACCACTTCCGCTCCGAGCTGGCGAGCGAGAGAAAGGTTTCGAGTGAGCCGATCCCGGTTCACGGCTGCCAGTGGGGTGTTCGGCTCGACGCAGACAGCCAGCCAAGGGCAGTTGAGTTCCCCAGCGATCCGGCAGGTCCATCGAATGAGGCTCTCAGCCTGGGGAGCGGGTCCGACGGCGACGAGCAAGCGCTCTCCCGTTTTCCACGGCCCGCTGATCTTGCGCTCGCGCATGGCGCCCCGGACCACGTGATCCGCTCGCTCGGCGGCAAAGCGGAGGGCAATCTCACGGAGGGCCGCGAGGTTCTCCTGCCTGAAATAATTCGCCGCGGCGGCCTGGGCCATGTCACCGAGATAGACCTTTCCCTCTTCCAGCCGCTGGCTGAGCTCCTCGGGGGTCAGGTCGATGAGTTGGATCTCGTCGGCGCGTTCCAGAACAGAATCGGGGACGGTTTCCTTCACGGGCACCCCGGTGATCTGGCGGACCACATCGACCCGGCTCTCGATGTGTTGGACGTTCAGGGTAGTGTAAACAGAAATGCCCGCATCCAGGAGTTCAAGAACGTCCTGGTAGCGCTTGAGATGGCGACTACCGGGGGCGTTGGAGTGGGCCAGTTCATCGACCAGGACGAGCATCGGATGCCTTTCCAGGATCCCATCGAGGTCCATTTCCTCCAGGGCGATCCCCCGATACGATACGGCGCAGCGGGGAAGGATGGGCAATCCCTCCAGGAGCGCTTTCACCTCGCTCCGCCCATGGGTCTCCGCCACACCAACGGCGAGATCCACTCCCTCGCGGAGAAGCTGATGAGCCGACTGGAGCATGGTGGTGGTCTTGCCCACCCCCGGGCACATGCCAAGAAACACCTTCAACCTCGCACGCTCGGGCCGCTCCTCCGACCGTATCCGGGCGAGCAAGGCGTCAGGATCCGGCCGTCTCTCTTCTTCCATGAGCCTATTCCATCCGATCCAGATCCAAGTTCAACAGGAGGACATTCACCCGAGGCTTTCCGAGAAATCCCCACTGCGGGGTTTCATACCTTCTTTGGACCAACTCTCTTAATCTGAGCCTACCTTCCGGACCGAATCCTCGGGCTCCAGCGATTCGCTCCATCTGGTACCACACCGCCTCCGGGCTGAGATGAGGATCCAACCCGCTCCCTGAAGCGAACAGGAGGTCCGCCGGGACCGCTCCCTGATGGGAGTGGGCCCTCTTCAACCGAACCTCGCGCTCCCGCACGAGATCGGCGAGACTGGCGCTCATCCGCCCCAGATTGCTGGCGCCGGAGGGCACGGTCCCGTAGTCGGAAGCGGAGGGGCGGGGCCAAAAGTAAGCAGGATCCCTAAACCTCTGCGCCAGGAGCTCCGAACCGATGACCTGTCCATCGCGCCTCAGGAGACTCCCCCCGGCCCGATAGAGAAAAAGCCCCATTGCCAATCCTGTCACCGTCAGGGGATAAATGACCCCCGTCAAAAGGGTCATGATCAGAAAGAGCCGGATGGCGGACGGAATCACCGCCTTCATCGGGAATCCTCCAGCCTCGATCTCCTCATCTACGCTCCCTCCTCATTTACACTCTCTTTTTCAGCTCGATCGCGCAAGGGCAATTATCAGATCGATCAGCTTGATTCCCACGAACGGCGCGATGATCCCGCCCGCGCCATAGATGAGCAAGTTCCGGCGAAGAACGGCCGCCGCTCCGGAGGGCCTATAAGTGACCCCGCGCAGGGCCAATGGGATAAGAGCGATGATGATTAACGCGTTAAAGATAACCGCGCTCAAGATCGCGCTCTGGGGGGAATGGAGACCCATGATGTTGAGGGCCTGGAGAGGCCCGTGGGTCCCTTCGACCGCGTAGAGAGAACCGAACATGGCAGGCAGGATCGCGAAGTACTTCGCGATGTCGTTGGCGATGCTGAAAGTCGTCAGCGCCCCACGGGTCATGAGCAACTGTTTCCCGACTTCCACAATATCAATCAATTTGGTCGGGTTACTGTCCAGATCCACCATGTTCCCGGCCTCCCGCGCCGCCTGGGTCCCGGTGTTCATGGCGACGCCGACATCGGCCTGCGCGAGGGCCGGCGCATCGTTGCTCCCGTCCCCCGTCATGGCCACGAGATGTCCGGCGGATTGCTCTTGACGGATCCGGGTGAGTTTGTCCTCCGGTTTCGCCTCCGCGATAAAATCGTCCACACCCGCTTCGGCTGCAATCGCGGCTGCGGTCAGGGGATTATCTCCCGTGATCATGATGGTCTTGATCCCCATCCGGCGCATCTGGGCAAATCGCTCACGGATTCCTCCCTTCACAACGTCCTTGAGATGGATGACGCCAAGCACTTGCGCGTCATCGGATACGGCCAGCGGGGTCCCCCCCTGGCGAGAGACGGATTCCACCACCCGGCGTACGGCGGGAGGGAAAGACCCACCGGATCTCTCCACGTGGAGGCGGATGGCGTCCGGGGCGCCCTTGCGGATCTGCCTTAACTTCCCGTTGCTCGGAAAATCCACGCCGCTCATCAGAGTCTGGGCACTGAAGGGGATGAACCTCGCGTGCGGCTGAGACACTTCCCGGCCCCGCAAGCCAAACCTTTCCTTTGCCAGGACGACCACGGAACGCCCCTCGGGGGTCTCGTCGGCCAGGGAAGCGAGCTGGGCGGCATCTGCAAGTCGCCCCACGTCAACGCCGGGGGCGGTGATCAGGTCGACCGCCACCCGGTTGCCGAGCGTGATCGTCCCCGTCTTGTCGAGCAACAGCACATCGATATCGCCCGCAGCTTCCACCGCGCGTCCACTGGTGGCCAGGACGTTTCTGCGAACGAGCCGATCCATCCCGCTGATGCCGATCGCGCTGAGGAGTCCCCCGATCGTGGTCGGGATCAGACAGACGAGAAGCGCGATCAGGACCACCAGGTCGAGATGTCCCGCACCGTGTTGATGGGCCTCGGTCTCGCTGTAATGATTGATCGAGGGGAGCGTCAGGACCACCAGGATAAAGAGCAGCGTCAGACTGACCAGGAGGATCCCGAGGGCGATCTCATTGGGCGTCTTTTGCCGCTGCGCACCCTCCACCAGGGAGATCATGCGGTCGAGGAAGGTCTTGCCGGGTTCCGACGTGACCCGGACCACGATGCGATCGCTCAGGGCGCGTGTGCCGCCGGTCACGGCGGATCGATCCCCTCCGCTTTCGCGGATGACAGGGGCGGATTCCCCGGTAATCGCGGATTCATCCACGCTGGCGATCCCTTCGATCACCTCTCCATCGGCCGGAATGAGATCCCCCGCCTCGCAGACTACGAGATCTTCGCACCGCAGGTCCGATGAGTGGACCCTCTCCTCGTTCCCGTTCCGCAGGCGCCGTGCCTCAGTAGCCACGCGCATCTTCCGGAGGGCGTCGGCCTGCGCTTTCCCCCGCCCCTCCGCCAGTGCCTCCGCAAAATTGGCGAAGAGGACCGTCAGCCAGAGCCAAAGGGCGACCTGTACGTTGAACGCCGAGAGATTCCAGGCCCAACTGACGGTGGTCAGGATCGCCCCAACATAGGCAACGAACATCACGGGGTTCTTCCACTCCGCAACGGGATGAAGCTTGCGCAGACTGTCGCCCGCGGCACGCCATATCACATGGCGATCAAAGGTCATGGCTTGAGATGGGTTCATGGTATGAGTCCCTCGAGGGCTAGAATAGCCGTCCAGACGCCATGAGGAGGTGTTCCATGATGGGGCCGAGCGATAGCGCCGGCATGAAGGTCAACCCTCCTATGATGAGGATCACCCCGATCAGGAGGACCACGAAGGTCGCCCCGTCGGTGGGGAAGGTGCCGGCCGATGGAGGAGATGACTTCTTTCCGGCCATGCTCCCGGCAATCGCCAGCACGGGGATGATCACCCCGAACCTCCCGATCAGCATCGCGGTTCCGAGGCCCAGGTTGAAGAAAATCGTATTCACGTTCAAACCCGTGAAGGCACTCCCGTTGTTACCTGTTGCCGATGACCAGGCATAGAGGATTTCGGACAGGCCATGGGGTCCGGCGTTCGCACGACTGGCCAGCGCGGAGGGGACGAGACAGGAAACC
>Ga0214473_10005466_pt1 | contig 15201 bp, 11 predicted proteins | sample RVTome_7_FD_203509 | JGI IMG/M metagenome (GOLD analysis project Ga0214473, IMG submission 203509) | Soil microbial communities from uranium-contaminated site in the Upper Colorado River Basin, Wyoming, United States - RVT98D197 | ecosystem: Environmental > Terrestrial > Soil > Contaminated >... | reverse complement strand
TCCTGAAGGGTAAGCACGGCGAGAAGAAGCTCATCCCGGCCTCCGGCGCACACCAGATGTTCGGCCGGGCCGGCCGGCCGCAGTACGACACAAACGGTTATGTCTACGCCGTCGCGCATGACGACGATGTCAAAATCTACAAGTGGCGCAAGAAGTACGAGCAGATCAATCCCCACTCCAAAGATCCCGGCATCATGCGGATGCGCAAGGAGCTGGAGCGCAAGCGGCCGACGCGGCGGAGTACCGAACAGTATTGGAGCGAAGGGCAGTTCAAGGCCTTGATCGCCGCCGGACCGGCCAAGCTCGCCAGTCGATCGATGATTCCGTATCCCGTGCTGATCTACCTGTTGACCCGGACGGGAACGCTCCACGAGGTGCGCGAGTTCCTGTCGAAGCGCTTCGCCACACCCGAGCACATGGAGCGGTTCACCACGCAGCTCGATTTCATGCTCGCGAACATGCAGGCCCTGGGCTACCTGACGCGCTCGGAGGACGGCGACCACGTCACCCTACACGACAACATACGCCGCCTGATGAACTTCCGCAGCGTGGATCCGCTTTTCGGTACATTCGTCGGCGAGCAGCTCAATTACGCCGGTTTTGACGAGAAGGTGCTGGCGCTGGAGGCCGTGCTCGAAGTGCCGCCGGCGATTCTGCGCAAAGTGCGGATTCCCGAGGACCTGCCCAAGGGACCGCTCCAGGAGCAGGTGCTGGAGCCGCTGATGGTGCAGATGGGCGTCGTGATCGCGCGGCCGGAGCGGCCGGCCGACGAGGAACGCTATGCCGACGACGGGTGGGATGACGAGGAGGAGGAGCAGCCGCCCACGTTTCCGGAAATGCTCAAGCTCGCGTTCGAGGCCCGGCTCGCGGCGCCGGAGCCCGTGTTCGTGCAGCCCAAGTGGGTCGCGGGCGGCACGTTTCGTATGGCCGGCGAGTTCTTCAAGTTCGTGCGCAGTTGCGACCTGATCAAGCAGGAGGGACTCATATTGCGGCACCTGCTGCGGCTAGTGATCCTGACCGGCGAGTTTTTCACGCTGACGGAGAACCCCGACTACCAGCGCATCGGCGAACTGGCGACGGTGGCCTGCCGCCGCGTGGACCCGCGCTACACCGACCGCTTTCTGGCGGAGGCCGAGGGCATGCACAAGTCACTGCCGGCCTGAGACAACGCGGTCTCCCGGCGTGTGCGTGCCCACGCCTTCCAGGCCGGAGGTCTGACGCGTGCCGGGACGTTGGCGGCTTGGGGGCTGACGCGCGCTCACGCCCCGGGAGGTTGGGGCAGCCAGCATGTGACAGCCATCCGCGACTCGAGGATCCTGCACTTGGAGAGTCGCATGAGAGCGGCTAGGATGCGGGACATCTGAGGCCGGGAGTGGATCGCGGTGACCGGTTCCCATCATCCAGTCCAGGAGGTGCGTGACGCGATCTACGGCTTCGTCAAGCTCAGTGAGTCGGAATGGGAGCTGGTTGACTGCCCCGAGTTTCAGCGTCTGCGTGATATCCGTCAGCTCGCCATGGCGCATTTGGTCTACCCGGGGGCAACGCACACGCGCTTGGAGCACTCGATCGGTTGCGTGCACCTGTCGGCGCTGATGTTCGACGCGCTGGTGGAGCGTGACGGAGAGCTCATCGAATCGGAGTTCAACCTCCCTCGGGCAGAACAGCAGCGCGCCAGACAGGTGTTGAGACTTGCCGCGCTGCTGCACGACATAGGTCACCCACCATTCTCGCACAGCGCCGAGGAGTTACTGGCCAGCGAGGTTGATCAAGCGACCGGTAAGCTTCAGCTTGATTCCCGAGGGAAACCGAAGCGCATTACCCACGAGGAGATGACGGCGCGGATCATTCGCGAGGGTTCAATCGCGCAGAGGATTGAGACGCTCTTTGAAGAGCAACGTATCTCAGCGGAGGAGGTGATCGCAATAGCGACAGATTTTCCTTGTGCCCGATTCGACCGCCAGCCGTTCCACGTGTTTCTGCACGACTTGCTTGCCGGCGAATTGGGATCAGACCGCATCGATTACCTGCTACGTGATGCGCATCACTCGGGACAAAAGGCTGGCGATTTCGACTACAGGCGGCTGGTAGGCACATTGAGAATGGTGCCCCCGCCAGAGCAAGCAGAGACCGGACCCAGGATTGGATTCGATCATGGGGGCTGGCTCGTCGCGGAGCAGATGATCGTCGCTCGGTACCTTATGTACCAGTCACTTTACTTCCACAAGACCAAGCGAATCTTCGAGATTCATCTGGAGCAGTTCATGCGGGAGTGGTTGAAAGCGCGGTTCGATGTGCCAGAGTTACCGGTCGACGTAAGCGAGTTCACAGCGCTCACCGATAGCGCCGTACTCGCGGAATTGGGCCGAGCAGCGACTGATGCCCGAGACCCCGGGCGCGCTCACGCCCAACGGTTTCGGGACCGCTCCCATATGCGACTTGCGCGCGAGCTGATCCTGGCCGATAATTGCGAGCGACGTCAAGATCGACGGAAGCCGGACAAAAAGCGCTTTGCGGCGCTGGCAAACGGCGTTAGGATTAAGTTCGGAGAGAGCGTAGTTATCGACGAACCCGATCGCTCGGCCACGACGATGTTCGACGAGACGACTCGGATATGGATCCGCATCGACGAGAAAACGCGCTACCTCGATGACATTTCCGAAATCGTCCGCGGAATGTCGGACAAGATTTGGCGCGGACGCATTTACGCCGACAGAGAGAAGGTCACCGAGGTCAAGCGGTTCTCCGAGGAATGGCTCAAAAACCACCCAGCGGGAGAGTTTAAGCAGGAAGGAGGAGGCGATGCCGGCGGCTGAAGCGCAACCTCAGGATTGGGTAACGGCTGCTGTGCAAGCACTGCGGAACGCGGAGAGCTGGACGGGACGGATTCACGTGCACAAGCTGCTCGCAAGCGTTGAGCTGCTAGGGCTTGCGCACCCGCCTTTCGACTTCGTCTTGTACTACTATGGCCCGTATTCTCGCGAACTGGACCTGACGATCGCCGAAATGCAGGCAGCGGGTTTGCTCGAGCGTGAATACCCACAGCCGGGTTACGGACCGCGGTACAAAGTCGTCTACGAGGGGTCGGGTGCCTTGACCCCGGATCAGCGAGAGGCAATCCGCAACACGGCAAGCGCCTTTGCTCAGCGCAACAGTAACGAACTTGAGTTGCTGACGACGTGCCTGTGGATGGAGAAGCGCGATGGCGTGACCGATGAGCGTGAAATCGCGTCACGAGTTAGTCGCTTGAAGCCGAAGTACGGAATCGAACAGATAATCCCATATGTTCAGAACGCTCGCGATCTCGAAGCACGACTTCGCCCAACCTGACGTGTCTCCGGTCGCTGCGCACGGGTGCCCGAGTCTTAGGAGCCCGGGGACGGGCGCGCGTACACGGGACGGTGGTCTGGGCCCCGGCACCGAAAAGTGGCGTGCCCAGCGCCTCGGATGCTGCTGCCCGTGTGCGCGCGCTGATTCAGCTCTGGCCGGACTGTCGGCGCGCGGCCCTTGAACCGTGCTCGCACGGCGGGACGCCAAGCTTGGCGAGGATGTTCTCCATCAGGCACCAGCGCGTCAGGGCGGATTGGAAGAGGTTCAGGCCGACGAAGAGGGTGAAGAAGAGCCAGTAGCGGCTGTGAAAGTACGAGAGCGCGACGCTGAGGGTCACGAACGTTCCGGCGATCAGGCGAATCCAGCGTTCCATGCACATGGCGGGAGTCTCCGTGCTCACAGGTCGCCCGGGGCGCTGCCCCAGCCACGCGCCCGGCAGGACTCGAACCTGCGACCGACGGATTAGAAATCCGTTGCTCGATTCCGTAAGTAGCGTAACCGCCAAGAGTTACAAAGGCAAGTCAGCGACTCCCACCTATTCCCCCGACACCTGCGCCCTGAATCAGCCCGATGATCCCGACCTGCGGCGGATCGTGGGAACGTGGCCGACGCTGCCGGAGCACGTCCGGCAGGCGATCCTGCTCTTGGTCCGAAGCGCCGGGCAGGGGGCGCAGCCGTGACCACCTTCGACCTGCGGCAGTACGCCGCGGAGCACGGCAACCGGTTGCGCAACCTGCACGGCGGGGCGCCCATGCCGCCCACGCGGCGACCGCCTGAGCATCCACCCGTCGCTTTCCGCGGGAGCGAAGACCGGCACGACGCGATCATCGCCCGCGACGGCTACGTGGACTTCGGCGGCTGGGGACCGGACCGGATCGGGTTCTGCGTACTGTGCCGCAGCGCCCGGGCGCTCACGGCTTGCCTGCGTCGGCTGGAGCCGGCCGGCGTGACGATTACCCAGCTCGGCGACACCGAAGCGCCGGGGTATGCACCGTTGGAGCGGATCGCCGACGTGCTGGCAGCCCTCCGACCCTACCGCCGGCGGGAAACCCCGGCTGGCGCGCGGTTTCCAGCCCCAGAAGGCACGCCAGCGGCGCGGGCAGGGTGATCCCGGGCGACCCCATCGCTTGCCGTTGGCGTTAGCCCGCTGACGTTCGCCCGGAAGGCGGAGGGTTCTCGGCGCTGCGACCGACGAGTGCAAAGGGTTAGGGCGCGCGCGCGTGCGCGCGAGGCGAAGGGGTAGCGGCTAACGCCCGGCGCGCCCACCGGCTGAGCGCCGCGGTCTACGGGTACCTGACCGGCACCCCGCGGTTCTGGGACCGCCCCCCGCCGCGGGTGGACACAGATATCACCCCCGCCACTACTCCTTTTTCGGTGTGCGACCTGGGCGGTAGCCTTCTGCTGATCGGGACGCGAGAGTCATGACCCGCCGGTCCGGGCGGTGCGCTGTGGTCGCACCTGCCGGAGCAGACTGCGACGCGGCCCGACTGGATGACAGCCGACCGCACCAGCTCCAAGCTGCTCTTGTGCGATCGAGGGAACAAATGGGCAAGGCGTGGTCCGAGCTAGAGGCAGCACGCCTGGCGCTGGCGGACCTGGTGGACCTGGACAGAGAGGCTGGCCCTGTACCGCCGGCGGTCAGCGACGATTCGCACCTCTCCCCCGCGAAGCTGGCCGAGACCTTCGGTGTGCCCGCCGACGCGCTTCGGACGCGCCTGAACCGCAGGCGCGCCCAGAATCACACGGGCTGAATTGAGAACCCGGAACGTGGGCCACGGGAGGCGGAGTATTTGTACCGCGTCGGGGCCGTTAGGCACATCGTCGCCGAGCTGGCGGCGTCTTGCGAAGGGTCTGGCGGACGGGCAGCGACGAAAAGCTGACGCTGCAACGTTGGGCATTCTCGCCGCTACTGCGCTACCGGCCGAGTCCGGCCCATGAGCATTTGGGCGACTATTCGGCCGCAGGCGTCCCGTGGCCATCGAACGCCGCCGCCGCGTATGCACCGCCCGCAAGCCCAAGTGCGCCGAGTGCATCCTGGCCCGTGACTGTCCCTCGGCAGGACGCGCATAGCTCGCGTGTGCCTGGCGCCGCGCGACGGTGCTCTCGGAAGCACCGAGACGCCATTGCGCCCCCGCGTAGGTTACTAAGTATGCCTAGTTACTCTATACTCTGGCGCCGTGCGCGTTCCCGCTCGGCCTGCCTGCCCCACCGCACGCGCCCTCTACGGCCCGGTCAGCAGCTTCACGAACGGGTCGATGTCGAAGTTGTTGAGCTTCCCGTCGCCGTTGACGTCGCCGAGCGTGCGATCGCAGTACGGCAACAGTTGGACGTACTTGTTCGGGTTCGTCAGAGCAAACACGAACGGATCAATGTCGAAGTTGTTGACCTTGCCGTCGCAGTTCATATCGCCAGGGACATCACACTCGTCCGGGATGCCGTTACGATTTATGTCGCGCGACACCCCGCCCGCGATATCGCAGCCGTCCGGAATGCCGTTACCGTTACAGTCTTGCTTGCGAAAGCCGAAAGTCAGAAAAGTCGGTTCGTTCAGGCCGCCACCGGTTGCGAAAACGCGGACACACGAGCCGTAACGCGTGTACTCCAAGACCCGCGCAGCAAACCGGTCGCACACGAATAGGTGACCGTTCGGGCCCCACGCTATGCCCTGCGGGTTGACGAGCCCGCAGCCGCCCGGCGGGACGAAGAAGCCAAGACACGATCCGTCGGGCGCGAATTTCAGAATGCAGCCACCGTGGAAACTGGCAACCAAGAGATTGCCTTGATCATCCAGAGCAAGACCAGTCGGACCATCCAAGCCACACCCCTGGGCGGCAATGCGCGCAAACGCGCAGGTCTGACCATCGTATTCGAGAACTTGATCCGACGCAAAGCTGCTCACGAGCAGGTTTCCATTCGGCTTCCTGATCACGGCTTCCGGACCGTTCAGTCCGCCGCTCCCGGGCTGAACGCAGTCGCCGATGCACGAAAACGCACTCAGGTCGAACTCCTTAACGCTGTTGTCACCCCAGGAACCGACCAGCAATCTGTTTGGCTCACTGACAAGCACGCCCGTTGGCCCAGCGAGCCCACATCCGGTATAGGCACCGACCCGTCGCCCGTTTGCCAGGGAGAACTTCGTAACGTTATTCGGACCTACGCTAGCAACATAGAGATCACCGCGACTGTCCAAGGCGATTCCGTTTGGATAGTCGAGGTCGCCGCCGCCCGGGCGGACGACCGCGGGGGGCAAATACTGCCCCGTTACGCTGTAGTACCCCAGCACGCTGTCCGTTTCCTTACTTGAAACAAATAGCACAGGAAGCGAGGACGTTTCGCACTCGTCAGGAATCGCATTGCCGTTGCAGTCCTTGCTTGTGCCTTTTGCGATGTCCGTCGCGTCGTCCACGCCGTTGGCGTTGCAATCTGCAAAGAGGACCACTCTGGCGCTGCCGAGCGTGATCTGGTCCCATGGGATTATGCCGCGCCCCCAGGCAGCGACGCCGGTGGAACTAGGCTTCAGTGAATGCTCGACGATACCGATCACGTCGGCAGAGGTCTGTACTACGGCCACCCGTGCCCACTGGGGCTCAATCCCCTCGCCGCGATTGAGCGTGGAGCCACCCAGTTCATCGATCTGTCCCTCGCCGACGCTGCCGGACGGGAACACTACGAAAATCGTCCCATGATCCATTGATTTGCCTGTGGCCCGCAGCCCATCCCAGATGAGGTCGACGTACGCAGATGTGATTCCTGTATTTAGGACGCCGATGTCGCTGACCCAAATCTCCAGGTAGTAGTTCTGGAATATGCCGATACCGGTCAAAGGCGTCGGGAGAACCTGCACACGGTCCGAAGGGGTCCGCGTCTGGACCGCGAGCAGGCGAAACTCGACGTCTGCGGCGCTGGCGACCGCCACGCAGAGACACGTCACGAGAACAGCCAATCCGATTCTATGCCACACGGCTCACCTCCTAACCGCCTTTCGCAGTGTCGGCATGGGCGACCCACCTGGGGTCACCCTGCTCAAGGATTTCCGCGAACATCCGCGGGGACTACATGGTCGACCCACGTTCCTTCCAGCTCCACTTGCGGCCACGGGACCACACCACGGCCAAACGCGGCGCAGCCCGTGCTGCTTTCACGAACCAGATACTCCGCCCGTCCCGCCGCGGCGGCCTTCACTTTAGCTATCGCAATCCGCGCCCACGCTCCGTTGCCACCGGCATTAGCCTCGAGCGTTGCTCCCCCGAGTTCGTCGATCCACCCATCGTCCATGATCTGACCAGTGGCAAACGCGCTGAACGGCCGGCTGGGCGACACCGACTCGATCCCGGCCAGCTCCGCTGCGGTGCCGATGTCCACGTAGATGCCCGTGATGCCGTTCGCGGTCTGGCTTACGTCACGCGACCAAATCTCGAGGTAATACGACTGTCCGATGGCGCACCGCGTCACGGCCTTCGGCAGCTCCCACACCTCGTCCAACAGGGTGGGACTGGCCACTGCGATGGCGCGTACCGCCAGCCGGATCGACTCCTCCCGGCCAGCCGATGGCCCACACAGCCGACACGGCGGGAACTTGATCGTGTTGTCGAAGACCGATTTCAGCCACGCCGTGGCAAAATACGAAAGATCACCCGGCCCGACGAAGCCGTCACAGTCGAAATCGTGCAGCTTGTCCCCCGGCGGCACAGTTTGCAGCCACGACTTGGCAAAGAGTGCAAGGTCGCCCGGATCAACATAGTCGTTGCCGCACCCGGCCGGCGCAAGGTCGTAAATCAGTATGCCTACAAAGTCAGCGCCCGTCCTTGGATCGCGCACGTTCTCGTACCTGTACTCCGACGGGTTGAATTGCCAGCCATCCTTGCACGCCGTAATGCTACCTGACCACCCGCACGGCACAGACACTTGGTACTGCCCGCTCGGATCCGTCTTGCTCGAGCCACCGCCGGCGCTGGCTGAGATCCGCACCTCGCCGATCGCCGCCTTGTTGCAGCTCGTTACCTTTCCCGAAACCGTCGGCAGCCCCTTCAACGTCACGGTTTGAAGCACGGACCTTCCCTTCGCCGGGCTGTTGTCCAGATCGGTCGCTTCGACATAGAAGCCCACGGGCAGTCCCGCGTACTCTGATCCCGGCGCGGGTATGTCATACTCGTACCGCCACGTATGCTCGCCAACCTGACCTACTCTTCTCATGGCTACGGGGCCGGTATAAATGCCCTTTTTGCCGTAGTCGTAAAAGATATTGACATCCGTCACCCCCGATGGGTCCTTAACATCTACCGAGACACGAATGTCCAGACATGGGTTGCAGACGGTTGAGTACTGCCAGTTCAAAAACTCGGGCGGATCGACATCCTCGTCCACGATGCTCGGTCCGCTAACCGGGCCGTAGATTGGGGCCACCTTGCCGTCATCCATCTTGAAGCGGAATTGAGCCAATCTTCCTTCGTCATCCTCCTCGAACGGATGGAGACCGTCCCATTTGGCCATTCCGGACCCGAAAACCTGGCGACTGCCCTGTTGTTCCCAGATTCCTGAGGACGGATCAAACGTTTCGAGTGTAACGGTCACTGTGTCGGCGTCGGGATCATATACATCTAGAGCGTACGTAAAGGCATCGTATGCGGTTCCCGATGCGGGAGTGACTTTTGGATTCGATCCAACGGGTGGCCGGTTTCCCTGGCCTACGTTGACGATCTGCTTCTGCGAGACACTCTCCTTGTTGGCGGTGTTCCTGGCCACCACATCGAACGACACTTGCTGTCCAGCGTATGGCTGCCCAGGTGCCGGGATAGTCGCAGACCAGCAGCCGGCTTTTGCACCGATGACGAATTCCTCGACGAACTTCTCCTCCCATGCGCCCCGGTAGTCCTCCACGTAACCGTGGACCGACCATTTACCGGGATGCGTTGCGGGGTAGTAACCGCGTATGTTTAGCCCGTACCACGCCTTATACCACGGCCACCAGTTACCCGGTGGCGGGTCGCAGCGATACGTCCCTTCGTGATGAAGCGCGCCGCCCGGTTCATACCACCTCCACATAAGTCTGGCGCCGAAGGTAAGGTTATCTAGTTTAAGCCACGAATAGACCTGCGTATCCGTGTCGACATACCAATTCCGGACGTCGATCGGGTCATACGGGGGACTGCTCTGGACGTCCGCGCATAACTTGTGGTCGGCGAAGAGGTAGGCGACCGTGAAGCTTTTCGCGCAGCTCTCGTTCCCGTTGTCATATGCTTTGGCCTGCCACAATCCGGGCACCGCCTTCATGCCGTCGGGCATTGTATCGTACCAGTAGACAAAGCGGTACCATTCCCAGTATTGACCCGGCGGCGGTTTCGGCAGCGTGCTGCGAGCCTTGTTCTCGTAGTACGCTGAGCCATCCGGTCGGTACCAGCCGTGGCCGACGGTCCTCGGTGTCTCTGGTTCGTATACGTTTCTGTACTCGATGCCAAAGTGGACAGAATTCGACCACCCGAAAACGTAGCGTTCGCCAGTGATATTCCATTGCGGATCATGTCCCGTCCCGAGCCGACAGGTAATCGTAAAGAGCTCACCCGTTGGCCCCTCGGCTATGGGTCTAAGACGGCCAGCTTGAACCGCCATCAAGCCGGTGGACGCATCGCGGGACACCTGAACAAGCAGGTCGTCCGCGGGCGCCACGTTGGAAGAAGAGCCACGCTGTTCCTCCTGCGCTACGGCGCCGACTCCCTGAGGGGTGTTGCCGGCGTCAAAAAACTTCTCGTCGTCCGGCGAGTCGCCCGCGCACAGGACCATCGGGATTTCGCCCTCAATTGAACCGTTGTTGCCGTAGTCGTAGCGCAGAATCGCGGAGATGATGCCTAGGTTATCGGATATCGTCACCTTGACAGGGATCGGCTCGTCCGGACGGATCGTCGGAGGGAACGACCAATTCGAGAAGTTCGATCCGCTGGCCTCGAGAGTCGGCCCCGAATAGGGCCCCCAAGTTCCGACGTTGTGGCCGTCATTGTAGCCGAAGCGATACTGCGCCATCATCCCCGCGTCGTCCGCCTCGAACGGCTTGCGGGCCTTCCACAGCGCCTTCCCGGCACCGTTGATAATGACGCTCCCCTGGCCCTCCCAGACCTTCGAAGAAGGATCGAACACATCGAGGGTCACGCTCACGGAGTCGCGCTCAGGATCGCTCACATCGATCGAGTAGTCGAAGGGCGTAGAATAGGGGCCTGATGGCGGCACGACCTGCGGATTACTGCCGCTGGGAGGGTAGTTTGCTGGCACCTTCACGTCGAACGTGAGCTGGCCTGTCGCCTGTTCCGCGAGGCCGCGGTTAACGCCATCCGCTCGCACGACGAATGTATACCGCCCCACGGCATTGGGCGCTTTCAGCGTCAAGTTCCGCGCCAACACATGTCCGCGATACATCAGATTCCCAACAAACCGGCGCCGACCGGCATCCTCGCCGCCAAGGCCTCCGCCGTCCGTCCACACATACACCCCCGCCGCGACCCAGCCGCCCGCGTTCGAAACACTTACTGGCAGAACAAAGTCCTCGCCTGGAAAGAACACGCTCTTCGGCATCTGCGCCGCAACAGAAAGCTGCGGCGTGCGCAGGCGCGCCCTTACCAAGATGGTGTAGTCCTGGTTGCTCCACGGCCACGCAGGGTCCTTGAAAGCCACCAGCGCCTTCCAGTTTCCTTGGCCGTATTGACCTGGGTTTTCAACGATTACCTTCTCTATCGTCCCCTCCGAAGGGCAACCGTCTGGCTCCACGTACGAGATCGGCGGACCCGTCGGCGGCTGCACACTCAGGTTTAGGTCATCGATCGTTGCCCCGGTATCGTTCCCGGCGTGATCGTTATATGCCATCACGAGCACGATGCTTTGAGCGCCCGCCGGGACGGAGAACACGTGCTCAGCGCTGCGGAAGATCCAGTCTACCTTTCCCCGAACCCAGACGAGCTGCTGCTCTTCACCTACGTAAGACCAGCCGCTTGCGCCGAACGCATTCAGAAGTCCAAAGCCCGCGTTTGTGTTCGCATACCCACTGCGTGGATCGTCGCCTGAGTCCTTATCAAGTGGAACGGTCGTCCCAATAAGTAGTGCCTTCGCGTCCTCTGTGCGGGCGGTCGGCATAGCTGCAAGCATCAAACCAAGCGCGCCGGTCACGTGCGGCGCGGCCATACTGGTGCCCGAATCTCGTAGATAATGGTCATCCTCCGGCCACTCCGGGTACTCCTCGACGCGGTTGCGCGTTCCCGACCATTCCGCGACGGTCCAATTCGCAGCGGTCGAAGACACCACACCGTAGTCATAGCGATTGTGGCCGGCTGTATACCTATGATTCCCTCCGGGCGCCATGATCTCAGGCTTAAGACGCCCATTCGTGCGCGTTGGACCACGGCTGCTGTAATTGGTCACGGCTCCGATGAGTTCGGATCCATCTTGTGGATCCGTCACGTAGGAGATTGCCCCAACGCTGACGACGTTCTTGCCCGTCGCCGGGTTCGTGATCGTGTTGGTGTCAGAGCCGCTGTTACCAGCTGCTTGGACCCATTGGTGGCCGTTATCGATATAGCCATCGATAGCTTGTGTGTTGGCGTCATATGCGAACGGTCCGGCCAGGTAGCGCCACGAATGGTTGGACACTCGTGCGCCAACTCTTTGGAATTCTGCGTGCGCTAATGAGGCCCCATAGTCATTTAGCGCGGTGTTTAGACGCATTACGCATAGGGTGGAGCCAGGAGCCATTCCGCGGCAATTGTATTCGCCCTGTACAGGACGTGTTCCCCGGGATGCGACGATGCCGCATACGTGTGTGCCGTGGGACGCATCGCGCGGCCCAGTTACTCCGCCGCGGAAGGTCCCCGGCGGAAAGTCGTCCAGGTGTGTGTCGTCGACCCCAGTGTCCAACACGCCGATCGTGACGCCGGCCCCTGCGTTCCCCTGCGGCCAACCCGGCACAACCGCGACCGAGCACAGTTCGCGACTATCGTCCGGCTCAAAGTTCTGTGCGATCTGCTGGCGGCCCTCAAAGCTGACGTACCTAACCCAGGCGAGCCGCGCAATTTCGCGCGCTTGGCCCTCAGTTGAGCGAACTACATAGGCTCGGATGGTTGGCTCATAAGCGACGAGGCGCGCACCGAGGCGCTGAAGATCGACGCGGTGGGCAGCGTTATCAAAGTCGATCGCCCACACCCGCGCCAGGTCGATGCCGTCGTGCGGTACCACCAACTTCACGGCCGAGGGGTACAGGCTGAGGGAGCGGATCACAGGCATTGCTGCCAGACTGTGAACCGACGTGGCCGGGGCCAAGACGAGGAGAGTGCTCGGCCCTATCTCATTGACGATTCCGAGGACACCGAGCGACAGGAGGTGACGCACCTCGCCCCACGTTGGCGAACGCGTGAATTGGAGCAGCAAGGGGAGCTGTTTGGCAGGATAATCTTTCAATGCCTGCTGATCGTCGGCAAGCAGTTTTGCAGCGAGCTCGACGACGACTTGCTCAATCCCTTCCTCCGGCGTCCAGACACTTTGACCGATGCGCACTGAGTAGTCCGGAGGCAGTGCGTACCCACCGGGCGACCATTGGAGGTCGAGCATAGCGCTGCTGGCGAGCTCGTCGATGAGCGCTACAGCATCTGGGGGCTCCCGAGTGGCCAGCGCGAGACGCATATCCAGGGCTCCTCGAACGTCATCGCGGGGAGGTTCCAGCAAAGCTGGGACAGGGGGCGGGTCAGTAGCGGGCGCAACTGCCGCGAGAGGCTGGGCAATTGGGGCCGTCCCAGGCGATTGGTTCTGCGCGAAACCAATCGCTGAGAGAAGACTCGCGACGATGACAGTGATGGCTTTTGTGGGAAGACTGTGCGGCCTTACGCGGCTAGCGTGCTTAGCGTTCAGATGGGACGGATTCATGCGCCTATCTCCTAGATTTAGCGAAGTCCAAAGAACGCACTGCCCCTGCGATGCGACGCACGTGGGAACGCAGGATCGCTCCGGCTAGCGGGTTTCTTGGCCAGTACGGCGCGGACATCGTCTCCGTAGCCCCATTGGGCGAAACCGAGCACCAACATTGCCGGTATCATAGCTTTATGAGCGCACATAGATGTTCTCCCTTCGCATATGTGCACTTGGAACGAGAAGATTACCGCGAATTGCGTGCTGGTCCTTGTGCCGCGCGACGGGCCGGATGGAATCATCCCGCAGAAACAAGGGAACCCGCTCACTGTGGCGCACCCCCAGGCCCGCTGATCTAACCACTGTCGGCTTCGCTTTGCGGGGCGCCAACGACTCCGCGACAGACCCACCGCGTAATGGCGCTGTATTAGAGCGGCCAACGTCGGCCAAATACCCCGAGTTAGCAGGCCGCGATGAAAGGTTCGGGTTCGCCCGGGTTGACCGATATCCCCAGTCACGCCTCCGGCACCAGACGGCGACGTCACGCACTCGCGTTTCCACGGTGCCCGACATGCTCGCGCCCCGCAAGAGCGAGCCCGGTACCTTTACGCAGAGACCCGCGTGCTCGGGAAATGCGCACCGCCACCGAGCCGCTTCAACGATGCCGCCTTCAGTCGACCGGCAGGAGTCCGCGCACTTGCCGTTCCGGGCGCTCGCTCAAGACGAGCCTCGTATAACAGTTTCCGATTCTCCTGTCAAGGGGAAAATCGCATGGGTTTGTGCGTTAATGGAGACCGATTCGATCCGGTTTCCGGGGACCCCCGCGTGCTGCCGTACCGAAGGGACGCTCCCGACCGCAGGCCCCGGCGGCGTGCGGCGCCAAACCCAACGCGCTCTTGTCGGGGTTAGGAATGCTGGCTGACCAGTCGCGCTGCCGGGCGGAAGCCGGCGGCGATGGCACAGCGCGGCCCCGCCGGCAGACTGACCGGGGTCGAGGCGAGGGTGAGTGGCTCCGGCTGGGGCACACGACAGCGGTCCCGCGGCAGGGGTTACACGCGTGCGGGCGGAAGGAGATGGACTCGCCGGACCGAGATTCAATAAACCGGTGCTGATGGAAGGGCCGAGGAGGCGAGGGGGCTCTGGCGGTTCGGTCCGCCGGAACGCCCCGAACCCTGACGGTCGCGTTCGGATGAGCGAACCGAAGCCCCTCATAACCCGAACGGGTTTGTCTCTCGGCCCGGCCGAGACTTTCGGTCCCTCGATACCCGCCACTCGCGGCGAACGAGCGATGTGAGCCAGCGCGGGACCGTTCAACCGAGACCCCGGTCATTCATCCGCAGCTCGCAACCCCTTGCGGACACTCGCGATAGAAACGAAAAGGTTCACCCGTCTCTGGGGCGGCGTTTCGTGTTAACCCGTGGGTCGCCACCTTTCGCAACGACCTTTCAACTAGAGGGAACGGGAATCGAACCTGCGACCCGGGGGTTATGACGGAGCGAATCGCCTGGCCAACCCAGAGACCGGTGCGAACGCGGCGGGGGGCGCCTCCGTCGCTCGTCGCCTGCTGCGCGCGGCGAAACACCTGCTTTCCCACGACGAAGTCGAATCGCACCGCCGCGAGCTCCAGCAGATCACACGCAACTCGTTCGCCTGGCGGGGTTTCACCTACTTCATGGGCTGCTTCGCCTGTCAGACCTTTTGGACCGCCGTCGCAATTCACGCCCTCACCCGCGGTGTAACCAATCTGGCAGGCTGCCTCTTCTCGGGCACCGCCTACTCCGGCGCCGCGGTGTTGGTGTCAATCCTCTACACATCTGCCCAAAGCAAGGCGTCGATTGCCGGAGGCTCGCGACCGCCGTGCAGGAACTGCGGCAAGTAAACCGGGTGTTTCAGGAACCACCACGGTCATCGAAGTCATGGAGGTGGTCAGGCCACCGGTCACGATAATAGCCATCGGGGCGCGACTTCAGGCCGAACGACGCGACCGGCAGCATACCG
>Ga0214473_10005465_pt1 | contig 15202 bp, 10 predicted proteins | sample RVTome_7_FD_203509 | JGI IMG/M metagenome (GOLD analysis project Ga0214473, IMG submission 203509) | Soil microbial communities from uranium-contaminated site in the Upper Colorado River Basin, Wyoming, United States - RVT98D197 | ecosystem: Environmental > Terrestrial > Soil > Contaminated >... | reverse complement strand
CCACGTCACCTCACCCTCAACCGGCTCGAAGACACAACCTCCCTCTAGCCTGGCCCGCGTTTCCTTCACGGGCTTGAGGCCAAAACAAAAAAGGCCTTCCAGGGGATCGCCCTAGAAGGCCTGGTACTCGATGAGTGCAGACCTTTTAGGGCGCTTCGCCCTCCTCACGGCTATCGAGCGTCGCGCTATGGCGATTGATCCACTCTTGTGTCGTGGGTCTCACCACGTGCACGACGGGTCGTAGCGCGGTGGCCAAATAAGACGGCCGCGCCATCGACGGGCACTGCGGGTTGAAACACCGAATCGACACTCTAGCCTCACAAACAATGTACGAATCCACCTCACGGCTGTCAATAGCAAATGTCGATTCGCTCTTGACAGGATCGGCGTCGCTGCCTAGCTTGTGTGAGGTTGTGAGGAGGAAAGTGCAGCTTCATCGATCGAACGCGTCGCGGGCCGCGAGCCCATGCACACAGGACCCCTTGCCCTGGCCGAAGAGCCAGGGCACGTTCTACGCGTGTGAGCTCGGCGTGCCCAGCGGGGAGGGGATCACACCCTAGCGAAGCCTGAAGCGAAACGTTCGCTCGTTGAAGGCCTTCCGGGGTGAACCCCGGAAGGCCTTTTCGCTTTTCGGGGAGTCGCTCTACGAGCCCGGGCGGGCTGGGGCGACAGGGAGGGACGCGGTCGGCGTTGGAGAGAAGAAGGAGCAGGTGTAATGTGCAGTCGATGTGGAAGACGCTGACGGGCCGGCCGATCGGGGACGTCGTGGACTTCGTGCGCGAGCACGCGCGCGACGGACAGGTCGTTCACCTGGGGACCGACTCGCTGCAGCTTCGGCGCCACTCGCGCTTCGTCACCGTGGTCGCGATCCTGACGCCCGGCCGCGGCGGCCGGGCGATCTGGACGCGCGCGGTCAGTCCGCGGATTGCGTCGCTGCGCGAGCGACTGCTGCGGGAGGTGTGGCTGTCGGTCGAGCTGGGCCTGAGGCTCCACCCCGTCGTTCCGGGGCCGCTCCACGTCCACATCGACGCCAACCCGATCGCGCGGCACAAGAGCAGCGCGTACGTGCAGGAGCTGGTGGGCCTGGTCGTGAGCCAGGGGTTCCGGGCCGTCATCAAGCCCGAGAGCTGGGCCGCGACCCACGCCGCGGACCGTCTCGTCCGCGTCGCGTAGCCGCGGCCCCCCGTGACCCCGAGCGCGAGCGAGGTGAAACGAAGCGGCCTCGGTGACGAGGGCGCTTCGTAACGAGGCCGATGGCTCCCGGGCCGGCGGTGCGCTCGCCTCGATCGGCGAAACGCATTCCGCGCACGGGTTCTAACGAAGGGAGGTGTCGGCAACCCACTGGCCTGCAACGCCAGTCGCTAGCTCAATGGTAGAGCACCGGCTTGAAACCCGGGGGTTGCAGGTTCGAATCCTGCGCTTCGAGACGTGAGCCGTACCGGTCCTCGGGAGCGGGCGCTCATTCGCCCGCCTTCGAGGCCCTGCGCTCGCAGGGGCAGGGACAGTCTCGGAAGAGTCGTCGGCTTCCGAGGGAGGCAGCACGGAAGGCGTCCTGCGGCGCGCGCCGCGGCCGGCCCGGATCGCCCTGAGCGTCGCCGCATCGAGCACGAGCGCCCGAACGGGCTCGCGCGAGACGTGACGGCGGCAAACGGGCGGGACGGGCCGAACCGCTCGCGCGCCCCACGCCCGAAGTGTGGCGGGTGGGACGCCCCGCCCCGAGGGCCGTTCTTTGTCGTTCGTATAGTCGTGCAGTCGTCGAGGCGGCGCGAGGCGCGCCGTCCGAGAGAGGAGGTGTCGTCGTCATGCTGATGCGTCGTTTCAAGGTCCGGGCGCACGAGCGCGGTCTCGTGTTCCGGGACAGGCAGTTCGAGGACGTGCTGGGGCCGGGGGTTCACTGGCAGCTCGACCCGCTGCGCAAGCTTCAGGTCGAGATCGTGGACGTGCGGTCGCCGTGGCTCGCCCACATCGATCTCGACGTGATCGTGCGCTCGGGAGCGCTGCGCCGTGAGGCGCGCGTCGTGGACCTCAAGGCTCACGAGCGGGCGATCGTCTGGGTCGACGGCCGCCTCGAGGCGGTGCTGAAGCCGGGCCTCTACGCGCTGTGGACGGTGTTCCGCGACGTCAAGGTGGAAACGTTCGACGCGCGCGGGGCTCTCTTCGAGCACGAGCAGCTCGCGGCCGTACTCGAGCTGCGCGGCACGGCTGCGCTCCTCGAGGCCGTCACGGTCGAGGCGGGCCACGCGGGCCTGCTCTTCCGCAACGGCCGCCACGAGGCGACGCTCGGCCCGGGGCTCTTCGCGCTCTGGAAGGGCGTCGCCCGGGCCCGCATCGCCGTCGTCGAGCTGCGCGAGCAGGTCGCAGACGTCGCGGGACAGGAGATCATGACCGCCGACAAGGTCACGCTGCGGATGAACGCAGTCGTGACCTTCAAGGTGGCGGATCCGCTGCGCGCCGTCTCGGCGGTCGACGACTACCGTCAGGCCCTCTACCGCGAGGCGCAGCTCGCGCTCCGCGCCATCGTCGGCGCGCGGACGCTGGAGGCGCTGCTCGGTGAGAAGGAGGCGGTGGCCCGCGAGCTCGACGGCGCGCTGCGCACGCGCGTCGCCGAGCTCGGTCTCGAGGTCGTCTCGCTCGGGGTCCGCGACGTGATCCTGCCGGGCGAGATGAAGGAGCTCATGAACCGCGTGATCGCGGCGCAGAAGGCGGCCGAGGCCGCGCTCGTCACGCGCCGCGAGGAGACGGCGGCCATGCGCTCGCAGGCGAACACGGCACGCCTCTTCGAGCAGAACCCGACGCTGATGCGGCTTCGGGAGCTCGAGACGCTCGAGAAGGTGGCCGAGAAGGGCCGCCTGTCGGTGGTGGTCGGCGAGGGTGGCCTCGCCGGCCGGATCGTGAAGCTCGTCTAGTCGTACCCCGGGGGCGCGCCCGCGCCCCCGGGCTTTCTCTCTCGCGCGATCGAGATCGCCGCGAGCTTCTACGACCGCGGGGGCTTGAACAGGTCCAGCGCGTAGCGGATCGGAAGGCCGTAAGAGTTGCCGGCGAACTGGGGAAGCATGGCGTACTCCACACCGATCACGCGCCCGTACTTGTTGAAGACCGGTCCGCCGCTGCCCCCCTGGGTGGTCGCGGCATCGAAGACGATGTCGGTGCTCGTGACGTCGCCGATGTGCCCCTGGGTCGTCGACGGGCGGATGAGTCCCCGCCGCGAGAGCGCCTCTGTGATCCGCTCGTTGCTGGTGCCTTGCGCGGACAGGATCTGCTGGACGACGCTGCCCTCGGCTTTCGCCAGGATCGCCTCGAGGCCCGTCGGATAGCCCACGACGACGACGGGCTGCCCCGCTACCGCGCCGCGCCCTGAGGCGTCCAGGGGTAGCGCCGGGATCCTCCGGCCCTTGAGGTCGACCTTGAGCACCGCGAGATCCACCTTCGAGGACACCCGATGCAGGTCGAGCTTGAGCGCGTCGCCGATGCGGGGGAAGAACGCGCGAAGGACGAAAAGGCGCGGCTCGTAGCCGTCCTTCGCGAGGGCTTCCGCTGCTTCGTTCTTCCACCAGGGCTCGACCACGTGGCGGTTGGTCACGACGAGCCCGCGACGATCCGCGAGGAACCCCGTCCCGATGGCCTCGATGCTGTGGATCGCTCCGTCGCCCTCGACGCCGACGGCCGCGGAACCGTCGGCTTCCCGGACCTTCTCTCCGGCCCTGTCGACGCGGTAGCGCAGCGGTCGTCCCTCCGCATCGTAGAAGGCGTACGCGCTCTGGATCAGGCAGACGCCCGCGCCGTAGTCGCGGATGATGCGCTCGCCGACGGCGCGCTCCCCTTCGAGCGTGATGAGCCGCGACCGCACCTGGCGCAACTCCTCGCTCAACGCCCGCACCTCGCTCCCACCCGCCGCCTCGGACAGGCGTCGTCTCAGGTCTTCCTCACGCTGGCGCGACTCCTCGATGCGGTTCTCCAGGGACTCGCGGTTCGCCTCGGTCCGGCGCCGCTCGTCCACGACGCGCCCTTCGAAGCTCTGCCGCTCCGCCTCGGCCGCGTGCAGTGCCTGCTCGAGGCGCCCCACCTGGCGGTTCAGCTGATAGGTCCAACCGACGAGACCTGCGCCCGCCAGCAGCACCAGTGCCAGGGCGACGCGGAAATCCTTGTGCTCGAGCAGGCGGCTGAGGAGCATGGCTCTGATGGCAATCATAAACGTGGGGCGTGGTGTCCCATCTCACTCCCCGGTCGCCAGGCCGTGCGCCGGAGGGAGCCCTGCCGAGGGGCTGCCGCCCCACCTTTGTAGAAAACACCCGCGGGCCAGCGATCCACTGCTCGGAGTGGAAGGCCCGTAAACCGTGCCTTTGGCGGCGATCGGCGCCGTTTCTTGGCTGACCAGCGGCCGCCGATGGCTGGCACGCAGCTTGCCCCTGAATGGGCAGTCACCCCCAGAGGCGGCCCCCAAGGAAGCAGGCCCCCCAAGGAAACCGAGGCTCGCTCGAACACCGTGACGGGCGGACGCTCTCCAGGGGAGAAATCGAGGAGGACCGAGATGCGGAAATTCATCCCCGTCGTTCTGCTGGTCTTGGCCGGAAGCTGGGTCGCAGCGCAGGAGCCCCCGCGTGATCAGCCCAGCCAGGCCAGCGAGGCCAAGAGCAAGAAGGAGATGACGGCGATCGTCGTCTCCACCGATCCGACGGTGAAGACCATCACCGTGAGGAGCGAGAAGAGCGCACCCGAATCGCAGCCGCAGACGCTCCCCGTGGCCGGGGCTGCCATCGCCAACCTGGCCACCATCAAGACGGGCGAGAAGGTGAAGCTCGTTCTGACGATGGATCCGGCCACGAACAAGGAGAGCGTGACCTCGATCGAGAAGCCGACTCCCCCCAAGCCGTAAAGTCGCCAGGGTTCTGCGAGTGCGTTTTGCCTCATGCCCCGGGGGCGGCGCGAGCCGCTCCCGGGGACCCTCGTAGCCAACGTCGGTAGGCGAGGACCCCGCGCCAGGCCTCCGTCCATAGCCCGCGACTGGGAGCGTCCCAGAAAATCCGCGCGACACGCCGCCCGAGAATGTGCTCGGCCCTTCCGGGCAGCTGATAGCCGCGGTCTGCGAGGTCTAGGAGGCCCTACCCCTGTACACTGAGCGGGCACGGAGGCGACATGAGGGGTGGAGCGGCGATCATGGTGATGGTGGCGGCGGCGGGAGCGGTCGGCGGCCTCGGTGCCGCGGCCCCGCCTTCGGCGGGCGTGCTCCTGGTGGCCAACAAGGGCGATCAAACCCTGGGCATCATCGATCCCGTCGCGGGACGGCAGGTGGCGACGGTCAAGCAGAGCGGCGTCACGGGCCACGAGGTGATCGCTTCGCCCGACGGCCGCTTCGCCTACGTCCCGATCTACGGCGACGCCGGGGTGGGTCGGCCCGGCAGCGACGGGCGGGCGGTGGACGTCATCGACATCACCGCGCGCCAGCGTGTGGCGACGATCGACCTCGGGCGCGCCGAGCGGCCGCACTGCCCGATGTTCGGTCGCGACGGGCGCCTCTACGTGACCACCGAGATCACCGACACGGTCACCGTCATCGACCCCCGCACCCGCGAGGTGGTGGACCGCCTTCCCACCGGCCAGCCCGAGTCGCACATGCTGGTCCTGACCCGCGACGGCAAGCGGGCGTACACCTCCAACGTGCACGCAGGCACGGTGAGCGCCATCGACCTCGCGACGAAGAAGGTGCTGGCTGTGATACCGGTATCGAAGATGGCGCAGCGCATCGCGCTGTCGGTGGACGACCGCCTGGTGTTCACGGCCGATCAGATGGAGCCGCGGCTGGCGGTGATCGACACCGCCACGAACCAGGTCCGGCAATGGGTGACGCTGCCGGGGATCGCGTACGGGACCGCGACGACGCCGGATGGCCGCTACCTGGTGATGGCCCTGATCAAGAACAACCAGGTGGGCCTGCTCGACCTCCAGTCGATGCAGGTGGTGAAGACCCTCGACGTGCCCAAGGCCCCGCAGATGGTCGTCGTGCGCCCCGACGGCCGCGCCGCATACGTTTCCTGCGACGCGAGCGGCCAGGTGGCCGAAATCGCCCTCCCGGACTTCAAGCTCGCGCGTCTCATCGACGCGGGCCCCACCGCCGACGGCCTGGCCTGGGCCAGCGCTCCCTGAGTGCAGGGGTCCGTCGCGCCGTGGCGCGCTAGGATCTCGGCCGCAGCGCGTCGTCCAAACGCTTCCTGAACGACGGGGGATCGACCGCGGGATAGCGGTGGAGCCGCGACTCGATGGCCTCGAACAGCTCCCGGAGGCGCTGCGGCTCCACGTGGCCGCGAGCGAGGAGTTGCGCCACGTCGGCCAGGTCCTTGGCGTGTCCACGCTCGATCTTGGCCAGAGCCTGCGCATAGGGGTCGTAGTGGTAGTAGGAGACGCTTCCCACGCGCTCGATGAACAGGCTTCGCTCCCGCCATCCCGGCAGCTCCGGGATGAAATGCGCGGGGCTCGCGATCTCCACGTTGAGCTGCAGCTCTTGCTTGAGGCGGGGCAACGCCCGATACAGCGAGTCCTGCTCGGGAACGAACAGGATGTCGGCGTCGATCGTGCTCTCGCGCCAGCCGAGCAGGACGGCCGTGGCCCCGCCGGTGAGGTAGACGGCGACATCGGCTTCGGCCTCCCGGGCGAGCTCCCTCATGAAGCGTCGCAGCCGCTCGGCATCGGCTAGCCCACGCATTCGAGCGCGCTCTCGAAGCCCGTCAGGCGCCGGAGCAGGGCGTTGTAGCGCGAATGCGCCGAGTCGGGGTCCTCGCGGGCCAGCTGCTCGTAGAGCCGGTGCTCGGGATCCGCGAGCGGCGCCGCGACCTGGACGCCCAGGTCTCGCAGGCGTGGGGCGGCGATGGAGACGAGCAGGGCCTCGACTGTCACGCTCGGACGGGCGAGGTCCGCGAGCCCCTTCGCGATCAGGTCCCCTCCCGGCAGGTGCTCGAACTCCACGGCTCGATTCTAGCCCGGCGTGTCGCGTCAACTATCATGGCGCTCATGCTCAAGACGACACCGGACCACCACGACGCCGAGCTGCTGATCAAGGTCTACGACCTGCGCCGCGAGGCCGTGCTGCGGCAGTCCCGCCAGGCGATCCAGCGCGAGTTCTGGCCGAAGAGCTGGGAAGACGTGCAGGCGGTGCTGAAGCCGGATCATCCGCTGAACATGGCCTATCGGCAGGCCGGCACCTACTGGGAGATGGTCTACAGCTTCGCCCGCCACGGGATCGTGCACCCGGGCTTCTGGCTCGAGAACAACGCCGAGGGGCTGTTCCTCTACGTCAAGCTCGAGCCCTATCTCGCGAAGATCCGCGAGGCGGGCCAGCCTTTGGCCTTCCGCAACGCCGAGTGGGTGGCCAAGGAATGCCCCGAGGGCCAGCTCGTCTACGCGCGCATCAAGGCCCGCGTCGCGCAGCTGGCCGCCGCACGCTAACCACCGGTGGCCCGCGCCGGCTCGGGCCCCCGCCCGGGAGTAGAATCGGCCCCTCGTGATCGGCCGCACCCTGGCGCACTACCGCATCACCGCTGCGATCGGCGCCGGCGGGATGGGCGAGGTCTACCGCGCCTCGGACACGACGCTCGGGCGCGACGTGGCGCTCAAGCGGCTGCCCGAGGCCTTCGCCTCCGATCCCGAGCGGCTCGCCCGCTTCGAGCGCGAGGCGCGGCTGCTCGCCTCGCTCAACCACCCGAACATCGCCCACGTGTACGGCTTCGAAGCCGCGGTCCTCAACGACGGGTCGAAGGCGCGCGTCCTGGTCATGGAGCTGGTCGAGGGCGAGGACCTCGCGGAGCGGCTGAAGCGCGGCCCGATCCCACTCGACGAGGCTCTCGCGATCGCCAGGCAGATCGCCGAGGCCCTCGAAGAGGCTCACGACAAGGGCATCGTCCACCGCGACCTCAAGCCCGCCAACATCAAGCTGGCGCCGGACGGGAAGGTCAAGGTTCTCGACTTCGGTCTCGCCAAGGCGCTCGCGGGGGATGCGGCGGGCGGCTCGACGCCGGAGCTGTCGCAGTCACCCACGCTGGCGCACACGGGCACCGCCGCGGGCCTGATCCTCGGCACCGCCGCCTACATGTCGCCCGAGCAGGCGCGTGGCAAGGCGGTCGACAAGAAGGCCGACATCTGGGCCTTCGGCGTCGTGCTGTGGGAGATGCTCACCGGACGCAAGCTCTTCGAAGGCGAGACCGTCTCCGACGTCCTGGCGGCGGTCCTGAAGACGGTGCCCGAGCTCGACCTCCTTCCCACGGGCGTTCCGCCTCGTGTCCGCCGGCTTCTCGGGCGCTGCCTGCAGAAGGACCCGAAGCAGCGGCTGCACGACATCGCGGACGCGCGGATCGAGCTCGGCGAGCAAGAGGAGGTGACACGAGTCGCCGCGGGCGTTGCCCCGCCGCGAGGATCGGCACCGCTCCTCCCGTGGGCGGTGGCGGCTCTCGCGATCGCGGCTTCCGCCGGATGGGCGCTCTTTGGCAGTCGCCAGGGGGCGAGCCCGCCGCGGGCGCTCCGAGTCGCAGTGCTTCCTCCTACCGGCACGGTGTCGTCGGGACCCATCGAGCTATCGCTCGACGGGCGCCAGCTCGTTTTCACCGCGGCCGGCGCCGACGGCCGGGCGAGACTGTACGTCCGGAGCCTCGACTCCCTCGAGCTCCGGGCCCTCCCCGGCACCGAGGGTGCGCAGGCGCCCTTCTTCTCGCCGGACGGGCGCTCGGTCGGCTTCTTCGCGGAAAGGAAGTTGAAGCGCATCGACCTCGCGGGGGGGCCGCTGTTCCTCGTCCCGGCTTCGGGAGGCGACAGCGTGCCGGTGACGACGCTCGACGCGTCGATACAAGAGTCCACACACCGCTGGCCGCGCTTCCTGCCCGACGGCAAGCACTTCCTGTTCATGAGCCGCAAGACCCAGCCGCCAGGCCGACTCGCGGTGGAGGTGGGATCCGTAGATGGCCGCTCGCGCACCCGCCTCGCCGAGTCCAGCAGCGGGGGCGCCTTCGCCGGGGGACGCATCTACTTCGTACGCGAGGCGACGCTCCTCACTCAGGCCTTCGACGAGCGGACGCTCGCGGTCTCCGGCGAGCCCGTGGCCGTGGTCGAGGACGTCTGGCGCGACGCAAGTACCGACGGGCTGACGGCCTTCTCGGTTGCAGAGGACGGAACGGTCGCTTACCGCCGCGGTGGCCTGGCCAGGAGCCAGCTCACATGGCTCGACCGCGAGGGCCAACGGCTCGGGACCGTGGGACCGCAGGCCATCATCGTGGGCCTGTCGATGTCCAGCGACGGCCGCCGCGCTCTGGTGGCGATCACAGACCCGGCTCGCGACCTCGACGGACTATTCATCTTGGACGCCGCGACCGGGATGACGACGCGCGTCACCTTCGGCTCGGATAACCAGACTTCGGGCATCTACTCCCCCGACGGTCGGTCGGTCGTCTTTGCCCGGGACTCGAAGGGACCGTTCGACTTGTATCGACAGGAGATCGGCGCCCCTGGGGACGCATCGCCGCTCGTCGTGAGCGAGGTCTGGAAGTTCCCGGAGAGCTGGTCGCGCGACGGGCGATTCGTGAGCTACACCCAGAGCGAGCCCGGCAAGCCGAGGGACATCTGGATCCTGCCCATGACGGGAGAGGCCCGACCGTTCGCGTTCGCGCAAGCGCCGGCCGAGGAATGGGGTGCGGCGTTTTCTCCCGATGGGCGCTTCCTGGCCTATGTCTCCGACGAGTCCGGCAGCCCCGAGGTCCTCGTCCGGGCCTTCCCGGCCTCGCCGGCGAGGTGGCAGGTCTCCACGAGCGGAGGCACTGAACCCCTGTGGCGCGGCGACGGCAAGGAGCTCTTTTATCTCGACCCGGAACGCAGCCTCGTCGCGGTCCCGATCACCCTCACGGCGCAAGGGGCCGAGCCCGGGTCTGGCAGGCCGCTGTTCCGGATGCCAGGGCTGCGTTCCCAGACGCAATGGGTCAACAACACCTACCAGGTGACGGCGGACGGGGAGCGGTTCCTGGCCAACGTCCTCATCGGCCAGGCAGAGTCCTCGCCGATCGTGCTCCAGACGGGAGACCGGCGCTGATCGGCCAGACGCTTTCGCATTACCGCATCATCGCCGCGATCGGCGCCGGCGGGATGGGCGAGGTCTACCGCGCCACCGACACGAAGCTCGGGCGCGACGTAGCGATCAAGGTGCTGCCGTCAGAGGTGGCGGGCGATGCGGAGCGCCTCGCCCGCTTCGAGCGGGAAGCCCGGCTCCTCGCCGCCCTCAACCACTCGGGCATCGCCCACGTCTACGGCTTCGAGAATGCGACGCTCTCCGACGGCTCGGCAGTCCACTTCCTGGCCATGGAGCTCGTCGAGGGTGAGGACCTCGCGGAGCGGCTGAAGCGCGGACGGATTCCCGTCGACGTGGCGCTGGAGGTTGCGAGGCAGATCGCGGAGGCGCTCGGGGAAGCCCACGAGAAGGGCATCGTCCACCGCGACCTCAAGCCCGCCAACGTCAAGCTGACGCCGGACGGCAAGGTCAAGGTGCTCGACTTCGGCCTGGCCAAGGCCTACGCGGGGGACACGGTCGGGAGTTCCTCGGGGGATCTCTCGCAGTCGCCGACGCTGGCGCAGGCAGGCACCCAGGCGGGAGTCATCCTCGGGACCGCGAGCTACATGTCCCCCGAGCAGGCGCGCGGGCGGCGGGTGGACAAGCGGACGGACATCTGGGCCTTCGGGGCGCTTCTCTTCGAGCTGCTGACGGGCGATCGGGTGTTCGCCGGGGAGACCGTGACCGACGTGCTCGCAGCGGTCGTGCACAAGGAACCAGCCTGGGACCGCCTGCCCGTGCCAGTGCCGGCTCCGATTCGCCGATTGCTGCGCCGCTGTCTCCGCAAGAACGCGGACGAGCGCCTCCACGACATCGCGGACGCCCGTCTCGAGATCGACGAGGCGCTTCGGGCTCCCGGTGATGGATCGGAAGACGCTTCGACGCCGGGCCGGCCTGGGGCCAGTGTCGGCATCCCGCACCGGCTCGTATTCGTCGCGCTTCTCGCCGCGGCGGGACTGGCCGGCGTCGGCATCGGGGCCGTTTGGTTCCGGAGAGCCGCACCCGTGGCCGAGCCCGTGCGCCGGCTGTCGATCACCGGCCTGGGCTGGAGCGACGTCGAGGTGGTCGACGTGACGCTCATGCAGAACCTCCTGGCGCTGTCGCCGGACGGATCGCGCCTCGTGTACTCCGCCGTCCGCGACGGCACGCGGCGGCTCTACCTTCGCGAGCTCGACGCCTTCGACGCGCTGCCGATCAAGGGCACGGAGAACGGCTTCGGCCCCTTCCTCTCGCCGGACGGCACGTCGCTCGCCTTCGCGGCGAACGGCCGACTGAAGAAGCTCTCCCTGGCTGGCGGCATGCCGCAGGCGTTCGGCTCCGCTCCGGGTTTCAGGGGCGGAACGTGGCGGGCCGACGGCACGGTTTTCTTCACGCCGCTCGAGTTCACCGGTCTCTGGAAAGCCTCCGTCGCGGGCGGCAACACCGAGAGCCTCGACCAGCCCGACGCCGCCGCCGGCGAGCTGGTCCGTTGCCTCCCCAGGCTGCTTCCCGGCGGAAAGACCCTGCTGTACACGGCGTTCCTGGGCGGCAAGGCGGCCCGCGTCGGCGTATACGACATGGCAACCGGCAAGAGCCGGGTCCTGCTCGAGGACGCCAACAACGCACACTACGTTCGCTCGGGGCACCTGGTTTTCGGGCGCGGCAACGAGATCTGGGCTGTCGCATTCGATCTCGCGCGCTCCGAGATCGTGGGCAGCGCGCAGAGGATGGTCGAGGGCGTCTGGGCCGGCGGATTCTTCTACGCGACCCTCTTCGCGGCATCGGAGAACGGTGTCCTGACCTACGCGCCGGCCGGGGCGCAGTCCGGCCGCCGGTCGCTCGTGTGGGTGGACCGGGAGGGGCGAGAGACGCCCCTCACGTCTGAGGCGCGCGCCTACGCCGCGCCGCGGCTCTCCCCCGACGGGAAAAAGGTCCTCGTGCGCATTGCCGAGGACACGACCGACATCTGGAGCTACGAGATCGAGCGCGACGTGCTGACGCGGCTGACGGCGGAGGGATACGAGGACGGCCCGCTGTGGACCGCCGATGGGAAGGCCATCATCTACCCGTCCAACAAGTCCGGAGCGCCGGCCCTCTACCGACAGCCTGTGGCGGGGAAGGGCGAGGCGGTGCAACTGGGACAGGCCGGGCGAACCCAGTATCCCGAGACGCTTTCGAAGGACGGGCGGACGATCGTGGTCACCGAGATGAACCCGAAGACCGGCCTGGACCTCTTCCTGATCCCCCTGGATGCGGACGCCCGACCCGTTCCGCTGCTCGTCACGGACAGCTCGGAGTACGCCGCGGACCTGTCACCGGACGGGAAGTGGTTCGTGTACATCTCGCGCGCGTCGGGCCGGCCCGAGATTGGCGTGCGGTCGGTCGCGGGGGGCGGCGACGAGTCGCGGGTGTCGCTCAACGGCGGCACCGAGCCCCGCTGGTCGCGAGACGGCCGCGAGATCTTCTTTCGGGAAGGACAGAAGATGATGGTGGCGGAGATCCGTACCGAGCCCGCCGTCTCCATCTCGAAGCCTCGAGCCCTGTTCGAGGGGCTCTACGAGGTGATGGACGGTCCGATCAACTACGACGTCACCCCGGACGGGCGACGTTTCCTGATGGTCAAGATGGAACGATCGGAGGCCCCCACGGAGCTGCGCGTCGTCACCGGCTGGGACCGCGAGCTCCGCAAAGCGCTGCCGACCGGAGCAGCCCGACCTTGATCGGCCAGACGCTGTCGCACTACCGCATCACTTCTGCGATCGGCGCCGGCGGGATGGGCGAGGTCTACCGCGCCACCGACACCAGGCTCGGGCGCGAGGTCGCGCTCAAGCGGCTGCCCGAGGCCTTCGCCTCCGATCCCGAGCGGCTCGCCCGCTTCGAGCGGGAGGCGCGGCTGCTCGCAGCTCTCAACCACTCGGGCATCGCACACCTCTACGGCTTCGAGACCGCGACGCTCGAGGACGGGACCAGGCTCCACCTGATCGCGATGGAGCTGGTGGAGGGAGAAGACCTCGCCGAGCGGCTGAAACGCGGGCCGATCCCCGTCGACGAAGCGATCGCCATCGCGAAGCAGGTAGCCGAGGCGCTGGAGGAGGCCCACGACAAGGGCATCGTGCACCGTGACCTCAAGCCCGGGAATGTGAAGCTCACTCCTGAAGGCAAGGTCAAAGTACTCGACTTCGGTCTGGCGAAGGCCTGGGAGGGTCCGGGCGCAGCGTCCGCCGACCTGTCGCAGTCGCCGACCCTCGCTCATACCGGCACCGCCGCCGGGCTCATCCTCGGCACCGCGGCCTACATGTCGCCCGAGCAGGCGCGGGGCAGGGCCGTCGACCGGCGAGCCGACATCTGGGCCTTCGGCGTGCTTCTCTACGAGATGCTGACCGGGCGTCGGCTCTTCGACGGCGAGACCGTGAGCGACACGCTCGCGGCGGTGCTCAAGACCGAGCCCGACTGGAGCGCGCTGCCGGCCGGCACGCCCGAGACGGTCCGAAAGCTGCTGCGGCGCTGTCTCGAGCGCGACACGAAGCAGCGGTTGCGCGACATCGGCGAGGCGCGCATCGCCCTCGGCGACAGCTCCAGCCTCTCCACGACAAGCGCCGCGCCGGCCGCGCCCGCCGCCGCGACCTGGCGCGCCCCGGCCGTGTGGGCGGCGTTGGCCCTCGTCGCCGCCGTCTCCGCGGTCGTGGGCATCTGGGCCTGGACACGTCTGCGCCCGTCGGCGCCATCGCCGGTCACCCGGCTTTCGATCCAGTTGCCGGCCGGTCAGGTGCTCGCCGGTGTCGGTGGGCCCGCGCTATCGCGCGATGGCCGGCTCATAGCGTACGTGGCCAGGGAAGCGGACGGCGTCTCGCGGCTTTACGTGAGGCCACTCGATCGCTTCGAGTCGAGCGTCATTCCCGGCAGCGAGGGCGCTCGCCAGCCCTTCTTCTCTCCCGATGGAAACCGGATCGGCTTCTTCGCGGGGGCCAGGCTCCTGACCGCGTCGCTCGCCGGCGGGACGCCGACGCCCATCACCGACGCGGGCTTCCAGACGTTCGGCGCGACCTGGGGCGAGGACGACACGATCGTGTTCGTCCCCACCCTGGTGTCGGGACTGCTCAGCATCTCGGCGTCGGGGGGCAAGCCCCAGAGGCTGACGGAGCCCGACGAGGCGGCAAAGGGATACGCGCACGTCTGGCCGCGGTTTCTCCCCGGCGGGCGCAAGCTGCTGTTCACGATCTGGGGAGGGCGTTCGGCGGAGGTCGACGGCGGCGCGCTGCTGTCTCTCGGCACCGGCACGCCCTCGACACGATTGACGCAGGGGTTCGGGTCCCTGAGCTACGCGCGCTCAGGATACCTCCTGGTGTCGGGGCGCGGCGGCGTCACCGCGGCCGCCTTCGATCCCGGCCACCCGCAAGCGACGCGAGCCCGGACGCCCGTCCTCGACGACGTGTACACGACGCCGGTCGACGACAACTCCTGGTTCTCGGTATCGGACTCCGGGACCCTCGCATACGTACCCGGCGATCCCAACCTGGGCGTCTTCGCCTGGGTCGATCGCGCGGGCGTCGTCGCGCCGCTCAGCGACAAGCCGACCTCGATCGCGGATCCCACGCTGTCGCCCGACGGCACGATGGCCGTCGTGGAGCAAGGTGACGACGTGCTGTGGGTCGTGGAGCTGCGTCGGGGGATCCGTAGGCGTTTGACCCAGGACGACGAGCGCAACAGCGCGTATCCGGTCTGGAGCCGTGACGGCTCCCGGATCGTATTCGCCTCGAACCGTGGCGGCGACTGGGACCTCTACGCAGCGCCGGCGTCGGGCGGTCCTGCGAAGCGCCTCCTCGCCAGGAAGGGCCTCCAGCTGCCCGCGTCGGAAGCCCCCGACGGCACGCTGCTCTTCTGCGAGCGCGTGACGGGGACGGGGGCGGACCTCTTGACCCTTTCACCCGACGGCACGGTGGCGCCTTTCCTCGTCTCGCCGACCAGCACGGTCGGCGGCCAGTACGCGCCCGACGGCCGCACGATCGCGTACGTCTCCGACGAGACCGGGCGCGACGAGGTCTACCTGCGTTCGGTCGCGAAGCCCGCCGTCGCGGTCGCGGTTTCGACCGACGGCGGACGCGCGCCGCGCTGGTCGCCCGACGGCAAGGAGCTCTTCTATCGTCGCGG
>Ga0214473_10005464_pt1 | contig 15202 bp, 15 predicted proteins | sample RVTome_7_FD_203509 | JGI IMG/M metagenome (GOLD analysis project Ga0214473, IMG submission 203509) | Soil microbial communities from uranium-contaminated site in the Upper Colorado River Basin, Wyoming, United States - RVT98D197 | ecosystem: Environmental > Terrestrial > Soil > Contaminated >... | reverse complement strand
GGCTGGAGCCGTCCACATTCATCACGTAGATTTCGGCGTTGCCGTCTCGATAGGTATCGAACAGGATTTTCGTCCCGCTCCTTGAATACACCGGTTCGCCGCTATAGCCGCCCGTTGTCAACTCGATGAGGTCGGTTCCGTCGGCTTTCATGGACCAGATGTGAGTGATTCCAACCTGGTCTCTCTCGAATATGATCCTGTCGCCGTTGGGGGACCAACACGGGTCACCGTCTCCCGCAGGATCGTTGGTAATCCGCTTTTGGCCAGAACCGTCCGCGTTCATGATGTAGATCTCGTCGTTCCCATCGCGGTCGCTGCTGAAGGCGAGCTTATTGCCAAACCGCGAGGCGCTGACATCACTATCACTTCCGTCGCTGTTGGTCAGGTTGACCAAACTGGAGCCGTCCGGCTCCATGGCATAGATCTCCGAGTTGCCGTCCACTGTGGTCTCAAAGTAGATGCGTCCATTCGCTGTGGCGATGATCCTGCCGCCGCTGCCGCCGCATCCTGCCGAGTTAAGGAGCCCCGTGCATAGCGATGCAGCGAGGCAGATGTGTACGAGTTTTCGTGTCGTAAGCCTGTGTGCCACTTCGAGCAACCCCCAATTTCGCTTCGCCGGGCATTCCCACGTATGGCACCCAAAGAAGTGGCTGCGCTTCCATCAGTCACTCCCCCACGAGGCGTTCGTCGTTTATACCTCGGGCCTCTCGGCGCGTTCATAGACTTAGAAGTACAGTATCCGTATCCCCTAGGCATCAGTGCCCCTTGCGTCCCCTGTAACATCGTCCCGTCGGCGGGTGGCCTGACTCTTGGGTGACGCGGACTTGGGTGGCCGGGGGAACCCGTCCACCCTGAAATTCCATCGCTTGCGTGACGGCCAGCCGCCCTTCGGGTGGGGTCCTCCAAGTCCACGTAATTTGGGTGCCTGCACCTCCTGAGGTGCTGCTCTTGCGGCTGCATATTGCACACGGGCCAGCCGCGGAGCCTGGCGCCTTTTCCTTCTTGGAGCGTTTCCATCGGCGGGTGGCCCTCCATACCCCTGTCTTGGGTGCCTCCTCCGCTTTAGCGGGGCGTCCGGATGCCCCCTCCTCCAACCCTCACGAACATCGTCATTCCTATGCACACATGGGTTGTGATGATCATCCGGCGTGGTAGCCCACCCGGTGAAGCTGCGTCATTGCGCTGCGGGTCGCCCGGAGACTAACCCCACCGCCAGGGCTCTGCCTCAGCCGGGCTGGACCTCGTACTCCGACCACAGCCGCTCGAACTCGCCAACCAGGCCCTCCATCACTGCGAAGCCGCCCAGCCAGAACTCCTCGGAAGCCAGGTCCACGCCCACCATCGCCATCAGCTCCCTCGGCGACCGCGAGCCGGCGAGAGTCAGCAGCTCGACGTACTGGCGCGCGAACGCCTCGCCCTCGGCCTTCGCCCGCCGGTAGAGCGACAGCGCCAACAGCTCTCCAAAGGCATAGGCGTACACGTAAAACGGGGCGAAGAAAAAGTGGCCGACGTAGCCCCACCAGTCCCGGTGCTGCTCGCCCAGCTTCACCGAGCCGCCGAACATCTCCTGGAGCCGCTCCTGCCAGATGTCCCCGAACTGCCCGGGCGTGAGCTCGCCGCTTTCTCTGCGAGCCCTGTGGCATGCCTGCTCGAACTGGTACATGGCCGCCTGCCGGAACACCGAAGCGAAGATGCCCTCGATCTTCTCGGCGTATAGGGCGACCTTGTCCTTGAGGTCCGCCTGCGAAACCAAAGACTCGAACACCAGCATCTCGCCGAAGATGGAGGCCAGCTCGGCCAAAGGCAACGTGCCGTGGAAGTTGAGATAGGTCTGCGCGCGGGAGAGCGAGGCGTGGACCCCGTGGCCAAGCTCGTGCGCGAGTGTCATCACGTCGCCCATCTTGCCGAGGTAGCTCATCATCACCACCGGGTGCGTGTCCGGCGTGACGTAGCCGCAGAACGCGCCTCCCGACTTGCCCACCCTTGGCTCGCCGTCGATCCAGGCCTTTTCGAAGAACTCGCCCGCCCGATCCGCCATCTCGGGGCTGAAGCGGCCGAACGACTCCAGCACGATCGCCTTGCCCTCTTCCCAGGGCACCTTCGCGGCAGCTTCGAACAGCGGCGCGTACCGGTCGATATGGGTCAGCTCGGGCAGCCCCAGGATCTTTCGCTTGACGTTGTAGAAGCGCTCGACCAGGCCGTAGTGCTCGCGGCAGAGCCGGACCACCAGTTCGACCGTCTCCTGGTCCAACTCGTTGCCGAGGTGGCGGGAATGCTCGGGGTAGGGGTGCTTTCGGAGGCGGTCGCCGACCGCATGGTCCTGCAGCAGGTTGTTGTAGGTGAACACCGTGACCCGCTCGTTCTTCTTGATGCCTTCGGACAGCGTGTCGGCCGCGGCCTGGCGAACGGCGCGGTCCTCGTCCCGGAGCAGGTTCAGGGTCTGCTCCTGGGTTAGGGTCTTCTTTTCGCCGGTGTGCGGGTCGGCGAAGTCGTATTCCGTGTTGCTGGTGACCTCCTCGAACAAGCGCACCCACGCCCTGCACCCGGTGTTGGCGGTCTCTTCGAGGATCACTTCTTCCGGCTCGGAGAGCCTGTGGGGGCTTTGGGCGCGCACCACTTGAATGTAATGGCGGTAATTGGCAAGCTCGGGCGCTTCCAGGACGCGCGAAATGGCCTCTTCCGGCGCCGATTGAAGCTCAAGCTCGAAGAAGAGCACCTTGACGCTCAGGTCCGTGGCCCTTTCCCGCTGGGACTGCATGAAAGCGCCGATCTTCGGATCGGAGGTGTCCGCCGCGAACAGCAGCTCCGCATAGTTCATCGGCTTGGCTGCCTCCTGAATCATCAATTCGAGCGTTCTGACGGCCACGCTCAGAGTAGGCGCCTTAAGGCTCGGAGTGTCGATCCTTCCGCGGTAGGTTGTCGCGAACGCCTCCGCGCTTTCGAGCACTTGTTTCCAGGTCTCCTCGATGCGCGGATCGTCGATCCCGTCGAACAGCGCGGAAAGGTCCCATCGGGGCGGAGAATCGGCAACGGCGGAATGCATGGGCTGGATTATGGTTCAGCGGGCATTAGGAAGGCCACGTCTCCGCGGGCAGGGCCGCCCGTCGAACCCTCCAAGTATCATGGCCTCGATGTTCATCACGTTCGAAGGAACGGAGGGCTCGGGGAAGTCGACGGCTCTGGCCGGCATCGCCCATGCCCTTCGACAGCGCGGGCTCACGGTCCTTTGCACCCGCGAGCCGGGAGCGGGCGACCTGGGCGCGTCGATTCGCCAGGCGCTGCTGTTCGGCGGGCAACTCGCGCCTGAGACCGAGCTTTTCCTCTTTCTCGCCGATCGGGCCGAGCATACGGCGAAGATGATCCGGCCCGCGCTGGAGCGCGGCGAAACCGTACTGTGCGACCGATACGGCGATTCCACGGTCGCCTATCAGGGCCACGCGCGTGGGCTATCCGTCGAGAGGTTGAGAGAACTGAACTCGATGGCCACGCGCGCGCTTCGTCCGGACCTGACGTTGCTGTTCGATCTGGAACCCAGTCTGGGGCTGGCCCGGCTGGCCGAGAAGGACCGCATGGACGCCGAACCCATCGCGTTTCACGAGAAAGTGCGGGCCGGATTCCATGAGGAGATGCGGCTCGATCCGGGTCGTTGGGTGCTAATGGATGCGGCCCAGGAGCCCGGCGAGGTCCTCAGCAGGGCGCTCGAAGCCGTCGTTTCGCGTCTCGAAAACCGTTGAATCGAGTGAATAATCCTCCGCAAAACTGCTGGGACGGAAGCGGACGTCCATAATCTTGGATACGGCGGACCTATGATGCTCACCATTGTTGCGTTTCTCTCCATGACCCAGACCAACGAAGTCCTTAACCAATTCGAGAAGTACTATCGCGAAGCAAAGACCCTCAGCGTGAGCCTCAAACTCCACGTGTCGGGCCGGGAGGAGGAAGGCATCGGACAATACGCCTATCAGAAGCCGCTGCGCCAAGCGTTTCGAATGAAAATGGCCGGAATGAACTTCGAGTGGGCACAGACCGAACGCGCCATCCTCGAGATCGAGCACTCGGTGAAGCTGTATCACGAATACGATCCTGTCGAGCAGTTCCAGAGTCCCAAGGGAGACCTGTCGGACCTTCCGACGCGTAGCTTCCCCGTGGCCATCGCGGCCGGGAGCCTTCGCGCCATGATTCCGACCAGCGCTTCGTTCTCGCAGGTGCCGGCGCCTCAGGGCGCGGAGCCCGGTTCCACAAACCTGTTCGCATCGTTTTCGAACGGCCGCTTTATGGTTGAGATCACGGCCCTGGTCGCAAAGGACGGACGGCTCCTGCGCCTGTTCACGTCGCCCCAGGGAGCGGCGGAAACGATGGGCATCGAACTCCTTTATTCAGGCTACACGGTGAACGCCGCCCCGGCGAAGGACGCTTTCTCGACCAAGCTGCCGTTGGGCTATATGCCTCAAGTCCTGAAAGCTTGGCCCGATCCTGTAAACGTGGGGATGCAGGCTCCTCTATCCAAGCTTTCCTCGCTGACGGGCGGCTCGTCGGACGTGATGGGCGCGCTCGGCCGCAAGCCCGGGCTGGTGGCCGTGGTCGATCCCGATGGAGAGCCTAGCCGAATGCTGTTGAGCATCCTTTCCGGGATGGCTTCAAAGCTACACGCAAAGGGTGCCAAAGTTGCGCTTATTTGGACCGAGAAAAGGCGCGCGGCAGACGCCCCTCGCGCGTTTCCCGAGTTCTACGATCCGAAAGGCAACCCTCTGGACCGGTTCTACGCGGCAGGAGCGCCGTTCATAATGGCCGTCGACGGCCGCGGCAAGATCGGGCAAATCTGGCTGGGCTTCGATCCAAAGTTCACCGATCGATACGTCAAAGAGGCCCTCCAGGCGGTTTCTGCGCCATCCCGGGGCTAGGAAGGGGCCGAAGAACCTCGTTGGGGGTTCATACTTAGCCCGTGAAGGTTGTGTCTGGCCGGATGGACGCCTCAGGGAAGCGCTTTGCCGTCATCGTAAGCCGGTTCAACGAGTACGTCACGAAGGCGCTGCTCGAAGGCGCCATGGATGAGTTTGCCCGCCACGGGGCCGCCGTCACCGAGGTCGTTCACGTTCCGGGCACGTGGGAGATACCCGCCGCCGCCGCCGTGCTTTTGGACAGACCGGAGAGCTCGCGTCCGCACGGCATCGCGGCCCTGGGCTGCATTCTCCAAGGGGCGACTATTCACGCGCAACTGCTTGCCCAAGACGTCGCCGAAGCCCTCGCAAGGCTGCAGACCGATCGCGGCGTGCCCATAGCTTGGGGAGTTCTCACACCCGAGAACGAGGATCAGGCGATCGAGCGCAGCGGCATGAAGCTTGGCAACAAGGGAAGGGAAGCGGCGCTGGCCGCCATCGAGATGGCGAGCGTGGTCGAACAGGTCCGGGAGTGATCCCTTACTTCTCCAATCTGACGCTGTCGAGCACGCGCCTGACCATGCTTTCCTGATCTCTGTCGAGGGTGCGAAACATCGCCGAGGATTGCCATAGGCGCTTTCCCTCTCCCACGATGACGATCCAGTAGCTCGCCAGCTTGCCCTGATACTGATAGGAAGTCTCCAGCCGAATTCCGGGCACGCCGCTCACCTTCAACTCCGTTCGCTTGAACTTGACTTCGGTGACGTTGGTGGAGGAGGTCAGATTGCTGATCGCCCCAGATGCGGCGCGATCGAGGTCCACATTGGTGCCGTCCGGATACTCCAGATAGGAAAACCGAAAGATGACGCCGCCCACCTGCACGCGAGACGCCTGAACGCCCGCAACCTGCTTCCTGGTTTGCTCGGTCAGCTCGACAGCGGTTCTTTGAGGCTCGATGGGCAATTCGACTGAAATCTTGGCGCCAGGGACCGACCTGCGCTTCCAATCGGCTTGGTCTTTTGCGGCTAGCTGCCAGGAACTTGTCGAGCTGGACGCCAAGCAGCCTAGTGCGAGCGCGAGCCCCATGCCAAGCGCGGCCAGTCTCATTTTCTTTCCCGGCATCTCCGTCATTCCTATCCTCGGACGGTTGGGGGCCCCGCCTCGTTCCGCTAGTGCACCGCCATTCCCGACAATCCAAGGGCCTCCGCGTTCCTACGCATGGCCTCGATCATGTTCGCGATATGCTCCTCCAGCGGCAATCCGATGGCTGCGGCGCCTTCGTTCACCTCGTCTCGATGGACCCCGGCGGCAAACAGCTTGTCTTTCAGCTTCTTGGTGACGCTCTTGACCTCCACCTCGTGGATGCTCTTGCTGGGGCGCACGTAGGTCACGGCGACGATGAAGCCGGCCAATTCGTCGCAAGCGAACAGGTGCCTTTCGAGGGCCGACTCGCGCGGAATGCCCAGGCGGTCGTTGTGCGTGCCGATGGCGCGGATCAGGACCGGGTCCCATCCGGCAGCCTCCAAGAGGCGCATTCCCCACTCCGGATGCTCTTCCGGGTGCTTCTCGTAGTCGAAGTCGTGCAGCACGCCCGTCATCCACCATAGGTCGGCGTTTTCGTTCAACTTCTCGGCATACCACTCCAGGGCGCAAGCCACGGCGAGGCAATGGCGCCGCAGGGATTCGGAATCCGTTTGCTCGAAAAGCAAGTTCCGGGCCTCTTCGCGGGAGTCGGGCATGGGGCGATTCTACCGAGGATGGCTCGGTCCATCGGTGAAGTTCACGCGCGGATTCCGACGCGCTTCGGAGGGAGAGCTTCGTCTCACCTATGAGCCATGCACCTTTTTGACGGCGCTTTCGACTCCTACGCATTGCTGAGCGCGCTTGACACCCTGCTTAAGCTTGGCATCGGAGCGCTGCTCGGCGGCGCGATCGGCTGGGAGCGAGAGGTTCACGGCAGGCCCGCCGGCATCCGCACCCACATGCTGGTCGTGATCGGCGTGATCCTGTTCACCGAGGTCGGGCGAACCATCGGAGGCGATCCCGGCCGCGTGGCATCTCAAATCGTAACCGGAATCGGCTTCTTGGGAGCGGGCACGATCCTGCGGCTCGGCGCGGAGATCAAGGGCCTTACCACCGCCGCGAGCATTTGGGCCTCTGCGGCGATCGGTATGTGCGTGGGAATGGCCGGGCCGTTCCTGATCGTGGCCGCCTTCGCCACCGTGCTCACGCTGTTCACGCTGGCAGTCGTGGATTCCTTTGAGCGCAGGATCGCTCCCGGCGCCCATCGAAGGGTCTGCCAGGCTGAACTGCTTTCGCCGGCGAGCCTAGGGGCGCTGATCCAGACCGTGCGCGGAGCGGGTGGCGCGGTAGAGGCCGTGACCATCCTCTCAGAAGGCACGCCGTTCATCGTCCAGATCACGGTGACCGGAAGCTCGGAGCGCTTGATCGAGGCTTTGTCGACGGTCGAGGGCCTACGCGTTGTCGAATGGGTGAGCTAACCTTAGAGTCAGGCCGTGCCGTTCGAAACCTTTAAGACCGACGAGCCACTGCAGAGGCGGGCCAAAAAGGGCCCGGATCTGGACACCGTCATGCTCTTTGGGTGTTCCGGCTTTGTAGTGGTCGCTCTGGTCTCCTGGGGCCTGGTGGTTTGGCCCTTCTTCATCTTCACCGATGCCCATGAACTGAGATCGCTCGAACTGTGCGCCGCGCTGGGCATGCTTCCGGCGTGCGTGTTTGGGGCGGTGGCCTCCAGGCTGTTTGGACTGTCGGGCGCGGCGGGGTTTTTGGGAGGCTCGATCTGCTCCGCCACCTTTCTCTACCTGCGGTTGCAGCAGGTGATGGCCTTTCGCGGTGTGCCGGAGACACCGCAGCCGGAATATCCCACCGTTTGGGGCTGGCTCATTCCTTTGGGCTGGGTGATGGCTTCGGTGATCGTGATCGTCCTGTTCTTGCAGCCTAAGGAGTACGCGCTCGAGGCCAATCCGCCCAGCCCGAAGCCACCCTCCCCTGCGCCCGACGCCGGCGACGCTGAGGAAGCCGAAACGGAACAGAAAGCGTGATTTCCTTGCCCGAGCCTTCAAACCTGGCCCGGACCCCCGATAATTACCAGTGTCTTCAACGCTATTGGGGGAAGTTGATTATTGGCTCACGCCCGGTTTGCCCATGAGTATCAAAAGAGCGCGGTTCAGGGCGCGTCTCCGCTGCAACTGATCGTGCTGATGTACGACGGCGCACTGCGCTTCATGGAAGCAGGGCGCCACGCGATGGTCAAACGCGATCTCGAAAGGCAAAACACGAACCTGCAGAAGGCGCAGCGCGTCGTGCTGGAGCTGATGGCCTGCCTGGACATGACTCAGGGCGGCGACGTCTCGAAGAACCTCTTCGCCCTTTACAGCTACGTCGTCGATGAGCTCGTCAAGGCGAACATCGAGGACGACCTCGCGGCGGCCGATCGCGCGATCAAGGTGATGAGCGACCTTCGCGAAAGCTGGTCCGAGCTTCAAAAGTCACTTCGCAAAGGCGAGGGTGAGGACAGTGAAAAGCTCGCAGCCTAACGCAAGCGACCCGGCCACGGCCGCGGTGGAGAGGCTGCTCCTCGTGACGCTGGCGCTCGAAGACACGCTCCAATGCGAGCAGTACGCGGAGACGGATGCGCTGCTTGCCCGGCGAAGCGAAATACTGGACGAGCTGTCCAAACTGGCGCTGACCCCCAAGTCCAAGATCTCTATCGAACGGGTGCAGGCCGCTGAGCGGCGCATCATCGGCTACCTTTCGGACTGGCGGTCTGCGGCGCTCGTTGAGTTGGAAGGCGCCCGCACGGGCGCAAGGGCGAACACCGCTTATCTGGGGAAGAGAGACGGCGCAGGGTTCTCGATGGACGCGCGGCACTAAGGGAGACAACGGCGTTACTGACGCTTCGCTGCAACACTCCTCACGATTTGACGCTCTTGCTGAGCGCTTCCAGACCTTACGTTGGGTGTCATCCTGAGCGAAGCGAAGGATCTGATCGTAGCGCACAGGAGACTGGTAGGTTCAGATCCAATCCGTGGGATGATTCCAATCAGATCCTTCGCTTTGCTCAGGATGACAACTTCGCGCCATGAATCAGCCCGGTCAAGGAAGGGGCGGGCCGCTCGAACATCAATTTCGGCAAGGCGCCCGAGGGACCGAGAGGCTGCCAAGGAGGTGGCTTTTGGTGCAGATTTGAACCTAAGGAGTGCTGGGGGGAAGTTCCCCCTGGCAGTGGGGAGGTTCCCCTTGGCAGTGTGGAGCTTCCCCTTGGCAGTGCGGAGCTTTCCCCTGGCAGTGCGGAGCTTCCGCTTGTCAGTGCGGAGCTTTCCCCTGGCAGTGCGGAGCTTCCGCTTGTCAGTGCGGAGCTTTCCCCTGGCAGTGCGGAGCTTCCCCCAACCCAGGGGGAGCTTCCATTAGGCTGGGGGGAACTTCCCCCTGGCTTAGCGGATCTTCCCCCCAGGCTCAATCCGGCAGCCACCCGAAGCCTTGAAGGCCTGAGGAACCCACACGAAGTGCGGCCCGCCGCTCTACGCTATTTCGTCGTCTTCGTGATCTTCCATTTGACCTCTGGATACCATTGAGCTGTTACACGACACCAGTTCTTTGGAAAGTCCGGACTGTTGCTCATCGATGCATGAAAGACGATGCTCCTGAATCCTGGCTTCCGATCCGACATGGACTCTTTGAGATCGATGTATACCGCTCGCACAGAATCTCTCAAGGTCGGAACCTTATTCGGCTGACCATTGAACGTCCAGTTTCCTTGCTTCTCCAACTCCTTTTTGAAGCGTGGAAACGCGGTCTCGATCGGCTCCTGTACAAACCAGGTCATCTCATAGCCGGACGCCGCTGACGCAAGCAACGTCCGGCACATATCCGGTTCGCGTTGATTTCCGCTAAGAGGAGGGAACTTCGCCTCTTTCGGCGCGTGAATGCCCGCCGTGGCTTTGTTCGGCCAATCCTTCGGCATCGGCCCCGCGTAGAACGGCCGCTCCGTGAGGAAGACCGTCGTGAATTCACTTTCGTCCTCGTAGCCGTAATCGCGGGATCCTGGGCCTTCCCGCATCACCATTCGGCCGGGTTGCGCTCTGGCAATTTGCACGCGATCATCCATTGTACGGTGGCACCAGTTTGAAGCCGGTTTGCCGCCAGCGGGACGAATCCAACTGAAACTGGGTGATGTTTCCTTATCGAGCGCTTTCCACAAATCTTGGAAAGGGCCCTTGACGATCCAGGTGGTCGTGATCGTGCGGTATCCGCGTATCGAGTCCTCGTTAGCTTGGCGATGAAGAGGCGCGCGGCCTTTCAACGCAGTAGGAAGAGATGGCGGCGTGTACAAAGGAAGTGAGACTCCCTCCGGTTCCCACGGACGGTGCTGGGCGCACAAGGCGGCCAACACGTAAGCTGTTAGTATCAAAGTTTTTCCCCCACTCATTTGATGCGACGCCGTTTGTGCAGGGGAGTTCAACTGTAGGCGCTTGGTCAGCCACTTTCGACCTCCCCACGGTATCCTCTTCCCTATGCTGACCGCTGAACAGCATGAAGCGCTGTCCAACGTGAAACCGTGCTTGACCCTCCCCCGATAGCTTGGACGCTCCCAACACGTTGTACAATGAGCCTATGGACTGGCGGAAGGTGATTACGGTCGAGCCGGGAAAGCGGAGCGGCAAGCCGTGCATCCGCGGCATGAGAATCACGGTGCAGGACGTGCTGGAATACCTCGCCGGCGGAATGAGCCCTGAGCAAGTCGTCGGCGAGTTTCCTGAGCTGACCCTCGAGGACATTCGCGCCTGCCTGGCCTTTGCCGCCGACCGTGAGCGCCGCTTAATGGTCCCGGGGCAGTGAAGTTCCTGCTCGACGAGAACCTTCCACGCGGTTTGGCCGGCTCGCTTGAGAAGGACTTTCCAGGGACTTTGCACGTCGCAAGCTTGGACATGTTGTCGGCGGATGATGGCGCGATCTGGGACTATTGCCGAGATAACGGCTTCGCCATCCTGTCGAAAGATCGAGACTTCGCGGACCGGGTAGTTATGGAAGGCCCTCCGCCGAAGGTCGTCTGGCTGCGTGTCGGCAACTGCTCCGCGTCGTCGCTACTTTCGATTCTGCATGGAGCAAGTGATGCGATCCAAGAATTCATGGGTTCGCGTGACGCCGGCCTTCTCGTTTTTCCTCCCGGTCTCAGTTCAAGAAGGTGAAGAACATAACTCACTCCCTTAAGCGCGTAGAAGTCGCTATGATTAATCCCGATGGCCTCCCCACGGTATCCTTGCCCCATGCTGACCGCTGAACAGCATGAAGCGCTGTCTAACGCCAAACGGCGTGTGGACGCTATCCGGGGGCATCTTTGACGTCCCTCGTGTCGAGGCCGATATCGCCAAGCTGGAAGAGGCTGCCGCCGTGCCCGACCTCTGGAACGACCCCGCCGCCGCCAACAAGACCCTTCAGCAGCTTTCCCGCCTGAAGAACCTTCTGGCACCTTTCAAGCAGCTCGAAAAGACCGAGCGCGACATCGCGGAGCTGAACGAGATGCTCGCCGCCGAGCCCTCCGCCGAAATGCAGCAAGAGGCCGACGCCATGGCGGCAACATTCCTGAAGGACCTGGACGCCTATGAGCTGAAGACGCTGCTGAGCGGCGAGCACGACGCGCGCAACGCCATCGTCGAGATCAGCGCCGGCGCGGGCGGCACCGAGGCCTGCGACTGGGCCGAGATGCTCTACCGGCTGCTCATGCGCTGGGCGGAGAACCGCGGCTTTAAGGTCGAGCAGATGAGCGAGACGCCCGGCGACGTGACCGGCTACCGCAACGTTTCGTTCCTGGTCACGGGCGAATATGCCTATGGCTATTTGAAATCGGAGCACGGGGTGCACCGGCTGGTGCGAATCTCGCCTTACGACTCGAACGCCCGCCGCCACACCTCTTTTGCCCGGGTGGAGGTGCTGCCGGAGGTCGAGGAAGGCGAGGTGGCGATCAATCCCGACGACCTGAAGGTCGAGACCCTGAAGGCGGGCGGCGCCGGCGGCCAGCACGTGAACAAGACTGAGAGCGCCGTGCGGATCACCCACCTGCCGACGGGCATCGTCGTCAGCAACCAGAGCGAGCGCAGCCAGCACAAGAACCGTGCCCACGCGATGACCGTGCTGCTCTCCCGGCTCCAGGCCTATGAAAGGGCCAAATCCGACCAGAAGCTGCGCGAACTCAAGGGCGACATGGGCCCGGCCGAGTGGGGCAGGCAGATTCGGAGCTACGTCATGCAGCCCTATACCATGGTGAAAGACCACCGAACCGGGCATGAGACCGGCAACGTGATCGGGGTGATGGACGGGGACATCGACGGCTTCATCGAGGCGTATTTGAAACAAAGACCCGCCGAGGATGCGTTCATCGAATAGGGCTCCGTCGAACGTCACGATGGCCGCCGCCGGTCGTTTGACTTGGGGAATCGGACGTTCCCATCTCAGGTAGGTTTCTAAGACGATGTTGAATCTGATCGTATGCATTGCAATGGCGCAGGCACAGCCGGCCCTTCAGGCGCCGGACACAAAGCCGGAGAACCCGCAGATGGGACCTGTCTTGCCGACAGGTTTCAACGAGGCCTTCTTGCAGACCGTTCTGAAGGTCGAGAAGCAGATCGAGCAAGGGAACTTTGCCGCCGCCAAAGCGACGGCCGCGCTTCTTCCGAAGGCCGCCGTCCGGATCGAATGGGACGACTCCAAGGTGCCCGCCATCCGGAGACAGGAGTTGGCTGCGGCAAGGGACAAGGCGCTGTCGGCCTGGAAGAGGATGCAGCCTCAATTCAAATGGACCTTCGGCAAGCCTGCAGACATTCGATTCACCTTTGTGCCCTCGCTGCCGCCAAATGCGGACACGCCCTTGCCCGCCGGCGCCGTCCAGTTCGTATCGGACAACCCGGCCGATCCACGCATCGAGGTGGTCATCGCGCTCAAGAGAGGCAGCCCCCCGCAGACCGTGGAGAGCACGGACGTTCACAACGAGGTGGGCTATGGCCTAGCCATGTATTACGGAATGGTCCGCGGCTTGGGCTTCGGGCCCTTTGCGACCAGGACGGAGGCTTCGACAAGCCGTTACACCGCGCCCGGGAAGAACGAGTTGCTCAACGCAAGAACTGCCTTGGACACGGCCACGAAGCTCCGTGGGATGATTGCCGAGAAGAAGAAGCTGATCGCGGCACACCCCCAAATCCGGATCGACCCCGCGGCACTTTCCGGAGCAAGCGCCTCTCAGGGCGAAGTGGTGCCCTATACGCTTCAGATTACAAACCTGGGCAACTCCCTGCTTCGAGTGGCGGCGACGCCCGATTGCGGCTGCGTCGTCACGAGCCAGCCCGGACAGATCCCGGCAAACGGCGGTTCGGCGCTTCTTCAAATCCAGGTCGACACAACCGAATTCGTCGGCGATCTGGCTAAGAAGATCTTGATCTATTCGAACGACCCGGAGAGCCCGGTGACGCATGTTCCGATCAAGCTGAGCGTGAAGCCGCGCTACCGGATTATCGCGCCGACGGGCAACGTCGCCTTGCTCGGTTCGAACGGAGGCATCTACACGCTCTATTTCATACCGGCCGAAGGATCGGGTCTCGAGCCCGTGCAGGCCGCCATCGAAGGGATCGAGGGCATCCAATCGGACGTTACGGTCACGTCTTGGTCGGGCGATCTGGCCGATCCTGAAATCAACGAGCCAGAGAAGCCGCGTACCGGATATCGCATCGTCGTGGACTATGGACCTGGCTTGCCGGCAGGCCGTTCGCTTTCATCCTTGACGCTGAAGACAAACGCAGTCGAGCTGTGGGGCGAGAAGCTTGGGCAGAAGTTCGAAACGTTGCGGAGGCCGATTCAAGTTCAAAACGGCATTCTTGCGAACCCGGAGAACCTAAACGTGGGCGAGATCGCAAGAATCCCGCAGCGGTTCCACTTCTTCGTCACGAGGCCGAACTCAGGGTTCAAGATCGTCAAGCTCGAATCCAGCAACCCCCACTTGTCGGTTTCCAGCGCTCCCTTCCGGGAGGATTGGGACTATCGCGTCACCGTTCAATTCGACGGCAAATCGGACTATGGCCTTCTGGAGGCCAAGCTGACCGTCCGTACGTCCGACAAGAAGAACCCGGTGATCGTCGTCCCGTTCCGCGCCGTGGTTCGATGAGATATTGGCCGCTCGTTCCGGTGGCTCTCGTGTGGCTGGCGGCCGGCTTTCGCTCCACCGGCGGCGAAGAGTGGGTCGTGGTCGTGGGCGGCGACACCAACGGCTATCTTTCGCCTTGCGGATGCACAAAGCCGATGATCGGCGGGATCCGCAAGCGCGTCGCGATGATCCGATCCCTGACGAACGGACAGAAGAGTCTGGTCCTCGAAAACGGCGGCTTGATCGCCGGCCAGGGCCGCCAAGACGAGCTGAAGGCCGAGGCGATGGCTCAGTCGCTGAAAGCAGCCGGAGCAGACGCGATCACCTTCGGCTACACAGAGGCCAGGTTCGGCCAGGGAATGCAGGTATTGCTGAATCAGCTGAGCGGAGGCAAGTTGATCAACACCGCCCTCCAGGAATCCCCTACAAACGAGGTGCGCCCTTTTGCTGAAAAGGGCCCGTTCCTGGTGGGCGCTCTGGACGTGCGCACCTCATCGGTGGCTGGATCTCTGATGGAGCGGACGCTGTCCGCGGAGGCCGCGGTACGACGTCTGGTGCAGGAGGCGGAGCGAAGCGGATTAGCCCCGGTTCTAATGCTGCAGGGCACGCGTCGAGACGCCGAAGGGCTCGCGCGATCGGAGCCGAAACTTAGGATGATCGTTTTCAGGTCCGATGGGAACGCCACCGAGTCCCCCGAAATGGTCGGCGGCACGTGGCTTGTGTCTCCCGGAGGAAGCGGGCTTTACCTGCTCAGGCTGTCATTTTCGGGCAACGCATTTCGGGAACTCAGAAGCATACGGGTGGAAGCCACGATTCGCAACGATCCCGACGCGTCCAGATACTTCAAGGATTACCTAAGGCAAGTGGAGAGCGAGGGCCTTTTGAACAGGGCGCCACGCGCCGCCGGGCCGGCTTACGCGGGGACGAAGGCGTGCGGATCTTGCCACTCTAAAGCGCTGGAAATCTGGAACCGATCCCGTCATGCGGCGGCATTGCGTTCGCTCGATAAGGTCGGCCAGGCGAAAGACCCCGAGTGCGTTCCGTGCCACGTCGTCGGGCTGTCCGAAAAGTCGGGCTTCGTGAGCAGAGAGAAGACGCCGCAGCTCGCGAGCGTCGGATGCGAAGGCTGCCATGGACCGGGGGCGGCGCATGCCCAACAGCCCTCGGTGGTCCG
>Ga0214473_10005463_pt1 | contig 15203 bp, 13 predicted proteins | sample RVTome_7_FD_203509 | JGI IMG/M metagenome (GOLD analysis project Ga0214473, IMG submission 203509) | Soil microbial communities from uranium-contaminated site in the Upper Colorado River Basin, Wyoming, United States - RVT98D197 | ecosystem: Environmental > Terrestrial > Soil > Contaminated >... | reverse complement strand
GGGGAATTGTCGGCCAGGAATTGAAAGCGGCCCTCTTCCGCGCCCCGCGGAAACCCAAGGTCTTCGAGTTCATTGCCGGCCTGGGGGGAAAAGATATCACACCGGAAACCATCCAGAAGATAATGGAAACGACATTACACAATGCCAACCCAAACGGGGCGCCCATTTGGCTGGGGGTGGAAGCATGAACGCCAAAGAGCTATTGAACGAATACCTGCTTTCCGGCCATGGGTGTTGTCCCGGTTGTGCCATGCCCATCGTCATGCGCACCGCTTTCCAGGCCCTTGGAGAACGCACCATTGCCGTCATTACCGCCGGCTGCTTCGGGACGATCTCCGGTACTTTTCCCACCTCGCCCATCAAGCTGGCCACGTATAACACGCCCTTCGCCTCGGCGGGGGCCGCCGCCTCGGGGGTACGGGCGGCCCTGGACATGCAGGGAGACACCGCGACGACCGTTTTGGCGGTGGCCGGGGATGGGGGCACCTTCGACATCGGCATTCAGGCCGTTTCGGCGGCCGCCGAGCGGAACGACGATTACATTTACATCTGCTATGATAACGAAGCGTACATGAACACCGGGATCCAGCGTTCCTCGGCAACCCCCTGGGGCGCCTGGACCACGACTACACCCCCAGCCAACTTGAAAAGCCAGCCGAAGAAAGACATCGTCCGGATCATGGCAGCCCATCGCGTGCCCTATGTGGCCACGGCCTCCATCGCCTACCCCGATGATTTCATCCGGAAGATCAGGAAGGCCAAGGAGACTCGCGGGTTCAAGTTCATCTATGCCTTTTCTCCCTGCCCAGTGGGCTGGCGATTTTCTTCCGAGCTGACCATCCGTCTTGCCCGTCTGGCCGTACAGACGAAAGTATTTCCTCTCTACGAAGTGGAGGACGGCGAACGTTACATTCTTAACGAAGAGCCCGAGGGAATCGCGGTGAGCGAATATTTAAAGCCTCAGGGGCGCTTCGGTTTTTTGCGAGAAGGAGACCTGGAGCGCATCCAGGAGAATGTGGATCGAGAATGGCAGCGGCTGATGCGCCGGATGGAGAGTCGCCCGGAGTAAAGAACGGCCCCGCTCCCAGACCGGGGCGAAAATCTGCCCCTCCCCCCGGCGCTTCCGGGTGCCGGGCTTTGGGCCAGTGCCGGGTTGCCACCTTTATGGAACGAATCGGGGGAAAGATGGATCCGCGAGTCCTGTTTACCCGCATCAGCAGGGGCTTTTCGACCAGGGACCGGAAGCCCGGTGGCGTTGCCCGGAATCAGGGGTGGAGCGCGGAGGATCTAGCGGGAATCCTCGGGGGTGGGATGGAATGACCAGCAGGAAATTTATTCTCTTCTTTCTTCTATATTTATTCCCGAATTTTGCGTTCCCCCATCCGCTCGCCGCGCAAGGAATCGCCCCGGGGGCAGGCGAACATCAGGGTTTCATCATCAACGAAACGGAGCAAATCCTGAAGGTGGATTCCATTAAACCCGGGCAGACGATCCAGGTGGTTTTCGCCCCCCATTGGACCACGGAAAAAGGCGGGAAGGTGAAATGGAGCCTGCTGGACCAGGATAAAGTCCGGCTCCGGACGGTTACGCAGAGCCAGCCCGACTCCGACCCGGTTTTCCTGGAATGGACCTCGAATTCTTTTCCCAGGCCGAGAGCCTATTTTATTCATGTTCAGGGAGTCGGTGGCTTTTCCTCCGGCGAGATTTTGGGAGAATACGCCCTGCGGATTCTGCTCTGGGATCAAAATGACGCCGACCAGGGTACGGATGCCCCGGAAACCTATGAAAAAGCCCTGCTGCTGCCGGTATCCGAACCCGGGACCTACGTCTTTGACGAAAATTTCATCAGCGGCACGGCCGATACCTACGATATTTACAAGGTCTTCATCAAGCCCAATCACTCTTTAAATCTGCGGGCCCAACCCCTGCACTGGCAGGGCACCAGCCCCAAGGCGAAGGTACGCTGGGAATTTTTGAATAAATCCTTCAAACGGTTGAAAGAGGGCACGAGTCTCTTTCCCCAGCCTTCTCCTTTTGTGATAAAAGTTTTCGCCCCCCGCACCAAGACGGATACCAAGCCGGCCCTCTTTTATCTGCTCGTAAAAATAGAGGGGGACGGCAGCATGATCTACACTCTCCAGGCGGAGATGAAAGAGGGGCGATGAAAGAGGAGGAGCGTCTTTTTAGAAAGTTCGGCCAGCGTTTTCCTGCGGGCACCCCCCTATTCGAAGAAGGGCAGCCCTGCACGGGGATGTTCATTATTCAACGGGGCCGGGTGCGCTTGTTCAAAAAAGTGGGCGGTAAAAAGGTTACGATTGACGTCCTGGGAGAGGGAGACTTTTTTGGGGAGATGGCCTGCCTGATCGGCAGACCCCGGTCCATCAACGCCGTTGTGGAAGAGGATAGCGAGATTCTCATCGTTCAACCGGAAATCCTGGAAAGTCTATTCCATGGGAATCCCGGCATGGGCCTGAAGGTGCTCGGCAATCTGGCCTCGCGGCTGAAAAAAGCCTACGAGATCATTGAGGGATTAATCCAGGAGCGCGAGCAACCGATCGACCGGGAGCATTCATCTTCATGAAGAACGAAGAACAGCTTTTTTGGAAGTTCGGCAAGAGTTTTCGCAAGGGGACTGTTCTCTTCCGCGAAGGGGACTTGGGGCGGGATATGTTCATCGTTCAGCAAGGAAGAGTCCAGGTCAAGAAGCGGGTGGGCAGCACCGAAGAGGTTCTGGCCGAACTTTCCGCCGGCGAATTCTTCGGCGAGATGGCCCTCCTCATCGGGCTGGACCGCTCGGCGACGGTGGAAGTCATCGAAGATAGCAAGCTCTTGGTCATCAGCCCCGACACTTTCGCGAGCCTCCTAAAAAGCGACATCGAAATCGCCCTCAAGATGCTGAAAAAAATGGCCGCCCGTCTTCGGGCCCTGGACGAATATCTTGAGACCGCCCTCCTGGAGGCCAAGAAAGAAAAGGGACCGGACTGAGCACAGGCCAGCGTTCCCCGCCCGAGCCCTCTCCTCGCGAAGATTAGCTCTTCTCAACCTGGCCCTAATTCATACCTCCTTTCTTACATCCGCAGCTCATTCGCCCGCTGCCCTCCCTTTAAATCCCGGCCCACTCGCTTCAGGCCGCTTGCACGCGATTGTTTGCAGTCCTTTCGTAGTGTTGCAAAATACCCTTACATATCAATTCCAAAGTCCCCACGTAAATACACTTGCTTATCTTCATCAAATCGAATTTACCTTCCTCCGGCGCCCGGCGTACCGCCCACGAACAATCACGCGGAACAATCCCTCAGGCATCTGGTGATCTTCCGCAAGATATGCTTCGGAACCCGATCGGAAAGCGGGTTAAAAACCCATAGCATCCTTCCCAGTCTACTGCAAACCGCCAGAAGACAAGGCGTCCATCCAAGGGAGTTTCTGCAATCCCTCCTCACTGCAGATACGCCAACGGCTCAAGCTGCGCTGTATAACAATTCAAGCTGATGCCTCAATGGCCGGCGGGTAAGATAGGGACTAAACTGTTACTCTAGAATAAGTCCTAATTGCGATGAAAATGGCGCAACATTCGAGATTCAATTAGTTGCTCTATTCATAAAATCGGCCAGGAAACCCCGACCTTTTAAGCTCGAAGCCCGGGGATGAATGGCCGCCTGGAGCGAAGCGGAGGCATTTTAGGTCTTTGACCTAGGATACCCAGGGCTTCAGCCCGGGGTAGTTCATTGGTTTTTCGCTTCAATATAAAACCCTGCCATTTTGCCCGGCAGCCATTAAGTTCGATCGACTCAGTAATGGCACAATCAAATTCAGCCATGAGTTCATAATCGCAAAGGAGCTTCTCCATCATTTTCGATCTATCGAAAAACCATGCAGGATAAGTAGCTTCATAGATTTCGGGCGGAGTGCGCTGAACGGTGATTATATCATTGTTTGCCTCAATGAAGGAAGTGCGGTCAATAATAATAAATTTGAATTTGAAAGACAGGATTTTCTCTATCAGCCTATAAGGCTCTTCAAGGTATTGCAAGACACCGGACAATAAAATGGCTTCAGCGGACTTGGAAGAAAGGCATTCTTCTATACTGTAAAAAAATTCTAGTCGATCATTCTCAAAATAATCCCTGCCGGTCTTAACAAATCCGGGCTGTTCCACAATATTCCAACTAACTTTCTTCAGGTGCTTGAGAAATAATCTGTTTTGAAAAAAGGAACTGCCCAGCGATCCCCCGAAGTCAATCAATCCAAGTTCCCCGTTATTTTGCGCTGCGATCCACATCAATCCAGCCAATAAAGGAAATGAATTCTGGACCTGATCGAACAGTACCGAATCGCGTTCATGCATAGCTTCGCCGTTCTTCACCTTCAACAGGCTGTTTTTTACTTTTTCAAGAATTGCAGGATGGTCGTAACCGGTACCCTCCTTTTTCGCTTCTTCCCAACTCGTATAGTTACCAGACCAACCAAGAGTCTGCCCTTTCATCTGGATTTCATTCGCATTTCTTTTGTCTTTGATCCCTTTATAGACGGATACAACGACCGGAGGCGCCAAAAGCTTCAGGAATTCCTTAAACGATATTGACCGTACCCCTTCTTTAGTACCCCCTGAGCGTAGCGGAATGAATTCTTTCAATTTCATGTTGTTCTCCTTTTCATCTTGTTCCCCGTTCTGCACTCCTGCAACCCAACGTCTGGGGTCAGCCATGCCCCCGTTGCGGGCGTCAGCTGGACGCCATTGTTTGGTCGAACCAGAGTGTTTCCCAGCTACTGCATAGATGACGTTTGTTTCCACGCGGGCAACGTGCCAGCAAGCCGGCCCAGCACCTCCTGCTTGACCGCGCACGCTGCTTCGAGATCCATCATTATTAAGATATTTCTACACTATCGAATACATGAAAACAATTGGCAAAAATAACCATTTTGATGTAGTCAAAACTATGTAGGACAAGAGGATTCCTGGCATTTTGGCCGCTTAGAAATGAAATTGTGCGCAAGATGGCAAATATAACTCCTGTCCTTTCTTTTGGGAACCGAGGAAAATCTCCCCTAAACCCTCTTTCAGAAAAGGAAGGTTGGGGGAAATGGAGAGGCTACAGTGGCAACCCTCCGGGATTGCCTATTCTGCGGGGGGACCGATGGGGCCGCCCCGATAACCTCTTTTGGGTCCGGCTCGTCCGGGTTAGGATTTAATGGGTCAGCCGAATTTTGATTAGGGATTTCGGATTGGGGGATAAGACAGGGTAGAGCGCAAGGATTCTAACGTCTTGCCGGGGTCTCTGTGATAGAAGATTCTCAGCGAAAGTTTAGATATAACCCTTTTGAATGGCGTATTTTACGAGGTCGGCAGTTTTCTTCAGGTTCAGCTTCTCCATGATATTAGCCCGATGCCGTTCTACCGTATGGACGCTTATAAAAAGATCCTCCGCGATCTCTTTGTTCGATTTTCCCTCGGCAATCAGAACCAAAACCTCTCTTTCCCGGGTGGTCAGAATGGGCTTACGAAACCCCTGGCGTATTTGCTCCCAATCCCCTGTAGACTCCTCGGAAAGGGAGGGGGATACATACACGCTCCCCTTGCGAATCTTCTCTATAGCAGAGAAAAGTTCAGCATCCGCATCCTTCTTCAAAAAGTATCCATCGGCGCCGGCGGCAATCGTCTGATAAAGATATTCCTTCTCCTTATGCATGGTCAGCATTAGCACTTTCGTATCGGGATGGACCCTCTTGATTTCATCGATGGCTTCAATCCCCCGGAGGTTGGGCATGGCTATATCCAGAATGATCATATCGGGAGTCAAATTTTTCAAGAGATTGAGGAGCTCGAGACCATCGCTCGCTTCTCCGATCACCTCCAGATCAGCCACTTCCTCGAGAATCTTCCTTAGACCCTTCCGAAACAAAGCATGATCATCCGCTAACACGACGCAGTATTTTCTGTTTACGGCCTTAGTCACGGTGAGTCGCCCCTCTCTTTATCGGTATGTCAAGGGTTATCCGCGTTCCTTTTCCTTCTTGGCTCCATAGATCAAGGGATCCCCCCAACAGTCGTGCCCGTTCATTCATAGTTCTTAAACCCAGGCCGGTTTCAGCTCCCTCCCTTACAAAAGCCTGGTTGGCATTAAACCCCTTCCCATCATCTTCCACTAACAACGAAACGCTATCGTTATGCTTCTTGACAACCACAGACACATTTTTTGCTTGGGCGTGCTTTCCTATGTTCGTAAGAGCCTCTTGCAGAATCCTGTATAAAATAACTTGAGCATCCCGCGGCAATAAATAATCTATATCCATGATATCAGATTGAATCGTCGCTTTATAATTTTTACTGAAATTGTTGATCAACCATTTCAGGGCAGCCGAGATGCCCAGATCTTCGAGGAGATGGGGGCTTAAATCGCGGGAAATCCGGTAAACATTTTCAATCATCTGATCTATGTACTGCAAGTTTTCCCCACATTCTTCTCTAAGTTCTATTTGTTCAGTCTGCAACCCCTTGGCAATACAACTTAGCCGGAGTTTTAAGACAGCCAGCGCTCCTCCTAATTCATCATGTAATTCTCTGGAGATTCTCCTTCGTTCTGTTTCTTGAGCCTTCAAAAGCTGCAAGGAGAGATCCTGAAGCTGCTTCTCCGATTCCCTCAGCGCCCCCTCCGCCCGCTTGCGCTCGGTGATGTCCTGCTGAAGTTGCTCATTAGCCATACTTAATTTGGCTGTACGCTCTTGAACTAATTTCTCAAGATATTCGCTATATTTCCTCACCTCTTCTTCTGCCCACTTACGGCTCCTTTCGCTCTGTCTCAGCCGTTGGGTCCACAAGCCAATTCCGCCCAGGCCGATAAGCCATATCAGGCCATGACCTATCGTTAGCTTCAGGATGTGCCTGTTCTCAATGGCCCGCAGCGGCCCCATGGGGATGGAAACTTTTATCCCGCCTCGAATTTCGCCCTCGTGGTAGCTCTGCTTGGCATGACATTTTAAACACTCTTTCTCTATAATCAGGGGTCGCATGAGGCGCAGGTACTCCTGACCCTTTATTTCTTCGGTGCTACTAATCTCCTTTTCGCCCCGCTCGAATGAATGAAGGGCCGCGGTTTCCCACAAATCGGGAGCATTCTGGGGCCGTATGGGCTTCAGGCTGGTTATGTGCCCGTATACCCCGGACTCCTTTTCAGCCAATTCATAAGCTTGGCGTGTCATGTAGGCCGGATGCATCAACGTCAACCGTTTGCCCGAGGGAGTGGTGATGTCCCGCTCCGGCAAATCGGACAGGAAAGGGTCCGGTTGCGTTTCTTTGGTTACCGGCACGTATACGGGACCGTGTCCGGCGTTCCAGCGGCGATACAACATGTCTTTCTCATAAGCGACCCTGGCCTGAATTGTGGCCGTATCTAAAGTTCCCTGTTTCTCCTGAACCGTGTTCCATGCCATTGATGCGGCAACAATAATTGTCCATGCCAATCCTAAGGCCCAAAAGTGATGCTTTGGCCCGAGTATAGATGCCTTAATTTTTTCAGGACCCTTCATGATTATAATCTTCTGCCTGCCTTTGTTTTCTGAATTGTTGGCATGGCTTCCTCAATCCTTTATCATAAACCTACCTCGGATTTACGTATTAATTGAGGATGAATGAAAGCAGCAAAGGCTCCCAAGCGAATATAAGAATCCCCTCTGGAGCCATCGCAGGGGCACCCTCCGGGAATTCCTTCTCATGTTTCCCCCCAGAAGGTTAAAGGTTAGGTTAGTTGGTTTACCAGGCTGCAGACCGAAACAACTATCAAAAAATACTCTTAACCTCATGGGTAGTCAAGGGGAAAAATTGCCTTTGTCGTGCCCAAGGGAAAATGTCCCCTCTAATGCCCGAGGTAACATGTCCCCATGAAAGGGGAAAAGATCGGGTTGAGCCAGAGGCAGCTGCAGAGGTTTCGGGTGATTGGGTTAGTGGAGGCTGGAAGAATTACTTTGAGGGAAGCTGCAGGGAAAATGGGGCTATCCTACCGGCAAGCCAAGCGGATCTGGAAAAGGGTCAGGGCCAAAGGAGCTCAGGGACTCATGCATGGGAATACCGGCCGATCTCCACAGAATCGAATCCCCGATAAGACTAAGAAGGAAGTTTTAGCGTTATCCTGCCAGAAATACACCGAGTTTAACGATCGGCATTTTGGAGAACAACTCACGGAGGAGGAAGGAATCATCTTGGGGCGGGAAACGGTTCGGAAAGTTCGACGAGAAGCCGGCATCTTGCCTAAAAGAAAGCGCCGAGCCAGACGGCATCGCAAGCGCCGGGAGCGAAGGGCCCAGGAAGGCTGGATGGTCCTTTGGGATGGAAGCCCGCATCGCTGGTTCGGACCGGATCATTCTCCGTGTTGTTTGATAGCGGCCATCGATGATGCCACAAGTGCGATTCTCGCGGCCCGGTTTTTTTCTTTTGAAGGGACCGAAGGCTATTTGTGGCTGCTTTGGCAGATAGTAACCCAATATGGAATCCCAATCTCTATTTACCAGGATCGCCATGGATCCCTTAAGCGCAATGATGACCACTGGACATTGGAAGAAGAGCTGGCCGGTCGCCAAGAACCTACCCAAGTCGGGCAAGCGTTGAAGGCCCTAGGGATCCAACCCATCTTCGCCCTTTCTCCCCAAGCCAAAGGACGGATCGAAAGGCTCTTTGGAACCCTCCAAGACCGCCTCGGGGCGGAGTTGGCTCTGGCGAAGGTTACAACCCTTCTTCCCGCCAATGTCTTTCTACCGGTTTTTTTTAAACGCCTCAACCGCCGTTTCGCGGCCTCCCCAAGGCAGCCCGAAAAATGTTGGCGTCCCGTTCCAGAAAACTTTGATCTGGACCGGGCCATCAGTTTTCGCTATCCCGCTACGGTGGGGCTGGATAATACGGTGCGCTTGGGGGAAATCCTCTTGGATATTCCTCCCGGACCTCGTGGTCGATCCTATGCGAAGGCCCGAGTGGAAGTCAGACAACTCTTGAATTGGTCTTGGAAAGTGTATTACCAAGATCGTCTCATTGCGAACCATTCTCCAACGGCTCTTCAAAAACCGATCCGAGCTCTTCCCAGGAATAAATGGAAGGCCAAAGGAACAAAATCTGATAACTGGATTTATCAAGCTTCTGCCTAACCGATTTATGATTAACCATCTGCCCAAGAGAAAATACAATCCATCAAAGGGGACATTTTCGCTTGGGCATTTGGGGGACATAATCGCTTGGTCTAAACAAGAAAAAAACCATTTCCCTTACTGTCAAGGTAGGCTTTTAGAGGAAGCTCCCCCCTCCCCGGGCGTCTTCGGGGGCTGCGGAGGCAATTCCCTTTTCCTTTAAAACCGGATCCCTTTTAGGGCGGCGAAAGATTGGATGGTGCCGATGGCTTGGTTGAGGCGGCGGATTTTCACATTTTTTTCTTTGAGGTTTTCGACGTCCTCCAGCGGCACTTGCGTGCCCCGTATCTCCCGGAGGACAATATTCAGGTTGAAGACCAGAACTTTCAACTCCCCGGGCGTGTACGCTCGCAGAGCCGACGGGGTGAACTGCTGGAATCCATCAGCGACGGAATAGGCCAGTTTTTTCGGGTTTCCGGCGATGGGCATGGTTCTCCTTTCGATATTTTCTCAACCCGTTCAGGAAGGAACGAGCGGTTTCGTGGAAGGCCTTCGGAGGCCCCCGGCCGCTGAAGGGGTAGGCCCCGCCTGAGGAACAGCCCGGCCGGAAACGAAAACGGGGATATTCTCCTCGATTCGGATGGGGAGACGAATTCCCGGGAGGTCGCCTGTCTCGGGTTGAATCACGGCTCCTCTGTTTCTTCCCCGGGCGCTGCCTTTCCTTTGGCTTTGCTTTCTTCCTCCATGGCTTCATCCACCATCGCATCCAAATCGTCGCCCACGTCTTCCCCCATCTCTTTGCCCATGCGCTTCATCCAGCGCGCCATGGTCGCCGGGTCGTTCTCATCGATCGCTCCCAGCTTGCTGGGGTCCGCCAGGGACTCCAGGCGGCTCTCCTCCGAACGAACCCGGGCCACGCGGGAGATCAGCTTGGTCATCTTTGTGCCCTGGCATCGTTTGCACACGGGGTGGAAAGACTCTCGCATGTTCATAACCAGGTAGCTGGAAACCCTTCCACAATCCCGGCAGAGGTACTCATAGATGGGCATGCTAATTTTGCCTCCCTTGACAGGCCTTGGGTTCCGGAGTTTAATAAGAGAGCGGCCTGTCTCTACGGCTGGGTTATTTTAACGGTTTTTTCTTCGCGGAGCAAGTTTTTGCATCACCGGCTCCTCCATTCAAGGATTTTCTGCTGGACTTTGCTTTTCGCCATCCAGCTACCGGCCGTGGGGTGTTTTTACAAACTGCACCTGGGGGAAGTGGACGACCCACCTGTAGACCTAAAGAGTCTCCAGCCGATTGCGCTTCTGCCCATCCAGGATTTCCCGGGTTATCCGGAATCTGGGTCGCTTCTCGTCACGCCGGTCCAGGAGTCGATGGTCAAGAAGGGGTGGGACATGCTTCGGCCTTCCCAAACATCTCCCGTGCTCGAGGAATTCGACCTACGCCCTCAGAATTTGCTTGCGGCCCCCTCTTCCCTCATGAAGGTCAACGAACGCTTGCATGCCAAGCTTTTCCTGGTGGGAACAATACTGGAATACCGGGTGGAGAAATCCGTTATTCGCCGCCAAGATTCTCCCGTCTGGGATGTGTGGGGTGGGCCGGGGTATGAGTATTGGAGTCTGCCAACCTATCATCCGGGTACCTGCCAGATGATGCTGAGGTTGAGCTTGCTCGACCCCGAAAAGGGCTCCGTGATTTGGAAGGCCGAAGGCAGAATCAGTGGCCCGAGTAGCTCCATGGAGGATTTGGCGGAAAAGCTGGTCGACGGTCTGCTGGCGAATTTACCCTCCCGCCTGCCTCAACCATAGCTTTTGGGAACGTTTCCCTCTTGCGCCGCAGCGGATTTAAAATCGCTCCAGCTCAGATCTGGGGTGGCGAGACATCAGCTCCGCCACGGCTTCCCGCGGGGCTTTCCCCTCATAGAGAATCTCATACACCTTCCCGGTGATGGGCATCTCCACTTCCAGCTTTTTAGCCAATTCCCAAAGGGCTTTGGTCGTCCGGAACCCTTCGGCAACCATCCTCATCTCCCCCAGGACCGCAGAAAGGGACCGTCCCTTGCCCAGCTCCAGGCCCAATGAGCGATTCCGGCTCAAATCCCCGGTGCAGGTAAGAACCAGATCTCCCAGACCGGCCAACCCGGAGAAAGTCCGAGCATCCGCCCCCATTTTCACTCCCAACCGGGTCATCTCGGCCAAACCCCGGGTGATCAGCGCGGCCCGGGAGCTGTGGCCGAAGCCCAGGCCATCGGCGGTGCCCGCCGCGATGGCCATAACGTTCTTGATGGCTCCCCCCAACTCGACACCCATCAAGTCGGGGTTGGTGTAAACCCGGAAGTATGTCCGGGAAAAAAGATTTTGAGCCATCCGGGCGGCCTCAGGACTCGTCCCGGCTGCGGCAACGGCCGTGGGCAGCTTGCGGGAAACTTCCCTGGCAAAACTCGGGCCCGAGAGGCAGGCAATCTCCACCTTCAGACCGCGGTCGATGATCTCCCGTAATACGCGGGATACGGTCTGGTGGGAAATATTTTCCAGCCCTTTGGTGGCGCTCACGATCAGGATATTCCCCTGAATGTAGGGTTGCGCCCTGGAAAAAATTTCCCGCACCACATGGGAAGGGAGCGCACAGACCAGAATGTCCTTGCCCGTAAAAGCATCTTCCAACGAGTGGGTCAAGCGAATCCGATCTAGGAGCCGGACCCCGGGGAGGAAGACCTTATTCTCCCGCTCCTTGGCCATCGCCTGGAGGAGGTCCTCTTCAAAAACCCAGAGATCCACCGCCTCTTCTTCTGCCAGAAGGTTGGCCAGCGCCGTTCCCCAGCTGCCTGCGCCAATCACGGCCATGCGCCTTTTCCCGGCCAGGAGTGTGTCCATGGATCAGGATTTTCCTTCCTCTTCAATCTCTTCGGAGGGTGCCTCTGGAATCTCTTCCGGACCTGGCCCTCCCGGTTCCTCTTCCGGTTCGGCCAGCCGGGCGACCGCCATTACCCGTTCTCCGGTTTCCAGCTCGATGAGTTTCACGCCCTGAGTGTTCCGCCCGATCACCGAAATCTCTTCCCCCCGCAGGCGGATGATTTTGCCCTTATCGGTGATGAGCATGACATCGTCTTGCTCGGTGATCTGCTGCGTTCCGACCAGTTTTCCGTTGCGGGCGGTCGTCTTTATGGTGATCACCCCTTTTCCGCCCCGGCTCTGGAGGGGGTATTCTTCGGTCGGGGTGCGCTTGCCGAACCCATTTTCCGTAACGGAGAGGATCGCTGCTCCCGGAACGATGATGTCCATGGAGACCAGGAAGTCTTCTTTTCCCAGGGTGATGCCCTTGACCCCTCTCCCGGTACGCCCGATCGCCCGGGCTTCTTCCTCGGCAAAGCGGATGGCCTTCCCTTCCCGCGAACTCAGCAAAATCTCTTTGGTGCCGTCGGTGAGACAGGCCGAGATTAATTGGTCGCCCGCGTCGAGGGTTAAAGCGATAATTCCTCCGGTGCGTGGGTGGCTGTACGACATCAAGTCGGTCTTCTTGACCACCCCTTTCTTCGTGGTCAGGACCACGTACTTTCCGTCCTCGAAAGCGCGCACGGGAAGGATGGCCGTGATCTTTTCTTCCCCGGAAATGTTCAACAGGTTGATAATGGCTTTTCCCCGGGTCATGCGCCCGCCCTGCGGGATCTCGTGGACTTTTAGCCAGAATACTTTGCCGGCGTCCGTAAAGATGAGGATATAGTTGTGGGTGGAGGCGATGAACAGGTGTTCGACGAAGTCCTCCTCCTTGGTGGTCATGCCCATCTTGCCCCGCCCCCCTCGCCTCTGGCTGCGGTAGAGGCTGATGGCATTGCGCTTGATGTACCCGGAATGGCTGATCGTGACCACCATGTCTTCCTCCACGATCAGGTCCTCCAGGTCAATCTCCTGGGCTTCCTCGATGATCTGGGTGCGCCGATCGTCCCCGTATCGGTCCCGGATCTCCCGCAGCTCTTCGATGATCAAATTCAGCAGGAGTCGTTCATTGCTCAGGATCTCTCGTAGGCGGGCGATGAGCTTGATGAGCTCCTTGTATTCCTCGTTGATCTTCTCCCTCTCCAGGTTGGTCAGGCGCTGCAGGCGCATTTCCAAAATCGCCTGGGCTTGCGCCTCCGAGAGCGAGAATTTGGCGATCAGGCCTTCTTTGGCGTCCTTGGGGGTTTTGGAGGCCCGGATCAGGGAGATCACTCGGTCCAGGTTGTCCAAGGCGACTTTCAAGCCCTCCAGGATGTGCGCACTGGCTTCGGCTTTTCCGAGTTCAAACTGACTGCGGCGGGTTACGACTTCTTTACGGTGGTTAATGAAGTGCTGGATGAATTCCTTGATATTGAGCAGCTGCGGCTGGCCATGGACGATGGCCAGCAGGATGATGCCGAACGTGACCTGCATCTGGGTGTGCTTGAACAACTGATTGAGGACCACCTGGGCGACGGCATCCCGCTTGAGGTCGATGACGACCCGCATCCCTTCCCGGTCCGATTCATCCCGCAAGTCGGCGATGCCCTCGATTCTTTTATCCTGGACGAGCTCGGCGATCTTCTCCAGAAGCTTGGCCTTATTCACCTGGTAGGGAATCTCCGTGACCACAATGGACTCCCGGTCCGTCCTCTTCTGGCGTTCGATCAGCGCCCGGGCCCGGAGCTGGATCATTCCCTTCCCGCTCAGATAGGCCTCCCGGATCCCGGTCCGCCCCAGAATAAATCCGGCCGTGGGGAAGTCCGGGCCGGGGATGATTTCGAGCAGTCCCTCCAGGGAGGTCTCGGGGTTGTTAATGACCGCGATCACGCCGTCGATCACTTCCCGCAGGTTATGCGGGGGGATGTTGGTGGCCATCCCAACGGCAATCCCCGAGGACCCATTGACCAGGAGATTGGGGAAACGCGCCGGCAGGATCGCTGGCTCCACCAGAGAACCATCGTAGTTCGGGACGAAATCAACGGTTGCCTTCTCGATGTCCGCCAACAGCTCCCCGGCCAGTCGCGCCATGCGCACTTCGGTATAACGCATGGCCGCCGGCGGGTCCCCATCGACCGAGCCGAAGTTTCCCTGCCCATCAATCAGCGGGTAACGCAGGGAGAAATCCTGAGCCATGCGTACCAGGGCATCATAAACGGCCATGTCCCCGTGGGGATGATATTTCCCGATGACGTCCCCGACGATTCTGGCGGATTTCTTGTAGGGCTTGTTCCAGTCGTTGGAGAGGTCGTACATGGCGTAAAGGACCCGCCGGTGGACGGGCTTCAGCCCATCGCGGACATCCGGCAAGGCCCGGCCGATAATGACCGACATGGCATAGTCCATGTAGGACTTATGCATTTCCTCTTCTAGCTTGACGGGGATGCGATTGAGTAAGGTCGGTTGCGGCATAGAATATCCCTTGAAAATTCAGCTGGCAGTTTCAAAAGTCTAAAATACACTTGGGGGATTTTGTCCCGCCCGGGTGGGATTTGGATTTTGGATACCTTAGATGTCCAGGTTCGTCACGCTCAAGGCATTTCGCTGGATGAAATCTCGCCGCGGTTCAACCTGATCCCCCATGAGGACGGTGAAAATCTCGTCGGCCTTGATGGCGTCGGCCACTTGAACCTGCAACAGGATGCGGGTCTCCGGGTTCATGGTCGTCTGCCAGAGTTGTTCCGGGTTCATCTCTCCCAGGCCTTTGTACCGCTGGACCTCCACGCCCTTTTTGCCAAAGGTGAAGATCTCTTGCACCAGCTGGGAGAAACCCGGAACCTCCTGTGAGGTATCCCCTGCTCTTAGAACAAAGGGGGGTGGGCCCAGGGGTTTGAGCTGCTGGGAAATCTTGCGCAATTCTTCGAACTGGGCCGAGCTGATCAATTCCAGGTCCAGGACCGTTTCCAGGCGGGCGCCGTTGCTGCGGGAAAGACAACGCAGGTTATAACTCCCGTGCTCCGGGTCCTTCTCCACCTGAAACTCCATCCCGGCCGTCTCCCTCTGACCCTTCTTCAGGGAGCTCTTCACTTCCTCGACGAACCGTCTTACTTCTTTCTCAGATTTGAGCGCGGTTTTGTTGAACGCCTCCAGCTGAGCGAAGGCCAGCAGGATGTCCGGGTC
>Ga0214473_10005462_pt1 | contig 15204 bp, 17 predicted proteins | sample RVTome_7_FD_203509 | JGI IMG/M metagenome (GOLD analysis project Ga0214473, IMG submission 203509) | Soil microbial communities from uranium-contaminated site in the Upper Colorado River Basin, Wyoming, United States - RVT98D197 | ecosystem: Environmental > Terrestrial > Soil > Contaminated >... | reverse complement strand
GCCAGCGCCGGCACATCTCGCGAAACACCGAGGGCGCAATCGCCGAGTAGCCGTAGCCCAGCGCGTCGTGCGCGTGCCCGGTGACAATCTCCAGCGGGCTCAAGTAGCCGCCGGTATCGGTGTCGTGCGCGATATCGAACGGATGCACAGCGTCCTTGTTCGGCGCGATTTGCCGTGAACCGCGAAGCACCCGTGGTGACTCCGCCGCGGCGGACTGCCATGCGTTTCGGGCCATGTGCGCACTCCAACATCTCACGGCTGGCCGCCGCATTCCAGCGCGACTTTGCGCGCCGAAATTGCGGACGCAAGAAAAAACTTGACGAGCATGCTATACTGTTCTTGTAGACAATTGCGTCCGAGCCCGCCGGTTTGATGGCGGGCTTTTTGCTTTTCTGGCGCTCCCGCATTCCGCTGCAATCCGGATAGCAGATAAGCGGCGCCGCATTCCCAGACAAAGAATTCAGCCATCAGGAGGGACCTCTCATGCCGAGCTACGCCAATTCGCAGCCGCCGCTTTCCCTTTCGCCGGGCGACGTGGGCTTTTCGTTTTCGAGCGAAGCCGTGCCCAGCTCGGCCACGGCCGGGTCGCAGTTCGCGCTGCCGCATCCGCCGGGCGTGGGCGAAACCGGCTTCACCGTGCGCTGGCAGACGCTTTTTTCCGTCGCGCCCACGGCCATCAACGTCAGCCTGCAAGCCGCCCTGGCCGACGTGGACGCCGAGTACAAGGACATTGATTCGAGCACGGTGGTTACCGGCGAGGCCAAGACCGTCACCGGCGTGCAGGCCAAATTCCTGCGCCTGCGCGTGAACAGCTCGACCGTCGGCTCCGGCGCCGGCTTCACCGCCAAGCTCCTGGTTTAGCCGGGAGCGCCAATCTCCCGATTGGCCGCGCCGTTCAAGAGAATGGCGTTCCCAGAGAATTGCTATGGCCACTACTGACAATCAGACCTACGACAACGTAGGGAATCCCGACGCGATTATCGCGCCGGCGACCTGTCACGTTCTCACGTTGCGGCAGGATCCCACCGATGCGACGCAGCGCGAATACATCATCCGCGCTCCCGGCATGGGCGATCCGCCGTTCCACAAGTACCCCGGCGAAAGCACCGAGTTCCGGAAATATCCCGCCGGCAATCTGATCCAGAAGAACGAAGTGGTCGGCCACATCGAAACCGTGGGCGGAAGCGGCGATTTCGAGCTAATTGCCGAGTAGCGCCGGCCCCGTCCCGACGGCCCCGTCCCGACGGGGTCTCGGGAGGTTTCGGGACATCCTGCCGGCTCGGTACACACACCATGACCTTTGCGAACAATGCGCATCTGCGGCATTACTTGATCGAAGGCGGGCTCTCGCATCTTGCGGTGTACGCCTCGTTTGAGTTCGAGGCCGATCGCTTTGAAGAGCGGTTGGTCCAGGTGCGAACGCAGCACCCGTATCTGGATCAGGACGAGGCGGCGGCGCGCGCGGCCTACCGCATGCTCGCCTCGCAAGCCAAGCGGCACAAGAAGATCGCAAAAATCAAAAAGCGGCTGGGCATCCGCTTTTGGATCATCGTCGCGGCCGTCTTGCTGGCCGGCTTGCTGTGCGCGATCGCTCATGCGGAACCGACGCCGCAGCAGATGAGCGTCATCCGCAACGCCATGCGCGGCGTGAACTTGCTGGCCCCAATGGGATCGGGGCTGGCCGGCCCTGCCCCGCAGCAGCCCAACGGAATCATTCTGCAATTCCGGCAAAGCAGCTCGACGTTGGCCACGCGGCCTGCGGGCCTGGTGATTCTCGACTGCACGACGAACATGACGTGCAGCTTCAGCGGCAACACGTTTACGCTGACATCAAGCGGTGGCGGCGGCGCGCACAACTTCCTGAGTTCCACGCATTCGGATACAACTCCGGCCAGCCCCAGCCGCGGCGACTTGGTGACCGGCCAGGGCGCATCGCCCACCTGGTCGCGTCTGGCGCTCGGCGCCGGCGGGCTGTGCCTTACCTCGAATGGCACGGATGCGGTATGGGGTTCGTGCTCAGGCGGAGCGACCACCTGGTCGTCGCTCACCGCAGGGACCAACAGCAACGCCGGCACCTTCGCCGCATCAGGCAATACCTGGGACTTCGCGGCATCCACACTCTTCAAGCTGCGCGTGGGCGCGGGGCTGACCACTTCGGCCAACGGCGACCTGGGCTACGACACCACGAACACATCGTGGAAGGCTTTCCAGGGCGGCGCCGATCGGTTCCTGCTCGTTTCTACCAACAAGGGCAGCGCGAATCAAATCCCCATCAACAACGGCGATGGAACGTTCACGATTGCCGACCCGCTAGTGTCTGGAATCACGGCCCATGACGCGGCCGGCTCGACCACGAATCCCGTAGCGATCGGTGGCTACGCGAGTGCCGCAGCTCCCGCCGATGTGAGCGCCGACAACGACATCACGCGCGCTTGGTTCCTGCGCAACGGCTCTCAGGTGTTCAATTTGGCCAGCGGCGGATCGTTGGTGACGCTAGGGCAGAAGGCCATGAGCGCGTCGCTGCCCGTAGTTCTCCCCAGCGATCAGACGGTGAGCGTCACCGGACCTCTGACCGATGCGCAGCTTCGCGCCACGCCAGTGCCGGTGAGCGGCACGGTCAGCATCGGCACCTTCCCCGATAACGAACCGATCAATGTTGCGCAGATGAACGGCGTGGCCGTCACGATGGGGAACGGCGTAGCCGGGACGGGCGTGCAGCGCGTGGCGGTTGCCAGCGATAACTCCGCCGTGAGCGGCTTCGGCGTGGGGGCAACCGGGTCTGCGGTTCCGGCCAACGCGGTCTATCAGGGCGTCCGCACATCGAGCGGCCTCACCGGGCTGATCGGGTGCAACAACACCGCCCTTTACTCAAACACCACCAACGGTAATACGGAACTGGTCGCGCTCACCGGCGGGCAGACTATCTACATCTGTAGCTGGCAGATTTCCACATCGCAGACCACTGCGGTCAGCGTGCGCCTGGTGCGCGGCACCGGGACTGCGTGCGCCACTGGCGAGACCAGTATCACGCCTACTTACCCGGTACAGGCGGCGACCTCAACCGGCCCCATCGGGCTTGTGGGCATGATGTCTCCATTCTGGCAAGGACTTGCTGGGGCATCTGGTGATGCGATTTGCATTGAGACAAACGCGGCGGTGTCCGTTCAGGCGTTTATCACCTACACGAAGTATTGAGGAGAAACGATGCGGCGGATCATCTTCGGCCTGCTGCTCGCGGTGCTGGGCTGTGTCCCGACCGCGCACGCAACGTTCCCCACCGTCGCGGGCACGCAGACATCCTCGCGGGCCAGTGGCGCTGCCGACGATTCGGTAACGCTTCCAGCCAGCGTCGCCTCTGGCGATCTGGTCATCGCGTTTCATTACTCTGATGGGGCGTTGACCCGCACCTTCCCTAGCCCTTGGGTCGAGATCAAAGACGCTTTGTGCAACTCCAGCGTGTGCAATGTTGGCGTCGGCTACCTCATCGCCAGCGGCGGCGAAACCTCTGTCACCGTTACCAAGAGCGCCGCTGAACGGTTCACGGCCATCTCCTACCGCATCACCGGCTGGCACGGCACGACTCCGCCGGAGATTTCGGCGGGAGCGAATGGCAGCAGCACGACTCCTAACCCGGATTCAGTCACCGCATCCTGGGGCAGCGACGACAACCTGTTCATAGCCGTGATGGCCATTGACGAATCCGCGGGCGGCGGAAGCGTCTCCACCTGGCCCGCCAGCTACACAGGCAGCCAAGTCACGTCGCCAAATGTTTCTTCGGCCGGCCGTGGTGCGGTCGCCACCCGCGACTTGGCGGCGTCGAACGACGACCCAGGCACGTTTACCTGGTCAGGAAGCGACCAATGGTGGGCGGGCACGGTCGTAGTCAGACCCGCAGCAGCGGGAGGCGGAACCAGCACTCCGCCGCAGCAGATGCTTACGGGAGTAGGGGATTGAATCGCTTGCGCAAGGTGGCCCGCCAGGAAGTCTTATGTCCAAGAAAGCAAAATCGTCAGCCGCTCCCGCCTGCGGCGGGCACCGCCGTACTCGCGGGGCAAGCGTCAAGCCGGCCTCGGCCGGCCCGGGACGGCCACCGGCGGCGGAACCGCTTGCGGCAAGCCCCGATCCCATCGGGGCAAGCGCCGGCGACACGCCTGTGGTGAGTCCGCCGCGGCGTATCGAACCGCGCACTCACCGCGAGCTGGCGCAAGCCATCTTCGCCGAGTGCGGTGCGGTCCAGGTGGGCCGTGAGCTGCTGCAATCGGGCAGCGAGCGCGGCGCGGCCGTGCGCGCCCGCATATTCGAGACGCTGGCCAACTGGCAATTCGGCAAGCCAGGCCAGCCGTCCGGCGCCGGAAACGTGCGCGTGATCTGGGACATGCCGCGCCCGCCGCGCGAATCGGACGACACCGAGTAGCCCGGCCGATGGCACGAGCAAAGCGAACCAGTGCCGCGGCCGCTCCGGCCGAAACGGCGCCGCACGCGGAGGACGAACGTCCGTTACTGCGCATCTCCGATTGGTACGTTCCGTTCCTGCGGCAGAAGGAGTTTCACGAATCGCCGGCCAAGTACCGCCTGTTTGGTGGCGCCGCCGGCCCGGGAAAGACCAAGGCGCTGCTCTGGGAGGCCATCCGTCAGGCCAACGACTATCCGGGCGTGGATACGCTGCTCCTGCGCCGCACCTTCCCGGAGCTGGAGTCTTCGCTCATCTCCTATTTTCGCCGCGACGTGCCGCACGATCTGTACCGCAGCTACAACGACAGCAAGCACGTGGTCACCTGGCCCAACGGCTCCACCACGCGCTTCGGCTATTCCGCGGGCGAAAACGATATCTACCAGTACCAGGGCGCCGAGTTCTTGTTCATCGGCATCGACGAGCTGACGCATTTCACGCTGGGCCAGTGGCAGTTCCTCACCAGCCGCAACCGCTCGCCGCTGCCTCACGCCCGGCCCAATATGGCCGGCGCCACCAACCCCGGCAACGTCGGCCACGCCTGGGTGAAAGCGCTCTGGGTTGACAAGCGGCCCGCGCCCGGCATGGAGCGGCCCGAACAGTATGACCCGGCCGATTACGACTTCATCCGCGCTACGATTGACGACAATCCGATTTACGCCGGCGACGCCGGCTACCGCAAAACGCTCGAGGCTCTCCCGACCCACCTGCGCCAGGCGTTCTTGCTCGGCGATTGGAACGTCTTCGCCGGACAGTATTTCGACCTCTTCGATTTGCGGCGGCACACGGCACGCCCCGAACATCTCGGCCTCGAGCCCTGGTGGCCGCGCTGGATCTCGGTGGATTGGGGTTTCGAGCATCCCAGCGCCGTCTATTGGCACGCCGCGCGGCCCGATGGCGTCGTGCTCACCTATCGCGAGTTCGTCGCCAACCATCTCTCGCCGCGCATGCTGGGCCAGGCCATCGCCGAGCGCTCGTTCGATGGCGACGGCCGCGGCGAGCGGGTGATGGAAGTCTATCTCTCGCCCGACGCCTTCGCGCGCCGCTCCTCGGAGCTGACCATCGCCGAGCAGTTGGGTGACGTGCTGGCGAAAGAAGGACTGCCGCGTCCCGCGCCCGCCGATGACGACCGCATCGGCGGCTGGATGCTGCTCTACCAGATGCTCGAAGCGGACCAGTGGGTGATTGCCGAAAATTGCGCGCGGCTGATCGAATGTATGCCCACGCTCACGCGCGATCCCGCCAATATCGAAGACGTCCTGAAGATGACCGGCGACGATCCCGCCGATAGCGCGCGCTACGGCTTGAAGTCGCGCCTGGCCCCCGGCCGCATCCCCATCGAGCAGCGCGTAGCCGGCCGCATCACCGCCACCGACACAACGTCGCGCGCCATCTGGACGCAAAAGTTCATAGCCGACGAGCGCGCGGCTCGCCGCCCCGCGCCCATCCCGCATCGCCATGGTTGGTGTCCGCGATGACTTCACGGGAAACCCAAGGTGCCTGCACTCCAGTACCGGAAGCCAGCGCTGTCACTAGTCTTCTGGCACTGGCTCCCTTCTATGTTTGGGCCTACAATGGGCCAATGGAACTAGTAACTGATCCTGGATCCAGCCAAATTGCAGCCAGAGGTCCTTGCCCGCATTGCGCCACAGTTTCATATTTTCGTCCGGTCACGGGACCTCACTCGCAAACCTACCCGGGAAGGGCGGAGCAGGATGTTGTCAATGCAGCACAGTGCGAGGCATGCAAACAATTCGTGCTTATCGTCGGCCGCAGACATAGTAGCGGTCAGTCGCTTCGTCTTCACGCGTTCTTCCCTCTTGGCAAGCCCAACGACTCAGTCGACGAGAGTGTTCCCCCCGAGGTCAGTGCCGATTTCAAGGAGGCTCTGCGCTGCCACTGGGTCGAAGCGTACAAGGCTTCCGTGGTCATGTGTCGCCGCGCACTTCAGAGTAGCGTCCTCGCCCTAGGCGCTAAAGATGAAAAGTTAGTGGAGCAGATCGATTTTCTATTTGCGAAGGGCAAGATAACTGAGCCTTTGAAAGATTTCGCTCATGAAGTCAGGCTGACTGGCAACGATGGAGCGCATCCAGATAAGGATGGTTTGGTTAGCGTCACTGAAAAAGATGCTTTAGACATGATCGAGTTCACGCGCGAGTATCTTCACCACGTCTATGTTATGCCAGCAAAGCTAAAGGCGCGCCAGACACCTGCCGCAGTATCCCGCACCGCTTCTTGAACTCGGGCCGGGTGCCTCATCCTTCGTCTCGGGAAGGGTGGGAGGTTCTCCCCGGTCGATTAGGCGTATAATCCCGCGTCATGGTGCGACGAGTCGTACTTCTGATCGTGCTGACCGCTGGGTTGACATATCCCGCCGCGGCGCAGGAGAGCAGCCGGTTACGGGCTGACGCGCTGCGCACCCTCGGATGCCTGACGAAACCGGATGCGCCCGTCCGCTTGGACGCACAGTATTCGGCCACGAATGCTTTGAGTGTCCGGTACAGCTACAGGACGGAACGCCTGTACATCGGCAATGACAAGTACGAAAGCAAGCAGAGCCTGGCAGTGCTGGTGTACGGCAAGAACGGCCGCACTGCGTATTTGTACAAAGTGTGGATGGAGGCCTTCGACGATCCCAGCAGGATTCAACTTTGGAATGCGCTTTACCTGGAAAAGCCGAAGCAGCAGTGGGAGATCATCGAGCTTTGGCAGGGCGGCATGGGGGTTTACGCTGAAGAGCAAAAGTCCCTGCAGGCAGTATTGAAAACGCCGCTTCGCACCATTCTCCGCTCCGCCGTGCCCGTGCCGGCAGGCGCGTGTTGGGTCCCTGCGCCCACAGTTGGACGATACGGTATCCGCCTGGGCAGTCCGGGGACGGCTTTTTAGCTCGTCAGCCGGGTGCCCCACCCTTCGTTTCTTGAAGGGTGGGAAGGGCTCAACGACTCTCGTCCGGCTTCTGAACAAAGATATTCTTCGCCGATTCGATGCAGGCGTGCTGCATCACACCCGGGCGGTCTTCGTCGAGCGGGCAAATCTCGAAATCTCCGAACACCGCGGGCGGAATGGCACTCTTCGGGGGTTGCGGGTAGGCGCGCACAAGATTCGCGGGAAACTCGGGATTGGCAGCATCGTTGCTCCGCAGGTCTGGTACCGCCCATGTGGAGGGGCCACTGTAAATCCCAAGGAGCCGATTGGTTCCGACCTTCCACATCCGCCAAGGCGGCCAACCTTCGTAGACGGATAGCCGCCCGCGGGTCCAGTAGCACATGGAAGCGTTCTCGGGTGTCTTGCAGGGGATCTTGCGCGCGGGGGCAGGGCCCTGTTGCGGCGGCCTCGCGGCAGCCAGTATGGCCGCACCAGCCAGCGTCACAAGCAGCATCGCGTATCGCATTGGCCAGAACCTAGCACGGCCCTCGGCGGCACCCAAGACGCGAGTAGCACAGCCACTCCTGGCTGTGTGCCTTTCCGGCCGTTCGCGGGACGCACAGGCAGGAGTGCCGGGTGCCTCACTCTTCGTGTTGGGAAGGGTGGGAGGTTCTCCCCAGTCGGTTGGGCGTATAATGCCGCGTCATGGCGCGACGAGTCGTGCTCCTGATCGTGTTGACCGCTGGGTTGACATCTCCGGCGGGGGCGCAGGAAAACAGCCGGCTGCGCGCCGACGCCATCCGGACGCTTGGATGTCTCGCGCAGGGGAGCGCGCCCATCCGTTTGGACCCGCAATATTCGGGTGCAAGTGGTTTTTCTGTCCAGTACGTCTACGAGACGCAACGGTTCGACATCGGCAATGGAAAGTACGAAAGTCAACAGGACCTGGCTCTTCTGGTCCACGGCAAGGACGGCCGCACAGCCTATGTATTCAAGGTGTGGATGAGTGTTCCTGAGACGCCCGGCCGGATCGAACTCTGGAACGCCCTGTACCTGGAAAAGCCAAAGCAACAGTGGCAGATCATTGAGTTGTGGCAGGGAGGCGAGAGCGTCTACGCCGAGCAGCAGCGGAGCCTGAGGGCGATATCCGCGGCGCCCCTCCGGACGATTCCCCGTTCGGCGGTGCCTACACCAACTGGCCGGTGTTGGGTTCCTGATCCCGGAGCAGGCGGCTACGGAATGCGTTTGGGCAGTCCGGGTACCGCCTTTCCAGGCCTTCGGATTCAGTCGCAGTCTGGCCCGTACAACAATTCCTTGGGTGGCGACGCCCCGCCTACCGTGTGGCTCACCTTCTACGAAGACGGTAGATAGCGCGCGCATCGCAGTAGCACAGCCATTCCTGGCTGTGCGTATGTGGTGCGGCTACCAAAGGCACACAGGCAAGAATGCCTGTGCTACCACGTCGAGAGCACTTCAATGAGCTTGAACTTAGGTAAATGGTCGGAGTGCGTGCGGCGAGCGTTCACCAGCCGCTACGTGCGGCTGCTCGAGGACGAGATCGCGCGGGAGCGCGCCGAAATTGACCGTCAGCGCGAGGAAATTGCCCGGCTGCGCCTGGAAAATCGCGCCCTGCTGAATTCGCTCCTAGGCACGGCCGGCGTGCCGCCGGTGGAAGAGCCGCGCCCGGTGCCGCACGGCATCGCGCCCGTGCGTCGGCGTTCCTGGCCGCAAATCGCCGCCGCGCGCGAATCCGAAGCCGCGCGCCAGGCCCGAGCACTCCAGCGCGACTAGCCCGCTGCGTCCGTCATTCCGAGCGCAGCGAGGAATCCCTCTGAGAGGTTTTACGGAGGGATCCCTCGCTCCGACCGCCAGAATGAAAGCGGGCTCCGCTCGGGATGACGATGCTGGAGAATCCGAAAGGCCTCCATGATGCCCACGTATACCTCTATGCCTGAAAACATGACTCACACCGGCCCCAACGGGCTCGCGACGGGCGTAGCACCCGTGGCCGGCGCTGTCGCGCCGGCTGAATCGCCGGTGTCCGACGCCAGCGCGACTTCGGCCAGCGGACAGCCGCTGCCCGGCGACCACGGCCCCAACAACGAGCGCCTGGAGGAAGCCGCGCCGCGCCTGGTGAACGCATTGCGCGAGCTGGTGGCGCAGTTCCGCCAGGAAGGCAGCGTAGCGCGGCGTCACGAGATTCGCCGCATCCGCCAGGCGCGCCTTTTCTGGCAAGGCCTGCAGTACGCCTGGTGGAATCCGCAGGACATGAGCTGGCATCTGCCGTCGGAGGCGAGCAGCCCGAGCGGCGCCATCGAGCCCGCCAGTCTGGAGGGCGGGCCGCGGTACCAGTTCGTCACCAATCTTTATCAGGCGTTCGGGCTTTCGTTCATCGCGGTCATCAGCCAGGACGTGCCCACTACGCGCTTCTATCCGCAGTCCACGCTGCGCGAAGAGGACATCTCCACCGCCAAGGCCGCCTCCGAAGTGGCCGAGCTGGTCGAGCAGAATAATCGCGTGCAGCAGTTGCTCACCGGCGTGGGCTTCTACCTTTGGACCGACGGCAAAATTGGCGGCTACGTGCGTTACGTCGCCGATGGCCAGCGCTTCGGCTGGCGCGACGAGCTGGTGCTCGAGGAACGCTTCGTGCGCCTGGGACGCGACGCCTACGCCTGCCCGCAATGCGGCGCCGAGCATTCCGTCGCCGATCGCGTCGGGGGCCCTGAGGCGTCTCCCGAACCGGTCGTCATTCCGAGGAGCGGAGCGACGAGGAATCTCTCCGAGGAGGCGTCCCCGGAGGGATTCCTCGCCCGCCAAGGCGGGCTCGGAAAGACGGAGTCTAATGTAGGCGCCATACCATCGTTTCTCGCCGGCACGATCTGCACGGAATGCGGCGCTGCGCTCAGCGCGTCGGACTTTCGTCCCGCGCCGCTGGTGCCCGTTCCGGTCAACGTGTCCACGCGCCGCGTGCCCAACGGCCAGGAAGTGATCTCGATTGTCGGCGGCCTGGAGCTGAATACGCCGGTGTGGGCCAACGAGCAGCACGAGTTCCCATACTTGCAATGGCAGATGGAAGTGCACAGCGCCAAGCTGCGCGCCGCCTTTCCGCACGCCGCGGAAGAAATCGCCGCGGCCGGCTCGCTCAACCCCGATGACACCGACGCGCGAGCCACGCGCGTGGCCGTAGCCCAGGGCCTGCCCTCCGCGCAGCCGGGCGACACGCTTTTCAATCTGGTCACATTCTCGCGCACCTGGATCCGCCCCTGGTCCTTCTACGCCATCGAGGACACCGCCGTGCGCGACGCGCTTCTGGCGCAATTTCCCGACGGTTGCTACGTCGCGTTTGCGGGAGACACCTACTGCGAAGCGCGCAACGAATCCATGGACGACTGCTGGCGCGTGATGCACGCGCTGCCCGGCGACGGACAGAATCGTCCCAGCGTCGGCGATTCGCTCATTCAGATCCAGGAGCGCTACAACACGCTCTCCAACATTCAGGCGGAAACGTACGAGTACGGCATCCCGCCCATCTACGCCGATCCGCAAGTGCTCGATTTCGATGCGCTAGCCGGACAGACCGCCGAGCCCGCCGCGCACTATCCCGCGCGCGCGCGTCCCGGCATGGCCCTGGCCGACGGATTTTTTCAGCCGCTGCCCGCGCAGGTGCCTCCGGACATGCTGCGTCACCAACAGGACCTGGCCGGGCCCATCGCGCAATTTCTGACCGGGCTTTTCCCCGCCGTGTTCGGCGGAGAAATGTCCGGCGTCAGAACGGCCACCGGCTACGCCATGGCTCGCGACCAGGCCCTGGGCCGCCTGGGACTGGTCTGGCGGCGGCTCAAGCAGTTCTACGCCGACATGATGCTGCTCAGCGTGGACTGCTTCCGCAAGAATCGCCCTAGCGACGTGGAGATTCCATTTCTCGGCGGAGGCGGCGATTTCCAGGCGCGCTTCATTCGTCTCGCCGATCTGCGCGGAAATATCCAGACGCAAGCCGAGGCCGACGAGACGTTTCCGCGCTTGAAATCGCAGCAGCGCGCCGTCTTGCAGCAATTGATGGCCAATCCCGATCCCGTCGTGCAAGCGACGCTGCGCGAGCCCGCCAATCTCGGCTTCATCAAGTCGCTGATCGGCCTGAACGAGCTGGTGGTGCCCGGCGAAGATTCGCGCAACAAGCAGTTGCGCGAGATGCAGCAGTTGCTGGCCGCCGCGCCCATCGCCCTGTCCGAACCCGCATCGCCGGACGTTTCCGGGAACGCCATTCTCCAGAATGGCGCCCTGCAAGCCGCCAATCAGGAGATTGGCGGTCCCGGGCCGGCCATTCCGAGTACCGCCGGCTTCCAGCCGGCTCCGGACCCGCTGCGACAGCCGCACCACCTCAGCACCGCGCAGGCCGGCGCCGCGATTCACTTTGTCTCCACGGTCCCGGTGGATGAATTGCTCGACGACCACGCCACGGAATTCGAGGAGTGCCGCCGCTGGGCCAGCTCCGACGCCGGCCAGTTGGCACGCGCGCAGAATCCGGCAGGCTTCGCCAACGTACGCGCCCATGCTGCCGAACACGCCGCCGCGCTCGCGCGCCAGCAGGCCAGCGCAGCTTTGGCCACAGCGCTGAGGCCCTAGCCGCCGCGCCGGCTCGAACAGGGGTTCGTTGCATGCCTCAACAAGAACGTGATTTCATAGGCGGCATACTCGACCGCTTCATGGGCCGAACGCCGCCATCTCCGCGGCCTGCGCCGCCGAAGCCGCCCCCGGCCATCACGCCGGGAACGTCGCAGTACGAACTGACCAAAGCGCAAGACGACGCGAGAAACAATCCGGCGTTCGCGCCCAGGCAGGACGGCACGACCTTTTGCAATCGGGCAACTTGTGAGATAGTGCAGCGCATGAAAGGCCCGATGGGAGCGCTGACCTACCCCAAGGGCGAATACGCCGTCGCGAATGATGCTGGTCGTTATCTCGCCATCGACGCAAAACCAGACAGGCCGGGGCAATGGCGTGTAGTGCCACCTGAAGATGCCCAGCGCCTTGCCAACGAGGGCATCGTGGTCGTGGGCGTCCAGCGAAATACAGGAAGGGACGCACAAGGCGGGCACAAGCATGGTCACATGGCGACCGTGCGCCCGGAGCTGATCCCAGGGTTGGCGCAGAGCTTGGGGCGCGCGCCAATTGTGAATAATATTGGTGCCAGGCGAACTATCGAACCGGGTGAGACAGCATTCCGCGAAGATGGCGGGCCGGTTATTTATTACACGCCGCGAAGGCGGTGAGCTGTTGAGGACATCCCGGTTTGCATCACTCGCGTTGTTGGCGCTGGTTGGCGCTGGCTGGCTATTTGCCCAGCGACAGGGGGATAGCAGCGCTGGTGGTCAAAGCGCCGCGTTCCGTAGTAAGACAGTTTACGATGGAAATTGGTGGGTAAAAGCCGACCCACGGACACGTGAAGGTTTCTTGGATGGTCTTGCAGATTATCTTATCTTCGTAGCCAAAGTCACGTGGCTGAGAGATGCTACCAGCGAGACGGAAGGGATCACCCAATACTACGGCCGCGATCGCCGTAATCTCGCTCTCCTTGTGCCGGATGTTTGGAGGCGCGTGCTCACCGAGTCGCCTCCTCCACCGCCATTGCCCGGCGGCGAAGTTTACGAAGGCCCGCACGGCTACTACTTGGGTCACTGGTACAAGGGAGGATCTTACGAGGAGCGGCTGGGATATATCGAGGCTTATCTGTGGTGCCTCGGTACCTACGGGCGACAGCCAGCCTCGGCGTATCCTCGCACACTCGACTATTATGATGAACAAATCTGGAATTACATTGACGCTCGAAAAGCCTACGACGAACCTGTAGCCGATATTCTTGCGCGCTTCAGAAGTCCGGTTCCGAACTGACTATCAGCTCCTAGTATCCTGTCGTCCTGAACTTCCATTCCACGCAAGGCTGTGGCGGCAGACGCGCCCATCGCGCCGCCGTCCCAGGCTGAACTGTTTCTTCGGAGGTACGACATGCAGCAGGGAAGTAACGCCGGCGCCGGCGTCAACGGCGCGACAGTTGCATTGACCGATGAACAGATCCTCGGGCTGGAACCCACACCGGCTCCGCCCGACGGTGGCACTGTAGCTCAGGGCGCCCCGACGTCGGCGCGGCAAGCGCCGCAAGCGGAAGGCGTCGGGGGCCCTGAGGATTTTTCCGCAACCGACCGGGAGGCAACCGCCTCGGGGCCCCCGGCCTCCGCTTCGGCGGAGGGCGAGGCGCCCCAAGGTGTAGCCGAATCCAGCGCCGCCGCCGAGCCGGAGTGGCTTAAGGCGCTCGACACCCATCCCGAAGCCGCAGCCGAAGCGCGCCGATGGCGTCAGGCGGCGCAGGACGCCGCTGCGCTCGACGCCGACTACTTCAGCGCCGAGCCCGGCGCGCGCGCGGGTCTCGCCGCCCGTCTGCACGAAAGCGATCCGGCCGCGTTTCGTTCCATGCTGGCGGACGCTGCGCGCCTCTTGGCCGAGCGCGATCCGCAAGGCCTCGCCGAGCTGGCGCGCCAGCTCGGTGCCGCCGAGCCGCAGCTCGCCCCTGGCGCAGCGAAAAGCGTGGCACACGCCGCACGTCCGGCCAATTCGTCGCCGGTCGCACCTCAGGGCGCTCCAGCAGAGACGGCGGCTCTGAGCACTTCGCCTGGCGCTGCATTTCCGGCCGACACCTATCGCGCCTTTGAGGCCGCCACCAACGACGACGTGGCATGCCAGGTGCGCGACTCGATCGATCGCACGCTCACGGCCACGCTGCCCGACGGCATCGCCGACGGCGCGCGCCGCCGCATCGGCGACGACATTTTCCGCGACCTGAACTCCACGCTTTCCGCCGACCGCGAGCTCTCCGCGAAAATCAACGACGTGCTGCGCGGCTGGCGATTTGACGCCGCCACGCGCCAGCAAGTGGCCGGCTTGCTGGCCGGCCGCGCGCGGACCGCGCTGCCGGAAGTGGCCCGCCGCGTGGTTTCGGAATGGACGTCGTCGGTGCTGGCCTCCGACCGGGCCAGGAACGCGCGCATCGAATCCGCCGCGTCCCGCCGCGACATCACCGGAGGCCGCCTGCCCGAGCCGGTAGCCTCGAGCGCCCTGCGTCCGCGCCAGGTGGATTACGCCCGCACCAGCGACGAGCAAATCCTGGAGATGTGACGATCCGACCGCGTGCGGGCTGTACTTGCAGCGCGCCCAGATAAGTGGCCGTCATCCCGAGGGAACAACGTGACCGAGGGATCCCTCTGAGGAACAATCATGCCAGCTCAGACCACACAGAACGATACATCCTGGTGGGACCGGCTCATCGCCGGATTGTCGCGAAAAGACGTTCCGCCTCCGCCGCCACCACGCCCGCCGGGGGTTGATCAGACCGCCTGGACACGGAACGTGGAACGGGTGAGGATCAGTCCAGACATAACCGTTCACGACGTCGGATTGAGCGTTTTTGGCGAGACTCGGTCCCTTTCGGACATATCAGAGTCGAACGAGCTGATCGACGCTGCTCGAGAGAACGCGGCCCACGTAATCCTTAACGGAATCGCGCTCAGAGGTTCCAAACATCCGAGCGTTCATCCACCGATCGAGCCTTCGGGTGAAACGTTGCGCAATCCAACCGAACGGGCCGCTTACGAATCGTCAATGAGAGCTGCTAGAGAGGCGTATCTGAGCGGCACAGATCCTACTCGAGGCGCAATCTATTTACTCTTGCCTGTGACTCCGGATCGCTCGGACCGGAAGTTTCCGAATGGCACCGCTCCGCTGCGCACGCAATCGGGGCCATACCGCAATTCATTTCCCAATAAAGACGTGCCGTCAAACCGAGCTTGGATAAATACATACGGCCCCGAAGGGGAACCCTGACACTTAGGCGCACCGCT
>Ga0214473_10005461_pt1 | contig 15205 bp, 21 predicted proteins | sample RVTome_7_FD_203509 | JGI IMG/M metagenome (GOLD analysis project Ga0214473, IMG submission 203509) | Soil microbial communities from uranium-contaminated site in the Upper Colorado River Basin, Wyoming, United States - RVT98D197 | ecosystem: Environmental > Terrestrial > Soil > Contaminated >... | reverse complement strand
GGGTGCCGTTACCGTGGTCGGTGCCTATGATGGTGCGACCTACTGCGAGCTTCGTATCGGTGCTGCCGGCGCTGTAACCGCACGACTCGGCGCAACCACACTGACCGCCACAGCAGTAGCCACAGTCGGTTGGAACCATCTTCTCGTGACCGTCTCGGCTGCGGTAGGCGCGGTCTACGTGAACGGCATCTGCGCGACGGGAGCAGTTGCCGGGAACCTGCCGACAACGCAGCCGCTCTTCATTCACGCACTGAACAACAATGGAGCGCCGGCAACGTACCTAGCCGCGAGAATTGCAAAGCTCAGCGTCGTCATTGCGGGCAAGTCGGCCGAAGTTGCGATGAGCAATTTTGTGAACGACTACGGGCGCGTCGTATACCACGAGGGGTGCTGATGCGCGCCACGGGTTGCCTCGCGCTCGCGCTGCTTCTCCCTGGCTGTGCTGGCAGCCTCGAAGCTGCCAGGCTAGAGGGCGTTGCCGCGCGCCGGGGGTTGCCGCTGAGCGCCGTGGGGTCGGCGCCGTCGGACAGGTGCCAGTCTCTTGACGACACCCACCGCTACGCAGGCGGCGTCGGCAAGACGGCCGCTTTCCTCGCGGGCGGTGAGGGGCTAGCCACCATCCCGGTCCAGGACGACAAGGCGAAGATGTGGCTCGCGCTGGGCGTTGTGGTTACCGGAGCCGCTGCCGCCGGGGCCTGGTGGATAGCCGAAGATGCGGCCTCTTCGTGGGCCGCAGAGTGCGCGACGCCCTAGTCGGCGCTTTCCGCTTGCCGAGCTGAGCCCGTGGGGATAGGCTCCCTATCCACAGACCATGGGTAGCCGAAGCCGCGCGCTCAGGCGCCACCAAGAGCACCAAGCCAAGAGGAGCCGCCACATGTCCGGAGACCGCTATATCAAAGTCGTCGGGGCTACGTTCACCAACCCCAGCGCCATTAGCCTGGCGGCCGCATGCCGAGCTGGCTTCGGGGAGACCAGGGATACCGACGGGCGTATCGTCGTCATGACGATCTCGACCTTGGACTGGTTCGGCGACGAAAACCCGTGGTCGATTCCGAACGACTTGAGCTTCGCCGTGACGCAGAAGAAGGGGCGGGCCGCGCAGCGTCTGATCGATGCGGCCGAGGAGTGCGCGCGGACCGACGCGAGCTACCTGAAGCTTTCGGCGGGCGACTACGAGGAACACGTCAAGCCCGTGCTGAACCAGCCACAGCTGCACCCGCAGAGCTTCCCGCTGCCGGCGGCCATCAACCGGGCGCTGGCCACGATCTTCGAGGCCATCGAGACCGCCTCGACGGAGAACCCCGAGGAGGCCCCGGTGGAGGTTCCCCGAGCGCTCCAGGCGCCCGAAAAGCCTACGAAACCCGCGAAGGCTGCGAAGCCCGGCGGGAAAGCCGCGAGGTAGCCCGCGCGCGGTCCGCTAGCTCGCGCTCCCGGGGTCGTGGTAGGCTCTGGAGGTCGTGGACGCGGAGCTGAAGTTGGTGGCGGAGGCCGTCGGGTGCGGCCTGGCTGCCTTCGTGGTGAACTGGTTCGCGTTCATGCGGCCGATGCAGGGCCGCCTGAACCAGGCAGCGTCGCCGGAGGAGATCCAGAAACTCACGAGCGCGCTCGCTGACGTTCGCGAGAACATGGCCAAGCGCGGCGCCCAGCAGGAGGCGCAAGGCGAGACGCTGGAGCAGATCCGCAGGACCGCGCACTCGCTGGAGGCGCGCGTCGGGCGCCTTGTCACTGACGAGGAGTTCGGGGCGTACACGTGCGCGACGAATGCGTGCATTCAGAACTTGGTGGAGAAGATCGGCCACGCTGCGGGCGTGATCGAGACGCTGTCAAGCGGCTTGCGGCCCAGCAGCGGCGGCAGCAGGAGGTAGGTAGACCATGTCGAGCAACTCGGGTTCAGCGGCGTTCCGCGCTCCCCCGCGGGAGGCGCTCACGGACGGCATCGTCCGGACGGTGTCGGGGGCGCCCATCAAGTCGAAGGTGATTCGGGCGATCTGTGAGCAACAGGCCCTCCTTCAGGAGGCCGATCGGGCAGCGGACAGGCTGGTTGCGGCTGCGGAGAAGGTCCAGAGCGACCCGCCGCCGCCGGCCGTCGAAGACCCCTAGCGGGCCAAGCTTGACGGGCCTGCCGGCCAGCTGGTAGGCTTCCAGTCACGTGCGGGAGTGGACACCCGGGCGTGAGCACCAAAAGCCGACACGAGAGAAGGAGCTGAACCACCATGTACCGAGGAGCACGACAAGAGGGCGCGGACTATTTCGACGACGTAGTTGATGCGCAGGAGGGAGGCGGGGTCTTCAAAGGCGGGACCGGCCTCGGTGGATACGAGGGCAAGGTCCGCGAGGAGATCACGCCGGAGGGAGTGGTCTACCGCGGCGTGCGATGCGAGGGTTGCGGCCTCGCACGAGACGTCTGGGTTACGTACCAGGAGCTGTTCTTCCTCGCGCAAAACGGCCCCAACAGGCCGCTCATACTACCCGAGAACTGGGGATATTCCGACCAGGAAGCGGACTTCGAGCTGAAGGCCGCGTGCCCGAAGTGCTCCAGCGTCTTCGAGCTGCACGTCGAGTTGGAGGAAGCTCGAAACCGCTTCAATCAGGGCTTTCAGAACGGCTACATCCCGCCACAGGTCCTGGAGGGATGGAAGCAGAGGGTTCTGCAGTTCGTCCAGCGTCCCCGGTAGTCGCGGGGCGCGTCGATGGCACGGTACTTGCGGCGCAACGAGGCCGAGGAGGCGGCCGCCCAGACCGCCATCGAGCTGGCGGCGCCGGAGGGCTTGACGCTCGACGAGGTGGACGCGTGCGTACGACCCGAGACGTCGCTGTCCCGGGACGAGGCGCTCGTGGTCGCGGGGCCGTACTTCCTGGCCGTCCAGGAGGAGTTCTCCCGGCACGAGCAGGACCACTACGGCGGCAGGTCGGTCCTGCTCGCCCGCGTGCGCCTGGAGTGCGCGCCGTGGCGTGAGCTGGCCGACGACGAGGGCTTCAGCGTCCGGAACTTCGCCGCCACGTCCGACGACGGGCACGTGATCGTCATCGCCCCGGAGCTGGTCGAGCTGCCCGAGGAGAGCGTGGTCGCCATCCTGGGCCACGAGTTCGGGCACGCGTACGACAACCTCTATCCTGGGCGCTGGGTGCTCGCGGACGGCGAGCTGCTGCGGTTCGACGACGCGCTCGCGGGCGTTGGCGACCCCGAGCTGGAGAGCAAAGCGAACCAAAAGGCTCGGGTCGCCCGGGCGCGGCAGTGGCGGGACCGAACCGACGACGAGGTCGAGAACACCGCTGACGCCATCGCCACCGAGGTGCTCGGGCACCAGATCCGCTACTGCGGGCCGTGCGTGCTGCAGTGCTTCGAGCGCACGGCCTCACGAAGGCCGGCGGGACTCCGGTAGATCGGGCAGGGTCTGCTGCTCGCCCCGCATCGTGGGCTCCAGTTCTCTCAGCAACTGCACAATGCCGTGTTGGAGGTCCGTCTTGTGGACCCAACCCAGGATCTCTTGCGCTCGCGTTGGGTCCCCCACGAAAGCGCCAACGTCGGCGGCCCGCGGCGCACCCTTCTCGATGAAGGACGTGCGTCGGCCAGACTCCTGAACGCAGAGCCGCGCCAGCGCCAGCAGGCTGACAGAGGTTCCGCTCACGATTTCCACGGTTGGCAGCGACTTGCCTTCCCGTAGTTTGCTGATGGCCAAGCAGATTGCCTCGACGACGTCTGGCAGGTAGGTGAAGTCGAAGTACCGGTCGTAGCCCTCCACGGTGAGGGGCCGCATCTGAAGAGCGGCTCGGCAGAACGCTGGGATCACGCGATCGGCGTGGTCGTGGGTGGAGCCGTAGACGTTGGAGAAGCGGAGCACGCTGACGCAAAGCCGGCCGAAGGCAGCCGCCACGAGCTGCTCACCCGCGACCTTGGCGCGTCCGTAGACGTTGATCGGGGCCGTGATCCTGGTGCTCCCGGGGGCATCGGGCGGCGCCCCCGCGCTGTTGCCGTAGACCTCGCGACTCGACGCGAACAGGAACCACTTGACCTGCTTCGGCATCGACAGCGCGCACGAGAGCAGGTTGTGCGTGCCGGTGATGTTGGTGCGCCAGCACAGGTCGGGGTCTCTCTCCGCCCACATCACCCGGCTCACGGCCGCGAGATGAACGACGCCCTCGCAGCCCTCCATGCATTGCCGCACGTCCTCGTAGCAGGCAACGTCCCGCTCTTGGCCCTCGGGGGCCCGAATGTCGAAGGGGACAACGTCGTGTCCGTCGTCGCGAAGGCGGCGGCAGAGAGCGGTACCAATGAGACCCGAGGAGCCGGTGATGAGGATCTTGGACATCGCTGGCTAGGATACCTAGCTAGCCCCACGGTGTCCAGACCTGAAACCCGTTGGAGGCGACGTTCAGGTCGATCTGCCGCTTGGCGCAGGGGAGGCAGCGCTTGGACCCGATGGCTCCGAGGACCCGGTGGATGGCGTTGCCGAGCCCCCAGCCGCCGGCCGCCGAGCGGTCCGCCGCCCAGGCGTAGACGCAGTCCTCGTCCGGGCAGAAGCCGGCCTCGCCCGTCCGCTGGTCGGCCACGTTGGCGCCCCCCTCGGGCACGGAAGCCACGAGAATCCAAGGGATACGGCGGTCCAGGACGTACCACTGCACGGGTCGAGGATAAGGCCACTGGGCCGGGAGCGCAAGCTCTGGTAGACTCCAGGCCAGGAGACCGGGTTGCGATGCTGGAGAACTTGATAGGCGGCTACTCCCACAAGCTAGGCTGGGACCCGTCGCAGTACGACCAGCGGCAGCTGAAGACGGGGATCGAGGTCGAGATGGAGCACACGTCCGACCCGATCGCGGCTCGCAAGATCGCGATGGACCATCTGGCGGAGCAGGTGCTCGCCGGCAAGAAGCAGGACTACTACACGCGGCTCGCACGCATGGAGAAGAGCATGACCCCCAACGCCGTTTGGCCGACCGCCTACATGAACCGACTCCCCGACTCCGCCTTCCTCTACATCGGCCCAGGCGGTGTCCAAGGCGAGGACGGTCGCACCATGCCGCTGAGCCTGCGCAAGCTGCCGTACAAGAACACGGCCGGCAAGGTAGACCTCGCGCACCTTCGCAACGCCATCGCCCGGCTGCCGGTGACGCGGATCCCCGAGACGCTGAAGCCCGGGATCAAGAAGCGAGCCTGTCAGCTGCTCGCGAAGTACGGGGGCGAGTGCGCGACGATGGCGTACGCGGCGAACCCTCCCTATACGGCGCGCGGCGTTGCGCTGCGCACCGGGCACAAGACCTACATGCAAGTGGCCCTGCTAGACGTCGGGAAGGAAGGCGTGCTCGTCCAACACTACTCGACGGATCGCAAGGAGTGGGTGCCCAAGACGTCGGTGATGGAGATCAGTTCGGCCGAACGCATGGGCTACGACGAAGAGGACGACGTGGCCTGTGGGGCCGTAGCGAACCCGGGGGACGACTGCGAGGCGCTGAGCAGGGCAGCACAGCGCGCCATGGAGCGAGGCGACGCAGAGGAGGCGCACAAGCTGCGCCGCAAAGCCCACGACTGCCGTTTGCGTCGTCAAGGCGGGATGCTCCAGAACCCCGACTACCCCGAAGCCGAGGAGTACGTGCCGGGCGTGGCCCAGGGCCTCGACGAGCAAAGCGCGCTGCGCGACGTGCGGCTCGACGCATCGAGGGGCCACGTCTACCGCCTCGTCATGTGGGACACGTACATGCAGGACCGTCAAGGCAAGAGCTTGCTCGGCTACAGCTTCGAGCAAGTGCTCCCGGAGCGCGAGGCGGGCGTGCTGTTCGAGGGCACCGACTATGGCGCCTCGCCAATGCACGCGATTGACAGTGACTCGTCGGTCCGGGCGCTGTTGACGTTCTTGACGCTTCGCCCCGGGGACACGGACCGCGAGTACTTCGAGAAGTACACGCCCGAGCAGATGGCCTTTGCACAGGGCGACGCGGAGGAGCTTCAGATGTACTCGCTCGACGCTGACGAGGAGCAGATGCCCCTCGTGGACTACGAGTAGCCAGAACGCAGCAGGAGACCCCGACATGGCATCCGTTCTCTTCCCCATCCTCTACGCGGCGGCCGGCATCGGTTGCCTGGTGCGTGGCCTCTTCCAGCCGCACCGCGCGGTGGTCCGCGAGGGCGCCGTCAAGCGCTGCTCGGGCCCCAACAGCTTCGGCGCCTGCGACCCGGCCGACGCTATCCAGGCCGCGCCGGGCACGCTCGCCTACGCGGTCACGACCGGCAAGATCGTGGCGGTCGGTCAGAGCTTCGTCCACCTACTGACCCGAGACGAACCGGTCCTGCTCATGTACGACGGCATCGTCCCCGCGGTGGTCGAGGGCCAGTACGTCTCGCGGGGCCAGCGCCTCGGCGCGGTGGACGCCGACGGGCTCGTGCGCTTCTCGGTCTCCGAGCTGGTGCGGTCTGAGACCAGCCAGATCGGCTATGCGATCCGGGCCGTGCCGCCGTCCGGGTGGCTGGCGGCTCGCGGCGCCCGTCACGCTGCCAAGGACCTCGGCGACGGAACGAAGTGGTGCGAGGGTGGGAGAACCATTGCCGTCCCAAGCGCCGCCGTCCAGTCCTGCGACCTGAAGCAGCCGGAGCCGGGGAAGTTCGGACTGCTCCCGATCGACGTCAGCATGGGCTAGGAGAGCCTCCGCAGTCGCATGCCGGCCGCCACTGACCTCCAGCGCCTTGTTGAGCAGCAGCCCGTCGGCATGGGTATCCTCACGGCCGCGACGTTGATCGGAGGCACGGTGCTTGGGGCGGTCGCCGCCCGGTCGCTCCGGGAGGGCTGGGTGCAGATGCCCGAGATCCCCGAGGAGCAGTCGCCGGCCCAGGAGCTGCTGCAGTTCGGGATCGCCAACGGCGCCATGGTGATGGGCATGATCCCGATCCGGCAGGTCATCATCGACATGGGGCGGGACAAGTTCCTGGCGCTCATGGCCGCGTACGGTGGGGCGCTCGTACTTGCGCGGCTGGCCGTGCTCGGGTATCGCAAGGCGCGAGGGGAGGACTAGGCCGTGAAGGGCTCGGACTGGGTCAAGACGCTCCCCGCTGAGTGGAGCACGGAGCGCGAGGCCGCGATCCTCCAAGCCGTCAAGGACGGCCTTGCGCTGCCGCCGAAGTGGGTCGAGATCAACCTAGGGTGCGACGGGAACGACTGCGTGATCTACGTCGGCGAGGACGTCCTCTGCATCGGCGAGGCCGACGACTACGTGCGGGTCAACGTCTGCGCCGACACGCACCAGCTCATCTGCGACCACATGGGCTGGATCATGCCAACCACCAAGGTCTGCGACGCCATCTGGCGGTCGGCCGTGGTGAAGGTCGCTCCGAGCTTTCAGCCCGCGGAGAGCGCACAACGCCAGGCGGGCGGATACTCGCCTTCGATGAGCGACACCGAGGCGATGGTGCGGCATTCGGTGGACGTGGCCTTCAAGCGCGGGTGGAAACTCGGCCTCCTCGAAGTCGCGGGCAAGCAGTGGGTGCTCTCGAACATCCTGGCGGGCAAGACGGATAGGGGCGCCAACTACGGCTTCTACGACCCGAAGGCGCCGTCCGTCTCCGCGAGCGGCATCCGCATGTGGCAGACGCTCGGGACTCGCCACACGCACTGGCATTCCGACTACTCGCAAACGGCCAGGCCAGTCCGCAACGTCGTGCTGCTGAACGGGCAAGAGGTCCCGTTCATGCAGGTGGCGTCCGACCCGGACCTGTGCCGGCTCCTCTCCACCGAGGGACCGCTGAAGTTCAGTCGGCTGCCGGCGGCTTCGCCGCTCGACCCGTCGAAGCGAAACTGGACGCCGGTGGTTTTCGAGGACTGGGGCGTACGGCTGACGTTTAGCCGGGTGCTTCGCAGGGGCGATGTGAGCGACGACGTTGGTGCGTGGCAGGACTTCCTGGGAGCGTCGCCGGACCGCAAGTTCGGTCCCATCACCGAGAGCTTGACGCGAGCCTGGCAGCGAGCGCACGGCCTCGACGACGACGGCGTTGTGGGACCGAAGACCGTGGCCGCCGCGAACCAAGTGCTGACGGAGCGCAACGCCAGCGGCCCGGGGCGCCCCTCCGACGACACCGGCGAGCCCGTGAAGCCGCTGGTTTGGGACTTCGTGCAGGCCCGCAACTACACGAAGGGGCCGAAGCCGCCGCGGCAGATCAAGTGGATCGTGATCCACTCGGCGGAGATGCCAGAGAAGCCGACGGCGGCAGAGGCGCTGGCTGCCTGGGCGGCGGGGCCGCAGGCGCCGAAGGCAAGTTGGGGCTACGCCGTAGATTCGGACAGCGTTGTCCAGTGCGTGCGGGACGAAGACATCGCCTGGCACGCGCCCGGGGTGAACGGCAAGAGTATCGGCATCGAGCACGCTGGTTACGCGCGCCAGAGCTACCTCGACTGGTGCGACCAGTTCTCACACGACATGCTGCTGCTGTCAGCTCGGCTGGTTGCAACGCTCTGTAGGCGGCATGGGATCCCCGTCCAGTACGTGGACGCGGCGGGGCTCGCGGCCGGCAAGCCCGGCATCACCACTCACTGGCAGGTCACGCAGGCGTTCAAGAAGAGCACGCATACGGACCCGGGCCAGGGGTTCCCGATGGACTGGTACCTCGCTCAGGTCAAGAGGAGCACCGCCGATGGCAACTGAAGGACTCTCGGTCTCGTTGGTGTTGCGCGACGGCCGCGAGCCGGGCGAGCCTTCGGTGGTGGACCGGCTCCGGGTCCCGAGCAACATGGTGCTCATCCGGTTCGTCGGCGTCTGCGAGCACTTCGCTGCCGACATGCTGGGCGGCCAGGCGCACACGGCGATCCTGACCGTCGAGCGGCTCCGGCGGCTGGGTGGCGAGTGGCACCAGGCCAAGGTCGAGTTCGTGGGCGCCCGAGACCGAGTGGTCCACCAGGCCGACCTGAAGACCAGCAAGCCGGATCTGGTGGTGGACAAGCTGGCCGAGGAGCTACTGCAGGGCATTCCCCGCTGGGACGTGGGCGAGGGGCAGCGCTACGAGGACCGGATCCGGTACTTAAACAACCCGAGGGGCTGAGCTTGACACGCTAGGGGTCCTAGCGGTAGGCTCCGGGGTATGGCAATCCAGAAATCCGAACTCACAGCAGACGAGCAGAAGGCACTGGAAGCGTTTCGCGAGGACGCCTTCCGTCGCGCAACCAGCACGGTCACGGACCGGCCGAAGGCGGAGGCGGCGATCTGTCGGCTCTACGAACTGGCGGGTCACCAGCGGCCCGCATGCATTTGGGTCGCGTCGCCCGAGGCGGGCGCTGCGGAGTACGAGACGCGCGTGGACGCTGTGCTCGCCTCGCTCAGGGCCTCGCTCAGTGCCTCGCTCAGTGCCTCGCTCAGTGACTCGCTCTGGGACTCGCTCAAGGCCTCGCTCAGTGCCTCGCTCAGTGCCTCGCTCAGTGCCTCGCTCAGTGCCTCGCTCTGGGACTCGCCGCGGATCGCTTTCTACGCGTTTCCAGAGCAGCGCCTCGGGGTGAAGTACAGCGAGGCGGACTCGGCGCGGCTGGCTCTGTGGGGCGAGGTGGTGGACGGATGTTTCGCCGTCTGGGGCGGCCCCGGCTGGGTGGTGTTGTGCGAGCGGCCGACGGCGGTCGAGATCAAGGAAGGTAAGCTGGTAGGGGTGACGTTCGGCAGCGAGGTGCCGCAGTGACCTGGCGGCCCATCGTCTACGTTCAGGACGGCGTTTCCGTCACCTACACCAAGTACGGGCGCAAGATTTGCGCCAATGCCCGGGACATGCGAGCTGGGGCGCCTGTGCTGCTAGATGGCGAGTGGGAGCGCTGGGTGAGCGACTTCCTGCTGCGGGCCATGCGTCAGAGGAAGATCCCGAAGGAGGCGCTCTGCATCGACGTCGGAGCCAACTGCGGCTGGTACTCGTTGATCATGCGCTACGCCGGTGAGCAGGAGGGCCAGCACCCGGTCTGGGCCTACGAGCCCCATCCGGTCACAGCCAAGTGGTTGCGACACACGTTCGACCTGAACGGCATGGGGATGGACTCGGGTTGCCAGGTGTTCGAGAAAGCGGCCGGCGCGGTCGAGGGAACCTTCCAGCTCTGGATCGAGCCGCTCTACCTTGGCAACGCCAGCATCAGCCCGCCCAACAAGGTAAACCGAGCCCCGCTGGAGGTTCAGGTGGTGCGACTCGACGACGAGGTCATGCTGGACGAACAGGTCGCCATCATCAAGATCGACGCGGAGTGGGCCGAGCGAGAAGTTCTGGCGGGTGCTCACAAACTGATCGCGCGCAACGCCGACCACATCATGCTGGTGGTGGAGTGGCACCGCTGCAAGGAACTACAGAGGGAACTGGTGGGGCTGGCGCAGGACCACAACTTCGAGGTGGCTGTCATTGAGCATGACAGCAACGTGAGCGTCTTGGATGTGCGGGACGACTGGGGCTTCATCGATGACAGCGAGATGCTCGTGCTCTTGCGGAAGGACTGCAAATGGTAGCCCCGGCACCGGTCTACGTGGGGGACAATACGGTCCTGCTGCTGACCCGATACAGCCGCAAGATGTACGTGGACTCACGCGACACGAGCATCGCGGCCCACCTCATCATGGGCGGCGACTGGGAGACCGAGGAGTCCAAAGTCATCATGCGTGTGTTGCGGGGCGCGCCCTCCGAGCCGACCCAGCTGTTCATCGACGTAGGCGCCAACGTGGGTTGGCACTCGCTCGTGGCCTACTTCGCCCGCGAGGGCAGGATTCAGGTCCGTGCCTACGAGCCCAACCCGCGATTTGCCAAGATGCTACGCAAGACCTTCCTGGTCAACGGCATGTGGCATGGCAACGCGGTGGTCTGCGCAGCGGTGTCGAACCGCAGCGGAACAGCCGACCTGGCCTTCGACCCGGACTGTACCGGAGCTAGCTTCGTGCTCGGTGCTGACGACGAGCTAGTGCCGCCAGGGTTCCTGCCGCCGTCGCTGGACTTCAAGAGACAACCGGTGCGCCTCGTGACTCTCGACGAGGAGCTGACTGGTTGCGACACGCCCGTGGGCATGATCAAGATTGACACGGAGGGGCACGAGGAACAGGTCATTGAGGGGGCACGGGAGACCATCCGGCGGTGGACAGACGTGCGGCTCCTGGTCGAGCACCAGCCAGACGAGTCGCACCGGCGCATGATGGAGTGGCTATTCGCAGAGGGATTCAGGGCGTGCTGGTTGGAGGACAAGCGCGAGCCCGAATCGCTGACGATCGAGGGCGCCATGGCTAAGGGCCTGGGCAACGTCTACTACGAGCGCAAGCCGTGAGCGACGACATCTGCGTCAAGTTCTGGATTCACACTTCCCCTGCAAGGGCTGGAAGCGACTGCCTGGAGCAGACGCTGCGTTCGCTACGCGAGTCCGACATCGGCGACGAGTTCGAGGTGTGCCTCGGGCCGCCGGCCTCTACGCACACGGTGGCGGAGATGAACCAGTGGTGGATGGACACGCTGTTGCGGAAAGCAACCGAGTCCACGAGCGACGGCGGGCGCGGATACGTCGTGCGCTTCGAGGACGACATCATCGTCAACCGCCACATCCTCCATAACGTCAAGACGTGGCCCGCTTTGGGGCAAGCCAACTTCGGAATGGGGGACCTGTTCAACGCTGATAGCTACTGGCCTGAGCGGTACGACCCGATGCTGTGGCGAGTGAGAGGACCGGAGGCGATACAGCGTCTGGAGCTGGATCAACAGGGTGGGCAGGGCCAACTCTTCGCGTCCGCCGCACTTCCAAAGATCATGAAGAAGGTGGAGCGGGCCGGCGACTTGGGGGGTGGCAAGTTTGGGGCGTATGATTTCGTTGTTTCGCGGGCCTGCAACTACGCCGGGTTCGGCTACTACGCGCACCTGCCGTCGCTCGTGAATTGCCACGACGGATGCAAGGTGCGTTCAGATGGTGTGGCGCATGACGTTGGGCACTACTCCGACAAGAACTTCGATCTCAACTGGAAGCGCAAGGCTCCGTGAACGAGGATACTTGCGTCAAGGTCTGGGTTCACTCATGCGAGTTTCGTGCCGGCTCGGAATGCCTCACGCGGACCTTGCTCTCATTGAGAGAGTCGGACATCGGCAACGACTTCGAGGTGTGCATGGGACCACCGTGGACTCCCCAAGTGCTAACCGACCCGGAAGCGAAACTGTATATGGACCCTTGGTGGAAGGACACGCTGATGAGAAAGAGTGAGGAGTCCACCGCTGGCGGCAAGCGTGGCTACGTCCTCCGGCTGGAGGACGACGTGATCGTCAACCGCCACATTCTCCACAACGTCAAGACGTGGCCGGCGCTGGACGAGCCACAGTTCGGGATGGGTGACCTATTCAACTACGATGGCATGTGGCCCGACTTTCTTGACCTCACGAGACTACGCCCGGTGCGCGACGGCGTTCTGAGAAGATTGGAACTGGACCAGATCGGGGCGCAGGGGCAGTTGTTTGCGAGTGCCGCATTGCCGAAGGTTTTCAACAAGGTACCAAGGGCTTTCGAGATGTGGTCCAGCTGCGGCTGCGCCTATGACCACATCGTGTCGCGGGCCTGCAACTACGCCGGGTTCGGCTACTACGCGCACCTGCCGTCGCTGGTGAACTGCCACGATGGATGCAAGTTGGGGTCGAAGGGTCAGCTTCACGAGGGGCACTTCTCGCACAAGACGTTCAGCTTAGACTGGATGAGAGGAGCGCCGTGAGCGACGAGGTCTGCGTCAAGGTCTGGGTTCACACGTGCGAGAAGCGGGTGGGGACCGAGTGCTTGGAGAGGACCCTCCAGTCGATCCGGGAGTCCGACGTCGGTGAGGACTTTGAGGTCTGCGTGAATGTTCCACACGAGACGTGGTCACGAACATTGCGTGACCAGTACATGGACCCTTGGTGGAAGGACACGCTGCTGAGAAAGAGTAAGGAGTCCACCGCTGGCGGCAAGCGTGGCTACGTGCTGCGCTTTGAAGACGACGTCATCGTCAATCGCCACATTCTCCACAACGTCAAGACGTGGCCCGCTCTGGATGAGCCGAAGTTCGGGGTGGGCGACCTATTCAACTACGACCAGACGTGGCCCGACCTCGCTGACCGCATGAGGATACGTCGCGTGCGCGAGGATGTTTTCAGAAGGCTAGAGCTGGATCAGGTTGGTTCGCAGGGTCAGCTGCTGGCGGCCGCGGCTATTCCAGCGATACTTGCAAAGGTGGGCAGGGCCCACGAATACTACAGCAACAAACTGTTTATTTCCTACGACCTGATGACGTCGCGCCCGTGCGCATATGCGGGCTACGGCTTCTACGCCCACATTCCGTCGCTCGTGAATTGCCACGACGGATGCCGGGCATCGACCTGGAACTCGAAGCGGGACGGGTTATTCTCCCACAAGAACTTCGACCTGGACTGGAAGCGTGAGGTGGAGTAAACCGAGGAGGTCGGCGATGGCGAAGATCGTGAGTTCGGTTGAGGTTTGGAAATGTCACAAATGCGGGGCTGAACAACACGTGGAGTTGCTCGGTAGTCCGCCCCTGCCGTACCAGGGAAAGGGCGGCCGGATGATCACGACTATAGCTGTCGTGGACGCTCGGACCGAAGGATGGAGGCGAACCGAAGCCGGCGAACTCTGCCCGCAGTGCAGCAATACCAGAGCGTCGCCCTGAAGGGCCGGCAGCGTGACCGACGAGGAGAAACTCCAGCGGCAGCTTGATCGCGAACGGCGGCGCCGGGAGCGCAGGGAGAAGCAGCTCGCGCCCCCGCCCCCGCCCCCGGTGCGGCGTCTCGGGCGTCCCGCGGGGCATCCGGTCGCAGTTGATCTGCCCATCGCTCCACGGCGAAGGCCAGGGTGGGCGGCCATCGCGGCCGCTCAGAGCCAAGCCGAGTCTGCTCAACCGGGGCAACCAGTCGAGCCCATGGCCAACCCACCCACGTTCCGGTGCTTCGTGCACACCTGTTGGGCGCGCCTGGGCAAGCTCGCTCCTACACTGGAGTCCCTGGACGCTTCGGACCTGGCCGGCAAGTACGAGGTGCTGGAGTCGCCGATGTTCAACCGGGAGGGCGGCGAGGTGACCGAGCAGTGGTACAAGGACACGCTCGTCAGGCTGGCCGCAGAGCCGCTCCCGGAGACCGGCAAGCCGCCGGACTTCGTCGTGCGCTTCGAGGACGACGTGATCGTGAACCGCTACATCCTCCACAACCTGCAAACGTGGGGGGCGTTGCGGAAGTCTGAGTTTGGACTCGGGGTCCTCTTCGTCTGGGACCAGCAGTGGCCGCCGCGTCCGTGCATGCAGCGGTGGGACCGCGACGGCAACCTCTGCCGACTGGACCTCGACATCTGCTGTGCGCAGGGCAACGTCTACGAGGCCAAGCACGTACCGGTCGTCATGGACTTCCTGGAGCGGGCTCAGGGGTGCGCCGGCGTAGGCCACGGGAGTGCCACTTACGACAACGCGACGACCCGAGCGACACGAATGGCCGGCAAGTACGTCTTCCTGCACTTGCCCTCGCTGGTGAACTGCCATGGAGGGAGCAAGGAGAGCACGTTCGGCTCCCGCGGGCACAGCAGCGACAGGACGTTCGACCTGAACTGGAAGCACGGGGAGTCGCGGCACTTCCGGAGGCCGTAGGGGCCGAGCCTTCAGTCGTCGCGGAAGCCGGCGCGGTAGGCGCGGTCGAAGTTGAACTGCCAGCGCTTGTGGTCCACTCCCGAGTCGAAGTCCTCGGTGAGGTCGTCGATCACGGTGAGCGGGACGCCGGTCAACTGGTGAACATGAAACTGCAGGTCGATAGACCTGTAGCCGTTGAACCAAGCTGCCCGCGCCTCCTCAGTGCAGCGCTTCAGGAGCGTCTGGCCGGCGGCTGTAGCGCTGAAGCCGAACAGCTCGCCCTTCGTCTTGCCGGTGCACTTGCTGGGCCCAGGGCGACCGTACCAGCGCAACGGGCCGACCAGAGGAGAGAGGATCATGCGAAACGCTTGGGGCGAGAACCAGACGTCTCCGAACAGCACGTGCGTGGTGCCGTCCAGAGAGAGGTACTTCTCGCAGCACCAGTACCTATCCACCCAGCACGGCGTGGGGTGCACGTCCGGGCGAACCACAGGCAGACCGTCGGGCATCTCCTGCTCGGAGAGGACGAGCACGGTTACGTCGGGACCACAGGCGCGAAGCTTGGCCACCGTGCGCTCGACCAAGTACCGTCCGCCGGCATTGAGACGTGCGGGGATGCCCAGGCAGCCGCGGTGATTGCGTAGGTTGG
>Ga0214473_10005460_pt1 | contig 15207 bp, 11 predicted proteins | sample RVTome_7_FD_203509 | JGI IMG/M metagenome (GOLD analysis project Ga0214473, IMG submission 203509) | Soil microbial communities from uranium-contaminated site in the Upper Colorado River Basin, Wyoming, United States - RVT98D197 | ecosystem: Environmental > Terrestrial > Soil > Contaminated >... | reverse complement strand
AGGGGCTGTCGGTGAGCAGCATCACCAGGCGGTCGATGCCGATGCCGGCGCCGGAGGCGGGCGGCATGCCGTACTCGAGCGCGCGGATGAAGTCGGCATCGTAGTGCATGGCTTCCGCGTCGCCCGCTTCCTTCTGCCGGGCCTGCTGCGCGAAGCGCTCGGCCTGGTCCTCGGGATCGTTCAGCTCGGAGAAGCCGTTGGCGATCTCGCGCCCGGCAATATAGAGCTCGAAGCGCTCGGCGATGTCGGGATTCCGGGCGCTGCGGCGCGCCAGCGGCGACACCTCGGTGGGATAGTCGACGATGAAAGTCGGCTGGATCAGCTGGTCCTCGACCGTGTTTTCGAAGAGGGTGAGTTGCAGCCCGCCGATGCCATCCGCCGGCCGGTAGGCGATATCGAGCTGCTTCAACCGGGCGATCAGCGCGGCGCGGTCGCTCAGCACGGCGTCGGTGACCGACGGGTGGTATTTCTTGATCGCCTGAGTGATCGTGAGTCGATCAAAGGGGCGGGCAAGGTCGATATCGTTCCCCTGGTAGGCGAAGCGGGTCGTGCCCAGCGCCGCCTGCGCGACGTGGGCGAGCATGCGCGGAATGACCGCCATCATGTATTCGTAATCGGTGTAGGCCGCATAGAACTCGAGCATCGTGAACTCGGGATTGTGTTTCGTGGAGATGCCCTCGTTGCGGAAATTGCGGTTCACCTCGAACACCTTCTCGATGCCGCCCACCACCAGCCGCTTGAGATAGAGCTCGGGGGCGATGCGGAGATAGAGGTCGAGATCGAGCGCATTGTGGTGCGTCGTGAACGGGCGCGCCGCCGCGCCGCCCGGAATCGGCTGCATCATCGGCGTTTCGACTTCCAGGAACTGCTCGCCGAGCAGGAAATCGCGAATGGCGTGCACGATGCGCGAGCGCAGCAGGAAGACGCGCCGGGTGTCCTCGTTGACGATGAGGTCGACGTAGCGCTGGCGATACTTGAGTTCCGGGTCGGTCAATCCGTGGTATTTCTCCGGCAGCGGGCGCAGCGACTTGGCGAGCAGCCGCAGCGTGCGGGCCCGCACCGTAAGCTCGCCGGTCCGCGTGCGGAACAGCTCCCCCTCGACGCCGATGATGTCGCCGATGTCGAAGTGCTTGAATCCGGCATGCGCCTCCTGACCGGTGTCGCTGTCCGAGACGAAGATCTGGATTGCGCCGCTTGCGTCGCGGATCGTGGCGAAGCTCGCTCTTCCCATCACGCGCTTCAGCACGATGCGGCCGCCGATCTTCGCCCTGACCGGTGGCGCATCGAGCGCATCGTTGCCGAGCTTGGCGTGGCGGGCGGCCAGGTCGGCGGCGAGGTCTTCGCGCCCGAAGTCGTTGGGGTAGGCAAATCCCTGCTCGCGCAACGCCTTCAGCTTGGCGCGGCGTTCCTCCACCAGCTTGTTGTCTTCGTCCACTACCGGACCCCCTGCTTCAGGCTCGCCTCGATGAAATCGTCAAGTTCGCCATCCAGCACCGCCTGGGTGTTGCCGATCTCGATATTGGTGCGCAGGTCCTTGATGCGCGACTGGTCGAGCACGTAGGAGCGGATCTGGTGTCCCCAGCCGATGTCGGTCTTGGTGTCCTCCAGCACCTGCTTCTCCTCCTGGCGCTTTCTCACCTCGAGCTCGTAGAGCTTCGACTTGAGCATCGCCATTGCTTCCGCCCGGTTGCGGTGCTGAGAGCGGTCATTCTGGCACTGCACCACGATGTTGGTCGGCAGGTGCGTGATGCGGATCGCCGAGTCGGTCTTGTTGACGTGCTGGCCGCCGGCGCCCGAGGCGCGGAAGGTGTCGACGCGCAGGTCGGCCGGGTTGATGGTGACGTCGATGGTTTCGTCCACCTCGGGGTAGACGAAGACGCTGGCAAACGAGGTGTGGCGCCGGGCGTTGGCATCGAACGGCGATTTCCGCACCAGCCGGTGCACGCCGGTCTCGGTGCGCAGGTGGCCGTAGGCGTAATCGCCGTTCACCTTGAGCGCCGCGCTCTTGATGCCGGCGACTTCACCGGGTGACTCTTCCAGCAGCTCGACGCGGAATCCCTTGCGCTCGCAATAGCGCAGGTACATCCGCTCCAGCATCCGCGCCCAGTCCTGCGCTTCCGTGCCGCCCGAGCCGGCCTGGATGTCGAGGAAGCAGCTGTTGGGGTCCATCGGGTTGGAGAACATGCGGCGGAACTCCATGTCCGCCACGGTCTGCTCCAGCCGGCGCGCATCTTTCTCGATCGCGACGAGCGTCGCGTCGTCTTGCTCGCTGCGGGCGATCTCGAACAGCTCTTTCGCGTCGCGCAGCCCGGTGTCGACCTGGCCGAACGTGCGGATCAGCGATTCGAGGGACTTGCGCTCCCGGCCGAGCTCCTGGGCGCGCTTGTTGTCGCTCCACACGGCGGGGTCTTCCGCGAGACGGGTGACTTCGGTCAGGCGGCGCTGCTTGGCCTCGAAGTCAAAGATACCTCCGCAGCTCTGCGGCACGGCCCTCGACGTCCGAGAGCCGCCTGGCGATGGCGTTGATCTGTTCGGCTTCCATAGTGTTCCTTGTGAAGCGCAGGTTGAACATCAGCCGTGCTGTCTGTTCGAACCGGCGCAATTATTCCGGCGCAGCGCGTTCGGAATAATGGAAATTATACAGTGATGGCGCCCGCAGATTGCGGATGCCATAGGGGGACCCTCACTTAACGGAACGGGGTGGATACCCCGTCAGCTCGTGGTAATTTCGATGCGAGCGGAGAATCCAAGTTGCCCGAGAAGCTGTTCGCAGTCCGCCCACGTCAGGCCGAACGCGCGCACATCGCCTACGCCGAGGCGCGATACTACGGCGGCAATGGCAGCAGCGTCCTCTTCCGCGAATTCGCCTTCCATCAACGCGTTCTCGGCCCAATCCACCAATTGCGCCTGCGTGATGTCGTGGTGCAGGTAGGCCGCGATCTTGTCGGCGACAGCCTGTTTGGTAATAACCATGGCTTTATCCTACGCTTTCTGGTGGCCCTTATCCACCGGATACTTATGATGAATTTCGGTGAGCTCGCCCTGTCCGTCGTAGATTTCCTGCCAGAAACGAAGCGTCGTTTCACTGGCATCCACTTCTTTCAGGTAACGGGCGCGCCAGCCCTGGCGGCCGTGCACGTCAAGCCAGTAACGCCGCCCGCTATCGGGCAATTCTTCCCAATGGCCGAACGTCTTTTCATTTTGCGACCGGGTACTCATGTGCGTACCTGGCTATAGCGCGCAGGGAGTCGTACCGGTTGACGACATTGAATGCTACTTCCGGCTTAGGCTTTCACCCTCATCCCTTACAACTCATACAGGGGCTGCCGCCCGCCAATATGCGGCTGAGCCGGGCCAGAGTTCCCCATCGGGGGCGACGTCTAAGCCGCCTCCCAGTGCTCGATATTGAGCTGGACCGACGTCCGGCCGTTGTATTCGTTGAGGGCGGGCTGGTAGACAGCCCGGATCCGGCGCGGGGCAGATTCCAGGAAATTGAAGCGTATGGCCTCGATGCGCTGGCCGCCATGCGTGAGCGTCAGCTTGAGGTGTTTTTCCGCCACCACGCGTTGCGCCGTGACCTCGAACTCGTTGCAGAAGCGCGGCGCGGGAAATCCGTGTCCCCATACCGGCGCCGACAGCAGGGCGACGGCGTCCGCAGTGAGCTCCCCGGGCGCGAGCGCGCCGTCGGTTTCGATCACGCGCTCGAGGTCGGCGGGCGTGAGTAGCGACTGCGCGGCTTCCTCGAAGGCTTCCCGGAAACGCTCGAAATCGGACTCGCGCAAGGTGAGCCCGGCGGCAGCGGCGTGACCGCCGAACTTCAGGATCAGGCCGGGGTGCAGCACCGCCACCCGGTCGAGCGCATCGCGCAAGTGGAGACCCGGGATGGAGCGGCCCGAGCCCCGGATCTCGCCCGGGTTGCCGCGCGCGAACGCGATGGCCGGACGGTGAAAGCGGTCCTTGATACGCCCGGCCACGATGCCGACTACACCCTGATGCCAGGCGGGATCGAACAGGCTCAGCGTGCAACTGTCGTCGAAATGACGCCCCTCGACCACGGCCATTGCCTCGTCATGCATGTTGGATTGGATCGCACGCCGTTCCCGGTTGAGGCGGTCCAGGTCGCCAGCGATGGCGCGCGCGCGCTCCGCGTCATCGGTGATGAGGCATTCGATGCCGAGCGCCATGTCGGTCAACCGGCCTGCTGCGTTGAGCCGGGGCGCCACGGTGAAACCCAGGTCGCGGGTGGTGGCGCGGAGCGGGTCGCGCGCCGCGACCTGGAACATCGCAGCGATGCCGGGCTGCATGCGCCCGGCGCGGATGCGGTTCAGGCCCTGCTGCACGAGGATGCGGTTGTTGTGGTCGAGCGGGACCACGTCCGCGACGGTGCCCAGCGCCACCAAGGGCAGCAGCTCGGCCAGATTCGGCTCAAATCCCCCCGCGCTTCGCGCACCCCCCTTCGAAAATCCCCCCGATGCATTCGCATCTCCCCCCTTTGACAAAGGGGGGTAGGGGGGATTCGTGTCGCCTCCCTTTGACAAAGGGGGGGTGGGGGGATTGAAGGCGCCGCGCTCGCGCAGCTCCGCCCGCAGCGCGAGCATCAGGTAGAACATCACGCCGACCCCGGCGAGATGCTTGCTCGGAAACGCGCAGCCGGGCTGATTGGGATTGATGATGCATGCCGCCTCGGGCAGCCGCTCCGCCGGCAGATGGTGGTCGGTGATCAGCACCTCCATTCCGAGGCGGTTGGCTTCCGCGACGCCCTCGAAGCTCGCGATGCCGTTGTCCACCGTGATCAGGATGTCGGCACGAGACTGCGCATGGGCGAGGCGGACGATCTCGGGGGAGAGGCCGTAGCCGTATTCGAACCGGTTTGGCACCAGGTAGCCGACGGCTGCGCCGAATGCGCGCAGCGCGCGCATGCCGACCGCGCACGCAGTCGCGCCATCGGCATCGTAGTCGGCGACGATGAGCAGTTTCCTGTGCGACGCGATGGCGTTCGCCAGCAGTCCCGCCATGGCCCGCAGGTTGAGCATGGAGTCCGGGACCATGAGCTGCTCGAAATCGGTTGCGAGGTGACGCGCAGAGGTGATGCCGCGCGCGGCAAAGATGCGCGCGAGGAGAGGTTGCACTCCTTCGCTCACCAGGTGCTCGACGACGTCGGGCCGGGCCCGGCGTGTCGTGATGGCGGGAGCGGCGTCAGGCGGCATAAGCGTGCAGCGGGCGCCTCACCCGCCAGAAGCGCAGGCGGTCGCGCCCGGTGAGGTTTGAGGTGTAGCCGTAATCGGGGCCCAGTCCATGCAGAGTGAGAGATTCGAGCGACGCGTTCCGCAGCCCTGAGAGCAGCGGAGCAATCCACAAGCGCTCCAGCATCGCCACAGCATCGCGCCAGTCCGCCAGATCGCCGTACGCCGTCGCGGGCAATGGCAGCACCACGAGCTGGGTCCCGCCGCCACGCGTCTCCACAAGCGAGTCACCGGAGGCGGGCAGGGGACGCACAGCGGCGCCGCTTGCCGCTGCCAGGCCTGCTGCGAGAGAGTCGTCGGCCCACAACACATCGTAGGGCGCGGCCAGGCTGCGATTGCGTCCCGGGCCCCACAACCAGACGCTGTTGACGGCGAGCTGGCCCTGCCGCTCCCGGGCTTCGTTGCAGGGGTGCTGGTGCAGCAGTATTTGTGCCTCGTTGATGACCTTGCGCCAGCGTGCGCCATCGTCGCCATCCGGCAGGAGCGCCTCGACGTTTCTGCCGGCCGCTTCCGTTGTCGGCGTGGTGCGCAGCCGCGGCGCGATTGCCGTCCGCAGGTACCAGCGTGACGGGTCCGGGGCAATGAACGAGATTGCTTCACCGGCGAAATGCGAATTGAGGGCCGCAACGAATTCGCGGGCTTCGTCGGGTGTCACGGCAAGCCGCGACGCGTCGGCCAGTATCAGCCGGTCGCCGTGGAGCTTGAGGTGGACAGGGTCGGCGCGCATCCAGCAATCCCCGCCCGGCTCACCGCCATCGCCGCGGAGGGAAAACGGCGCGAGTGGCAGTCCGTCGGACAAGCGGTACTCGGCGGCGAGCCAGCGTTCAAGAGAGGCGCCTGCGGTTCTGACGCCCCGACCCCGCGCAAGCAAGGTTTCCAGGGCCGGAAGCGCAAGCCCGTTGTAGGGCTCGTTGCCGGCGGAAGCGGGCCAGAACAGGTCGGAAACGAGCAAATGGCAGTTCATTAATGGGTCGATCTTCCTGCTTCCATTCTACAGTTTGTCGAGGCAAGAGCCCGACGAACCCTTCCAAAGGAAGTTTGTCGGAACAGAAACCGGCAAACTCCTTCGTTGTGTCAGAATATCGCCCTTTGACGCGCGGCGGGAGCGTGCTGCGCGCGGGAAGGGCGGCCCACTTGTCGTTCGAGTTCTTCATCGGGATGCGTTACACGCGCGCCAAGCGCCGCAGCCATTTCATTTCGTTTGTCTCGCTCGTATCCGTGATCTGCATCGCGCTCGGCATGACGGTGCTGATCACCGTGCTGTCGGTCATGAACGGCTTCCAGCGCGAGATCCGAACCCGGATACTCGGCGTCGCTTCGCACGTTCAGTTGAGTGGCGAGGGTGGGACGCTTGCCGACTGGCAAGGCGTGGCAACGCAGGCGGCGCGCCACGAGCAGGTGGTCGCCACCGCGCCGTTCGTCAGCGCCCAGGGCCTGCTGACCCACGGTTCGGCGGTACGCGGGGCTATCGTGCGCGGCGTCCTGCCGGAGCACGAGGACCGGGTCGCCGACATCGGCCGGCACATGAGGAGCGGCCGTCTTGAGAACCTGAAGCCGGGCGAGTATGGCGTCGTGCTGGGCGTCGATCTCGCGCGGGCGCTGGGCGTGGCGCTGGGTGAGAAGGTGGTGCTGGTCGCGCCGCAGGGGCAGGTGACCCCGGCTGGCGTCGTGCCGCGGCTGCGACAGCTTACGGTGGTGGGCGTGTTCGAGGTTGACCATCAGGAGTTTGATTCCAGCCTCGCGCTGCTCGCGCTCGAGGACGCGCAAAGGATTTTCCGCTTCGGCGATGCCGTGTCGGGCGTGCGGCTCAAGTTGAAGGACTTGTTCCAGTCGAGACTGGTGGCGCGTGACCTTGCGCGGTCGTTGGGGCCGGACATCTACGCCAGCGACTGGAGCATGCAGCATGCAAACCTGCTGCGCGCGGTGCAAATCGAGAAACGGATGATGTTCTTTGTCGTATTCCTGATCATCCTGGTGGCGGCCATCAACATCGTCTCGAGCCTGGTGATGGTCGTTACCGACAAGCAGGCGGACATCGCGATACTGAGGACGCTCGGCGCAGCGCCCTCGAGCATCATGAAGATCTTCGTCATCCAGGGCACGGTGATCGGAATCGTCGGCACCGGTCTCGGGCTGATCGGCGGTATTTCGCTCGCGCTCAATGTCGAGACCGTGGTGCCGTTCATCGAAAGCCTGTTCGGCTTCAAGTTTTTCGCCAAGGACGTGTACCTGATTTCCGACGTGCCGTCGGAAGTGCAAAGACCGGATGTGGTCCTGACCGCAGTGTTCTCATTCGTGGTCACCCTGCTTGCCACCATTTACCCGAGCTGGAGGGCAGCGAAGGTCAACCCCGCGGAAGCTTTGCGGTATGAGTAGCATTCATCACTCATCACTCATCACTCATCACTCCGGCACAGCCGGTGGGCCGGTGATTTCATGCCGCGGCCTGAGCAAGACCTTCCATCAAGGCAAGGTGGAGGTGCCCGTGTTGCTGGGGGTGGACCTTGCCGTCGCCGCCGGCGAGCGCGTGGCCATCGTCGGCGCCTCGGGCTCGGGCAAGAGCACGCTGCTCCATTTGCTCGGCGGACTGGACGACGCGACGCAGGGCGAAGTGCGGGTGCTGGGGCAGGATCTCAGCCGCCAGAGCGAAGCCGAGCGCGGCGTCACGCGCAACCGCGCGCTTGGCTTCGTCTACCAGTTTCACCACTTGTTGCCGGAGTTCTCGGCGCTGGAAAACGTTGCGATGCCGCTCCTCGTCCGGCGCATGGAAAAAAGCGCGGCTTGCGGCGAGGCGGCGGGCATGCTGCGGCAAGTCGGCCTCGAGCACCGCCTGGCGCATCGCCCAGGGGAGCTTTCGGGCGGCGAACGCCAGCGCGCCGCGCTGGCGCGGGCGCTGGTGACCCGGCCCGCCTGCGTGCTCGCGGACGAGCCTACCGGCAATCTCGACCGGCACACGGCGGAGGCGGTGTTCGAGCTGATGCTCGAGTTGAATCGCAGCGTCGGCACGAGCCTCGTAATCGTCACGCACGATCCCGAGATCGCGCGGCGCGCCGACCGCACGCTCCGGCTGGTCGACGGAGTGCTCCAGCCCGAGCGGTGAACGGTAAACGGTGATCAGTGAACGGAAAACGTGATTGGGTAGACGGGTCGCATCGACTGTTCACCGTTTACTGGTCACTGTTCACCTTCTAGTACTCGACGGGGATGGGATCGAGGGAGCGCCAGAGATACCAGGTGGCGACGGAGCGCCACGGGGCCCAGACGGCGCCGATTTTCCGCATGCGCGCGTCTGACAGGGCGCGGCCGCGGTTGTAATGCAGCCGCATGGCGCGCTGCAGCCCGAGGTCGGCGAGCGGCAGCACGTCGGGGCGGGCGAGGTGAAACATCAGAAACATCTCCGCCGTCCAGCGCCCGATGCCCCTGACCTGCGTCATTTCCAGGATCAACGCTTCGTCATCGAGCGCGTTCCAGCTTCCCGGATCGAGCGTGCCATCCAGAAACTTGCCGGCGAGATCCTTCAGGTAACCGGCTTTCTGACCGGACAGGCCGCAGCCACGCAAAGTCGGCTTGCGAGACCGGGATAGGGACACGGGCGTTACTGTTCCGAGGCGGTCAGAAAGCCTGTCCCATACGCTTTGGGCCGCCTTGACCGAGATCTGCTGGCCGACGATGGATCGTGCGAGCGTCGAGAAGGCGTCGCCGCGGCTGCCGAGCGCGAGGCCCTGGAACCGCCCGACCAGGGCTCGCAGCACGTCGTCGCGCTCCGCAAGCTCGCGCGTGGCCTGTGCCCAGTAGTCCGGCGTTCTCATCGCAAATATTTCACCACAGAGGCGCGGAGATCACAGAGGAGCCGGAATTTGGCGCAACAGAACATTCCTCTCCCTCCCTCTGTGTCTCTGTGGTGGGATTACGGTGTTTTCTCGCGCGCGGCGCGTAGCCGTTTCCGCCGCTGCCAGGCGCAGCGCACGTACAGCCGCCACGCCCAGTCGGTCGCGAAATAGCCGACCAGCGCCAACAGCAACGCCAGCAGGGGCAACCCGACCAGCAACGGCTTGCCGACGCTCGCCAGCCACTCCAGCGCGGCGGGTATCCACTCACTGAATCCTTTGCCCTCCAGGCTGTACGCGAGGTGCGGCAATTCGCCGCCGGTCTGGAAGAGCACCAGCTGCCCGAGCTTGAACGCGGCGTAGTAGAGCGGGACGATCGTGAAGGGGTTGGAATAGAGCGTCACCAGCACTGCAACGGGCAGGTTCACGCGGAACGCGATGGCGAGCAGCGCTCCGGCAGTGAACTGAACCGGGTTGCTGCCAGGAATAAGGCCCGCGAACAAGCCGACCGCAATGCCGCCAGCCACGGATCGACGGTGCAGGTGCCACAGGTTGTGATGCTGCAGCCAGGGACCCAGCCGCGCGATATGGCGGTTGCTCCGGACGGAATCGTGGCTGGGCAGGAATTTGCGGAAGAACTTGCGCGGCATGCGTGGCGGATGAGCTCGCGAACTCGAGGGGGACATTTTACTGTGTCTGGGTCCACCCTCCACGCGCATGGCGCGTTACAGGGTGATGAGACTCAACATCCTCTGCTTCGTGGCGGGCGCATGGTGGCTGCAGCAGCAGTCCGCGCTGCCCGATGCCGGCTGGGCGTGGGCCTCCGCCGCTGTCGGGCTCGCCGCCGCGGCCGTGCAGTCCGGGAGCACGGCGCAGCGTCTGGCGCGGGGAGCACTCATCAAGGCGGGTTGCCTCGCGCTTGGCTTCTCATGGGCCGCATGGTGCGCGCAGCAGAGGCTCGCTGACGCGCTGCCTGCGGAATGGGAAGGCCGTGATATTGCCGTCGTTGGCGTGGTGGCGGGTCTGCCGCAGGAATACGAGCGGGGAGTGCGCTTCGAATTCGACGTCGAGCGCGTGTTGACGCACGGCGCGCGCGTCCCGGGACGCATCGTGCTGTCCTGGTGGGGCAGCCTGGCGCGCGACGACCAGCTCGCCACCTTCCCCATGCTCGATCCCGGAGAGCGCTGGCAGTTGACAATGCGGCTCAAGCGCCCGCGCGGCACCGCCAATCCGCATGGCTTCGACTACGAGGCGTGGCTGCTTGAGCGCAATCTGCGCGCGACGGGTTACGTACGGCCTAAAGCGGGCACCCAGCGGCTCGCGACGATGGTGCATGCGCCGGCGTACTGGATTGAGCGCGTTCGCCAGCGGGTCCGGGCGCGAATACGGGCCGCGCTGCAGGAAGCGCCTTACGCCGGCGTTATCGCAGCACTCGCGATCGGTGACCAGCGCGCCATCCCGCCGGAGCAGTGGCAGACCTTCACCCGTACCGGAGTCAATCACCTGATGAGCATCTCGGGCCTGCACGTGACGATGGTGTCCGGCCTGGCATTCGCGCTGGTCGGCGGCCTGTGGCGGCGCATCCCCCGGCTCACGCTGGCGCTGCCCGCGCCCAAGGCTGCAGTGCTTGCAGGCTTCGGAGCGGCGCTGCTCTATGCGTTGCTTGCCGGCTACGCGGTGCCGGCGCAGCGCACGGTCTACATGCTCGCGGTGGTAGCGGTGGCGTTGTGGCTCGGCGTCATCGAGACTACTTCCGTGGTGTTGTGCGCAGCGCTCCTCGTGGTGGTGCTGATCGATCCCTGGGCGGTGCTCGCACCGGGCTTCTGGCTCTCGTTCGGCGCGGTGGCGGTGATCTTCTATGTCACCACCGGCCGCATCGGGCGGGAGCACTGGCTCGCGACCTGGACCCGGGTGCAGGTCGCGGTGACGCTGGCGCTGATACCGTTGTTGCTCGCACTGTTCCAGCAGGTCTCGATCGTCTCGCCGCTTGCCAACGCAGTGGCTATCCCGGTCGTGAGCCTTGTCGTCGCCCCGTTGGCGCTGATCGGGTCCGCGGTGCCGTTCGATTTCGTCTTGCAATGCGCGCATCTCGTGATGACCGGATGCATGCTCTTGCTCGAATGGATGAGCGAGCTTCCCGACGCGGTGTGGCAGCAGCACGCGCCGCCCGGGTGGACGGTGGCCGTTGCCGTGGCGGCGCTGGCGCTGCTGCTTGCGCCGCGCGGCCTGCCCGGACGGTGGCTGGGCGTGGCGGGATTGTTGCCGCTCTTCACGGTAATGCCCGCCACGTTGCGGGCCGGAGACGTGGAGGTCGACGTGCTGGACGTGGGGCAGGGGCTCTCAGCGCTGGTCCGCACCGAGCGCCACGCGCTGCTCTACGATGCCGGCCCCCAATTTGGTCCCGGCGCGGACAGCGGCAGCCGCATCATCGTGCCGTACCTGCGCGCGGCCGGGGTCAGGCGCCTCGACGGAGTCATCGTGAGCCACGACGACGACGACCATTGGGGCGGTGCCGCCTCGGTGCTCCAGGCGCTGCCGGTGGACTGGCTGCTGACCTCGCTGCCCGACCTCGACCCGCTGGTGGTGCGGACGGAGCCGGCCTTGCGTTGCGAGGCGGGCCAGCGGTGGGAGTGGGACGGGGTGCGCTTCGAAGTGTTGCATCCGGCGCGCGACAGTTACCGGGATCCTGCAATCAAGGAAAATGATCGCAGCTGCGTGCTCCGTGTCGAGGCGGGAGGCAGGCGCATCTTTCTTCCGGCGGATATCGGGCGCCGCACCGAGGAAGCGTTGCTGCGCCACGAGCGGGACCGGTTGCGCGCCGACGTGCTGCTCGCGCCGCACCACGGCAGCCGCACGTCCTCCGTTCCCGATTTCGTGCGCGCGACCGGTCCGGGAATCGTGGTGTTCCCCGTGGGCTACCGCAACCGCTTCGGACATCCTCATCGCGAGGTTCTGCGCCGCTACGCGGACATCGGCGCTCGCATCTATCGCACCGACCGCGACGGGGCGGTGACCATCGCACTGCGCGCGGACGGAGCGATCAGCGTGATCCCTTATCGAGCGGTCTACCGTCGATATTGGCAGACGCCTCTGGTCGGGGATGCGGTGCCCGATCCATTGGAATTCGTTCACCATCCCGGTCGCCTGCATGAATGCGTAACAGATTGCTTCAGTCGGTGAACGCCAATGTCAGCCCGGTTACGCCCGGCAGCCCCTCGTAAGCCGACGACCATGTCTCCCCCGGCTGAATGGGCAACGCGGCCGTGAGCGTGCCGGTCGTAATAACTTCCCCAGCCGCCAGCGGCTCGAACTGCGGCTGGCGCGAGAGCACCTCGGCGAGATGGGCGAGCGCCGACGCCGGATGACCGAGCGCATTGGCGCCGACACCGCGGTCCCGTACCTCGCCGTTTCGCTTCAGCGTGACGCCGCAGTCGCGCAACTGCGTGGCGAGAGCCGGTATCTCCTGCGCGCGTATGGGGTGCGGCGCGCCCACGACCAGCCGCCAGTGCAAAGCGAAGTCGGCGGCGGAATCGGCGGAATGAAATTTCCAGTCGGCGAAGTGACAATCCACGATCTCGAAGCTCGGCGCCACCCATTCGATTCGCTCCAGGATCCGCACCGGGTCGGTGATGCCCGCGGGAAGGGGGGCCTTCAGCTTGAAGGCGATCTCCGGCTCCAGGCGCGGCCGCGCGGAGCCCTTGAGCGAGATGGCGGCACGGTGGCGCTCCGCCATTACCACGGTGCGGTCGTATACATGCGCCCAGATCGGCGCGGTCGCGCCGTACTCGGGCCAGATGTTGCGGTTGGTGAAGCCGATCTTGCGACCGACCGTCTTCTCCCCGCGTGCCCTGCGCAGCCTCAGGATTTCCGCCGCCACCGCGTAGCCCTGTTCCCAGCCGAACCGGGGATTGCGCTCGACGATGGACGGGATCGTCCCGCCCTGGTCGAGCGCATTCAGCAACTCGCGCGCGATGACCTGGATATTCATGGTTCAACGTCCTCAAACCCCTGATTTATTTGAAGCTGCTGGGCGATTTCGATAGAATTCCGCTTCCCTAGGCGCGTAGCTCAGATGGCTAGAGCGCATCCTTGACATGGATGAGGTCGTTGGTTCGATTCCAATCGCGCCTACCAGTTGTTAAAGCCGGATGCTTCGCACCGGTTTAACTCCGCGCGATCGAGACGGACGCTCTGCGCCGCTCATCGCGCGGAATCATTTTTTGCGCAGCGAGTTGGAATTATGCCGGACATTCGACTTCCCGACGGCTCGGTCAAGAAATTCGACCGGCCGGTGACCGTGGCCGAGATCGCCCAGGCGATCGGCCCGGGGCTCGCGCGCGCCGCGCTCGCGGGCAGGGTGAACGGCAGGCTGGTGGATACCTCCCACCGCCTCGACACCGACGCCGAGGTCGCCATTGTCACCGACAAGGACCGCGACAGCCTGGAGCTCCTGCGCCATTCCACCGCGCATTTGCTTGCCCACGCGGTGAAGGAGCTCCACCCCGACGCCCAGGTCACCATCGGCCCGGTGATCGAGGACGGCTTCTATTACGATTTCTCCTTCAAGCGGCCGTTCACGCTGGAGGACCTTGCCGCGATCGAGAAGCGCATGGCCGAGATCGCAAAGCGCGACATCAAGGTCGAGCGCGAAGTGATGCCACGCGAGACGGCGGTGAAATTTTTTCGCGGCATCGGCGAGCTCTACAAGGCCGAGATCATCGCGGCGATTCCCGACAGCGAGGCGATCTCGCTCTATCGCCAGGGCAGCTTCGTGGACCTGTGCCGCGGACCCCACGTGCCGTCCACCGGCAAGCTGAAGGTGTTCAAGCTGCTGAAAGTGGCGGGCGCCTACTGGCGCGGCGACTCGAAGAACGAGATGCTGCAGCGGATCTACGGCACGGCATGGTCGAAAAAGGAGGACCAGGACGCGTACCTCCACCGGCTCGAGGAGGCCGAGAAGCGCGATCACCGCCGGCTTGGCCGGAGCCTCGAGCTGTTCCACACCCAGGACGAGGCGCCCGGCATGGTGTTCTGGCATCCCAAGGGCTGGGTGATCTGGCAGCGTATCGAACAGCACATGCGGCGCGTCTTGGAGGAGAACGGCTATCTCGAGGTGCGGGCGCCGCAGGTGCTCGATGTCTCGCTGTGGAAGCGCTCGGGCCACTGGGACAATTTCCGCGAGTTCATGTTCTTCACCGAATCGGAGTCGCGCGATTACGCGGTGAAGCCCATGAACTGCCCGGGGCACGTCCAGATATTCAATCAGGGATTGAAGAGCTATCGCGACCTGCCGTTGCGGCTCGCCGAGTTCGGCTCCTGCCACCGCAACGAGCCGTCCGGCGCGCTGCACGGGTTGATGCGCGTGCGCAGCTTTACCCAGGACGACGCGCACATCTTCTGCACCGAAGCGCAGATCGAGCCGGAGGTGATCCGCTTCATCGACCTTCTGCAGCGGGTCTACTCCGACTTCGGGTTCGAAGAGATCCTGGTCAAGTTCTCCACCCGGCCGGGAAAACGCGTCGGCACCGACACCCAATGGGACAAGGCCGAAGCCGCGCTCAAGATCGCGCTCGACCATAAGGCGCTGGCCTACGAATTGCAGCCAGGGGAGGGCGCATTCTACGGGCCCAAGATCGAGTTCTCGTTGAAGGACAGCCTGGGCCGGGTATGGCAATGCGGCACGATGCAGCTCGATTTCTCGATGCCGGAGCGGCTCGGCGCGGAGTACGTGGGCGAGGACAACGCGCGTCACACGCCGGTCATGTTGCACCGGGCGATACTGGGTTCCTTCGAGCGCTTCATCGGTATCCTGATCGAGCATTACGCTGGCGCGATGCCGCTCTGGCTGGCCCCGGTCCAGACGGTGGTATTGAACATTACCGGGCACCAGGCGAGCTATGCCGAGCGCATCGCAGGCGAGCTGAGGCAGGCCGGGTTGCGCGCCGTAGCCGACTTGAGGAATGAGAAAATTTCCTATAAGATTCGGGAACATAGTCTGCAGAAGCTGCCCTACCAGGTGATCGTGGGTGACCAGGAAGTGGCGGCTCAAAAGGTTGCCGTGCGGACCCGCAAGGGCGAGGATCTCGGCCAGATGAGTCTGGCCGATTTCGTCTCAAGGTTGCGGACCGAGGAAGCCC
>Ga0214473_10005459_pt1 | contig 15208 bp, 15 predicted proteins | sample RVTome_7_FD_203509 | JGI IMG/M metagenome (GOLD analysis project Ga0214473, IMG submission 203509) | Soil microbial communities from uranium-contaminated site in the Upper Colorado River Basin, Wyoming, United States - RVT98D197 | ecosystem: Environmental > Terrestrial > Soil > Contaminated >... | reverse complement strand
CTCGACCGGGCTCCGAACCGCGGCCTCCAGCGCTGGGTGCGCGATCTGAACACCACCTATCGCGCGGAGCGGGCGCTCCACCAGCTCGACTGCGAGCCCGCCGGCTTCGCCTGGATCGACAGCAACGACCACGCGCAGAGCACGCTCAGCTGGCTGCGCCGCTCGCGCGATCCGGGCGAGACGGCGGTCGTGGTCTGCAACTTCACGCCGCTGCCGCGGCACGCTCACCGGATCGGCGTGCCGCAGGGCGGCCCCTGGCGCGAGATCCTGAACAGCGACGCCGCGCTCTACGGCGGAAGCGGGCAGGGGAACCTGGGCGGTGTCGAGGCCTCGCCGGTCGCGTGCCACGGCCATCCGCAGTCGATCGCGATCACGCTGCCGCCGCTGGCGGTCGTCGTCTTCAAGGCAGGGAGTCGCTGAGCGGGTCGACCCGCTCCCGGCGGATCTCTCAGCGCTCCGGGTCGCGCTCGGCGGTGCGGTAGTCGCCGAAGGGGGCGTCGCGGTCCTGGAGAGCCTGGGTGAGGCCCTGGCGCATCTTCCCGATGAACTCGTGGAAGCTCTTCTGGTGGGTGCCGAGCGCGCAGATCTCGGTACCCGCGCGGAGCGCGGTGCGAAAGCCCATGATCTCCATCTGGCGGTGCACGGCGCGCTTGTTGAGCTGCACGAGGTCGGGCGGGAGCGTCGCGATCCGCTTCGCCATCTCGACCACGCGCTCCTCGAGCTCGGCCGCGGGATAGGCCCGCGTGGCAAAGCCGAGACGCGCCGCCTCGACACCCGAGATCGAGTCGCCCGTGACCATCATCTCCATGGCCATGCGCATGCCGACGAGCCACGCATGGAAGTGCATGTCGGGCACGCCGAAGCGAACGGCGGGGTAGCCGATCTGCGCGTCCTCGGCGACGTACACGAGGTCGCAGCCCGTGGCGAGCTCGCTCCCGCCCGCGAGGCAGTAGCTGTGGACCTGCGCGATCACCGGCTTCGCGAGGTCCCAGATCCCCATCCAGCCGGTGGTCACGTGGCGGGGCCAGTGGCCGTCTCCCCCGGGCGTGTAGAAGGGGAGCTCCTGCCCCTCGTTGCCGCCGCCGAGCTCGTAGCCGGCCGAGAAGCACTTGCCCGCGCCGCGCACGATCTGCACGCGCACCTCGGGGTCCGCGTCTCCCTCCTGCAGCGCGTGCAGCACCTCGCCGCGCAGCGCGTGGTTGAGTGCGTTGCGCTTCTCGGGCCGGTTCATGGTGATGCGGCGCACCTGCGGCGCCGGATCGTCGACGAGGATCACGCTGTAGTCCATGAGGGCTCCCTCCTCGCCTACCAGAGATCCCGGGCGTGGGTGTCGGTGCCGACCACCGTCGGCAGGAAGGGCCCGAGGAAGAGCGTCCGCGCGAGCCTCGAGCCCGCCACGGCATCGGCGAGGCCCCGGAACCGCTCCCACTCCGCGCGGGGGTCGGCCTCGAGGAAGAAGAGCAGCAGGCGCCGCTCGGGGCCTCCCGGTGCGCTGCCGAGGTCCATCGGGGCGTTCTGCGTCGGGCTTCCCTCCGTCGGGTGCGGCGCGAAGATCGCCGTGCACGCGATGGGAGAGCCGGCGAGGAGCTTGGGTAGCGCCTCGCCTTCGAGCCAGGCGTCGAGCTTCTTCTCGCTCGCGCCGGCCTCGCGCTCGAGCACGCCGACGACCAGACCCGGGTAGCGATGGTCGAGGACCAGCTCGACGGGAACGGGGTCGGCGTCGCGGTAGACGCTCGTGTGATGGTCGTACAGCGCCGTGTGCACGTGCGAGCGCTCGCGGAAGCCGCGTCCGTGCGAGTAGAGCCAGTGGACCTGCTCGCCGGCCCAGCGGAAGTGGTCGTCGTGGTGGCCCGCGTGGATCCAGTAGATCGCGAGGTACGAGCCGGCGTCGACCGGGCGCGCGAAGGGCGAGTCCGCCGGAAGCCGCAGGCGCTTGTGCGCGCGCGGCGCCACCCAGCGGCTCCCGGCCATGAGCCAGGGCCCGATCATGCAGCCGGCGTAGTAGTGGTCGCGCTCGTACCAGCGGTTATAGGCCACCTCGTGACCCCGGTGCGGATCGACGAGGGTGAAGAGCATGCTGCCGAGCCGCACGGGCGGGTCCAAGGGCTGGATCACGGGCTTCGGGTCGATGGGGGGCGCCTCCGGGGCCCAGTATACGCGACGCCGCCCCGAGGTCGGCACGGATCGCCGGGGCCGGCCCGGGGTCGCCGCGAGGCCGGGCTTCGGGTAAAGAACCCGGATGCGCTTCTCCCTCCAGCTCCCGACCGACCGCGTCACGCTCGGCGCCGAGTACGGAACCGCCGAGGCTGTGATGGAGATGGCCCGCGCCGCTGAGGACCACGGCTACGACGCGGTCACCGTGACCGAGCACCCGATTCCTTCCGACGACTGGATGCGCACGGGCGGTCACCACGCCCTCGACCCCTTCGTCGCCCTCGCGTTCGCCGCGGCGTCCACGCGCCGGCTGCGCCTCCAGACGAACCTGTGCGTCGTGCCCTATCGCAACCCCTTCCTGACCGCGAAGTCGGTCGCGACGCTCGACTCGCTGTCGGGCGGGCGCGTGATCTTCGGCGCCGGCGCTGGGTACCTTGAGCCGGAGTTCCGCGCCCTCGGCGTCGACTACGCCGCGCGCAACGAGCTCTTCGACGAGGCCCTCGTGGTGATGAAGCAGGTGTGGACCGGCGAGAGCGTGGAGCTCGATGGGCGGGGCTTCGCAGCCCACGGCCACCACGCGCTCCCACGCCCCGCGCAGCGTCCCCACCCGCCGATCTGGATCGGCGGGAACAGCCGGCGCGCGATCCGCCGCGTGGTCGACCACGGCGACGGCTGGATGCCGATCCCGAACCCCGCGACGCTGGCCGAGCGGCGCCGCACGCCGGGGCTCGAGACCGTGGACGACCTGCGCGCGCGCCTCGGGTATCTGCGCGCCTACGCGGCGGAGCGCGGGCGCGCCGTCCCGCGGGACCTGATGTTCATGCCGATCGGGCGCAGCATGTACTCGCGCGCCGAGCCGGATGCCGGAGCCGAGATCGCGCAGATCCGGGAGCTCGCGGAGCTCGGTGTGACCCAGCTCGCGGTGGGATTCCTCGTCGACACGCGCCGCGAGTTCCTGCGCGCCCTCGATCGCTACGCGCGCGAGATCGTGGCCCGGATCGCGTAGGATCCTCCCTCGTGGCCCTGCCCGCACCCGCGGAAGCTTCGATGCGAGAGCCGCAGGGCCGCACAGGCTCGGGCGCCTACGCGAACTACGTCCTCGGCGTCCTCTTCACCTGCTACGTCTTCAACTGGGTCGACCGCAACGTGCTGGCGATCCTGCTCGGTCCGATGAAGGCCGAGCTCGGCGTCTCCGACACGGCCATGGGCTTCCTGTCGGGCCTCGCCTTCGCGCTCTTCTATACCGTGCTCGGGATCCCGATCGCGCGCTGGGCCGACCTCGGCAGCCGCCGCTCGATCCTGGCCCTCGGCATCGCGCTGTGGAGCGCGATGACCGTCGTCTGCGGACTCGCCAGGAGCTTCGCCGGGCTCGCCCTCGCGCGCGTGGGCGTGGGCGTGGGGGAAGCGGCCGGGAGCCCCGCCTCCCACTCCCTCATCTCCGACTACTTCCCCCCCGAGCGCCGCGGCCGCGCGCTCTCGGTGTACGCGATGGGGAACTACGCCGGTCACTTCGTCGCCTTCGTGATCGGAGGCTGGATCAACGAGCACTACGGCTGGCGCACCACCTTCTTCGTAATGGGGATCCCGGGCCTGCTGCTCGCGCTCCTCGTGCGCCTCACCGTCCGCGAGCCGCCGCGCGGCAGCTTCGACGGCGCGGCGGGCGCCGAGCCCCGCGCCGGCCTCGGCGAGGTCCTGCGCTTCCTGGGCCGCCAGCGCTCGTACCTCTACATCAACCTCGGCGGGGCGCTCAATGCGCTCGTGGGCTACGGCTTCGGGATCTGGGGTCCCACCTTCTTCATGCGCGTGCACGGCATGGGCACCGCGGAGGTGGGCCTGTGGCTCGGCTGGCTGTCTCCGCTCGGAGGGCTCACCGGCACCTTCGTCGGCGGTCTGCTGATCGATCGGCTGGCGGGGCGCGACGGGCGCTGGCACCTCTGGATCCCGGCCGCCTCGGCCATCGCCTCCGTACCCATCTCGATCCTGCTGCTGCTCGGCGGGAAGCCGCTCGCGCTCGCCCTCTACGCTCCGCACGCGCTCCTCTTCGCGCTCTACATCGGGCCGATGTTCGCGGCGATGCAGGGCGTGGCGCCGCCGCGCATGCGGGCCATCACCGTCGCGATCCACCTGCTCGTCGTGAACCTGCTCGGGCTCGGCGCGGGCCCCCTCGTGGTGGGAGCGCTCAACGACATGCTCAACGCCGAGTTCGGCGCCTCGGCCGTGCGCTACTCGCTCCTGCTGGTGAGCGTCACGGGGATCGTCTCCTCGGCCTGCTTCCTCGCCGGTGCAAAGAGCGTGCGCCGCGATCTCCTCGCCGCGAAGGGCGCGACGCCCGCTGCATGAGGGCGCCTTGAGGGTCCTCGTGACGGGCGCCACGGGTCTCATCGGAGTTCACGCGGCGGCCCGGCTCGTTGCCAGGGGACACGCGGTCCGCGCGCTCGTGCGAGACGCGGGGAAGCTCGCGCGCGTGCTCGAGCCCTTCCCGGGCGCCACCGCCGGCGTCGAGCCGTACGTCGGGGACGTGACCGACGCGGGCTCGATCGAGCGGGCGCTCGTGGGCTGCGAGGGCGTACTGCACTGCGCGGGGGTCTTCTCGCACGACCTCTCCGTCGCCGCGCGCTTGCGCCGCGTGAACGTCGAGGGAACGCGGAACGTGCTCGGCGCGGCCACGCGCCTCGTCGTCGGGCCGATCGTGCACGTCTCGAGCCTGCTCGCCCTGCGCCTGCCTCCGCCCGGGCCGATGCAGCGCGCGACTGATCCGGTCGCCCGCCCGCGCGCCATGTACGCCGCGACGAAGGCTCTTGCGGAGCGCATCGCGCGCGAGCTCGAGGCCGGCGGCGCCCCCGTCGCGATCGTGTATCCGTCGTCGACGCACGGTCCCTTCGATCCCACGCTCGGGAGCGGCCCCGAGTTCATCGCGAACATGCTGCGCTCGGGCCGCGTCCTCGTCACCGAAGGGGGTCTCTCCTACACGGACGTCCGCGACCTCGCGGCGTTGCTCGCCGCGCTCTTCGCCCCGGGCGTGCGGCCCCGGCGGTGGCTCGCCCCGGCGAGCTTCGTGACGCACGAGCGCAGCCACGCGCTCTTGTGCGGGCTCACCGGTCGCGATCTCGCCGCGATCCGCCTGCCTGGATGGGGGCTCCGCCTCCTCGGGCGCGCGGGCGACCTGCGCCAGCGGATCCTGCGCCGCCCGACGCTGCTCACGAGCGAGGCGGCGCTCGTGCTGACGCGAAGCCGGCCCGTCGACGACCGCGAGGCGCGGAAGATCCTCGGGGCGGACCCGCTTCCGATCGAGCGCTCGCTGCGCGATCTGCTCGCGTGGATGCATCGGGCCGGTGTGCTCGAAGAGCGGCACGTCGGCCGCCTGGCCCACCGATGAACTCCGCTCGCCTGCGGCTCGCTGCGCACGCTTCGCGCTTGCAGGCGTCCGATGAACTCCGCTCGCCTGCGGCTCGCTGCGCGCTTCGCTTGCCTTACCCGGGCCTCGCGCTCGCCGGCCCGAGGACGATGCTCGGATCCGAGCGTGGGGCGCCGACTCCGCTCGGCTTCGCCTCGCTGCGCGCTTCGCTTGCGTCAGGCGAGGCGGCGGATGGCCTGGGCCTTCACGACGGCAAAGACGCGCGCGCCGGGCGCGAGGCCGAGGCTCGTCGCCGCGCCCGTGGTGATCTTCGCGATGAGCGGCTCGCGCGCGTCGAGGTGCACGAGCGCGTCCGCGCCGCTCGCTTCGCAGCGGTCGACGCGGGCGGCGATCACGTTGCGTGCGGAGATTCGGCCGGGCGGGTCGGCCGAGAGCAGCACGTCCTCGGCCCGAACGCCGACGCAGACCGACTCGCCCGCGGCGAGTGCGAAGGGGAGCACGAGCCGCAGGCCGCGCACCGTCTCCGCGACGGATGCCCCGGCCGAGGACTCGACCACGCGCGCGTCGTAGGTGTTCTCGATGCCGAGCCGCTCCGCGAGTGGCAGGACCGCGTGGCTCCAGAGCACCTCGCGGGGCGGACCCGTCGCGACGACGCAGCCGCCGTCGAGAACGATCACGCGTTCGCCGACGAGGAGCGCCTCGTCGGGGTCGTGCGTCACGTACAGGATCGCGAGCCGCAGCTCGTCGCGCAGCCGCAGCAGGTGGCGCAGGGCGCGGGCTCGAAGCTCCAGGTCGAGCGAAGCGAGGGGCTCGTCGAGGAGCAGAGCGCGCGGGCCCGACGCCACGGCGCGGGCGATCGCGACGCGCTGCTGCTCGCCGCCGGAGAGCTCGGTCGTCCGCCGCTCGAGGAGCTCTCCGATCTCGAGCACCTCGATGGCGCGCTCGAGCGCGCCCGCGCCGGCGGCACCGCCGCGTGCGGCGCCGAGGCGGAGGTTCTCGCGCACCCGGAGGTGCGGCAGCAGCAGCGCGTCCTGCGGCACCCAGCCGAGGCCACGCCGCTCGGGCGGCAGGTGGAGATCGCGCTCGGCATCGTCGAGGAGGACGCCGCCCACCCGGACGAGGCTCGCGGCGCGCGGGTGGAGCCCGAGCAGCACCTCGAAGAGCGTCGACTTGCCCGCCCCGCTCGGACCAAAGACTACCGCGACGCGCTCGTCCCAGGCGAGGTCGGCGTCTAGCCGGAATCCGGCGCGTGCGAGGCTCACGCGCACGCGCGTTCCCTCGCTCATCGCGGCCGCCTCCCGAGCCAGCCCTCGGCGGCCCAGAGCGAGGCCAGGGCCAACGCGAAGGAGGCCGCGCAGAGCAGGAGCGCCCCCGCGTCGTCGCCGCGCTGCACGCGCGACCAGATTCCGAGCGCGAGCGTCTCCGTGCGTCCGGGGATGATCCCCGCCACGACCGCCGTCGCTCCGAACTCCCCCAGCGCTCGCGTGAAGGCGAGGAGCGACCCGTAGAGGACGCCGCGGCGGGCGAGCGGAAGGCTCACGCGGAAAAAGGTCGCCACGGGGCCCAGACCGAGCGAGCGCGCGAGGCGCTCGGTGCGGGGATCGATCTCGGCGAAGGACTGCTGGCAGGCCCGGACGAGGAGCGGGAAGCCGACCACGGCCGCGGCCAGCGCGGCCGCGCCCCACGTGAACACGACCTCCACGCCGAGCGCCGAGAGCAACGGCGCGAGCGGGCCGCGCCGCCCGAGGAGCAGGAGGAGCCCCACGCCGACGGCGACCGGCGGGAGCACCATCGGGAGTGCTATGCAGGCCTGCACGAACGAGCGACCGCGGAACTCCCGGCGCGCGAGGAGCCACGCGAGGCCGACCGCGGGCGGGATTCCGACGAGGGTGGCCACCAGGGCCACGCGCAGGGTGAGGCCCGTGATCTCGGCGATCTCGCCCGCGCTCACGGCGCACCGGGGGGCGGCGAGAAGCCGGCGACGGCGAGCGCGCGGGCGGCGCCCCCTCCCGCGAGGAACGCGAAGAAGGCCCGGGCCTCGTCGCCCGCGCCGGCGCGCAGCGCGGCCTCGTAGGCGATCTCGGGCTGCTCGGCCGCCGCGATCTCGAAGGCCGTGCGAGCGGAGGCCGCGAGCCGCGCGTCGGTCGCGTACACGATCGCGGCGTCCACGTCACCCGCATCCACGGCCGCGAGCGTCGCCCGCGCATCGGCGGTGGCGACGAGCCGCGGCTCGAGCGCCGCGAGCAGCCCGCGCGCCGCGAGCCAGTCGCGCGCATAGCGTCCGACGGGTACGGCCGCGTCCGGAACGGCGATGCGCCGGATCTGCGCGGCGAGCAGCTGCTCGGCCGAGGCGGTCGCAACGGGGAGCCCCTGCCGGACCAGCACGACGAGGCGATTGCCCGCGAGACGCACGCGCCCCGCCGGCTCGACGACGGCGTCGGCCGCGAGCCGGTCCAAGACGCGCGGGTCCGCGGAGACGAGGAGATCGATCGGCGCTCCGGCGCGCATCTGCTCGGCCAGCACGTTCGAGGCGCCGACGACGAGGCGCACGCGCACGTCGGGCCGATCCGCCCCGTAGGCGGCGGCGACGGCCGTCATCGGCTCCGAGAGGCTCGCCGCGGTGCCCACCAGCACCTCTCGCGGCTCCCCGCAGGCCGTGACGAGCAGCGCGGCGAGCAGCGCCAGGGCCCGCACGAGGCCCCCCGCCCCGCAGGGCAGGTGGTTAGGGGCCCGACCCAAGACTGGTCGCGGCGTCCTGGCGCCGATGCATCGCCGCTGGCTGCGTTGCACTCCCTGCGCCGTAGCTCCCGCTACGGCTCGGTCGCGCGCCTTGCCAGCGGCGCGCCTCGACGCCCGGGCCTTCCCACGCCAGTCTTGGGTCAGGCCCCTAGCGTGGGACGTGGCGCGCGACACGTGGCCTCCGATCGACTGGCGTGTCAGGATAGTCCTCGGAGATCGGCTTGGGGGGGGCGGGGTTGCGCCAGATCATCCTGATCCTCGGGATCCTGCTCGCGGTCGTCGCGATCGGATCGGGGTGGATCGACGAGGGCGAGGTCGTGCAGCTCACGACGACCGACGCCCGCGCGCACGAGCACGAGACGGACCTCTGGATCGTCGACGTCGAAGGCCGGCGCTACGTGCGTGCCGATCTCGCGGGCGCGGATTGGCTCGAGCGGCTGCGCGCGCACCCCGAGGCCGGGCTGCGGCGCGACGGCGTGCAGGAGCGCGTGAGCGCCCGGCCCGTCGACGATCCCGCCGTGCGGGAGGCCGTTGCCCGCGCCATGGCCGAGAAGTACGGTTTCGTGGACGACCTCGTCGGCATCCTGCGCGACGAGGACGCGGTCGTCCCGGTGATCCTCGAGCCGATCCCGACCGCGTCGCGCTGAAGGCTCCCGCGTGTCGCGAGCGGAGCTGCGCATCGAGTCGCTCGCCGCCGGGGGAGACGGCGTCGCGCACCTGCCCGACGGACGCGTCGTCTTCGTGCCCTTCACGGCGCCGGGCGACCTCGTGCGGGTGCGGCTCGTCGAGAGCCGCGCGCGCTTCGCTCGAGCGCGGGTCGAAGAGCTCCTCGAAGGGGGCCCGGCGCGCGCCGTGCCGGTGTGCCAGGCCTTCGGGAGCTGCGGCGGGTGCGCGTGGCAGCACGTGGACTACGCGGCGCAGCTCGAGGCGAAGCGCGCGATCCTGCGCGACGCGATCCGCCGGATCGGCGGGCAGGACGTGCCGTCGCTCGGCCCCGTCCTGCCCTCGCCGTCCGAGTACGCGTACCGGGGACGCACGCGGGTGCGCGTCGAGGGGGGGAGCGTCGGCTACCTGCGCCGCCGCTCCCACGCGCTGTGCGCGGTGAGCCGCTGTCCCGTCCTCGTGCCGGCGCTCGACCGCCGCCTGCACGAGCTCGCGGCGCACCCTCCGCAGCCGGAGGGCGAGTGGGAGCTCGCGTCCGGATCGGGGGAGGTCCGCGCGGCCCCGCTCGGGGCGAGCGGCGCGCCGCGCATCCGGCTCGAGGTCGGAGGCCACCGCATCGGGGTGTCGATCGGCGTCTTCGCGCAGTCGAACGCCCTGATGCTCGACACCCTCGCAACGCGGGTGGCGGAAAGGGCGGGCCGTGGGGTCCTCGCGGTCGAGCTCTACGCGGGCGCCGGCCTGCTGACCATCGGGCTCGCGGCCCGCTTCGATCGGGTCGTGGCCGTGGAGGGAGACCCGGCCGCGGTCGCTGACCTACGCGCGAATCTGGCGGAGGCCGGGCAGGGGCGGGTCGAGATCCTGGCGGAGAGCGTCGAGCGGGCGCTTTCGGAGCTCGCGGATCGCAGGCCGGATGCGCTCGTCCTCGACCCGCCGCGCAGCGGGCTCGCGCGGGGCTCGGTCGATGCGCTCGCCGCCGTACGCGCGGAGCGGATCGTCTACCTCTCCTGCGACCCCGCCACGCTGGCGCGCGACCTCGCCGAGCTCTGCGCGCGGGGCTACGCGCTTCGCTCGGTCGAGGGGATCGACCTCTTCCCGCAGACCCCGCACGTCGAGGCCCTCGCGACGCTCGAGTCATCGCATCGTCCGCGGGCCTGCTAGAATCCGGAAGCGGACGATGGTGCGCCTCGACCCCGTCGCGGCTGGTCTCTCGGCTCCCAGACCCGGGGGATTCGTCCTCTATCTGGAGGGCCCGCGCGATCGCGGGATCCTCCAGGCGTGGGCGAAGCGACTGCTCCCGGCCGATGCGCGACGCCTCTTCGACGCCTCGGTGATCCTCGGCGGCCGCCAGCCGGCCCGCGCCCTCGACCACTTCCGCCGCCTCGGTGGGAGCCGCAGCGGGCTGCGCGCGCTCTGCGTCCTCGACCGCGACGACGGCGGCGCACCGGCGGCCCCGGACCACGACGAGCCGGCGCTCGAGTTCTTCACCTGGGGCCGGCGTCACATCGAGAGCTACCTGCTCGTCGCTCCGGCGATCGGTCGCGCCCTCCGCCTGCCCGACCGCGACGGCCGCGTCGAGCGCGCGCTGCGGGTGCACGTGCCCGCGGAGGGCGACGAGAACGGCTGGCGCGACCTCGACGCCAAGCGGCTCCTCGCTCCGGGGGGGCCGCTCCCGCGCGCGCTCGGGGCGGCGCTCCGGTCCGGAGCGATCGCGCGATCAATGCGCGCCGCGGAGCTCCACGCCGACGTCCACGACTGCTTCGCGCGCCTGCGCGGCGTGCTGGGCCTACAGGAACCGGCCCGGTACGTGCGCGGATCCGCGGCCCCGTGAGCCCCGCGATCGTGTAGCCTCGGATGCTCGATGGACCCGAAGACCCTCTTCTGGACGGGCGCCCTGGCCCTCATGGCGGGTGTCGTCGGCGTCTCGATCGCGGGCATCCTGAGGCGCCGCCGCGGCGATCTCGCCGGGCACCGGCGCGCCATGCTCTCCGCCTGCGCCCTGGTGGGCCTCTTCCTGCTCGCGTACCTGCTCAAGGTCTTCTTCCTCGGGCACGAGCACGTCGCCAAGTGGAGCCCGCGCGATCGCCTCGTGCTGCGGATCCACGAGGTCTTCATCGCGGTGATGCTCTCGGCCGGCGCCGTTGCGGGCTCTCGCGCCTGGCGGCTGCGTCGCACGCGCAATGCGACGCTCGATCCCTTCGACCCCCCGGCACCCCATACGGTCGCGCGCTGGCACCGGCGGGCCGGGTGGGCGGCGGTGCTGGCCGCGGCGGGCGGCTGGCTCACGGCCCTCCTGCTGCTGATCGGCATGCTCCAGCGCGTGGGGTCGCCGTGAGCGCCGCCCGCGGGAGGGGCGCGTGCGCGCGATGAGGCTGCGGGCACAGGCCCCGGTCGAGTCGCGGCCGCTCGAGCTCGTCGAGTGCGAGTCCCTGCACCCCGGGCCGCACGAGATCCTCGTGCGCGTCGAGGTGTGCGCCGTGTGCCGCACGGACCTGCACGTGATCGAGGGCGACCTGGCGCTTCGCCGCCCCGGACTCGTGCCCGGTCACCAGATCGTGGGCGCGGTCGCCGAGCTCGGCGCCGGGGTGAAGCGCTTCCGCGTGGGGGACCGGGTCGGCATCGCGTGGGTGCGGAAGACCTGCGGGAGCTGCCGTTTCTGCGTGCGAGGCGACGAGAACCTCTGCGTCTCCCCGCACTTCACGGGCTGGGACGCGGACGGTGGCTACGCCGAGGAGGCCCTCGCCCCGGCGGACTTCGCGCACGCCTTGCCCGAGCGCCCGAGCGCCCGCGAGATCGCGCCGCTCCTGTGCGCGGGGATCATCGGCTATCGCGCCTATCGCCGCTCGCGCATCCGCCCGGGCGGGCGGCTCGGCCTGTGGGGATTCGGCGGGTCGGCGCACATCGCGATCCAGGTCGCGCGTCACTTCGGATGCGAGGTCTACGTCTTCAGCCGCGGCGGAGAGCACCGCGGTCTCGCGCAGGAGCTCGGCGCCGCCTGGGTGGGGGATAGCCGCGAGCCCTCCCCGCGGCCGCTGGATGGAGCCATCCTCTTCGCACCGGCGGGCGATCTCGTCCCGCCGGCGCTCGAGGCGCTCGACCGCGGTGCGACGCTCGCGATCGCCGGGATCCACCTCTCCGACGTCCCGGCGCTCGACTACCAGCGCCACCTGTTCCAGGAACGCGCCGTGCAGAGCGTGACCGCGAACACGCGCGAGGACGCGCGCGAGCTCCTCGAGCTCGCCGCGGCCATCCCGATCCGCACGCGCACCCAGGCCTATCCGCTCGAGGCCGCCAACCAGGCCCTCGTGGATCTCAAGCACGATCGCGTGCGCGGCTCCGCGGTGCTCGCCGTGGGCGCGTAGGGGACGGCGTGGTGCGTCTCCTGGCGCTCGACTTCGACGGGGTAATCTCGGACAGCGCGCCGGAGGCCTTCGTGGTGGCCCTGCGCACCTTCGGCGAGATGCGGCCCGCGAGCGACCTCGCCGGCGGGGTCGCAGCGGTGCTCGGGCGCGCCGCTCCCTCGCGCGAGCAGGTCCTCGCCCATCCCCTGTATCCGGCCTTCCTCGAGCTGATGCCGCTCGGCAACCGCGCCGAGGACTACGCGGTAATCCTCGCCGCCATCAAGGCGGGGGTCCGGATTCCCGACCAGTCCGCCTACAACGCCTGGCGCGACCGGCAGGGCCGCGACTGGCTCCGGACCTTCCACAAGAGCTTCTACCGCGTCCGGACGGCGCTCTCGGAGAGCGATCCACGGGGCTGGGGGGCGTTGATGGGGCCCTACCCTCCGCTGCCCGCGGCGCTCCGGCGGCACGCCGGGGAGGTCGTGCTCGCGATCGCGACTGCGAAGGACCGCCGCTCCGTCGCAAAGCTCCTGCGGGCGTACGGGATCGCGGATCTCTTCCCGGAGGACCGCGTGCTCGACAAGGAGACGGGGGTCAGCAAGGCGGAGCACCTCGAGCACCTGCACGGCGTGCTCGGCATCCCCTACGCCGAGATGACCTTCCTCGAGGACAAGGTGAACCATCTCGATGCGGCCGCAGGCCTCGGCGTGCGCTGCGCGCTCGCCGCCTGGGGCTACAACGGCGAACGCGAGATCCGGCAGGCGCGCGCCCGCGGGTACCTCGTGTGTACGCTGGACGACTTCGAGCGTCAGATCTTCGCGGGACCCGCCCTGGACTGAGCCTCCGGCCCCCGCTTTGCACCCCCGGGGCTTGGCTCTCGCGCAGGGGCGGCTATTTTCGACGGGTAAACGGGAGGTCTGGACGGAAGGGCTAGGATGGTGGATGGGGAGGAAGACTGACGTGGACCCCGGCTTCCGCATGCACGCCGAGCGCACCCCGAATCCCAACAGCATCAAGTGGGTTCTGGGGCGCGCGGTGGTCGAGGGGGCTGCGAGCGCCCATTTCGACGGGGCGCCGTCGTCCACCGTCTCGCCGCTCGCGGCGCGCCTCTTCGCCATCGAGGGCGTGACGGGCGTATTCCTCGCCTCGAACTTCGTGACGGTGACCAAGCGACCCGAGATGGAGTGGACGGACCTCGCGCAGCCGATCGTCGACGCGATCAAGGCCTGCCTCGGGGAGGGCGGTGAGGCGCTCGGTCCCGCCTTCCAGCCCGAAGCCGCCCTCGCGGAGAGCGAGGTGGTGGATCGGATCCGGCGGATCCTGGACGAGGAGGTCCGGCCCGCCGTGGCGATGGACGGCGGAGACATCGTCTTCTCCGCCTTCCGCGACGGAATCGTGGAGCTCTATCTGCACGGCTCCTGCAGCGGCTGCCCGAGCTCCACCGCGACCCTCAAGCTCGGGATCGAGGCGCGTCTGCGCGAGGCGATCCCGGAGGTGCAGGGCGTGATCGCCCTCTGATCGAGCGCTCGACCCCCCGAAAAGGAAGGCACGATAGGACGCCGCGCGGCCCACGGTCGCGCCCGCAGGCACGGGGGATTCCTTTGGGAATGCGGTCCAGCTTCGAAGGGCTCGGGTCGGGGCGCGACGGAAGCACCTGGCAGCGCTCCCAGCAGCGGCATCACCCGCTGCACCGGCTCACGCGGCGCGGACGCATCACGATCGGCGGTCTGGCCCTGCTGTGCGGGACCGCCGCCGGCCTGGGCGTGGCGGCCAGCCGCGACCCCTCGGCGCAGGAGCTGACGGACGTCTCCGCGGGTGCTCCGCCGGTGCGGCCCGGCACCGAAGCGGGCGGCTCGGACCCTAGCTGGGTCGCCCCGGCGTCGCTGCTCGAGCGTCTCCCGGCGGGCCGCGAGGCGCTCGCGCTGCCCGTGACCGCGGCGGTCGACGCGACCGCCGCGCCGCTCCCCGGTCGCCTCTACGAGTTCGCGCCGGTCCCGACGGATGCGCCGCCGAGCGTGCAGGGGCCCTTGCGCGTGGAGTACAGCCTCGATGCCGAGCTCACCCGCGAGGTCTTCGGGGCGCTGGAGGACGGCCGGGTGCAGCTCGGCCATGTGATCCTGCTCGACGTCAAGACCGGACGCGTCCTGGCCTACGCCTCCACCGACCCGGAGCGGTTCGGGCCGACCCGGCCCTACCCCGCGGCGTCCCTCGTGAAGGTGATCACGGCGACAGCGGCGCTCGACGCCGATCCCGATGTCGCCAAGCTGCCCTGCCGCTTCACGGGGAGCCCCTACCGGCTCACGCCGAGCCGCATCGATCCGCCGCGGCGGGGGCGCGAGGTGACGCTCGCTCGCGCGCTCGCGACCTCGAACAACCAGTGCTTCGCGCAGCTCGCCGTCCACAACGTGGGCCCGGATGCGCTTCGCGACGCGCTCGCCCGCTTCGGCTGGCTCTCCCAGCCGGCTCCCGCCCACGCGGCCGGAATCGCCGCCCCCGCCGCCGATCGCTACGACGTGGGCAAGCTCGGCTGCGGGCTCGACGGCTGTCGGATCACCCCGCTGCACGCGGCCCAGCTCGCGACCGTGCTCGCCCACGGCGAGCTGATGGCGCCGCACTGGATCGACCGCATCGTCGATGCGAACGGTCGCGAGCTGGTGCTCCCGGCAATCGCTGGGCCGCGTCGGGTGATCTCTCCCGAGCGGGCCGAGGAGATGCGCGAGATGCTCGTCGAGACCACGACGCGCGGCACCGCGCGACGCGCCTTCCGCCTGCGCAACGGACGTCCGCTCCTCGGAGACATCCGCGTCGCCGGAAAGACCGGGAGCCTGTCGGGCAAGGACCCCGACGGTCGCTACGAGTGGTTCGCGGGGGTGGCCCCTGCCGACGAGCCGCGGATCGCGGTCGCCGTGCTCGTGGTGCAGGGAAAGGTCTGGTGGCGCAACGCGTCGCAGGTGGCCAG
>Ga0214473_10005458_pt1 | contig 15213 bp, 5 predicted proteins | sample RVTome_7_FD_203509 | JGI IMG/M metagenome (GOLD analysis project Ga0214473, IMG submission 203509) | Soil microbial communities from uranium-contaminated site in the Upper Colorado River Basin, Wyoming, United States - RVT98D197 | ecosystem: Environmental > Terrestrial > Soil > Contaminated >... | reverse complement strand
CCATGGTGAAGGCTTCTTCAGAAGGTTTGAAATATGGAATCTTGTCTGCTGATACTCAAAAATCAGTCTTAAAACAGGCAGAAGCAGGAAAAATTGTACTGCTGTCAGCTATAAAGCAAAAGGAGGCTTTATTAGAAGCCGCGCAACTTAATTATGGATACACAAAGATTTATGCCCCGGCAGACGGTTATGTAACAAAAAAGTCTGTTGAATTGGGCAATCAGATACAGGCTGGACAACCATTAATGGCAGTTGTTGACCTCACTGACATATATGTAGTGGCAAACTATAAGGAGACCCAGATTGAGAGGGTAAAACCCGGGCAAAAGGTCAAGATAAAGGTGGATACTTATCCGGGTAAAGTTTTTGATGGAAAAGTAGAAAGCATCATGGCAGGCACAGGCGCGGTTTTTTCTTTATTCCCACCAGAAAATGCTACTGGCAATTATGTAAAAGTGGTGCAGAGGATACCCGTAAAGATAGTGCTTGATAAAGGAGCAGACTCGGAGCATGTTCTCCGTGTTGGGATGTCTGTTGTGCCGACGATAATTGTGGAGAAATAGATAGTTAATATTGTCTGGAAAACCAGACAATTGTCTGTTTTGATAGACAAAAAGGAAAAAAGTATATGTGGGGTCAGATAGACAAAAATATATGTGGGGTCAGACACCAAAATTGACATTTCACAAAGAAAAAACACACCCCTTAATCGTTCGACTGAGCTCACGACGAAGTCCCCTCTTGATAGAGGGGAGAATAGAAGACAGGCACATTATCTGCGGGCAGAGGGCAGGCGATTGAAATTGTGGAGAGATATAGCAGAGCGTTGGAAAAAGAAGATGCCTTGATAGTCTCAAACAATTTTTAAAAACAAAAATCAGAAGGTTTAATATGCCGCTTCCGGTTTTAGTAAAAATACTTGTTAAAAAAAAAATTAAGTGAATTTTGCAACAAAAACACTCCAGATGATATGCTGGACAAGGCAACTCTTTACAGGAATCTTCTGGGGTTAGAAAGAAAGTAAGTCTAAAACAGACCTATCAAACATGAACAAATGGCTTATTTCAATAACTGTGATGCTTCCTACGCTTATAGAGATAATAGATATGTCTATTGTAAACGTTTCACTCGGCCATATAAGGGGAAGCCTTTCTGCAGGCATTGATGAGTCCACATGGGTGATAACTTCTTATCTTGTAGCAAATGCCATAATAATCCCTATCTCCGGATGGCTGAGCAGGCTTTTTGGAAGGAGGCAATACCTGATATTTTCAATTGCGTTATTTACGTTCAGCTCGTTTATGTGTGGTTCCTCGAGGAGCTTGAACAGTCTCATTTTTTTCAGAATTATTCAGGGTATAGGAGGAGGCGGTTTGCAACCACTCTCACAGGCTATTCTGCTTGAGACATTTCCACCACAGCAACATGGTATGGCTATGGCTATTTTTGGCATAGGAATTATGTTTGGACCCATAATAGGTCCACTACTTGGAGGATGGATAACTGATAGCTGGTCATGGCCATGGATATTTTATATCAATCTGCCAATAGGGATACTCTCTATTTTTATGGTTTTATTTTTTATCATAGACCCGCCGTATATGAAGAAGGTAAAGATGAAGATAGATTACATGGGCATTATGTTTTTAACTATAGGCATTGGATGTTTACAGGTAATTCTTGATTTGGGTCAGAGGAGAGACTGGTTTGCCTCTGATTTAATATCATGGTTTGCTGTCACCTCAGTGGCATCTCTTGTGGTTTTTGCTGTGGTAGAATTATTTTTTGCAAAACACCCGGTTGTGAATCTGAGGCTTTTTAAGGATATCTCATTCAGCACGGGTAATATGGTAATGTTCTTTACATTTTTCAATCTATTTGGAAGTATTGTGCTGCTGCCTATCTATCTCCAGACGCTTATGGGATATACTGCTACACTTGCAGGACTGGTTCTCGGACCTGGAGGCGTTGCAACCATGATTGCAATGCCGATAGCAGGAAGGCTTGTTACAAAGATAAATCCTAAAGGTATTCTTGCCCTGGGGATAATTATATGTGCCTATTCTACACATCTTATGTCAAAGTTTAACCTCGGTGCAGATTTCTACTCAATTGCATGGCCAAGGTTTGTCCTTGGAATAGGAATGGGATTTACCGTCATCCCTTTAATGACCCTTACCTTTTCATCCATAAAAAAAGAAGAGATGGGCAATGCAACTGCAATCTTCAATCTTTTGAGAAACCTCGGCGGCAGTTTTGGCGTTGCCTTTATTACCACAATGATTGCAAGGCGTGCACAGTTTCATCAGGTTCACCTTGTGGAGCATCTCACACCATTTGATATGAATTACCAATTTGCCTCATCACAGGCTTCTCAATTTCTGCAATACAGGGGATTTGATCCATCTATTTCACAACATGGAGGGTTAAGCGCTATATACAACCAGTTACTCAAGCAGGCGTCAATGCTCTCCTTTAATGATGCATTTCATCTTTTGAGTGTGTTCATGGCATCTACCATTTTATTTCTGTTATTCATAAAGAGGGATAAGAAGGGGAAGGAATGATTATATTTTTATTTTTTTATACTGCATATGCGTTAGCAAATTTTTATGTATTTTTAAAAATAAAATACACCTTCTATCCTGCCACCCCGGTAAGTATCTTTTTAGGCTTATTCCTGTTGTTTATAACCCTCTCCCCCTTCCTTATACATTTATACTCCCTTAGAAGTCAAAGAACACTCTCAAGGGTCTTTGCATACATTGGCTACATGTGGGTAGCACTTGTTGCATTTTTTTTCACAACAGGGATTCTTTTTGACCTCTATAATCTTATTATTTACATAAGTGAATTTCTCCTTCAAAAGGACTTAAGCAGAATAATGGTTTCTTCTATATCTACATTTTTTATCCCGTTTTTTCTTTCAATAGTCTTCAGCGCCTACGGTTATTTTGAGGCAAAAAAACTGCGAGTTGAGAGGTTGACCGTAAAGACTTCAAAACTCCCCGAAGGAGTAAACAAATTAACAATTGCACAGATATCTGATTTACATCTCGGTATCTTTAACAGGGAAGAGACATTGGAGAGAGTTATTGGAGTGATTAAGGATGTAAAGCCTGACCTGATAGTCTCAACTGGTGACCTTCTCGATGCAGAGGTAAACCACGTAGATTATCTTGCAGACAGACTGAAAAGGGTTCAGGCAAGACTGGGGAAATTTGCTGTAATCGGTAACCATGAGTTTTTTGGGGGCATTGTCCATTCTCTAAAGTTTATGCAGGAGGCAGGATTTAGGGTATTAAGAGGCGAGGCGGTAACTATACAGAATTTAATTAATATCGCAGGCGTAGATGACCCAACAATAAAGAGCTTTAAATACTCGAGGACAAACCTTAATGAAAGAGAGATTCTCTCCACACTTCCATCCAATATCTTTACTTTACTGCTAAAACACAGACCCAGTACAAATAAAGATGCCCTTGGACTCTTTGACCTTCAGCTTTCAGGGCATACACATAAAGGGCAGATTTTCCCCATCAGCCTTGCTACGCGGTTTATATTTCATTATCATACCGGTTACCTCGAGCTTCCCGGAGGCTCTGCTATTTATGTGAGTCGTGGGGCAGGCTCTGCAGGTCCTCCAGTTCGGTTTCTTTCTCCGCCTGAGATAGCGATTATTGAGATTGTTTCTGCAAAAGAAACACAGAGATAATGAAATTATAACAGGAGGTGTTATGGAAATAAAAATTAACAAAGGTATTTTGTCTCTGGTAGAAGGTGATATAACAAAGCAGGATACCGAAGCAATAGTAAATGCTGCTAATAAAAGCCTTCGTGGTGGAGGAGGTGTTGACGGCGCAATCCACAGCGCAGGGGGGCCAAAGATTCTTGAGGAATGCATAAAAATAGGAGGCTGCGAAACTGGCGAGGCAGTTATAACAACAGGTGGCAATCTAAAGGCAAAGCATGTGATTCATACAGTTGGTCCTATCTACAAAGATGGTAAACATAATGAACCAAGACTTCTTCAAAATGCATATCACAATAGTTTAACGCTCGCATCATCAAAAGGCATAAAAAGCATTGCATTTCCGTCCATAAGCACAGGAGCATATGGATATCCTCTGGAAGACGCAGCAGAGATTGCTCTTAAAACAGCAATAAATTATCTAAAAGAACATACGGACATAGAGCTTATCCGCTTTGTTCTGTTCGGACAGAAGACTTATGAAGTTTATGAGAAGACTCTAAAGCGCTTGATATAAATTAAAGCGGGTTATTTTTCACCCACTTAATTATTTCTTTAACCATTGCCTCAATTGTTGCTTCTTTTGGCATGATGTTAACTTTAAACCCTGCCTTTTCTACTGCCTTTTTAGTTACAGGGCCGATTACAGCGATTGCAACGCCTTTTAGAAGTTCCTGTGCATCAGTGTCCATTATTGACAGGAAGTTATTGAAAGTAGCTGCACTTGTGAATGTAGCTATGGAGATTTTCCCCTCTTTTAAAAATCTTTTTAATCTCTTTCCATGGGTCTCAGGCTTTACAGCCCTGTATGCAGTTACAACATCTATCTCTCCTCCGAGTTCTCTTACCTTCTCAGGGAAGATTTCCCGTGCAACCTTAGCCCGTGGCAATAAAATTTTTAGACCACTCAGAGGTTGAGAGGTTGAGAGATTGAGAGATTGAGAAAATGCTTCAATCAACCCTTCTGCATTAAATTCCTCAGGGACCAGATCAACTTTTAACCCATATTTTTTGACCTCTGATGCTGTTTTTGAACCAACAGCACATATTTTAATACCTTTTAAGTCTCTGATGTCTCTGTCTTTTTCAAAAAACCGTTTGAAGAAAAATTTTATGCCGTTGGCGCTTGTAAAAATAAGCCAGTTATAAGATTCAATTTTACCCATTGAGTTATCAAGTTCTTCCCAGCTATCAGGTGGGACAATCTCAATCGTGGGAAATTCTATTATCTCAGCACCGAGTTCTTCTAATGGTTCAAACCCTCCTAAATGTTCTCTTGTAATAAGTATTCTCTGACCGAATAATGGTTTTTTTTCATACCATTTAAGATTCTCTCTCAGTTTTACCACATCCCCAACCACCATAACAGCAGGAGGCTTAATATCTCTTTCCTTAACCAGGTTAGAAATGTCTTTTAGATTACTCACAAGCGTTGTCTGTTCTGAACGTGTGCCCCATCTTATTACTGCAACCGGAGTCTCAGGAGCTCTGCCGTTTTCAATAAGCCTCTGACACACTAAGGCAATGTTTTTTACTGTCATGAGAAAAACTATGGTTCCGACTCCTGTAGCGAGTTTTGTCCAATCAATTGAACTCTCTTGCTTTGTAGCATCTTCATAGCCTGGAACTATTGCGAGTGAAGATGAATAGAGTCTGTGGGTAAGAGGGATTCCTGCATAGGCTGGAGCTGCAACCGCTGAACTGACGCCAGGGACAACCTCAAATTCTATCCCTTCTTTTGATAAGGCTTCTGCCTCTTCTCCTCCTCTTCCAAAAACAAAAGGGTCACCACCTTTTAAGCGACAAATGACCTTACCCTGCTTTGCTTTTTCAATTAAAGCACGATTTATCTCATCCTGTGTCATGGTGTGGTGCCCGCCGCGTTTGCCTGCATAAATAAACTCTGCTGAATCGTTAATGTAATTCAGCATCTGTGCGTTTAAATGGAAATCGTAGACCACCACATCTGCTTTCTGAAGACATTTGAGCCCTTTTACCGTAAGAAGACCGATATCACCGGGTCCTGCACCAACTATGTAAACCTTGCCTTTCATAAGTATTGTGTAAATAAGATTATTAATAATAACATAATCCTTGACCGTTATTGATTTCGATCTGCAACATGTATCCTCACCTCGACCGTGTGCTCCTGACGGTCGTCAACAAGGGGAATAGCCTTGTCGTGTTGTTCAACGCCGTCGACTGTCACATTCGTTTTGCTCTTCCCATCGCGCGTTTGCACAACGGTGATATGGTAGATGGTTTCCCGGTACCGGTAATGCACCTTGAACGACTCCCAATCCTCAGGGAGGCACGGCTCGAAACGCAGTTTGTCTACTTCAAGCCTCAGCCCAAGGAGTGATTCAAGAATAAGCCTATACATCCAGCCGGCCGCTCCCGTGTACCATGTCCATCCGCCGCGACCGGTGTGAGGAGAGACCGAATATACGTCGGCTGCGACGACGTACGGTTCTACTTTGTAGGTTGCGATCTCCTCGGGAGATCTTGCATGGTTCACCGGGTTGATCATTGCCAGCAGTTCCCACGCGCGGCGGCTATCGCCTAAGTGGGCAAATGCCATCGCTGTCCAGATCGCCCCGTGAGTGTATTGCCCGCCATTTTCCCTCACACCGGGGACGTATCCTTTTATATAGCCGGGATTCAAATTCGATTTGTCGAAGGGTGGGTCCAGGAGCTGGATTAGGCTATGGTCCCGTCGAACGAGGTGTTTATCCACCGCTTCCATCGCCATGCGAGAGCGTTTGGCATCCCCGGCACCGGATAGAACAGACCAGCTTTGCGCAATGGAATCAATCCGACATTCAGGATTACTGGCCGAACCGAGTGGCGAGCCATCATCGAAGTAAGCGCGAAGGTACCACTCACCATCCCAACCGTTCTGCTCGATATTCCGGCGCAGTTGGGCCGCCTCACTCTGGCAGCGTTCGACAAAGGGCAGGTCACCATGCATGCGTGCAATCTCAGTGAACCGCATGAGCACTTCATAAAGGAAGAATCCCAACCAGACGCTTTCGCCCTTGCCGTGTTCTCCGACAATGTTCATGCCGTCGTTCCAATCACCAGAGCCCATGAGTGGCAGGCCGTGCTCGCCGAGGCTGATGCCCCGCAGGATGGCCCGCACACAGTGTTCGTACAAACCGGCAGATTCTTCAGACCGGACGGGAAGATCGTAATACGAGTCCTCATCCGCGTTTACCGGGCGGCCCTCGATGAAGTGGACTGGTTTATCCAATACCCCGGTGTCACCGGTGCTCAGGACGTATCGGCATGTCGCCAAGGGCAGCCAGAGGAAATCGTCTGAACAGTGTGTACGTACGCCCCGGCCCGACGGAGAATGCCACCAATGCTGGATATCACCCTCCTTGAACTGATGGGACGCGCAGAGGAGGAGGTGCTCACGCACGAGCCGCGGTTCGGTGTGGATGAGCGACATCACATCCTGTAACTGGTCGCGGAAACCGAAGGCGCCTCCCGATTGGTAGTCTCCGCTCCGTGCCCAAAGACGGCACGCGAGAGTTTGGTACAGAAGCCATCCGTTGGCCAGGACGTTGACGGACTGGTCGGGTGTTTCGACATTTACCGCGCCGAGAGTATGGTTCCAGTAATGCCAGACCTTTTCGAGAGCGCTACGCGCTGCAGCCGCTCCCCGGAAACGACGCACCAGGTTAATGGCGTCATCGGCATCTCGCCCTGCGCCGAGCCTGAAGATGATCTCGCGCTCTTGCCCGTCGGCCAGATTAAATGGGACATGGATCGCGGCGCAGGGGTCCAAAGCGGCTCCTACCTTACCTGAAAGCCGTGCCCGGGTCATCGCAGCAGGGCTCCGAAGCGTGCCGTTACGGCCGAGGAACTCAGTCCTGTCGCCGCTTAAGGTCCGAGTCGCATCGTCCACATCGAAGAAGGCAACCCGGTCGGCGAACTCCGTGTTGTAGGAGTTCTGCGCAAAGAGAGCGCCGCTGTTGGGGTCAACTTCGGTGACTACATGCATTGTCGACTTTGGCCGCAGGTCTCCAAGAACCCATTCCGCGTATCCTGTGGCGGAAAGTCGCCGAGACCGACCCGACTCGTTTCGCACCTTCAGCACCGTGAACTTGACCGATGCGTCTATGGCTACGTAAACCCACACCTCTGAGCGGATGCCGCGCTCCGTGTGCTCGAAGACGCTGTAGCCGAATCCGTGCCGGGTGACGTAAGGCGTCGCCCCGCGGCTGGGCAACGGCGTGGGGGACCAGAAATGTCCGCGCTCTTCATCACGGATGTAAAACGCCTCTCCGCTCGAATCGCTCACGGGATCGTTCCCCCAGGGAGTGAGGCGGAACTCATGGGCATTCTCGCTCCAGGTGTAGGCAAGCCCGCTCTCTGAAATGACGGTCCCGAAGTGCGGGTTTGCCAGCACATTCACCCACGGCGCCGGCGTCGCCTGCCCCCGCGTGGTCGTAATTACATATTCGCGCCCGTCAGGGGTGAATCCGCCCAGCCCGTTGAAGAACGTCAGATCGCGGCGAGGCAACGCGGCGACCGCCAGGGGTTCGGATGGGTGGGTTCGGGTCAGTGTAAGGAGTGGCACTGTTATTTCCCCAAGACTGCGACGGTTGATCTGGTCAGCCAGAGTACCCCTGCTGTCGGTGATGATGGCGCGGGCGACCGTCTGAAACAGGATGCGGTCTTCGTTCGAGATCTGCTCTGCGGGTCTTACAAAAATGCCTCCCGGCCGATCAGTCACGTTGGCTTCGACGCCTGCGGCAATGAGCCCCATGATCTGGTCTTGCAGGAGTTGCCGGTAACCGGCGTAATCTTCGTTCCAGATCACCAGATCCACAGTCAGTCCTTTTAAACGCCAGTATGCATGGGCCTGTACGAGTTGCCGCACTAGGTCGATATTGGCCGGATCTCCAATCTGCAGTAGCACGATCGGCAAATCTCCGGAAATGGAGTAGCCCCATAGACCGGATTGACCGCGGCGGTTGTTGATGATGACGCCCGGTTCGGCGCGCAGCGAAGAATTAGCATAAATTACAGAGCTGGCAAGGTGTCCATAGAGTTGCGCATCGGCCTCTGTGGCATTAATTTGCCGCAGGAGCACCTGGCTATGCGTCCACGCCAGCTCAAAGACACGATCCGCGAGACGCCGGTCCTGATATTTCTCCACAAGGCCCATACAAACGTCGCGGGTTTCGCCGATACCGGAGACGATATTTATCGTAGCCGATTTTCCCGGATCGAGGGTTATCCTATACCGTACAGCGACAATGGGATCGAGCACTGAGCCCTGGCTGCCCGAGAGAGCCCCCGTAAAAAAACCAGCTACCCCGCGCATCGCTTGTGGGTTGGCGATAGTGCCTCCCCGGCCGATAAACTGCATGCGGTCAGTCTCATAGGAAGCGTCTCCGACATCTGCCCCGTGCACGGCCATGAGATGGAACATCCACGGTGGCTTCTCGTCCAGGGAGCGGGGACGGCGGGTGCAGAGGATCGCCTGCCTATGGTGAAGGATCTCGGTCTGAACAAAGAGATTGCTGAACGCCGGATGCAGTGCGTCCGCGGCAGGCGATGCGAGGACGACTTCCGCGTAGCTTGTGGCATCGATCTCTCTGCGCGTCCGGGCGTGATTGGTGATAGTGATTCGGCGCAGTTCGATATCATCTTCGGGTGAAACAGCGATCTCTGTATGTGTGTCAAAGTCGTGGTCCCGGCGGCGAAACTCAGCTCGCGCGTCCGAAAAAATCGCTTCGTAATTATCCGGGCGTTTGAGCGTCGGCTGATATGCGGTTGACCAGAACTCTCCGCTTGTCACATCGCTTAGGTAACAGAACGTGCCCCAGTTGTCGCAGGTGCTGTCTTCGCGCCAGCGTGTCACTGCGATGTCCTTCCAGCGGCTGTAACCGCCCCCCGCATTCGTGATCATTACGTGGTATCTGCCGTTGGACAACAACTGCACTTCAGGGACTGGCGTATCCGGGCTGCTGAAAACGCGCACCGGCGCCTCTGTACCACTGGAAGCCCCCTGTACGGGGGGCTCGGCGGTGTGCGAATAAAACGCCGTGGCCTTTGGCACCCGCTCCTGGAGCAGCAGCATGGTCGCCTGGAACACCGGTTCCGCCTCGAATCGCTTCTGCATCGGACGGTCAAGGAGCAGATAGTCCAGCGAGAGGAAGCTCATACCCTGGTGATGTGTCATGAATGACCGGACCACGGCGCTCGATTGTCCGCGCGGCAGACGTGAAGGTGTATAGTCGATCGCTTCATAGAAGCCGTATTTTCCTTCAAACCCTTCAGCAGCGAGTCGCTGCAGATTCAGACACGCTTCCTCGGGCGCAACCATCAGCGCAAGCGCCGAAGCATAGGGCGCTATTACCAGATCGTCTGCGCGGCCGCGTTGGAGCCCCAGGCCGGGCACGCCAAAAGCGCGGTACTGATAGTTAAGACGGACGTCGATCGTGTTGTAGCCGGATTCCGAAATGCCCCACGGTACTCCGCGCTTCTTTCCATATTCGATCTGCCTCGCCACAGCCGCCTTATAGGTCTGGTCGAGCAGCGTGTTTTCATACGTCGGCATCACCAGAAGCGGCATCAGGTACTCGAACATCGATCCGCCCCATGAAAGGAGAATCGGCTCTCCACCGGCGGTGGTGAGCAGGCGCCCCAGGGTGAACCAGCTCTCCTGCGGCAGTTGTCCCTGCGCAATCGCCACGAAACTGTACAGTCTCGCTTCCGAAGCAAGTAAATCGTAATAACTCGTGTCCCACCGGCGTTCACCCACGTTGTACCCGATGGTCAATAGATGGCGCTCCTTGTCGAACAGGAAGTCATATTCCATACGGGCGAGTTCGCCAGATTGCAATGCAATCCGTTCGATAGCCGCGATTCTTACCCTGGCGCGCCGGCCTGCCAATGTGATGAGCTGTTGAAGCTCATCAAGCCACACACTCTTTTCATGCGTCGAGCCGGAGCTGAGCCGATGCTCGAATGCCGGAAGCAACTCCTTCTCAATGTTGGCCAACTGGCGCAGTGTCGGGATCTCGTCGATACCAGGAAAGTCGTCGAGCCTGTCAGGAGAAGCCGGCAGCAATGTCCACGGAGCGAGAAACGTCAACTCATGGAGGGCGGCACTGCATTGACCGGCAAAGGCGCGTGCCCACCACAAGGCTTCGTTATCCGAATCCGCACCGAGGGCATCAAGACTATCGACTACTTCCTCGGCGGACGTTGTTAGTTGATCAAGGCACTGCCGTGCCGTCATAAGCGTAGCTGGTGGAGAATTGTACGCGGACTCCAGATCCTTCTGAAGGTGAGCGAGCCCCGCCGGAGCATATACCACCCCCGGAGCGGCTCTTTCCGCAACGTCCGCGAGAATCTCCACGAGAATCATTAATGTATCGCTGAGACCAGTAAACAATCTCGCTGCCAGGATTTTTTGATCGGGAAGTGCGAGCAGCCCCGGCCGTAATGTCAGCAGATGGCCCGCAAGGTTTCCACTGTCCACCGCCGAAATGTAGGTGGGCAGCAGTGGCTTCAGAGATTGCGTGTCGTACCAGTTGTAAAAGTGGCCCCGGTGTCGTTCCAACGCCCCCATGGTGTGGAGTGCATTCGCCGTGCGTTCGATGAGTTGTTCCGCAGAAATATAGCCAAAGTCATGCGCGGATAAATTCGCGAGCAGCGCAAGTCCCATGTTGGTTGGCGACGTGCGATGTGCAACTGCGGCAACGGGATGCTCCTGATAGTTATCAGGCGGCAGCCAGTGATCTTTCGGGCCAACGAATGTCTCGAAGAACGCCCACGTTTTTCGGGAAAGCTTCCGTAGAAAAATGGTCTGGTCAGCAGTCAGCCTTGCTCCACGGCGAGCGAGCGGCCGGCTGATCCACCACGCTATAGCGGGGGAGGCAAACCAGAGAAATAATATAGGCCCGGCCACAGCTAAAGCGGCCGGATTTGAAAGCGACAGGTAGATCATTGCGGCGACGGCAATAATGGGGCCGATCCACATTGTCCGACATGAGCTGACGAGATCCGCGCGGCTCGTGCGATCCGGGTCGCCCGACGGATTCCATTCGAGAAGCCGCTTATGCGTGACCAGCATCCGCCACGTCGTGCGCACAATCGCATCCAGACTGAAAAAAGCCTCGTAAGGAAGGCATATGAGCGTAAATGCAGCCTGAGCAAAGCGCCTGCCGGCGGAGCGCACTGTGGCAGTGAGGTGCTGACTCAAAAGCACATCGCCCGGCTTCTGAAGCAGATCCATGATGGAGGTAATCAAAGAAGGAATCAGTATGATGCCGATCACCGACAATGTCCAGAACCATGCCGATGACAGAGCCGTCCAGCTCAGCAGCAACAGGAGTGTTAATGCCGAAGGCGCGAGACTGCGCCGAAGGTTGTCAAAGATCTTCCATTGGGACAGTAGCGAGAGAGGATTCTTTTGAAAGCGGGCATCAAGGCCCGGAATGCCCGGCAGCAGCCATCGAACAATCTGCCAATCTCCGCGAATCCAGCGATGCCTGCGGCTCACGTCTGCGATGTAGCGAGACGGATATTCCTCGTACACCATTACATCGCTCAACAGTCCCGCCCGCGCGTAGCATCCTTCCAGAAGATCGTGGCTGAGGATACGGTTCTCGGGGAAGCGTCCGTTGAGCGCCAGCTCGAATGTATCAACCTCATAGATGCCCTTGCCTATGAACGAGCCTTCACGGAACATGTCCTGGTAGACATCGGAGACAGCGCGCGTATACGGATCGATGCCCGGCTCACTCCCGCACATGCGTGCATACCGCGACCGGTTTGTGCATGGCAGGCTCACGGCCACGCGCGGCTGAAGAATACCGTACCCGGCAACAACTCGCTGCTTGTCCTCGTCGTACTGCGCACGATTCAGTGGATGCGCCATGGTCCCCACAAACTGCCACGCCGAATCGCGGGGTAGTTGAGTATCCGTGTCAAGGGTGATCACATACTTCACGTTCGATAAGACTCCCGTTTCACCCACAATGAGCGAAAAGCGCTCCCTTGAGCCGCTGCGCAGAAGGGAATTCAATTCTGCAAGCTTCCCTCGTTTACGCTCGTAGCCCATCCACATTCGCTCCTGCGGGTTCCAACTGCGCGGGCGATGAAAAAGGAAGAAAGTGTCGGCTTTTAAACTCTTGTACTTTTTATTCAGCTCTTCGATCCGTTGCCGGGCCAGCAGCAACAGCGGTTCGTCCTCCGGCAGCGTTTCCTCGTGCGCGTCTCTAAAATCAGTCAGCAGGCCGAAGTGCAGGTTTTCGTCCCGATTTGCAAGGAACCGGACTTCAAGCGATTCGATCAGATCCTCTATATCCTGAGTGCTTATGAGCATAGTCGGGACCACGACCAGAGTACGCAATTCCGGCGGAATTCCTTTGGAGAAGTCCATTCGCGGAAGTGGATGCGGGGTCGCGAACAACGTCGCCAACCAGTTTACCAGCGCTACCGTCAGCTGACTTGCAGCCATCAGCGAGAGAGTACCGATTAGCCCGAGTGCCCAGCCATGTAACCCACCGGCATGCGTCTTTGCCAATAAGCTGCCGGTGAAAATTGCCGTAATCAGCGTGATTGTGCCAAGATAGAGGAGCAAAGGAAACCGTGGGCTCAATTTTCGAAGGGCCTCGGAGACAAATAAGGCACTTCTGCCAAACTGCTCAAGTTGCGCCAGTCCCTTGTCTATCAGGTAAAAACCGACATGTGCCGAGTGATCGTCGCAGCCATTCCTGGCCGCGCTCTCGTGGGCAAGCTGAATCGCCTTGCGCGCCACCTCGCTCTCGGACAGCCGGCTGCTCTTCGCTATCTTTTCCACGACGTGGCGGTAGCGGTCACGGGTGGGGAAATCCATCTTGCCGTAAACTCCGCCGGAATCTTCGCGCAGTATCTGCTCCACAACGCTCATCGTCTCGACGAACTCTCGCCAGTTCATCGCGTCCAGGAAACGGAGACTGCCGATGCTGTTGCTTATGGAAACCTGGTCGGCAGCCTGTTGCTGGTTCTCCGACTGCACCAACTGCTTAATCGTCTGGCTGCATTCGGAAAGTCGCTGCTCAATCCAGGTGAGCGGCATTGCCAGAGCGGGACCCTGCCCCTGCAACCGGCGCGTAAATTCCGCGACAAAGGAGCTCACCATCGGCGGGTCAGACCGCGCCATATCTGCGATCACTAAAATAAGGCTCTTCGGCTCCTTCCCGGCGATCTCCGTCATCTGGTCCGCCCAGTAGTCGGCTCGGTTCCGGTCAATTCTGTCTGCGGCTATCCGGGCTGCAACGCGGCGGAGATTCTCGATCAGCGCCAGGCGCAGCATGATAGGGATTGCCCATAATTCGCCCAACTTCAGAGGAGTGACCGTCTGGTAAGCTGCAATGAAACTGCTGAGATTTTCAGGATCCACCCGCCCATCGCCGTGTGAGATCGTCTCCAGAGCGATGTCATAAACGCGAGCAAGCCCGGCCGACGGTCCGCCCAACAAGCGAGGCAGCTCACGGCTGTAACCCTTCGGCAAGTGTCTCCTGGCCGTGCGGATCTGTTCTTCGATCAGATAGAAGTTATCGAGCAGCCATTCACCTGCCGGCGTAATCCGGCGGTCCGTCTTAAGCGCCTCTGTCAGCAGGTTGCGAGCTCCCATCAGGACGCCTTCATTCTCAGCCAGCCGTGTGAGAAGCCGATCAGGTGCGTGTCCCGGACCCAACTTGTGCGAGCCCGCCAGGGTCTTACCATGCTGTTCCATCTGGTCGCGGCTAAACAGATCCGCACGCAGCGGTAGCTCGTAGATGGCGCACTTTTGTTTCAATTTTTTTCCGCGGAGCCTCGCCCGCAAATGGGACAGGTTTCCAAGAATGCTCTTGCTGCTTATCTTCAAGTTTGAGATCTCCTTCTGAGAAGTGAAGTCTCAGCAAATAGAATAGCAATCAGGGTGGTGGCTTTAGACTATCCCTCTTCGGTAGTCGGTGTTCATGCTGCAATCTATATCATTATAGCAGATTGCTATCTTGAAGGTTTCAGTCAACTCATGGCAGGAGGACGTTACGAAGCTTAATAATACCCGCGGAAACAAAAGGCAGAGCGCTAAAACTACCCCAAATGCAAGAGTAAATGCCTGACCCCAATTTCTTCACCACTCTCCATACGATGATATTTTTTGTGTATTATAGAAAGACAATGCACAGTAACGTGATTATTATAGGCGCTGGTGCGGCAGGACTGATGTGTGCCATTGAGGCAGGGAAGCGGGGACGGTCGGTCATCATTTTGGACCACACATCGAAAGTCGGCCAAAAGATTCTCATCTCAGGCGGAGGCCGCTGTAATTTTACAAACCTTAAAATTCAGCCGGATAACTACCTCTCCGCTAACCTTCATTTCTGCAAATCTGCCCTTGCCCGGTTCACACCACGGGATTTTATCACCCTGATTGAAAAACACCGCATTAGCTGGCGTGAAAA
>Ga0214473_10005457_pt1 | contig 15214 bp, 15 predicted proteins | sample RVTome_7_FD_203509 | JGI IMG/M metagenome (GOLD analysis project Ga0214473, IMG submission 203509) | Soil microbial communities from uranium-contaminated site in the Upper Colorado River Basin, Wyoming, United States - RVT98D197 | ecosystem: Environmental > Terrestrial > Soil > Contaminated >... | reverse complement strand
GCGTACCGGTGGACGATGCGAAGGTCCAGGAGAAGCTCCAGAAGTGCATCGACAAGTTCGACGGCGGCACCAAGGGCCCCGAGAAGGGCTGCATCGGCAAACTCGAGGGCAAGCAGAAGCAGGACAAACCCGATACGCTGTGCACCGTCACCGATGACCTGGCGGCCCTGGAGGCGAAGGCTGATGCATTCGTCGCCGACATAGTGAGCGAGATCACGAGCGTGCCGTGAGAAGCCTCTAGTCCTTGGTCATCTGGTCGCAGGGGCCTGGGGGGCAGAGCTTCCCAGGCCCGTCGGCCGGCAACAACCCTCTCGTCCCGTCCCACCTTACTCCCCAGACTAACAGGTAGGAAGTTCTAACGGCGTGCCAGGTGTATCGTGAGCGACATCGGTCACGGCATCGGTTCCGAGCAGGCGGCAGGAGTCGAGGAGGGTGGGTGGAGCGTGGCCCGCGCGAGGGTGCGGGGAGCGTCGTGCGCGGAAAGACAGGTTGGGCGCCATCCCGGCTCGAGGAGCGCTAGGACGAGGGGGCAGCGTGCGTCGCTGCCGGGTGCACGGGTCACGGCCGCTCACAGAGTTCGTCGAACCGGAGCGCTCGGACGCCGAGCTGCTCGCCTTGCTCGACGACGCCGAGGACGTGTGCCGGCGCCTGGAGATCCCGCACCGGGTGGTGCAGATGTGCAGCGGAGACCTGAGCTTCGTCGCGGCCATGAAGTACGATGTGGAGATCTGGGCGCCGGGGTGCGACGAGTGGCTGGAGGTCAGCTCGTGCTCCAATTTCCGCGATTTCCAGGCGCGCCGCGCCAACATCCGCTACCGGTCGGCGGCGCGTGCCAAGCCGGAGCTGGTCCACACGCTCAACGGCTCCGCCCTGGCTCTGCCGCGCGTGGTCATCGCCGTGCTCGAGAACTATCAGGAGAAGGATGGCATGGTCCGCATCCCGTCCGTACTGCGGAGCTACATGGGAGGCCGCACGGCCATCGGGGCAGCCTCGTCCTGACGCGGGGCCAAGAACCGTTACCAGCCGAGCCGCGAGGACACTGGTATCCAGCCAGCCGTCGTTTCTCCCGGTCGGGCTCGGGCCGCGAAAGGAGGCGACGATGAGACCTGTCCCTGGACCGTCCCCGTTGATAGCCCGCATTGACGGCGTCTTCGGTGGGGCTGGTTTACATAGCCGCCCAAGTCGTTGCACCCCTCTTGAGAGGTCGTCGTAAGGTCCCCCCCAGCGGCTCGACTCGCGTGCTGGCATACGCGGCCAGTGATGGAGCGCCGATCCGACGGCAGGACGAACGCCGTCGCGTCTCCGTTACCGCAGCTTTGGCGGCTGAACGGCGAGGCCCATGGCTTCAGCGTTCTCGCGGACCCGCACATCGAACGAGAGCACGGTTGTCGACCGGATCTCACGGCTGTGGAACTCGGCGGTCGCGATGTGCACCGCGTCGAGCGTTCGCAGCGGCTCGATCGGAAAGCTCTCGCCCGTCCGCGTCAAGACCTCGTCCGTCACCCGGTGAACGATCCACCTGGCGCTTGCGTGAGTGAACCGTGCGATCGCACGGTCGCGGGCCTCCGGGATGAGCGAGCCGGCGGCCGCCAGACGGCGGAGCGTTCGCCGCACCTCGGCGGCGGTCAGTGCCGAGGTCACGACCTCGGCGGCATCCCCGAGCGTGGCCTGGATCGAGGACGCCTCCGGCGTTCCGAGCAACCAGTGAAGAACGGCGCTCGACTCGGCGTAGAGCGTCGTCATCGTTCACCGCGCGTCCAGGCGAGCGCGCGATCCACCTCGTCCGCCTCCAGGTGCACGTCGGCTCGCTGGTAGGCGTCCGGCGAGTTGGGCAATCCGAGCCGTAGAACTCCACGGTCCGCGAGCCGCTGCAGCTTCCCCTGGACGGCATCCAGCGCCGCTTCGTGCATCGACGGCTCACGGATCTCGGCCACGACCCGGCCTCGATCGGTGACGAGGACGACGTCACCTCTCTGGACGTCGCGCAGGTAGGCGGAGAGCTTGTCTTTCAAGGCGCGGATATTGACCGTACGTACCATTTCGACCAGACGTAGCCTCACGCGGCTACATTGTCAAGCGCCCGCTCGCACCTACGCTCCCGCGCTTGACGTTATAGAGTCTTCCTCTCCAACTTCGCGAAACGCGTGCGAGCTCTTGCAGCAGGACCCCAGACTGGCCGAGGTCGTCCGCCGGCTAGTGGCGGCGTACGAGCCGCAGCGAATCTACCTCTTTGGCTCCGTCGCCCGGGGAGAGGCCGGGCCAGACAGCGACTACGACCTGATGGTCATCGTGCCCGATGATGCCCCACCCGATCGCCGGCGCAGCCGCTTGGCTTACCAGGCGCTCCGGGGAACGGGCATTGCCGCGGACGTGCTCGTGTGGACCCGCTCGCGATTCGAGGTTGATAGGTTGGTGCGCCAGGACAAGCCTGGCCGATCTCGTCATCTGAAAGGAGGTGACCCTGCGAATTGCCCGTTCAGCAGGTAGCGACCTGAGCGTGAGCTGGAGTAATCCAGCCGGCGAAGCCTCGGGAAGCGAACCCGCGAGCCGTAACGCAAGTGAACCCGAATCGGCCTCGTGAATCTAAGTGAGAGCGGCCATCCTGCCAAAGATGGTGAAGCCTGCCATCGACGTGGAAGCAACGGGCATGTGTGCACACGTCGGGCTCTCCGGGGTGTAAGGGGACAGCGCGTGGGGACAGATCGGTCGAGGAACCTGGGAGGCCCGGCGTTGCAGGGGAGAAGCTGCGGCCCCGACGCGGCAAGGGAAGACATAACCTTGCCGTCGGCAGCGGCCGGGAGTCGGACCGGCTCATAGTAGCGAGGAAGCGGGTAACGACCGTGGAGCGAAGGGGCCGGAGCCATTGCGAGCGGATGTCAGAGGGGGAGTGAGCCGCTTGGGCGAGAGCCCCACTACGGAACAGCCAGCAACGACCGACAGGGACCCGCGTGCGGGGAAGCGTGCGGCGTTGCCGGGGAAGCTGACTTCTCTGCGACAGAAGCTGGGCCGCAAGGCCAAGCAGGAGCCGAAGTTCCGGTTTTATGCGTTGTACGACCGGATTTATCGGCGTGATGTCCTGTGGGCGGCGTGGTTGCAGGTGCGAGCCAACGGCGGAAGTGCCGGAGTTGACGGTGTCACGATCGAGAGGATCGAGGCCCGCGAGGGTGGTGCCATGCAGTTGGTCGAGCAGCTCCGCGAGGAGTTGCGCACCAAGACCTATCGACCACAGGCCGTACGGCGCGTCTACATCCCGAAGGCAAATGGGACGCAGAGAGCCTTGGGCATCCCCGACCCTGCGCGATCGGATCGTGCAGGGTGCAACTGTGCTGATCCTGGAGCCGATCTTTGAGGCGGATTTCCTGGACTGCTCGTATGGGTTTCGCCCCGGGCGTTCGGCGCATCAGGCGCTGCGGGAGATACGCGGTCATCTCTATGCCGGGTATCAGGCGGTGTATGACGCGGATCTGAAGGGCTACTTCGAGTCGATTCCCCACGACAAGCTCCTCGCCTGTCTGCGCATGCGGATCGCAGATGGGGCGGTCCTGCGCCTGATTCGCGGTTGGTTGGAAGCCGTGGTGGTCGAGCCGTCCGTCACGCCAGGCGGGCCGATACGACGCACGCGGCCGACAAGCGGCACGCCACAGGGCGGGGTGATTTCCCCGCTGTTGGCAAACCTGTACCTGCACTGGTTCGACGGCGCAGCACGATCCGCTGGTGAATGGCCCAGGCCTGGTAGCCCCTGCTAAATAGCTGATAGCTCGGGCCGATCGATGGCGGGTTGTAAGAGCGGCCGCATCGCTGACAATACGCCTTGGGCCCCACGTATCGTGTGACGGCCTTCCTGCAGCCCGATCTGCTGAACACCAGGTCAATCACCGTCTTCTGCGCCTCGTCCCCGTTCTTCGCGAGAATCTGATCCTTGTGTTTCGGGCAGACTCGTTTTGGTCGGACTCGAACGATTCGTCCGGCTTTGCCAGGAACGATGCGTCGATACGCTTGGTGACCCTTGGGGGCGCCGTGCTTCTTGACCTCGGCCTCAGCTTCGCCATGAGTTGCCCGGAGGCTGATCTTCCTCTTGGGATAGTCAGCGCTCGCGAACTTCAGTATGGCGTCGAACCTCTTGTGAATCTCTCCGGCTACCTCCGTGCACTGTTGCTTTGGACGGTCCGCAAAGTCGACGTTGCTGAGCTTGGAGTCCGCCGTCGCAGATATCTTCGAGAGCTCGTTGGTTAGAAGCTGCAGCGCTCGGCAATCTTCCTCGTTGTAGGTGAGCAGCTTTTCCTTGTAGCAATCTTCGGAGGACGCCTCCCAATGATGGCGCCAGGCGAGACTCTGCAGACCGGATGCCTCGGTGGAGGACCACGTTGCGCCAAGATACCTCCCGAGCTCCTTCAGGCGGTTGGACCTCACCGGGAAGTACACCTTTGCCGTAAATCGACGCGCTGATGTTGACCAACCGCTTCCGGACCGACTCGAAGGCGACGCCATGGTGGCGCCCTCGCCCTTCGAGGGTGGCAAGGGCCTGCTTCTCGTAGCGCCCGTAGTGGTAAATCGGGGCGTCAGGGTGCTCGGTCAACTTGTCCACGAGCGCGGCGAACGCCTCGTGCTCGTGCTTGGCATCATCTGCCCAGTACGAATGATAGGTCGTAGCCTTGCCGTCGCAGACCAGGACGCCGAAGAGATAGTATGATCCACGGTCCGGGACGCCCTCGATATCAAGGAACAGCTCGACGCTGTTCCGCGTTAGCTTGGGAACCTGCTGCAGGTAGATCTTGCCCGTTCTAACGGCGAGCGCTTGTAATTCGACATTGAAGCTGGCTGTCTTCCCGTGCGGGACCTTTCGCGAGCGTCTCGGGCGGAAAATGTATGACAATTGTTTGACGGTGAAGATGCCCTTCTTGTGATAGCGCCGAAGCAGTTTCGGCGTCACCCGATCAAGCAGACTGAGATCATCGGCTTGGCGCGCCTTTTCCTCACACCCGACGCGGAATTCACAGGAGGGGCAGTGGTCATTGAGTACCGCTGGGGGCTCCGCTGCCTTCGAGTCAGCTGGCCAGGTTCGCAGGATGGCAATCGCTGATTCTACCGCTCTGTGCGTGGTGTCCAATCGTACGGAATGGCGTGCCCCATCAGCAGTGAAAACCAGGCCGCGGGCAGGTGGTGAATGCTGCACTTGCGTGAGCACGTACCCGATGTAGTTGAGCCTGTTCTTGTGCTCGACATCGACACGACACGTTCCAGCTGCAAGCACCGGCTCATACTGAACCCCCTTGCCGGGAGCGGTGTTCTTGCTGGCGAGCAGTGCCACCGGAGATGCTGCCAGATCCCGGAACTGGATGGTGGGCCGCACGATGAGATCTGCCTGAGAGCGGAGGTCCTCCGCGACCGAACGACCCGCTGCGGCAGCGGCTGCAGCAAGCGCCCTGAGCTGCGAGGACGCGTTCTTGGCTGCTGTGGCGGCGATGGCTTGAACGTACTCGTGCGGGTTCCCAGCGGGGTGGCCGGACAGGGAAAGGAATGCCTTTCGCGGGCAGTGGCAATAGGCGGCGTAGTCGTCGGTGTCAAAGAGTGTGCGCATTGCTGGACTCCCGCATTCGCAGCCTCGAAGGGTCGCGGTCAAACCATGACTGTTGGGCTCGGCGGGATCGAGAGGTCAACGGTTTTCTGACCCGTGATTATTCGGGCTGCTCGGCGCATCGATGACATCGCGGCTGGAAAGAACAGAGACGAGAGTCCTGGTGCTCATGGCAGCGCGCCGCACGATGACAGGGAGGGGCAGATCCATCCCCGACCCGAGATCCGGAGTGCTATCCCGCCGTGACGGACACCCAGCCAACGATCGCCGACGAGATCGAGCGTTACCTCCGCACCGGCGACACCGATCCGCACCACGCGGCGTGGCCCGGCGGCTTCATGGAGCGCGCACATCGCGCGCACGCCGATCTCCGTGGCGGGCTCGTCCGCGAGGTGAAGCGTCTCGCCGAAGGACGAGCGCATCGCCCGCTGCCGGAGCGCGACACCGTGGCGCTCACGCGGCGGAAGGTCGAGCCGATGGTGCGCGGACTCTTCGCGCGCGCCGAGCAGGACGCGGTGCTTGCCACGGTGGAGAAGTCTGTCGTCTTCCTCACGACCGCGAACATCGAGCCGTTGCTGCTGGAGCACGGTTTCGACAGCTCCGCGTGGGACCTCGCGAACCTCTACCTGGCGAGCCTGGGCGCCAAGCTGCTCGGGGAGGAGGCGCCCAGCATCGTCGGGTTGAGCGAGGAGACGACCTGCTACGTCTCGCCGGAGTACTTCGCCGAGGACAATCCCTTCGCCGACTTCATCGTCCACGAGGCGGCGCACATCTTCCACAACTGCAAACGCCGCACGGTCGGGCTGCGGGAGACGCGAACCCGTGAGTGGCTGCTCGACATTGAATACCGGAAGCGCGAGACCTTTGCGTACTCGTGCGAGGCGTATTCTCGCGTCCTCGAGCGTGCCAAGAGCCCAGCCGAGCGCCGGGAACTGGCCGACGAGTACGCGAGTACGGTGCGTATCTCGGAGGAGCGCGTGGACGCAGCCGAGGTCGCGAGCATTCTTCAGGCTGCGGCTGCTGCTCGCAACGGCTGGAAGGTCCTCCTCGCGCGGTGCGCCCCCACCAGCCGCCCCCTGTCGGCTCTAGCGCAGTTGAAAGCTGCACGGGCACGGGCTGCGAGCGATTCGGGCTCCACTGCCTAAGTTGTTCTGTCCGAGACGCTAAAAGGGACTCGAACGGTCCCGATTTGCATACCGCATTGCAGAGCTAGCGCCGATCGTGCATACTCCGGCATGACGGTCATGGACTCAAAAAGGGCCGATTCAGGTCCCGTTATGCATACGGAGCAGCACATTCAAGGCGAGACCCTCTCGGAGCTGGTCGACTCATACCAGGCGACCGGGCGCTACGTCCTGACGCGCGATCAAGCGCTCAAAGCGCTCAGCATCTCCGACGAAGCGCTTAAGAAGGCGGTCCAGAGGCTCGTGGTCAAGCGACGGCTTACCGTCCCTCGCCGTGGCTTCTTCATCATCGTGCCCATGGAGTACCGCGAGGCCGGGGCGCCGCCACCAGCTTGGTTCATCGACGAGCTCATGAGGTTTTCCGGACAGCCCTACTACGTGGGCCTCCTCAGCGCGGCATCCCTTCACGGGGCGGCGCACCACCAACCGCAAGAGTTCCAGGTCGTGACGAACAAGCAGCTCCGACCCGCCGTCGCCGGCCGCGCACGCCTGAGGTTCTTCCGAAAGCGTCACATCGAACACGTGCCGACGATGGAGATCAAGACGGAGACGGGTGCGATGCGCGTCTCGACGCCGGAGGCCACCGCGCTGGACCTCCTTCGCTATCTCGAGGGCGCGGGGCATCTTGGAAATGTCGCGACCGTGCTCGCCGAGCTCGCGGAGAAGATGGAAGGTCAGCGACTCGCCGAGGTCGCGAAGATCGACGGTGAGCTCTCAAGTGCACAACGCCTGGGCCACATCCTGGACCAGGTCGGCGCCGGCGAGCTAGGAGTCCCGCTCGCGGCGTGGGTCGCGGAGCAGCGCCCGAGGTTCGTGCCTCTCCGATCTGATCGATCCACGCGCCGAGCTACAAAGGATGCTCGCTGGCACGTGCTCGTGAACGAGAAAGTCGAGGCCGAAACGTGATCCCGCGGGCGCACATCACGGCCTGGCGCTCGAAGGCACCGTGGTCCACGGATGCCCAGGTCGAGCAGGACCTCGTCATTTGCCGGGCGGTCGTTGACCTGTTCTCGGACGAGCTCCTCGCGGGCGAGGTCGCCTTCCGCGGGGGCACGGCGTTGCACAAGCTCCACTTCAACCCGCCGGGCCGCTACTCGGAAGACATCGATCTCGTCCAGGTCAACGCGGGCCCGTTCGGACCGGTCATGGATGCCGTACGCGCCAGGCTCGACCCATGGCTTGGAAAGCCGCAGTGGAAGCAGGGCCAGGGCCGCGTGACCTTCTTCTACCGGTTCGAGTCGGAAACCAAGCCCATCACCCCGCTCAGGCTCAAGGTGGAGACCAACACCCGGGAGCACCTCTGCGTGCTCGGTTCACGCAAGGCCCGCTTCCAGGTCGACAGCCCGTGGCACAGCGGAGCTGCGGACGTGCTCACCTACGAGCCCGAGGAGCTGCTCGGCACGAAGCTGCGCGCGCTCTACCAGCGCAAGAAGGGGCGAGACCTCTTCGATCTCTCGGAGGCGCTCACCCGCCTCGCCGGTCTGGACCCCGAGAAGGTCGTCTCCTGTTTCGCGCGCTACCTCGAGAACGACGGCCGCCGCGTCACGCGCGCCGAGTTCGAGGCGAATCTCGCCGAAAAGATTGACGACAAGGTCTTCCTCGGCGACGTGCCGCCACTTCTCGCGCTCGGTGTTTCGTTCGATCCAGCCGCCGCGCTCGAGCGAGTGCGAGAGGCCTTCCTCTCGCGTTTGCCGGAGGGTGGATCGAAGAAGAAGCGAAAGGCGCGCCGGCAACCATGAGGAGCCCCGGTGGCCAAGATCTTCTGGATGACGAGACCGAGAAGAACCCGCACGTGCTGTCCGCGACGGACCAGCGAACGGAGCGGACGTCACGACGCGAGGATCTGCTGCAGGCGATCGCGCAGGAAGAAGCCCGTCTCGCTCGGCTTGAGGCCGACCAAGCAGATTCACGACGTCGCCTTGGCACGCTCCAGGCCGAGCTGGCTTCGCTCGGTGCCGAGCCAGAGATTCGCGTGCGCCTGCCCGTCGCGGTCGAGACGCGGGTTCCCAAGACGTCCGCTGAGAAGGTGAAGCTGTTTCGCTCGCTGTTTCGTGGACGCGAAGAGGTCTTCCCGACGCGGTTCGTGAGCAAGAAGACCGGGAAGCCTGGCTATGCGCCCGCGTGCTCGAACAAGTGGGAGCCCGGGCTCTGCGCTCTCAAGACCGGAGGCAAGTGCAGCGACTGCCTGAACCAGGCCTTCATCCCGTTCGACGACGCCGCGGTCATCGGGCACCTGACCGGCCGCCACGTGATGGGCGTGTACCCGCTGCTCGATGACGAGACGTGCTGGTTTCTCGCGGCCGACTTCGACGAGAGCACCTGGACGGACGACGTGAGCGCGTTCGTCGAGACGTGCCGGCGCGTCGGGCTGCCCGCCGCGGTGGAGAAATCACGCTCTGGCAATGGCGCCCACGTCTGGTTTTTCTTCTCGGCGCCCGTGCAGGCGAGCATCGCGCGCAAGATGGGCTGCTATCTCATTACCGAGACCATGTCGCGGCGGCACCAGCTGAGCATGGACTCGTACGATCGCCTGTTCCCCAGCCAGGACACGATGCCGCGAGGTGGCTTCGGGAACCTGATCGCGCTGCCTCTCCAGCACGCGCCAAGGCAGGAGGGGAATTCCGTCTTTCTCGACGACCAGCTGAAGCCATACCCCGATGACCAGCAGTGGGCCTATCTTGCCGCGGTGACCCGCATCGATCCGGGTACCGCAGATCTGATCGCGCGTGAGGCAACGCGGCAGGGATCCGTCGTCGGAGTGCGGATCGCGGAGACGGCGGATGAAGAGGACGCGGCGCCATGGGCGCAGCTCCCCTCCCGGAAGCCGAAGCCGGTGGTTATCACCGAACCACTGCCGCCGAAGGTGCGCGCGGTCCTCGCGCAGAAGCTCTTCGTGGAGAAGGCAGGCCTCCCGTCGCCGCTGCTCAATCAGATCAAGCGGCTCGCGGCGTTCCAGAACCCGGAGTTCTACAAGAAGCAGAGTATGCGCCTGTCGACGGCGACGACCCCGCGCGTGATCGCGTGCGCCGAGGATCTGCCTCAGCACGTGGGCTTGCCGAGAGGCCGCCAGGCCGAGCTCGAGGCGCTGCTGCGCGGGTACGACGTCTCCGTCGAAGTCACTGATGAGCGCGTCGACAGTGAGCCGCTCGGGCTCCGATTCCACGGGAAGCTGACACCGGTCCAACAGAAGGCCGTGAACGCGCTGCTCGAGCACGATATCGGCGTGTTCGTCGCGCCGCCCGGCGTCGGCAAGACGGTCGTCGGCACGTACCTCGTGGCCGAGCGCGGCTGCAGCACGCTGATCTTGGTCCACCGACGCCCGCTTCTTGACCAGTGGCTGGCGCAGCTCTCGCTGTTCCTCGGCATCGAGCCGAAGGAGATCGGGCAAATCGGAGCGGGCAAGAAGACCGGGAACGGCCGGCTCGACGTGGCGATGATCCAGAGCCTCGTTCGCAAGGAAAAGGTCCAGGACGTCATCGCCAACTATGGACAGATCATCGTCGACGAGTGCCACCACCTGCCAGCCGTCTCGTTCGAGCGGGTGCTCGCGGAGGCGAAGGGCCGTTACGTCGTCGGTCTCACCGCGACCCCGCAGCGTCGCGACGGGCACCATCCAATCACGGAGATGCAGCTGGGTCCCGTTCGTTTCGCCATCGATCCGAAGAGCCAAGCCGCGCAACGCCCCTTTGCCCACAAGCTCGTGGTGCGCGAGACCGGCTTCAAGACATCGAGCGAGACGAAGCTGAGCATCCAGGAGCTGTACGCGGCGCTTGCGGCCGACGAGAAGCGCAACCGGCTGATCCTCGACAACGTCATCCAGTCCCTCGAGCAGGGCCGCTCGCCGATCCTCCTCACGGAGAGGAAAGACCACCTCGAATACTTCGCCACTCGGCTGGAGAAGATCGCGCGGCACATGGTCGTCCTCCAGGGTGGCATGGGCACCAAGGAACGACGCGAGGTGATGGAACGGCTCGCCGCGATCCCGAACCACGAGGAGCGGCTCGTGCTCGCGACCGGGCGCTACATTGGAGAAGGCTTCGACGACGCGCGACTCGACACGCTCTTTCTGGCATTGCCGATCTCATGGAAAGGGACGCTGATCCAGTACACCGGCCGTCTGCATCGCCTGCATCCCGGCAAGACCGAGGTCCGCATCTTCGACTACGTCGACCGCGAGGTGCCGATGCTCTTGCGGATGTTCGAGAAGCGTCTACGCGGGTACCGCGCGATCGGCTACGCGCGAGGCGAGGCACCGCTCGGCTACGCGGAGCCTGGAGACGAGGTCGTCGTCGAGTACGACGAGGACGTCCTTCGATCGCTCGAGGAGCTGGACGATTTCACATGATGAAACGAAGACCTGCACGAAAGACCAAAGGCAAGAAGCCGTTGCGGCCGCAGGTCAGCAAGGCCCGACTCGAGGAGATGATCGAGGACGCCACCGTCGACGCTTACGGCGAGTCTGAGCAGGTCACGGGCTGGTTCACGATGATCGACGAGAATCTGGCGGTGCCTTTCGAGACGACGGTCCTTGGAGTCCCAGTCACCGTCGAGCGTGTCGACCTGAACCGCAGCGAGCAGATCGTCGCGGTGTGCGCGCGGGGCCGCGATCGGCAAGCGCTCCCCATCCTCGATCTTCCGCTGCCCACATCGCTGCCGGAAGGCGCGGAGTGGATCGAGGCATACCGCCACTGGCGCGGTGGGAATGACTGACATGGGCAAGAAAAGGCTCTCGCAGAACGTCCAGGACTGGGTCGAAGCGCGAAGGCGCTTCCACCTCTCGCACGCCCACGTGCAGATGGCCCGGGAGCTCGGGATGAATCCGAAGAAGCTCGGCAAGCTCGACAACCACAACCAGGAGCCTTGGAAGGTGCCGCTGCCGCAGTTCATCGAGCACCTGTATGAAAAGAGGTTCGGCAGGGTGCGACCAGCGGTCGTGGTGTCGGTCGAGGACCGGGCGCGCGCGCAGGACGCGAAGAAGGCGGCGCGGAAGGAAGCCAGGCGCCGCGCTCGGATCGAGGGAAGCGATCGCCCTCCGGGAGGAGCGTGATGAAGCCCGTGCTGTCGCGCCGCTCGACGAAAATGGATCCGCTCGAGCAGGAGATCGAGGCATCCTTCCAGCCCGGCTCCTTCATCAAATACGGCGCCGGCTGGCCCTTCGTGGAAGGGCTCAACCGCGTCGAGGACAAGATCGCCAAGCTCATGCCCAGAGCGCCCGCGCGCGCCGTCGCGCTCTACGAGACCTTCCTCGCCGGCTGCTACGAGAAGGCCGAGGAGCTCGATGATTCGAGCGGCAACTTCGGCATGTTCGTCGATGGCCTCTTCCGCGGCTGGGTGAAGGCGCGCCAGGCGGCCGGTTCTGATCCCGACGAGACGACGCGGCGCCTCGTCGGCTGGATGGACGACGACGCGTACGGCTTCTGCTACCAACTCGAGCGCGACCTCGTGAAGGTGCTCGACAAGCCGGGGCTCGCGGCATTCGAGCGCCGCATTCGTGAGCGGTTCGACGGCGTCGCGACGGCTGTTCCCGGGCCGGGCGAGCGCCAGCAGGATCCAGCGCACCTCCGGCGGCGAGCGGCCGAGATCCTGCGCGCGATCCTGGCCCAGCAACGAAGCGTCGATTCGTACATCGCGCTCTGCGAGGCGACCGAGCTAACGCCAGCCGACTGTCTCGCGCTGGCCATGATGCTTCAGGCCCGCCGAAAGCCCGCAGATGCGCTCGCGTGGGTCGAACGTGGGCTCGCACTGGAGAAGAAGGGGCCTTCATCGTCTGCCGACCACGAACTTGGCAAGCTCAAGCGCGACCTCCTCCTGAAGCTCGGGCACGGCGACGCGGCGCTCGACGCGGCGTGGGCGGACTTCAAGGCGCACCCGAGCAAGTACTCGTACACCGACCTCATGCGCTACGTGCCCAAGGCAGACCGTGCGGCGTGGCACAAGAAGGCTATGGACGTCGCTGGCGGTGCCGATCTGCATTCGCTGATCGAGCTCTGGCTGGAAACCAAGGAGATCGACCGGCTCATCGAGAGGCTGCGCAAGGCGAGCGACGAGGAACTCGAGGGCATCAGCCACTACGCGACGGCGCCCGTCGCGAAGAAGCTCGCGAAGGCGCAGCCGGATGTCGCGGCCAAGTTGTACCGCGCGCTCGGCATGCGCATCCTCAAGGCCAAGAAGAGCAAGTACTACGACGCGGCGCTCTCGAACTTCGAGGACGCGCGGCGGTGCTACGAGCGCGCCGGGCTCGCCAAGAAGTGGGAGGGCCTCGTGCGCGAGCTTCGCGCCGAGCACCATCGCAAGATCGGATTCATGTCGGGCTTCGAGGAGGTGGTGGCCGGCGGCGGGCCGAGCGAGAAGCCGACGTTCCTCGAGCGCGCGAAAGCGCGGTGGTCACCGGGAGGCTGAGCCCGTGGGTCGACGACCGCGAGGCTCTTCGACGAGCCGCACACGGAGGGGCAAAGTGCTCGCCCGGCTCAACCCCGTGGAGGGCGCGGGAGTGCTGCGCTCCATCCTTGAACGCCACCCGGAGCTCGTCGCCGAAGCGGAGGAGATCGCCAGGGTGACGGTGACCGACGTCGAGGCAGCCGCTGTCGCGGAGAACGTTCAACAGGCCGTGTTGGATCTGGACATCGATGACCTCGGCGCGCGCGCCGGACGGAAGAGTTGGGGCTACGTCGAGCCCACAGAGGCCGCCTGGGAGCTCCTCGGGGAGGTACTCGATCCGTTTCTCGAGGAGATGAAGCGGCACATCGACCTGGGGCTCGAGGCGGCAGCCACAGGAACGTGCGCGGGGATCGTGCTCGGTCTCTACCGGTGCCGCGGCAAGAACTCCGATCAAGTCCTCGGCTGGGCCGAGGACTTCCCCACGGAAACCTCTCACTCGTGGACCGCGTGAGTCGCTTGCCGCGCGACATGACGGTGCCCGAGGCGATGCGGCTCTACCGGGAGAACATCGCGCTGAAGGCCCAGCTCGATGCGCTTGAGCGCCGCCTTTTCCTCATGGAGGGTAAGCCGAAGCGCGTCCCGCTCGGGCTCCGGGCGGCGCAGGTCTTCGCGTACCTGCTCACCCGCGGCGACGAACCGTTCCAGCGCTACTGCCTCTCGGCGCCACGGACGACCATCATGCGCTGGGCAACGCGCTTCCGGTCGTTGCGGCGGCGTCTTCACCCGGGCGGTCGCCCGCCGCTCGACGAGACCGTTGTTGATCTCATCGTTACCCTGAAGCGCGAGAACCCGGCGTGGGGCCAGCGCCGAATCCGCGAGGAGCTCCGACGCATGGGTATCCGCGTGAGCGAACCGACCATCGTGCGCATCCTCCGCGACCACGGCTTCTCACCGCACCCGGGCCGCAGCATCTCCTTCGACCGCGTGCGCGCCGCCGCGAAGGACGACCCATAGGAAGTTCTAGCGAATTTCACCCATAGGAAGTTCTAGCGGCGTGCCAGCTGTATCGTGAGCGACATCGGTCGCGGCACCGGTTGCGAGCGGGCGGCGGGAGTCGAAAATGGCGCGTGCGGCGTGACGCGGAGCGGGTGCGCAGGGAGGGTGGTGCGAAAAGAGACGGGTTGGCGCCGCGCCACCCCGAGGAGCGTGAGGACGAGGGGGCAGCGCGCGTCGCACCTGGGTGCACGGGTTGCGGCCGCGACCCAGTGGGGTCACACGTCGGGGGAAAAATCTTGCGCGAAGAGCACGCCGTCGGCGTCAGTGCGGCAGAGGGTCGGCGTGGCGGCGGGACTGCCGCGCGGCGGCGGGAAGAGACCGGGGCGTGTGCGGCGCAGGTGCGCGAGGATGCGGTCGACAACGCGCGGGTCGGTTATGAAGGCAACGATCCGCAGTCGGGCCGGGCAGGTCGGGCAGGCAAGCGGCTCGATCTCGAGCACCCGGCGCAGGAGCTGCGCCCAGGTGAGCCGCCGGGCACGGGCGGCGGGCGAGTCGTCGCGCGGGCGGACGGGCGGTTCGCTGTCGGCAGCCAGGCGCAGGCGGCGGGCACAGCGCGCGCGTGGGGCGTAGGCGCCATAGTAGCGCAGTTGGTGCTGGCGCGGTGGTGGAATGTGGCTGGTTGCGCGCGCCAAGAACTCGAGCGGGTCGAGCGTAACTCTGGGGGCGCCATCGGGCGCGGGGCGGGTGCGGAGGATCTCGACCTGGCTCGTGTCTTGGGTGCGCGTGCGGGCGTTGGCGACCGGCGGGCGCAGCAGGTATCGCAGGATGCGCTCGGCGGCCCATCCACGCCAGGGGTACCGGCGAGTCGCGGACTGGCGCTACGGCCGCCGACTTTGACCGTGGCCCTGGCGCATGAATATCGCGCACAACGCTGCGCTACAGGCGGCAACAGCAGCCTTGGCCGCAGCCGGATATCGCGCTTCGCGGGACTCGCATCACTACCGCGTGATTCAGTCCCTCCGCGAGACGCTTGGTGCGGAAGCCGCCGTTGTCGCGACCTTCGACGCGTTCAGGAAGAAGC